>Ga0187784_10001365_pt1 | contig 19270 bp, 10 predicted proteins | sample 1015_SJ02_MP15_2_FD_132964 | JGI IMG/M metagenome (GOLD analysis project Ga0187784, IMG submission 132964) | Tropical peat soil microbial communities from peatlands in Department of Meta, Colombia - 1015_SJ02_MP15_20_MG | ecosystem: Environmental > Terrestrial > Soil > Wetlands > Peat | place...
AACACTCGGTTCCGGCTGTCGGCACACTTGGCCGGGCGGGAGTGACTACCCGCTGGGTTCCAATGAGAAGTTTCAGAGATGCTCTCACCTCCTCCCAATCTCCCAGGCTTGGCCTGGCGCACCTAAAGTAGCGTTCCATAAATTCTAGGTATTTTGAACACATTCAGTCACCCAATCACGTCATTCCGTATGTGACTGCTTTTGACCCGGACTCCAAAAGAACTTGGCAGTTCCCGCAAAATCTCTTCGCCAAAAAACGACTTATTTTCCTTAAACACTTGTTTGCATCGGCCCCAAAATATCGCAAAGACAGCTGTGTAATAATATACTGAAATATGGGTATTAGTTCTGCCGGTTTCGACTGGGTTGCAAATGCTGGCGGCGGCGTGCAATTGGGAAAATAATTGAAGAGGCTGTGCGCGCCGCCCCTCTTGACTATATCTTGAATAACCCGCAAGTCCGGGTCGGTGTCTGTCACTGCGCCGGGCCGATGCAGGGATAGAACACCGGAAAAGACACGATGACGATGGAAGGCTTACGCTGCAAGAAGTCTTCGGAACCCGATTTCCGGATAGAGCACCGTTACTCTTCCATGATATCCAGCCACTGGACGACATTTTCCAGCGGCTCGCGACTGCTTGTAAATTCGTTGATAATGGCCCCGCTATCCGGATGGCCGATCGCGATTCCAACGAGGATTTTTTTCTGCGGTGGGATGCCCAGGTGCTTGCGGATAATATCCGGGTAGCGTACGGCCGACTCAAGAATGCAGGTACCCAGCCCTTTTGACGCAGCCATCAGGCAAACCGTCTGCGCGAAGCAGCCGCAATCGAAAATTGAATAATGCCCCAAACTTTCGTCGAGGCAAACATAGATCACCTGCGGGGCATCGTAGAACTTGTACATTGATAATGAAAAAGCCCTCCTTCCTTCCCGGTCCTGCTGGATGCCCAACAGTCCAAAAAGCCGTTTTCCATTTTCGCGCATCCGATTTATGTAGACTTCTTTCCATTGCCCGATAAAGGGAAAATCGGCACGGGAGACTTCATCATTTTGCCCGGCCCGATAAATTTCCTCTGCCAGCTGCTTGGCGGTTTCACCGCCCACGGCCCAGCATTCCCACGGTTGAGTGTGGATCGCGGATGGAGAGCGTTGGGCGGCTTCCAGAATTTCCTCCAGCATCACCCTTGGAACTGGGTCGGACTTGAACTTTCTGATACTTTTTCTCTCGTGCACAGCTCTCAAAATCTCCATAGATAAACCTCCCCATTTGAATCTTGCCGGACCTGGAAACTGCCTCGAACTCCCCACTCCGCCCACACATCGGTTGCCGTGGTGGACTGAGACAAATGAATGCGTAAGAAGCGGACTGCGATGCAACGGATAATTTCGGATCATGAGAAGACCGGGTGAGCGCATGAGAGTCCGGAGCAAATGCGCTCAAACCTCGAAAGCTCATCTCAGGAAACGGCGCAACAGTTTTCCGGTTGGACTCCTCGGCAGCTTGTCCATGTATTGAATAATGCGGGGACGCTTGTAGACGATCTTTCCAATTAACTCAGGAAAGCCGCAGATTCAAGAGCCCTTCGCCAAGACGGAAATCAAGCTCCTGAAGTCGGTCAGGAACCATTTCTCACGGTTCGGTAACGTTTTACTGATTTTTCGATTAAGATGAAAGAGCTGATCTGGTCTTTTTATTAAACAGGCAAAAGCCACAAGCACAAAATTAGTAATTGCTGTGTCAGCTTTGTGCTTGTAGCTCAAGGCTCCGTGTCCAAACTACGCAGCTGCTTCATGTTTGCTGGGAGTCCCCAACGCCGCCCCTTTTTACCTTCCCGCAACCACCTTCCGCCATAAAATAGGCTCTGCCTATCCATGAAATAGGACCGCTTTCATGTTATTGTTATAAAGTGCTTGAGTAGTCGAAGGCTTGTAATTATTATCGCTCCCCGAGCGATCTTTGACGAGAGGATGCCGTTTGGTGAAGAGCTGTTCAATGTCTGCCGAGTGGTTCCCGCCGTTCATTGCGCTTGCGGATATCGGACGTTGAGCAGGAAAGAATCCGATATCCGGCAAAATGAATTGGCCTTATATTTACACGCACAAGCCTGAGGAATCGAGGAATTCGGTTATTGGACCGTTCATTGTAAATTCATATGAAAAATGAGGGACGGCTCACGCTGTTTGGAAGGCGGCTCTTATGTTTCAATTGCGCTTAGGAAAAAGAAATACGCTCACCGGCCTTGCCAAGACCTGCGGGTGAGCGGCAAAAATAGCTCCGACAGTTTTGTTGGAGGCACTGAAAGATTTACAGCGTTCTCCCGACCCTGATCTTCTGGTTGGTTTCGAGACGTCGGACGATGGGGCGGTCTATCGCGTATCGGACCAAATCGCCGTCATATCCACGGTTGATTTCATAACCCCGCCTGTTGACGATCCCGTATGGTTCGGCCGAATTGCCGCCGCTAACTCGCTATCAGACGTCTATGCAATGGGAGGGCGACCCATTACGGCGCTGAATCTCATCATGTTTCCGTCAAGAAAGCTCGGCATGGAGGTGCTGAAAGGCATCCTGCAGGGCGGAAGCGAAAAGGTGTCCGAAGCAGGGGCATCGCTGGCGGGCGGCCATTCGGTCGAAGACGACGAGCCGAAGTATGGTCTGGCCGTTACCGGGATAGTTTCCCCGCAAAGGGTCCTCACCAACTCGGCGGCCAAACCAGGCGACGTGTTGATTTTGACGAAGCCTCTGGGAACGGGCGTGCTTTTTAACGCGCACAGATCGGGAAAGCTCCCGTGGAGGGATCTCGAGCCGATATTGCCGCAGGTGGCCGCACTGAACGGCACTGCGCTGGAGATCGCCCTCAAATTCGAGTTGCATTCCAGCACGGACATAACCGGTTTCGGAATCCTGGGACACACTCTGGAGATGGCCAGGGCGAGCTCCGTAAGGATCGATATCGAGTTCGGCGCCCTGCCCTTCTATCCACACTCCCTGGATATGTACCGTAAGGGTGAAACAACGGGCAGCAACAAGCCAAACCGGGAACTGGTGGACGACTATCTCCGTATATCCGCCCACCTTTCGGAAGAGCAGCGTAACTGGCTCTTCGATCCTCAGACCTCCGGAGGCCTGCTTCTGTGCGTTCCGGCGTCCCGGGCGGAAATGCTTTTGGGCGAACTGCGGGCGGCCGGTCTAAGTTCCGCGGCGATTATTGGAAAGGTCTCCGGCGGCCCTCACCCGGAGATCAGGCTGGTTTGAAAGAGTCCGAACAGCTTTTTCGCCACGAAGTGGAATGAAGAAAAAGAAGTTCGGGAAGAACGCCGCCTCGGGACCCCGACAGAGGTCCGGTCAAGGCCCTGTGACAGGCGGCAGGAAACAACTATGACCCCGCGAAGCGCGGGATGCGAATGGGAACTACCGAGTCTTCACCCTAAATTCCAGGATTCCTGAGTTATATGATGGACATGAGTAACTTCTGGATATCGTTGAACAAACCTATTTTTGCCCTGGCGCCTCTTTCAGGGATAACCGACAGTGCATTTCGTCGCATATGCAAAGGCTTCGGAGCGGACATCGTATATAGCGAACTGTCGAGTTCCACTGCTTTTGCGTATCAACCGGAATCAACGCTCAGAATCATGCGTTTCGATGAATCGGAGCGCCCTTATATCGTGCAGCTTTTCGGGAACAACCCGGAGCATTTCGCGGCCGCTGCCCGGCATGTAAGCGGGGAAATCAAGCCGGACGGAATCGACATAAACTTCGGCTGTCCAATTCCAAAGGTGTTCAATCGTGGAGCGGGAGCGGCCCTGATGACAAATCCGGTGCTGGCCAAAGAGATCATCCAGAGCGTGATCGAGAATACTCATCTCCCGGTGTCCATAAAGACCAGGACCAGTGTCAAGGGGTCCCATCTTCTGAGTTTTCTCGATTGTATCGGCGACCTGGACGTCAAGGCCATAATGATTCACGGTAGATCGTATGCGCAGGGCTTCTCCGGACCTAACGACATAGAGACCACTCTAAACGCCCGCGCTCACTTCAAGGGGGTAATTCTTGCCAACGGCGGCGTGAGAAACGCGGCGCAGGGACTCGAACTGCTCGAGAAGACGCGGGCCGACGGGATAGGAATCGCAAGAGGCGCATTGGGAAATCCGTGGATTTTCCGGCAGCTGAAAACAGGTCTGGGGTCCGGAACCGCCGGTGACTCGCGAACTCGCCGGCTCGACGACAAAAATTCGGATGTGAACGGAAGGCCTGGCAGCGAAGAGGTTTTCCGGACGGCAATGGAACATGTCAGGCTTGCGATCGATTTGAAAGGCCGGCGCGGAATCATCGAGATGCGTAAGCATCTGTGCTGGTACCTCCACCAGATACCAGGGGCAAAAGCACTTAGACAACAAGCGGTCAAAATAGCCAGCCTGGGAGAGGCAGCTGAGTTGCTGGGACACGCGGAGGATTGACTGAAGGCAAAGGATTCAGTGCAGACACTCGTCCGGGCATCAAGACACCACGCCCCGGCATGCCGCAAAAGACGACCATACAGCGCCGCGCTGCAGCTATGGAAGCCGGACGGGTAGACCGCTCGGCGTATCCTTGACCGCATGGATCGGCATAGAGCCCCCCGCAGCGCCGGGAGGGCGCTTTCCTGCCCATTTGGTAACTTCCCGCGTTATCATGTTTGAGATTTCCGGCTAATTTCCGATATTCAGGATGGTGCATCGCTGATGTTGCTTGTGCCGATCGAAAAACACGGTAATGTGCATCGAGTGAAAACCACGTGAACAATTTTACGTTACTGACTTCTTGATCGCTACTCCCTGCAAAAGGGGCCATATGGGGATGAGGGCTGTTTTCACCATCACCGCCGCTGGTTTAATGCTTGTTTTTGCGACCTTGTTTTGCACCGACCGGACGCGGGCCGACGTCGGGGATACCGTATCCGGCGAAGCTCGCCAAGCCTTCAACGCAAAAGACTATGCCAAAGCCCTCGAAAAGGGTGAGGAGGCCCTTGAGCTGGCAAGGAAGTCGGGCAACAGGCAAGCCATCGCAGATTCTCTTTCGTTCCTGGGAGGAGTGTATCGGGATCTGGCCCAAAATGAAATGGCGCTCGCCTATTTCCAGGATGCGCTGGCGATCGATGAAGAGATCAGAAACCGGCAAGCCGCAGCCGCAGCCCTTACCGAAATAGGCATGGTGTATGCCGGAATCGGCCGGTACGAAATGGTGCTTGGCTATTTTGAGAAGGCGCTGGCAATCGACAGGGAGATTGGGGACAAAAACGGAGTCGCCGCGGACCTCGCCGAAATTGGAATAGTGCGCTGGGGGCTCGGCCGGAATGAAGAAGCACTGAGCTATTTTGAGGAGGCGCTGGCAATCGACAAAGAGCTCGGAAACCGGCGAGCCATGGGAACGGTCCTTTCCGAGATCGGGAAAGTCAATTTGGACATGGGCCGGTATGAAAGGGCGCTAAGCAATTTTGAGGAATCGCTTGAAATCCAGAAGGAGATCGGAAACCGACCGGCCGTGGGAGCAGATCTGAGAGAAATTGGGACCGTGTATTCGAGGCTCGGCCGGTATGAACAGGCCCTTAGCTATCTCGAAGAGGCCGTGGTGACCTGCCAAGAGGTCGAAAACCGGCAAGCCTCAGCCACAGTCCTTAGAGAAATCGGAAATGTCTATCGGAGTCTTGGTCAGCTTGAAAAAGCTCTCGGATATTTCGAAGAGGCGCTGGCAATTGACAAACAGATTGGAGACCTGCAAGCCGTCGCAGTGGAACTTAGAGAAATCGGTGCAGTGGATTCGAATCAGGGCCGGCACGAAAAGGCGCTGGGCAATTTCGAGCAGGCGCTGACCATCGATAAACAGATCGGGAACCGGCAAAGTGCGGGAGAGGACCTGGGAGAAATCGGCATGGTGTACTGGGACCTCGGCCGGTATGAGAAGGCGCTGGACTATCTCCAGGAGGAGCTCGAAATTCTTAAAGAAGTGGGCGACCGGAATAGAGTTGGACTGGAACTGGCCGCTATCGGATCGCTGCTTTCGGAACTCGGCCGGTATGAAAAGGCGTATGAGGTTCTGGAAGAAAGCCTCAGGTTCAGCACTGAAATCGAGACGCCCGAAATCCTGTGGAGAGCGCTGTACATGATTGGTAAAGTCAGCGCCGAGCTGGGAAAGGATTCCGAAGCTGTTTCTCGTTACCTGAAGGCAATCGACACCATCGAGACCTTGCGGGCGGGGCTTTCAGAAAAAGAGACTAAAATCATTTATATGAGCGGAAAGATTTTCGTCTACGACGAGCTGATCGAACTATATCAAAAGATGCATGGGCAGGAACCGTCAAAAGGCTACGACCGGAAGGCCCTGGAAATATTCGAGCGAAAGCAGGGGCGCGTGTTCCTGGAAGAAATGGGGAAAAGCGGGGCAAGGCATTTTTCCGGGCTTCCGGCAGCAGTGAAGGACACTGAGACCGACTTGGAAAATCGGATCGAACAGGCTCGGGCCGACATTGCGGCGGAACGTTCCAAAGACGCGAACCAGCGGGACACAGTGCGCTTTACGGCCCTGGAAGCTGCCCTGCAGCAGATCCGTGCGGATTACCGCCGCCTTCAGGAAGAGATCGGGGCAAAATACCCCGACTACTACGCCCTCAAATATCCGGAGCCCGCCGGCCTCAAAGATATTCAGGACAAGGTGCTGAGCCCGCATGAATTTCTGCTTATATACGCGGTAATGAAAGAGAGTTCCTGTGTCTGGGTGATCGGAAAAGAGCGCTTTGCATCCTACCCCCTTGCTATGGGTGAAAGCGAACTGGGACAGAAAGTCAACTCGTGGCGAAAAAACACCGAGTCGATAATGAGGACTCTAACCGCATCAAGAGGCTCAGCCGAAAATACAGAGGAGATGATTGAGACCGGCATGCAGACGGTTAGCCTCGAGGGACAGAAACTCTATGAACTCCTGATTCCAAAAGAAGTGAGGGAAACCCTCTCCGGGGTGGAGACCCTCTATATCGTGCCTTCAGGCCCTCTGTACGGCCTGCCCTTCGAGGCCCTGGTTTCCCGGATGGACGGAAAAAACCCGCGCTACCTGGTTGAAGACTACCCCGTTGCGTATCTATCATCGGCATCGCTTCTCAAAACGCTTCGCGAAGCACAGGCAAGGAAAACGACGAAACCCCGTTTCCCGCTGCTGGCCTTTGCAAATCCGGCATATCACAAAAGCCAAAGCCAAACGCCGGGCGCAACCAGGGGAAGATCCGAAGTTACCGGCCTCAGGGCTCGAGCCTATCTTGATTTGATGGGAGGAGTTTTCCTGGAACTCCCGGAAACAGAGGAGGAAGCGAGGGAGATCAAGGACGTCCTACTGGCTCCGGACTCGAGTACGCCGCTCATGTTGGGGCAAGATGCCTCACGGAGCAACGTCCTGGAAATGAGCGAGGAGCAAAAGCTTACCGACTACAGATACGTGGTTTTCTCCTGCCACGGGGTGGTGCCGGATGTGACCAACCGGGTGAGCCAGCCGGCACTTGTGCTCTCTCAGCCCGACCCGCACGGGGGCGACGGGTTTCTCACCATGGCCGATACCTTCGGCCTCAGGCTCAATGCCGACCTGGTAACACTTTCCGCTTGCAACACCGGAAGGGGAATGGACATTCGGGGCGAGGGGGTCATGGGGCTCACCCGCGCCTTCATGTACGCCGGGACTTCCGCCATATCGGTCACTCTGTGGTCCGTGGAATCCATATCGGCAAAAATGCTGACTACCGGTCTCTATAAGAATCTGAGGGCTGGAAAAGGACGGGCCGAGGCGTTGCGTGAGATCAAACTGTGCATGATCCACGGAAAAGAAGACGAAATGTTTCGCTATCCGTTTTTCTGGGCGCCCCTGGTTCTGTTCGGGGACAGCCGGTAGTTCTCGATTCGCTTTGCCCCGGGACAACCGTATTGTTGGGTTTCCAGTGGCCCGCCATATTCATTCGAACCATCCATCCCGGTATCCAGTCCCGCAGCCTCGGCCCGCGGCCCGTAAGACTTGCGGCATTTCGCACTGTTGAAAGCTCCGGCCGTAATGTAGACCGGATATGAACATGACTGAACTTAGTCGACAAAGCACTAACGTCCTGAGTTAACAATTCCTGACATAATTCAGACCACCGAATGGCCGCTGCACACACGTCACCTCGGCGGAACAAACCATGCCCCGGTCCCGCGTCCCGCGGGATTGATCCGGGGCCGGGGCGCGGAACTGCTTGAAATCTCATGGTGGCATGTCGTCGAAGACTTGCGTCTAAGATTTCGATATAGGATAATTCAACGGGCCTTTTTGGCGTTCCAGGAGCTTTCTCGAGCTCAATGCGGCCTGAGATTCGGGATTATCCCGCTGGCGTTGAGTGGATGCATTATCCGGGTATGCTGTCCCCGATAAATCGACTTATTTTCAGTCCCGGTTCACAAAAAAATTCAAAAGGAGATGGAATGACGATTGAAGAGTACAAGAAGATTCTTGCAATGGCGATTGCAAACGAGATAGCTGCGCGTGATTTCTACAAAAGCATCTGCGAAAAAACCAAAGATAACAATCTGAAACATATATTCGCCGAATTGGCGGAAGAGGAACAAAAGCACCAGGCCTTCCTGGAAGGCTATCTGACTGGAGAAAAGCCCCTCCATTTTGCCAAGATCACGGATTACAAAGTGGCTGAAACTGTTGGAAAACCTAAGCCGTCGATCGACATGAAGCCGGCTGACGCCATCGGTCTGGCCATGAAGGAAGAGGAAGAGGCGATGCGCATGTACCAGGGGTTGGCCAATGCCAGCACCACATCGGATCAAAAGGAGATGTTCCTGGCTTTGGCCAACATGGAAAGAGCCCATAAAGTTAAGCTGGAGGAATTGTATACCACGATGGCATATCCGGAAGTCTGGTAAACTTAATTGCACTCTTACTGAATCGAACCCGCTTCGGAGCGGTCCCGCGTACAGGTCCCTCGCCTTGCTGGCATTACCGATTTCTGTCGTCAGCTAGCTGGCTATACCACCTCTGCCCGTGCAAAATGGATATAGAGGCCCGCGTGATAACAGTCGGTGCGTCCCATGAGGAAAAGTCTCTCCACGTTGTCGGGGCTCAAATCCTCGCGGATACGAAACCCCAGGCAAGCAAGGTCGGAAGCGAGCTTTCCCGGGTCAAAACCAGTCATCATCGGTTCGCCGGTCAGCTGTACATTCCTGAGTACAAGATGCACGGATTGATGAGGGTTCTCCGGGTCAAAGAACCTCTCGTCCAGATAATCGAATACGATGCCTGCGCCGGCCGGCGCAATATCCGCGATGGCACGAAAAGTATTCATCACGTCCCGGCGACTTAAATAATAGGTCACTCCGGGCCAACTTAAAAAAGTCGGCGCCTTTGGGTCGTAAGGTGTACGCTTGAGCGCCGCCGTTAGGCTCTCTTCGACGAAATCATGAGGGATGAAGTGCAGCGCGTCGGGAAGTTTTAGACCCCCTTCTTCGATGCGTCTGCGCTTTAAAGCCTGTGTGGCGGGGTGATCGATTTCGAAAACCCTGATCTGCTCCAATAACTCCGGTCTGCGAAAAGCAAAGGTATCCATGCCGGCACCCAGGATCACGTATTGTTTGATTCCCTGACGGATGGACTGTTCAAGGGCGTCTTCGACGTAACGCGCACGGGCAATGATTGACCCCGCGATGACCTTTATCCACCACGTGAGAGCGGTCGCCCGGTCGGGGCAGGGTCCTTGCACCGGTGGTTCGGCCTGTTTGAGAGAGACAGGCATATACAGACCTAAAGATTGACATTCTTGCATGCTAACCAGGCGATGAGCTAGAAAGTCATCGAAGATTTTGGGATCGTCGTGGGCAGAGTGAAAAGCGCGAATACAAGCGCTTATCAGGGCTGTTCTGCTGAACTGCTTTGCCTCCATTGATGAACCTCTGTATTGTGTATCGTTGCCTGCCTTTTCAATAGAGATCGGAAATGGTCACTGCGCGCCTTTGGGCTGACGCACATTCGGCTAACGGGAAAGATCGCGGGGGAAGCTTCTTATGAGAGAGTGCTGCGCATAGCTTAAGCTTGACCCGGCGCTTTGGGTTTACGAGGAGGACATCTCCTCGGAACCCAGCCTCAAGGACATTCTTCAGGATCACCGCTCCAACTGAAAACTAGGTCTGGTCGTTGGCGCCGGCCAATTCCTGATGCCGGATGGATTCCTCATGGATTCGTTGATAGAGTTGAAGGAGAAAGCTCTCAGACAACCCTTTTGCCCTTGATGACTCGACTCTGTCCGCCAGCATCTTGCGCAGTCTTTCGGGCTGCAGAATGGAAATATTTTTCCGCTTCTTGAGCCGTCCGATCTCGTTCGAGATTTTCATCCTTTGAGCAAGCAGCTCTATGATTTGTTCGTCCACCACGTCGATAATGCTTCGCTGATAAGAGATGTCATTCAGGTACTCGGGGTCATCTGTCGACGTCTGTTTGATGTCCGATTGATTAAGGAGCGTGCCTAGCTGCTCCGGAGTCACCTGTTGGGCAGCATCGCTGAGAGCTGCCGATGGATTGGCATGGCATTCGATCATGAACCCATCCATCAGGAGGTCCATGGCTTTACGTATGACACCCGGGAATAACTCCACCTTTCCGCAGATATGGCTCGGATCGCACAGCAATGGCAAATCAGGGACACAGCGCCTCAGCTCTATAGGGATCCACCATTCGGGTCTGTTCCGGTAGATCTTTTCGTTAGAGATGCAGAAGCCCCGGTGAATACCCGCCAGACGAGTGATCCCAGCCCGGTTGATTCGTTCGAAAGCCCCGATCCACAAGCCGAGATCGGGGCAGATCGGGTTTTTGACACAAACAGGGATGTCCGTACCGCTGAGCGCCGAGGCGATTTCCTGGACTACAAAAGGGTTAGCGGTCGTACGTGCACCGATCCAAAGAACGTCGATGCCCTGGCGCAAACATTTGTCTACATGATCGGGTTTTGCAACCTCCACCGCTACAGGAAGCCCTACTTTCCGGCCAGCCTCCTTCAGCCAGGGCAAGCCCTTGCTCCCAACCCCCTCGAAAGAGCCGGGCCTCGTTCGCGGCTTCCAAATTCCGGCACGCATGACACTCACCGGAAGCTTCGAGATGCCGATTGCGGTATCCCTTAGCTGCTTCGGGCTTTCAGCGCTACACGGGCCGGCAATGATAAAAAGGCCCTTGTAGGGGATACCCCATTCAGGGAGTCCAACTATGTCCAGTCGAGTATCCACCGTGTCCTCTTTCGGGTGATGCCGGGGCCTGCCTGTTCAGAACAGTGGAACTGGGGGAACGCGGGCCTCCAGGCTTTCGGGAAGATTCCGTAAGCAACCGCTCACACGGTACACAGGCCTTTAATTTTCTTGTGAAGCTCGCTGGTCTTCTCCATTCGAACATGATCGCGGTCTCTGCCGATTTCCTCAAGTTCTCGCTGAAACCGTAGCAGAACTGGTTCGTTCCAGCTTCTTCCGGCACGATATGCATCTATTAGCTGACGATAAAGGTGAACCATCCGGCCAATGAGCTTCACTGGATACTCCCTGCCCTGCAGTTTGAGCGTCTGAAGCCCCAGGCCCATGTAGTCCCAGAGCTCCTTGCCGTTTATGAGGAAGGCCACATTGGGGCTTCGGCGTATTCGTTCGTTTATGACTTCGATTTCAGAGAGCGGTTTTCCTCGCATCCTAAGGATCTTTATTCTTTGCTCATCCGTCAGGAGGCATAACCTGAAACAGCTACCCGACCTGTCGGGCCATCCCTCGTATTCTACTGTTTCATTTCGGTCCTCATCGAAAGATTTGCTGATGACGTACGAGTCGTTCACTAATTCGTGAAATCGGCAGTTCCCCACTCCACCGACGCACCGGTTTCCGTGGACCAGCACCTCGGTCAAGACTCCGAGCGAATCGGCTGTTTCCTTGAACACTTTCAATTTTTCGAACGTATTGATCTCCGTGCTTGCGACGATTTGTGTCACCCCGTAAAGATTGCGATATTCCAGAATTTCCCGGCTTGACTGGATGTTGCAACCGACGCTTGCGTGGATCACCAGTTGTGGAAACCTCTTTCGAACAAGTTGCATGAGAAATGGGGTCTTTACAATCAGGCCTTCAGCTCCCCAGAGTTCGTACTTCGCGACTTTTTCAAGGACAATAGGGATCTTCTCTGCGGCAACATCCACATTGATGGCGACTCGCAGCTTTCCCCCGAATCGGTCTGCGATTCGAATAACTTCTCTAACCTGGGAATCTTCCAGTTCCCATGCGCCTTTCCTGCGGCTAAACCCCTTGGATCCCACGTAGACGGCATTAGCGCCATTCTGGAAAACGGCCTCCACCATTTCAAGACTTCCGCCGGGCGCCAGTAGTTCGTTCATAAATTTCTCCTCCCAGGAAAGGCTCGTGTTCCGGTCCGGAAAGGGTTTACCATGTTTTTTGCCCCAGCCAAAAGAATCTGCCGGACTTGATCTGCACATCTCGTCTGATCTGGCCAAAGGCGCTATCGATCCGAAAATCCTTCCCTCCCCGAATCGGAATCCCGCCTTTGGCTCGACTCATCCATCGTCTCCGGATCTAATATTCCAGATGGATGTCCATCTGATTTGAACAACGGGGCTCCTGTCCGCCCCTACTCCTCTACGATCTTAAAGAACTCCTCGACCGGGAGGGCCTTGTAGACTTCATACGAAACCGTGCCGCGCTGGAGCGTGTTTACCATGCTTCTCACCCTGGCGTCTTCACTGGGAAATTCGGCTATGATGAGATACTCCCCACGCGATACGACGTAGTAGGCAGAAATGACTTTTCCCCCGGCTTGCTCGACATTTTTCCTGCCCTGTTCGAAGCGATCCCGTGACTTCCTGATCTCTTTGTTCCCTTCCGCTGTGAGTTTCAAGAAAGAGGCATAGATCGGCATAAGACTCCCCCTTTTAAGAGATAATGTTGGTATGCGGCTTGGCGCAAGCATGCCTCCAAGCAACCTTGAACACCCTCCGGCGCGTTACGCAGAGGATTACTACACGATGCGTCCACGAATTAGAATCGAATCCTCTGCGATATGAGCAAGAAAAATGCCACTGATGCAACAGAGCGTGTCCAAACCAAGCCGGTGGGTCTTCAGCACCTGCCATGATGCTTTGACGGCTGGAATTTCCACCGTCTCACCAATCATTATGATGTGCTTTTCTCTTGACTTTATAATTTAACTTTTTTAATATTAATTAGCAAGTAAAAGAAATAGTTGAAGAAAATCTAGTTTGAAAAGCTGCCATTTGGTAGCAGTGAATCCAATTGAGATAGCTGAATAAGCCCGGTGTTCCGAGAACAAACGTTTATACCCGATCTCAGCCAATCTCCCGAATCCTCTATCTCCATTGTTGAGCAAATAATCTCCTGATAGCGCACTCCCGCCCACCGTTGCTTCCATTGGAATCCGGAGCCTGCCGATGTCATTGTTGTCGCCGTTCGTTCAGGCGGCATTTTGAACAGTGAAGGTTTCACACGGACAAAGGACACTTTCATGGAAGGTATATCGGAGTGCCAGTGTAATTTCCTGATCGACCTTCGAAACCGGCGGGCTTGGTGCAGGTCTTGCCGGAAGTTATGCAGAGGACTCGTTTTGGCCGAGTACACTCAGTTCTGGTGCAGCAATCACGACTGCGCTAACAACGGGGAAGTTAGGGTTTGTCGCGACGGCACATGGAGCGTTCACACCTTCGTAGAAACTTGGTTTGGCAGTCAGTGCAGCCATTTCGCATCCAGACTCCAGGTTTCCATGACGGAACCGTCGGGAAGTACCGAACCCTCCAACAAGTAGACTTGGAGGTTTTCTCTCTTAGCCAGTGCGCCAGACCACAAATCGCATTAAATCACGGTGATCGGTAACTATCCGGTTGCCTGACAATCCGGGTGGGAAATGCATATGAGAAAAAAAATACCCATTCAGTCCGAACCTGTTTCCTTCGAAATGTTATTCCAGAGCTTTAGTGAACCCATGTTTATCTGCGATGCAGATCTTCGCATCCTTCAGGCAAACCCGGCTTTTTCGATGCTTTTTGAAGATGGTGACGGACCAGCGGCTGGAAAACTGTGCCAGGAATTGTTTGCGGGCCGGTGCGGCAAGGATTTCGCCGCACGATTCAAGGCAGTCCTCCGGACCAGAACAGCGCAAGCATGGGACATATCTCTTCCTGTGTCCAACCGGACATGGGCAAGTTTTGAGTTTACCGCCTCTCCCATCTTACATCCGGACGGTTCAGTCACGAAAATCATCGGTCACGCCCACAATATTTCAAAGCGCAAGAACCTGGAAAAAGAACTAAAGGTATCCGAAGAACGATATAGAAACATTGTCGAGACTGCTCGCGAGGGTATCTATATAGTTGATAGCGAGGCACGAATAATTTTCGCAAACAGGCGACTGGCGACGATGCTTGGCTATCATCTTGATGAAGTAATAGGAAGATGCATCTTCGATTTCATGGAAGAAGCTTCGGAAGCACTTGCGCAGGCAAAATTCCAAAGGCGCAAAATGGGTTTATCCGACACGTTTGAATTGAAATTTACCAGGAAAGACGGTGCCATTATCCATTGCCTTGCCTCTGCTTCACCCATGATGGAGGATGGAATCTTTCAGGGTGCATTGACCATTCTAACTAATATCACGTGCCTCAAAGAGATCGAGGCTGCCCTGATCTCCGCAAAAACCTTTTCCGAGAGGATTATCAACAGCATCACAGACAAACTGATGGTACTGGATCCGTCGACGTACCGGATAGTGCAGGTAAACGATCATTTTCTCGCCAGGACGATGTTTCAAAATGCCCAGGAACTCTCGGGCAGGACCTGCTATGAAATTCTTTTTGGCAGGAGTTTTCCATGTCATGAAGATGGGATCTTCTGTCCGGTGCGAAAAACCTGCGAGACCGGCCAGCCGTTCCTGTGCGACACCATTCATCCCGAACTTATGGAGAGCGGTAGAATCAAGCAGATTGCCACATACCCCATTATAGACAATAAGGGTAAAGTTGATCTGGTAATCCGAATCGAGCGCGACGTTACGGAAAAGAAAAACCTCGAACAGGCCCTGGCCATGAGGTCCGAGGAACTACTCCGGACGCAGCGAAGACTGGAGCAACTCTTCGATCTTTCCCGCGAGGTGGGGACAAAGGCTACACTCTCGGAACTGGTCCAGTTTCTGCTGGACCTTACCGTCAAGCTTCTGCCCGGTTCGGAGCCGGCCTTTCTGCTCCTGGATTCCTCATGCGAGCAATTCCTCCGCTTTGAGGATTGTGAGCCGAAATATGTCGAGAAACTCCTGCGGATTTTGCAGAAGCTCGAGTTGTGCGCCCTTACCTCCGAACTGGTTCATCAGATCAAAACATACAAAGTCAAAGAGCTCATCGGTCCCTCCGATAAATCCCAGGTATTTCCTCTGCTCAGAATTATCGCCGATTCTGACCCTACCTGGTCGGCTATCCCCCTGTTCGTGCGCAGGCAATGCATCGGCCTGCTTTTTTTGGGATCCAAGACCTTCAATCGATATCCACCCGTGGACTTCAGGTTCCTCAACGCGCTGTGCGAACAGGCTTCGGGACACCTAAGAAATCTTGTAATGCATGAAGCCGAAGTCAGAAACCTGAAATCACTGGTCACCGAACGCTCCGGCTATGGCGACATTATAGGCCAGAGCAAAAGCATGCAGGAAATCTATGAACTTATCGACCTTGTTGCCGGTTCAGATGCCACCGTACTGATCACTGGAGAAAACGGAACAGGCAAAGAACTGGTAGCCAATGCCATCCACAAGCAGAGCCATCGGCGAAGAGGCCCTTTCGTGGTCGCCAACTGCTCCGCTTACTCCCCCACCTTGCTCGAAAGCGAGATCTTTGGTCACGAAAAAGGAGCATTCACCGGTGCGTCCCATCAAAAAAAGGGCCGGATCGAACGTGCTCATGGCGGTACGCTTTTTCTTGACGAAATCGGAGAGATAGCTCCTTCAGTACAGATTTTCCTGCTGCGGTTTCTCCAGGACCATTGCTTCGAAAGAGTCGGCGGCGAGAAGGTCATTTCGGTGGATGTCAGGGTCCTTGCGGCAACCAACCGCGATCTACTCCATGAGGTCCAGGCAGGCAGGTTCAGAGATGATCTTTATTACCGCCTGAACGTTATAGCAATCCGCCTGCCGAGCCTGAGGGAGCGCATGGAAGACATTCCCCTGTTGGCCCATCATTTCCTTGCAAAACACAACCTGAAGGAACACAAGAATATCCGGAACTTTTCATCCGGCGCCATGCAGGCACTCATGAATCATGACTGGCCCGGCAACGTTCGACAGCTCGAGAACGCTATCAGCCATGCGGTCGTTTTGACCCAGGGGGACTTAATCCGCAGAAAACACCTGCCAAGATTCCTTTGGGAGCCTAGTTCAAACAAAACCTTGACCTCACTTTCCGACAGCGAACGGGGGCTCGTTCTCAAGGCTCTCCAGAGGTCTAACTGGAACAAACACGATGCCGCTCGAAGTCTCAAGATCAGTCGAAGCACTTTGTACAGCAAAATGAGGCGCTACGGACTGGCGGAGGAGTCCAACTCCAGGTGTCTGGACGGACACTAACCGGGTCGATTTTAATACATGTTCTCTAAAGCCAGATTTTAAAACCTTTGCACCTGATTTCACTAATATTGGAGTCGGATTTCGTACACTTTTCCCTTTTCTGCTCGCCTGCAAAACAGAAAGAAAAAATTTTCCAAACTCAAAAATAATTTTTCCCCATCATTTTTGTTTCACCAGACCATGGTTTCTCATCTCCGGATGTGCGGTACCACCACAATTTTTTATCGTGATCCCTGAGAAAGACCCGTTTTGCCCGGACCATGCCGCTGGCCGAGTCGCCAAAAGCATAATCGTTGTGACGGGCGGCGCTGGACGGCTTCGTGCCCATATCGACATCACGCGGAACGTCGCGATGGGGCCTTCCACGGTTCAGGGTGTCACTTCGGTACATTAGACAATGGGATGAACTGCCCACTGTTTCACCAATCTCTGGTTTTCTCCTCGGACTTTTCTCCAGCGTCCGGAGCGGCCTGATGGTGTATCACCGCTGTTAGATCTCTGTGAGTCCCCGCAGGCACGAATCTTGTAAAAACTTGGAGAGTTTCTATAGGCCTCATGCATTTAGAGATGCAGCATTCGACAGGTCGGGTCTTACGGGGTTCGAGATCCAAGGCTAACGCAACAGCGAGAAGATTTCTTGGAACATCCGATATAAATAAATCGAGTCCCTTATCAATGGCCTGATCCATTCGACAAAATAGGGTTCTGCGCAACGTAAATCTTGGCAGTTCCATTCAACAGAGCAATTGTTCGGTTCCGGTACCATTCATGTTCAATCCTGCTCCCTTCTCATCTTCAGCGTCCTCTCCCATTCACGTGCAGTGCCTCGGTTAACATTGGGGCAGTTGTTCACCGGCCGATTCGTCAGGTAATATGGCACGACCGGAAAGCCAACTGCTTTACAACCATGTTGGGAGGTTTAATGACAAAATAAATCGCCCAAGAGCACCAAGAGTCCTGCGAGCTCCGGTATTTTCCCGGTAACCTTTCGTGGTTCTGGCGCAATCCTTAAAATACGCAAACTGAACATACGCTCTGCCGGAAATCGCTTGAGGATTCCAGATACGACTATTACCGTGAATCTAGCTTGAGAGGAGGTGATAAAGGGACCACAATTTCCCATCAAAAGTCCTGGCTCTTCTAAATAGAAATGATCGTTGTGCGCGGCTTCCTCTCAGCGGCACAAATGATACAAGCCAGGCCGGTTGCGAAACCAAGTGGCGGCACCGAAAGAAAGACCGTCGCTTCGTGAACACAGAAACAGAGGCTACCACGAACAAGGGAGGTCAAAGATGCCCGAAAAGCGAGATATTGAAATAAAGAGCCGGGCCGATACCATAGGCCTGATGGATCTGGATGCAAGACCCTATCCGGTCACCCCGCCGCCTTCTTACGAACAGGTAAAATCGGTATATGAGAGAAGAAAGGCGCTGGAGTTCTGTGATTGGTCCGAGGACAACCTGAGATTCGAAAAGAGATACGAAAAAGATGAAGCTCTGACAGGATTCAGGGTCTTGGACATCGGTCTGTGGAGGCTGGGCCACAAGTTTTGCGCCTCTTTGTATGGCGAAGCCGGGGCCGAGGTCGTTTCCATCGAACCGCCTGCGGGCGATCCTTTGAGGAAGCTGACGCCTTTCGGCCGGGAAGAGTACCTTCTCCAAAATAGGGAGAGCGGCGAAAAATGCGGCATGGAGTTTGTCAATGAGACGGTGAACACCCACTGCGTAACCCTTGATGTGGAGACCGAGGAAGGGAGGGAAATCTTTAAGAAAATGGCAGCAAACGTCGACGTGCTGATCGACGGAATGCCCCCCGGTTACATGGATAATCTGGGCATAGGGTATCGTCAGCTAAAAGAAGTCAACCCAAGAATGGTCTACGTTTGGATAGGCATGCTCGGCCAGTGGGGTCCATGGAAGGACAGGCAGTCGAAGTTCGGCCAGTGGATGTTGGAGCCTTTTGCGAGCGCTTCAAATTCCTGGATCCACAATACCGGCCTGGCCCAGGACCTGCTCCCTCGAGGCAAAGGCGGCGACCCGACCCGCGCAGGCATTTGGCTTGCCGACTATGTTGCCGGCGCCCAGGGATTCCTTAACTCCATTGCTGCCCTTTATTGGAGAGACGAACTGGGCGGCGCAGGGCAGATGATCGAGGTCACCGGCGCTGAAGCTTTGATGGACATTCTCGACTTCGACATTACCTGGTACGGTTTCAATACCAGTATAAAGGCCCGCACCGGCGGCTGGGATGCATGCCTCAATCAGTATGCCTGGAACCCCTGCAAAGACGGCTACATGATGATCGGCGGTCAGACCGACAAGCTTTGGTATAATATCGGATTTTGCCTTGAGCGCGACTACCCTCAGTTCGGCCGGCTGATTCACGAAGACCCGCTCCTAAAGGAAATGGCGGCCAGAAACGCTTTGCATGCTCTTATAAAGACGTACACCCTAACCGCGCGGTGGTTGAGAGACACCAACCGGGTGGAGGCCGAAACCAAACTGCTCGAATACCAGGTAGCGGCGGGGCCCGTTCTATACATCGATGAAGTCTGCGAGTTCCCCCACTTCAAGTATCGGCCCTGGGTCTACGTACATGAGACCGATTACGGCCCGC
>Ga0187784_10001366_pt1 | contig 19260 bp, 19 predicted proteins | sample 1015_SJ02_MP15_2_FD_132964 | JGI IMG/M metagenome (GOLD analysis project Ga0187784, IMG submission 132964) | Tropical peat soil microbial communities from peatlands in Department of Meta, Colombia - 1015_SJ02_MP15_20_MG | ecosystem: Environmental > Terrestrial > Soil > Wetlands > Peat | place...
CGACTGGGTGGTCGAGCGCGCCGACGAGCGCATCCGTCGCCGGCTCGAGAAGGAGACGCAGCGCAAGAGCGCGACCCGCAAGCTGCGCCTGCCCGGCAAGCTCGCCGACTGCACCAACACCGCGGCGCAGGGCTCCGAGCTGTTCATCGTCGAGGGCGACTCGGCGGGCGGCTCGGCCAAGCAGGCGCGCGACCGCGCGAGCCAGGCCGTCTTGCCACTTCGTGGCAAGATTCTGAACGTCGCCTCAGCCGGCAAGGACAAGCTCGCGCAGAACCAGCAGCTTTCCGACCTCGTGCAGGCGCTCGGCGTCGGCACCGGCGTGCACTACCGCGACGAGGACCTGCGCTACGAGAAGGTCATCGTGATGACCGACGCCGACGTCGACGGCGCCCATATCGCGTCGCTCCTGATCACGTTCTTCTACCGGCAGACGCCGCAGCTGATCGAGAAGGGGCATCTTTATCTCGCGGTGCCGCCGCTCTACCGCCTGAGCCATGGCGGCAAGACGCTGTACGCGCGCGACGAGGCGCATCGCGCCGAGCTGCTCAAGAACGAGTTCCGCGCCAACGCCAATGTCGAGATCGGCCGCTTCAAGGGTCTCGGCGAGATGATGCCGGCGCAGTTGAAGGAAACCACCATGCACCCGGGGAAGCGCACGCTGCTGAAGGTCATGCTGGTGACCGACGACCGCGCCGACACCGACTCCTCGGTCGAGCGGCTGATGGGCACCAAGGCGGAAGCGCGCTTTGCCTTCATCCAGGAGAAGGCCGAGTTCGCGCGCGAGGACTTGCTCGACGTGTAGACTGCCGTGCCCGCCGACCAGACCAAGACCGCTTTCCTGTTCGGCGCCTCGCGTGGGCTTGGGCTCGGGCTGGCGCGCGAATATCTGGCGCGCGGCTGGCGCGTGATCGCGACTGCGCGCGACAATGCCGGAGCGCTCGAAGCCTTGAAGGCCGCACCCGACCGGCTCCGCATCGAGCGCATCGATATCGCCGACACCGATGGCGTCGCGGAGCTCGCCGCGCGGCTCAACGGCGAGGCGCTCGATCTTCTGTTCCTGGTCGCGGGCATTTCCGGCTCAGTGCCGAAGCCGCTGCACGCGGTCTCGCCCGACGAGGCGGCGCGTGTCTATCTGACCAACACCTACTACCCTGTCGTGGCCGCCGAGGCGCTTTGCGGGCTGCTCAAACCCGGCGGCACCGTCGCGTTCATGTCATCGATGCTCGGCAGCATCGCGCTGAATGTCGGCCGCGCCGACTGGGAGACCTATCGGACCAGCAAGGCGGCCTTGAACATGGGCGCGCGCAGCTTTTTCAACCGCCACAGCGGTCATCCGGTGCTCTCGATCGCGCCCGGCTGGGTGCGCACCGACATGGGCGGGCCGAGCGCGACCTTCGATGTCGAGACGAGTTGCCGCAATGTCGCCAACGCGATCGAGAAGCACGCGGGCCGGCCCGGGCACCGCTACGTGAACTACGACGGCAGTGAATTGCCCTGGTAGCGCGGGCGCGCCTATCATTTTCTTGAAGGCAGGAGGGCTGGCGATGCCGTACAGCAGGCGAACGGTTCTCACCGGCGCAGGCGCCGCAGGGCTGACCCTGGCGGCAAACGCAGCTCTCGGCCAGAGCGGCGGCTCGTTGGCGTATCGCAACGTGCGTGAGCTTACCGCCGCGCTCGCGGCGCGTGAGATCTCGGCGCGCGAGCTGACGGATTCCTGCATCGCCAGGATCGAAGCCCTCGACGGCAAGCTCAATGCCGTCGTGGTGGGCGATTTCGACAACGCCCGCGCCGCAGCAGACGAGGCCGACCGGGCGCTGGCGCGCGGCGAGCGCGTGGTCGCCTGTCCGATCCTGGCGACGGTCGCATTCCCGCACGATCACACCGAGCAGCGCCTGCGCAAGCTCGATATCGACGGCACGCCGCAACCCTATTCCCTGCAGGCGGTGTGGGCGGGCGTCGCGACGCTGACCGGCCAGCCTGCGACCGCGGTGCCGATCGGGCGCTCGCCCGAGGGATTGCCGGTCGGCGTGCAGATCGTCGGTCCGTATCTGGAGGATCGCACGACGATCGCCTTCGCGGGGCTGATCGAGCAGGCATTCGGCGGCTTCGTTCCGCCCCCGGGTTATGCGGGCTGAGGCGCCGCAGTGGTCTGCGTGCGGATGAGCGCGCGCGGGCATTGAAACCGCGCCCGATCGGGAGTGGAATGCGACCCGCGTGACCGCGCGCGAAGAACAGTTTCGGGAGCGACCCCCATGCGCCTTTTCATGATGGCCGTTGCTGCGGCCCTTTTCGTCCTGCCTCTGCAGGGCCGACCGGCCGCCGCGCAGATCGCGCTCGGCGGACAGGTCACCTCGGCCGAGGAAGGCCCGATGGAGGGCGTGCTGGTCAGCGCCAAACGCGCGGATTCGACCATCAGCATCACGGTGGTCAGCGACGCGAGCGGCCACTACGGCTTCCCGGCCGCGAAGCTCGAACCCGGCCATTATGCGCTGAAGGTGCGCGCGGCCGGCTACGACCTCGATGGCGCGCCTGCGGTCGACGTCGCGGCGGGCGAGGCCCGCACCGCCGATCTGAAGCTGCGCAAGACCGAGGATCTCGCCGCGCAGCTCTCGAACGCCGAATGGATCGCCAGCGTGCCGGGCACCGATCAGCAGAAATCCATGCTGCTCAACTGCATCGGCTGCCACACGCTCGAGCGCGTCGCGCGCTCGCCCTACACGGCGGACGATTTCATGCAGGTGCTGCCGCGCATGCAGGGCTATGTGAACCAGAGCATGCCGGGCGCGCCGCAACTGCGCCGCGCCGAGCGGTTGATGGAGGAGCGCGGCGACCAGCGCGTGCAGGTGCATCGCAACCTGGCCGACTATCTTGCGTCGATCAATCAGAGCCGCGGCTCGTGGAGCTACGCGTTGAAGACGCTGCCGCGGCCGAAAGGGCGCGCGACGCGCGTCGTCATCACCGAATACGACCTGCCGCGCCCGATCATCCAGCCGCATGATGTGATCGTCACCGCCGACGGCACGGTCTGGTATTCGAGCTTCGGCCTGCAGGACCTCGGCCGGCTCGATCCGAAGACCGGCAAGGTGACCGAATATCCGATCCCGCTCATGAAGCCCGGCTTCCCGACCGGGCTCCTCGGCCTGCGGACCGATCGCGACGGCAATCTCTGGCTCGGCAACATGTATCAGGCGCGCATCGTCAAGTTCGACCCAAAGACCGAGACGTTCCGCTTCTGGTCGCTGCCGAGCGAGAACGACATCGACGCCGCGCAGGTCAACATGGTGAGCCCGCAGTCGTCCCATGTCGACGGCAAGGTGTGGACCCAGAACAACGGCTTTGCCGGCATCCATCGGCTCGATCTCGCCTCCGGCAAGATCGAGACCTTCGAGCCGTTCCGTAGCGCGCCGAAAGGCGAGCCGCACAACATCTACGACGTGATCCCGGACTCCAAGAACAACGTCTACTTCACGGATTTCCGCCAGCGCCATATCGGCCGCATCGACGCGACGAGCGGCGCGGTCACGCTCTATCCGACCCCGACGGGCGCCTCGGCCCCGCGCCGCGGCATGATGGACGCGCAGGATCGGCTCTGGTTCGGCGAGTATCGCGGCAACCGCATCGCGATGTTCGACACCAAGGCGGAAAGCTTCAAGGAGTGGCAGGCGCCGACCGCATGGTCGGCGCCCTACGACGTCACGGTGGACCGCAACGGCGAAGCCTGGGCCGGCTCGATGGCGACCGACCGGGTGCTGCGGCTCAATCCGCAGACCGGCGCCTTCGTCGAGTATCTGTTGCCGCGCGAGACCAACATCCGCCGCGTCTTCGTCGACAATTCGACGACGCCGGTGACGTTCTGGACCGGCAGCAATCACGGCGCCGCGGTCGTCAAGCTGGAGCCGCTTGATTGATCGTCGCCGGCGGAGCGCCGAGCGCCGAGTCGATCGATTTCTATTTCTCGATCGGCAGCATGTACACGTTCCTCACCGTGATGCGGATCGATCGGGTCGAGGACGTCACCGATATCCGCTTCGTCTGGCGGCCGTTCTCCGTCAAGGAGATTATGATCGAGATGGACAATCGGCCGGCCTCGAAGCCGCAGAAGCTCGCCTATATGTGGCGCGATCTGCATCGGCGCGCCGAGATGTACGGCTTCGCATTCAAGGGCGAAGCCCCCTACCCGCTCAAGGAGTTCGACCTCGCCAATCGTGTGGCTATCGTCGGCGCGCGCGAAGGCTGGTGCGCCGACTATGTGCGCGCGACCTACCGGCGCTGGTTCGTCGAGAAGCAGGAGTGCGGCCTCGACCCGAACCTCTCCGACTCGCTGCGCGAGATCGGCGAGGACCCCGGCCGCGTGATCGCGCTGGCGAAGTCGGAGGAGATCGGCCGCGCCTATGCGGCATCGACCGAAGAGGCGCGCCGCCTCGGCATTTTCGGCGCGCCGAGTTTCGTCGCCCGTGGCGAGGTGTTCTGGGGCGACGACCGGCTCGACGATGCGGTGACCTGGCAGCAGCGCGGAACTTTGGGAGCGCCGCGGCCGCCGTAACGGCCTTGATCGTCGCGGCGGACGGAACCTGTTAAGCTCGCGAGCGATTCTTCGGGTTCCGTCCGCATGAGCGAGACCGCAGCACAGCAACCTCTGATCAGGCTCGTCGTCGCCACCCCCTGCTTCGGCGGGCAGATCTCGGTGCGCTACGCGAACGCGCTGATGCGATTGCAGAAATACCTGCGACGCTATGACGACGTCGATTTCCAGGTGCTGTTCAAGGATGGCGACGCGCTGATCACGCGCGCCCGCGCAAACCTGGTGGCGCAATTCCTCGACGACCCGAAAGCGACCCACCTCCTGTTCATCGACGCCGATATCGGCTTCGAGCCCGAGCAGGTCATCCGCCTGATCGAATGCGGCGCCGAGATGTGCGCGGCGGTCTATCCGATCAAGCGCATCGATTGGGACCGCGTGCGCAAGGTCATCGAGGAGAAACGGCCCAACCCGGCGGCCGCCGCGCTGAATTATGTGATCGATATCGGCGATCCGAACGAGGTCATGGTGCGCGAGGGCTTCGTGCGGGTGCGCTACGCCGGAACCGGCTTCCTGATGATCCGGCGCGCCGCGCTGGAGCGGATGTGCGCGCACTACCCGCAGCTGCGCTATGCCCGCGACCATTCTGTCGATGCCGCGACCCCGAGCCAGAACCGCTACGCGCTGTTCGACTGCATGGTCGACGAGACCGGCACCTATCTGAGCGAGGACTTCGCGTTCTGCCGGCGCTGGACCGACATGGGCGGCCACATCTGGGCCGACCTCTCGAGCCGGCTGGAGCATGTCGGCCCGATGGTCTTCTCCGGCGACCTCTCAACGGTGTTCGCGTCCGCCGCCGCGCCACCGGCCGGCAAGATCCCAGTCGCAAAAACCGGCTGATCCGCGCCACATCCAGGCGCGATGCGCCGAGGCCTCCATGCGGCACGCCCGCCGTGCTAGAACGCGGGCCACGCATTTTGTTGCCGCCGTTTTGTACAAGGAAACCCCAATGGAAACGTCCCCGGCCCGCGAGCAGCAGATCAAGCGCCTGCTGCGCGGCACGATCGACCCGCACATTCACTCCGGACCCTCCATCGCGCCGCGCGGGCTCGATCACATCGAGCTGTTGCAGGAGGCCGCCGCGGCCGGCATGGCGGCGGTCGTCACCAAGGATCACGACTATTCGGGCGTCACCACGGCGAACCTGATCGCGCGCCACTACGGCCACCTCCCGACCAAGCTCTATTCCGGCATCGTGCTCAATAACGTGGTCGGCGGCTTCAACCCCTACGCGGTCGAGCATACCGCCGCGATGGGCGGCAAGATCGTGTGGCTGCCGACGCTCGCGGCGGAAAATCATCTCGCCTGGGAGAAGAAGTCGGCCTGGGCGCATCCGGCCACGACCAAGAAGATGCGTCCCGCGACCGCAGTGCCGGCGACGCGCGACGGCAAGGTGCTCGACGAGGTCAAGGAGGTGCTCGACATCGTGGCCAAGAACGACATGGTGCTCGCTGCCGGCCATCTGCATGTGAGCGAGATCTGGCTCGTGTTCGAGGAGGCCAAGCGCCGCGGCGCGAACCGGCTGGTGGTGAACCACCCGGAGGAGATCATCGACGCGTCGATGAACGACGTGCAGGGGCTGACCGCGCTCGGCGCCCGGATGGAGCACTCGCTCTGCATGTTCGTGAAGGAATCGAAGCTGAAGGTGCTCGAGGCGGAAGATCTGCGCAGGCACATCGAGGCCGCGGGCGTCGACAACACGATCATGAGCACCGACCTCGGGCAGAGCGGCAACATCCGTCCGCTCGAAGGCTTCAAATGCGGCATCAATCTCTGCCTCGACCTCGGCTATTCGGAAGCCGATATCCGGAAAATGTTTTCGACCAATGCGGCGAAGCTGTTCGGCTTCGAGGCGCTGGTCGAGCAGATGGCGGCGTGACCGCGCCGTTCTTCCCCTCCTGAGGCACACACCGGCCAGTCGATCGGACGCGATCGCGGCGCCGCCCATGCGGCCGCGCCCGCACATTTCGCGCCCATCCGAGCCTGTGCGATCATGATACCGTCCGACAAACGTCGGGGGAGAAGGTCATGGTCGATGCTCGCGGCTTCGCTACCGCGCTGCTGCCGATACTCTGCTTCGTGCTCGGGACGGTGCTCGGCCTCATGGTCGACGGTTTCATCGCGCAGCCCGGCACGGTGTTTGAATTTCTCCTCCGGCTGCAGACCCTGCTCGGTGCCGCGATCGTGGCGGGCGCGGTGTGGATCGCGGCCGTGGTCATGCGCGCAAATCTGCGCCGCCCGCCTGCCGTCCAGGCGCCAACGCGCGGCGAGGACCGGCAGACGGCGGTCCAGATTCTCGCGCGCGAAGAGGATCGGATCGAGGCGAACTTCGCCGGCCTCGAAGACGCGGAGCGACTCCTGCTGAGCTTGAAGACAGAGCTGCCGCCAAGCGAGCACGAGATGTGGGGCGCGATTGCCAGAGACAGGCTGTCGCGCGAGGGCCTCTGGGCCGACCCGGACGGCATGGCCGACCTCGTCCTGCGCAAGCTGCCGAACACCGACCTCATCACGCGCAAGCGCGTCGAGGGAATTTTGAACTATCTGGTGTTCTGGAGCAGCGAGGCGGTGGATGCGCGGACCAAAGCGGTCCAGGCCCGCCACGACGTCGATCTTGCGCGCCAAGCCACGGACATGAAGCCCGAAGCGCGCGCCGAATACGAGAAGCTATACACAAGCGCCGCCGAGCTCGTCGCCACCGCGCAAGCGGGCTACGCGCAATCGCTGCGCAGCGCCGGTCAGCTGCACGAGGAGCTGAGCGCGACGATCCTGCGCTGGCAACGCGATCGACCGGTCATTCGGCGGATCCTGGAGGCGCATATTGCCGACTCGATCCGCCAGGCGAAGGCGGGCGCGGCCAACTAGCTAGAGGTTGTCTCTTAGGAATATGCCAACTTCAGTTTCAATGCGCTGATGGATCGTCTTGCGATCAACACCCGGTGCGTCCCTGCAAATCGCAGGCGCCTCTGCATCCAGCGCCGACGGACAGGGATCGGCAAAGATGAAGTGAGCGCCCGCAACGGTCTCTTGGCGTGGCGGTCGGGGGAGCGCGCGCGCAAGCGCGAAGATGTTGCGCTCTGCTGCAAGGTCGCTGTTCTCTGCGCGATAGAGCAGCACTGGCATCTGCACCGACTTCAAAGCCTCGGAATCGAACAGCGAGCCGAACGGCTCCATCAGCACCAGTGCCTTGAGCGGAAGCACGTCAGCGGACGGCGCCGAAAGGAGATCGGACGAAACTTCGCCGGTCGGCGCTCCCTCGCAAGCACGTGGATCGTCGGTCCGACCGCGACAATAGGCTGACCAGTGGGCATAGTTTGGCGTCGCACCGGCGACCTCCAGCGCCACCGCGCCGCCGAAAGAGAACCCGATCATGCCAATTCTGGCGCGGTCGGCAGGTGCTGCGAAGCGTTGGTCGGCAAGGACGGCATCAAGCGCTTTATGAACCTGTCCCGGCCGTTTTTGCAGCGGTCTCGGCGTGCTCGGGTGAAACGGCGCGATGACGATGAAGCCGCGACGTGCCAGCGACACAAGCAGGTCCTGGTGTACGAGAGACGTGCCGCCGCGGCGCCCATTGCCGTGCGAAAACAGAACGACCGGAAACGCCCGCTCCGAAGCGATTGGCGCATTGCGGCTGGCAGCAACCGTAAATGCTCTAATTCGAAAGGACTCTGCGGGCGTATCGGTTGGATAGGCGACCAAGGCTTCAAAAGAGATCGCGTCTTGCACCGTGATGAGCATCGCCCCAGCGTGAAACGGTGGATCTGCGCGGAGCGGTGAAAAACCGCAGATCAGCAGCCCAAGCAATGCAAGCCCAATTCGCATGCGCGGTCGGCTCTCCGGCGCTGACTGAAATCTCCGAAAACTATGCCGTTTTGCGTTGTGGCGGCAATGGTCAACGGACGACGCATCCCGTGACAGCGTCGCGCCCTACTCCGGAAACTCGAGCTTCGCGGCCGTCACGACCTCGAGCGTGGTCGTGATGTCGGCGTCAATCATCGCACGGAACTCGTCCGACGAGCCGCCGCCGGGCGTGACTGCCATCGCTCTTAGCCGCGCGTTCACCTCCGGGTCCGCGATGACGCGGCGCAGCGCTTCTTCAAGCTTCTTGACGATGGGCGGCGGCGTCGCGGCCTGCACGAACACCCCGCTCCACAGTCCGGTATTGACCTCCGCAAAGCCGACCTCCGCCATGCTCGGCACGTCGGGCAATTCGTCCGAGCGCTGCGCGCCGGTCACCGCGAGGGCGCGGATCTTGCCGCTCTTCACCAGCGGCACGGTCGGCGGCCCGTCGGCGATCGCCAGCGACGCCTGGCCGCCGAGCAGCGCGACGAGGGCATCGCCCGAGCTCTTGTAGGGGATCGCGGTGCCGGGCGCCCCGGTCTTCAACTTGAACAGCTCGGTTGCGATCGTGAAGGCCGGCGAGGTGGTGGCGTAGTTCGCCTTGTCGGGGTTGGCCTTCATCCGGGCGACGAGCTCCGGCACCGTCTTGGCCGGACTGTCCGCCGCCACCGAGAGGATCAGCGGGAAGTGCGCGATCATGGTGAGCGGCACGAAGCTTTTGGTCGGATGATAGGGAAGCTTCGGGTAGATCGCCGACGCGATCGACATCCCGCCGCTGGCCGCGACCAGCAGCGTGTAGCCGTCGGCGGGCCGGGTCGCGGCGTATTCGTTGGCAAGCCGCGAGCCCGCGCCGGGCCGGTTCTCGATGATCACGCTCTGCCCGACCAGCTCGGCGAGCTTGGCGCCGACGAGGCGCGCGAAGATGTCGTTGCCACCGCCGGCCGCAAAGCCGACCACGATGCGGATCGTGCGGCTCGGATAGTCGTCCTGCGCTTCGGCGACTGCCGCGAGCGCAAGCAGCGCCAACGCAAAGGCGAGGATGCGGCGCAAGCTGGCAATCATCGCGGCTTCTCCCGGGCCTTTGTTGCTCGTCTGCCGTTCGTCGGCGTCGCGCCCAGCGCCGATCTTACTCGGTCGGGCCGGAATGGGAATCGGCTAGATCGGCCAGCCGTAGCGCGGCACGCGCGCGCAGTAGTCGCGATAGGAATCGCCGAATTTGGCGGCCAGATAGCGCTCCTCGCGCCGCACCACGCCGAAATGGATGATCAGCGCACCAAACGGCAGCAACAGAAACATCCAGTCCGACGCGAATGCGAAGGCGAACCCGAGCACGAACAGCGCGAAGGCCTGATACATCGGATTGCGCGTGCGCGCGTAGATGCCGCCGGTCGCGAGCGCCCTGGTCGGCTTCCACGGCTCGGTCGGCGTGCCGGCGAGGCGAAAGCGCCACAGCGCGCGCGCCATCGGCCATGCGGCGGCGACCACCAGCGCGCCGCCGATCACGGCACGCGCCGAGCGGCCGAAAACCGCCCCGGCAACGCCGATCGGCGAGAGGCGGTCGAGCGCGAGCCCGAGCAGGATCACGCCGAGCACGATCAGCGGCGGCGGGATCACGCCGGGAGTGTCGCGGCGAAAGATCATGCGCTCATCCAGGCGACGAGCTCGCGCGTGACCGCTTCGGGCTGCTCGAGCGTCGCGAGATGGCCGCAATCCGCCACCAAGGCGAGCCGCGCCGCAGGGATTGCGCCCGCCATCTCGCGCGACAGCGCAACCGGCGTCGCCTCGTCCTGCGCGCCGACGAGCACCAGCGTCGGACAGCGGATGGTGGCAAGCGCCGGTCGGGAATCGACGCGATCCATGATCGCCATCTGCTGGCGCACATAGGCCTCAGGCCCGACATCGTGGCACATCGCGAGATATTCGCTCTTCAGCGCAGCGTCGTGCGCGCGTGCCGGATGAACATAGAGCGGGAACTGCGCCGCGATGATCTCGTCGAAGCGCCCGCTCTGCGCGGCCGCGATATTGAGGCGGCGCTTTTCCGACGCTTCGGCGAGGTCGGGACGCGCGCTGGTGTCGAGCAGCGCAAGCCTCACGATGCGATCGGCCGCCTGACGGATCATCTCGAGCGCGATGTATCCGCCCATCGAGAGCCCGGCGAGCGCGAAACGCGGCGGCGCCGCGTCGAGGATGCGGCGCGCGATGGCGCGAATCGAATCATCGCGGGTGTGATCGGCGACCGTCACCGGACCGAAGCGCCAGAGCGCCGCAAGCTGCGGCGCATAGAGCCGTGCCGAGCAGTTCAGTCCCGGCACCAGAACCACGGGCAGGCCTTCGGGCATTGCGGATGTCTCCCGAGCGACGCGATTTGGCACGGAAAATTAGGCTTTATCGCTACTTGTTGCAGTGCAACATATTGACTTTGCGGCACGAGTGACTATGTTCGTTGTCGACCGGTCCGAAAGCAAGATTCGACCGCCCTCCCCACCGCCACATGTCATCGTTCCGTGTCCGGCGCGGTGTAGCTCGGCAGGGCAGTCCGTTACCCGAGGCTCTATGTCGTTTTCCCATCTCGGCTTGTCCGAAAAAGTTCTCTCCGCCGTTGCGGCTTCCGGCTACACGACGCCGACCCCGATCCAGGAACAAGCAATCCCCCATGTGCTGGCACGCCAAGACGTGCTCGGCATCGCGCAGACCGGGACCGGCAAGACCGCCGCGTTCGTGCTGCCGATGCTCACCATGCTGGAGAAGGGTCGCGCCCGCGCCCGCATGCCACGCACGCTGATCCTCGAGCCGACGCGCGAGCTCGCTGCGCAGGTCGAGGAAAGCTTTGCCCGCTATGGCGTCAACCACAAGCTCAACGTCGCGCTGATCATCGGCGGCGTGTCGTTCGGCGATCAGGACGCCAAGCTCACGCGCGGCGTCGACGTGCTGATCGCGACGCCCGGCCGCCTGCTCGATCATCATGAGCGCGGCAAGCTGCTGCTCACCGGCGTCGAGCTGCTCGTCATCGACGAAGCCGACCGCATGCTCGACATGGGCTTCATTCCCGACATCGAGCGTATCTGCAAGCTGGTGCCGTTCACGCGCCAGACCCTGTTCTTCACCGCCACCATGCCGCCGGAGATCCGCCGCATCACCGAGCAGTTCCTGCACAATCCGGTGCGCGTCGAGGTCGCCCGTCCGGCGACGACCGCCGCGACGGTTGCGCAAAGGCTGGTCAAGACCGGGCGCGAGCCGCACGACAAGCGCGACACGCTGCGCCGGCTGATCCGCTCGGCCGAGGGCCTGACCAACGCGATCATCTTCTGCAACCGCAAGCGCGAGGTCGCGACGCTGCATCGCTCGCTGGTCAGCCACGGCTTCTCGGCGGTCGCGCTGCACGGCGACATGGACCAGTCCGCGCGCACCGCCGCGCTCGACCAGTTCCGCCGCGGCGAGGTGAAGCTCCTGGTCGCGTCCGATGTGGCGGCGCGCGGTCTCGATATTCCGGCGGTGAGCCACGTGTTCAATTTCGACGTGCCGCATCACCCGGACGACTACGTGCACCGGATCGGCCGCACCGGCCGCGCCGGGCGCAGCGGAACCGCGATCACGATCGTGGCCCCGATCGACACCAAGGCGATCGCCGCGATCGAGAAGCTGACCGGACAGACCATCGAATGGGCCGGCGATCCGGTCTCGGCCGAGAGCGGCGAGCCGCGTGCGCGCGAGCGGACCGGTCGGGGACCGCGCGAGCGGCGGCCAGAGCGCCGGCAGCAGCAGCGCCAAGGCCAACATCAAGGCCAGCATCAAGGGCAACAGCACGAGCGCCCCGACGCGAAGGTCGCACGGCTCGACGAGGCGCGCTCACGTCGCCCGAAGCCACAATCTCACATAGAGGAAGGCGACGCCTCGCACCTGCCGGCATTCCTGTTGCGGCCAGTGCCGTTGAAGGCGTAAGCGGCGGCGCAGAATAGTCTTTGCGACTGCCCTCGAGCTGACGCAGTGTTCGAGCCGATTGTGACAGATGAAGCGTCGAATGAATCTGTCACACGAATTCGTTATCGGCCATTCATCAGCGCAATAAACACGCGTTTACCTCGCGTTTAGTCCTGTTCAATACGGTGAAACACGGATGGTGGGGCCGCGAGCCGAAATGCTCGCGAGCGGAGTTGTTACGAGAATGGCTGCAGCGACCGACGAACACGAGCGAACGCTGGCATATGCCGAGATCGCGCTCGGGCAGATCAAGGCGCTGCGCCAGCCCGCCTACCCGCGCAATTACGAGGTCTGGTACGCCTACGCGACCGGCTACAATCCGACGCTCAATCAGACCATCAACGAGACGCTGACGCGCAACGGCACGCTCACCACGGCCGACGTCGACCAGATCTACGACACCTATCTCTCGCCCGCGCGCCTCACCGACCGCATCGACAATGTCGGCGGCCAGATCGTCGACGAGATCGAGCAGGTGATGTCGATGATCGATGCCGCGGTCGGCTCCGCCACGCACTATACCGCGAGCCTCGCGCACGCGACGCAGAGCCTCGGCGCCGCCAAGGATCCCGGCGGGCTGCGCGCCATCGTCGAGTCGCTGGTGACCGCGACGCGCAAGATGGAAGAGAACAACACGCGGCTGGAGCAGAGCCTGAAGGCCTCCAAGCAGGAGATCAACCAGCTGCAGATCAACCTCGAGGCGGTGCGCAACGAGAGCCTGACCGACCCGCTGACCTCGCTTGCCAACCGCAAGTATTTCGACCAGTCGCTCGACAAGTTCATCGCGCAGAGCGTCGCCTCGGGCGAGCCGATGGCGCTGCTGTTCGCCGACATCGATCACTTCAAGGCCTTCAACGACACCTTCGGCCATCTCACCGGCGACCAGGTGCTGCGCCTGGTTGCGCTCTCGGTGAAGCAGAACGTGAAGGGACAGGACATCGCGGCACGCTATGGCGGCGAGGAGTTCGCCGTGATCCTGCCGTCGACCACGCTGCGCGCGGCGCTCACCGTCGCGGACCATATCCGCCGCGCCGTGATGACCAAGGAATTGATGAAGCGCTCGACCGGCGAGCATCTCGGCCGCGTCACGGTCTCGATCGGCGTCGCGACGCTGCGCAAGGGCGAGACCGCGCAGTCGCTGATCGAGCGCGCCGACGCCTGCCTCTACACGGCCAAGCGCTGCGGCCGCAATCGCGTCATGTGCGAGACCGACCCCGAGGTCGCGATGTCCGGCTCGGAGACGCGCGTCGCCTGACGGGCGCAGCCTTCCGCACCGTCTTCCCGCCTGCCCGCTTCTTCGGTTTCCGCGCCGGCCGCGTCTGCGCGCGCAGCGCTGCCGCATGCGCGTCGCGGGCCCAGCGCGCAAGCTCGTCCGGCTCGTCGTAGAGCCGCTCCGGCATGCGCCAGTACGAGGTCAGCGCGTGCTCGCCATTCCGTGTCGCGTAGCGGAAGGTACCGAGCCCCTCGGCCTCGAACGCCGGTATCGTCTGCGGGTCGGCCTTCAGATAGATCACCTCGCGCGCGACCAGCGCGATCATCAGGCCGTCGACGAACACGCCGGCGCCGCTGAACATGCGCCGCACATCGATTGCGCCGAATTCACGGAACAGATCGCGCAGGGTGTCGGCGTCCATGGCAAGCCGGCGGATTACGCGCGCAAACGCGCGCTAATCCGCCCTACACCGCCGCCGGATCGGCTGGGGTCAGCTGCACCGACTCGCCGCAACCGCAGGCCGAGGTCTGGTTCGGGTTGTTGAACACGAAGGTCGAGGACAGCTTGTCGACCTTGAAGTCCATCTCGGTGCCGAGCAGGAACAGCACCGCCTTCGGGTCGATCAAGAGCTTGACGCCCTTGTCCTCGACCACCTCGTCGAGCTTTCCGATCTCCGCGGCATATTCCATCGTGTAGGACATGCCGGCGCAGCCGCCATTCTTCACGCCGACGCGCACGCCGGCGAAAGGCTTGTCGGCCTTCGCCATGATCGCCTTGATGCGGTCGGCGGCGGCGGCGGTGAGCCGCATTACCTGGGGTCGGGGCCGTGCGCTTGCCATCTTTGTCAGGTTCCCAGTCGTTTCTTTTCCGGCCGCTTCTTTCGAGTCGCTATGATCTCAGGCGATTATTAAAGATACCAGAAGCGCCCTCGAAGTCTATTTGGTCACTTCCCGTCATTGCCGCAACCACCTGGTCGCCGCAACCACTTGGTTGCCGCAACCTCACCACATGTTCAGCGTGGCACGCGCCTCGTCGGACATGCGGCTCTGATCCCACGGCGGATCCCACACGATGTTCACATTCACCGGACCGACGCCGGCCACGCTCGATACCGCGTTCTCCACCATGATCGGCAGCTCCTGCGCCGAGGGGCAGTTCGGCGTGGTCAGCGTCATGTCCACCGTGACGGTGCGGTCGTCCGCGATGTCAACCTTGTAGATCAGGCCGAGCTCGTAGATGTCGGCCGGGATCTCCGGGTCGTAGACGGTCTTGAGCGCCGCGACGATGTCGTCGGTCATGCGGTTGATCTCGTCGGCCGGGATCGCGCTCGAACCGCTGGTCGCGGCGGCGTTCGGCGCCTCGGCGGTCTTGATGTCGTCGCTCATGCGAAATCCGCTCTCATGCAAAGATGTCTTCTAGCCGAAGATGTCTTGCGCCTTGATCAGCGCCTGCGCCAGGCTGTCCACCTCGCTCTTGGTATTGTAGAGCGCGAACGAGGCGCGGCACGTCGCGGTCACGCCGTAGTGCGCGAGCAGCGGCATCGCGCAATGCGTCCCCGCCCGCACCGCGACGCCGGCACGGTCGATCACGGTCGCGACGTCGTGCGGATGCGCGCCCTTGAGCTCGAACGACACGATCGAGCCCTTGTCCTTGGCGGTGCCGATGATGCGCAGCGAGTTGATCTCGCGCAGGCGGTCGTGGGCGTATTTCAAGACCTCGTTCTCGTGCGCGCGGATGCGCGCCTTGCCGATCGACTGGACATAGTCGATCGCGGCGCCGAGCCCGATCGCCTGCACGATCGCCGGGGTGCCGGCCTCGAACTTGTGTGGCGGCTCGCCGTAGATCACGCGGTCCTGGAACACCTCCTTGATCATCTCGCCGCCGCCATTGAACGGCGGCATCGCGGCGAGGTGCTCGTACTTGCCGTAGAGCGCGCCGATCCCGGTCGGACCGTAGAGCTTGTGCCCGGTGATCGCGTAGAAGTCGCAGTCGAGGTCCTGCACGTCGATGTCGAGATGCACCGCGCCCTGCGCGCCATCGACCAGCACCGGGATGTTTCGCGCGTGCGCAAGCCGAGTGACCTCCTTGATCGGCACGATCGTGCCGAGCGCGTTCGACATGTGCGTGATCGCGACCATCCGGGTGCGCGGGGTGAGCAGCTTCTCAAACTCGTCGATGAGGAAATTCCCTTCCTCGTCGACCGGCGCCCATTTGATCACCGCGCCCTGCCGCTCGCGCAGGAAGTGCCACGGCACGATGTTGGAGTGATGCTCCATGATCGAGACCACGATCTCGTCGCCGGACTGGATGCGCTCGCGCCCGAACGTGTAGGCAACGAGGTTGATCGCCTCGGTGGCGTTGCGGGTAAAGACGATCTCTTCCACCCGCCGCGCGTTCAGGAACGCGCGCACGCGCTCGCGCGCGCCCTCGTAGCCCTCGGTCGCGGCGTTGGCCAGATAGTGCAGGCCGCGATGCACGTTGGCGTACTCTGAGGTGTAGGCCTGCTGCAGCCGGTCGAGCACCGCCCTCGGCTTTTGCGCCGAGGCGGCGTTGTCGAGGTAGACCAGCGGCTTGCCGTAGACCTGCATCGACAGGATCGGGAAGTCCTTGCGGATCTGCTCGACGTCATAGGAGCCGTTGGAGACCGCCGGGTGCATCTTCAGCCTCGCGTCCTGACCCATGCGCCGACCGCCTCGATCAGCGCCTCGCGTAAGCCCGCATGCTCGATCCCCTCGATCGCGTCGCCGACAAAGGCCTGGATCAGCAGCGCCTCGGCTTCCGTCTGCGGAATGCCGCGCGCCTTCAGATAGAACAGCAGATCCGCGTCGAGGTCGCCGGCGGTCGCGCCGTGGCCGCACTGCACGTCGTCGGCGTAGATCTCGAGTTCGGGCTTGTTGTCGGCCTCGGCATCCTGCGAAAGCATCAACGCATGCGAGGCCATCTTGGCGTCGGTCCTCTGCGCCCCGGGCTGCACGATGATCTTGCCCTGGAACACGCCGCGGCTCTGATCGTCGAGCACGGTCTTGAATACCTCGCGGCTCTGGCAGCCGACCGAGGCGTGCTCGACCACCATCGTGGTGTCGACATGCTCGCGTCCCCTCAGGAGGCTCGCGCCGCGGATGTTGGCGACCGTCCCCTCCCCGCGAAAGCGCAGAAACAGTTGATTGCGCACGACCCCGGCGCCGATCGTGAATGCGAAGGTGTTGAAGCGCGCATGCGCGCCGACATCGGCCATCAGGCTCGACATATGCAGCGCCTTCTCGCCCTCGCGCGTGAGCTTGATGTGATCGACATGCGCGTCATCCGCGACGACGAGATCAAGCGCAGTGTTGACCTGGTAGTCGCGCGCCGCGGCGCCCTCGTGGCTCTCGATCAGCATCGCGCGCGCGCCCTTCTCGATGACCACCAGCGAGCGCGTGAACAGCGCGGCCGGCTTGTCGCCGCTCGCCGCGAAGACGAGATGGAGCGGGCGCTCGACGGTCGCGCCGGCGGCGACGTGGATCACCGCGCCGTCACCCATGAAGGCGGTGTTGAGCGCCACCGCCGGATCGTCGGTCGCGAACACCTTGCCGAGATAGCGGCCGGTGAGCGGGTCGTCCTGCGCCAGCGCCTGCGCGAGCGGACGGATCGTCAGCCCGCGGCTGAGGTCCTTGAGATCGGACAGCGCGGGAACGAAGGCGCCGTCGACGAAGACGAGCCGCCGCGCGTCGATGTCGCCAATGAGCGCGCCGGCGTCGCGCGCCCGCGCCTTGGCGGTCGCATCCGGCGGGGCGCCGAGCGGCTTGGCGTCGCGCATCAGCGCGCGCAGGTCGGTGTACTTCCACTCTTCCACGCGGCGGTGCGGCAGGCCGACGCTGGCGAAGCGCTGGAACGCGGCCGCGCGCAGCGGCGCCGCGCCCGGCAGCGTGTCCTTCGCCTGCTGCCATTCGGCTGCGAGCTGCTGCTCGGCGGCGTTCCTCATCAGGGTCAGCTCAGCCATGGTCTATTCCGCCGCGACCGCGTCCTGATATTGCGCGTAGCCGGATGCTTCCAGCTCGAGCGCGAGCTCCTTCCCGCCGGTCTTCACGATGCGGCCGCGCGACAACACGTGCACGATGTCGGGCACGATGTAGTCGAGCAGGCGCTGGTAGTGCGTGATCACGATCGAGGCGCGCTCGGGCGAGCGCAGCCGGTTGACGCCGTCGGCGACGATCTTCAGCGCGTCGATGTCGAGGCCGGAATCGGTCTCGTCGAGCACCGCGAGCTTCGGCTCGAGCAGCGCCATCTGCAGGATCTCGTTGCGCTTCTTCTCGCCGCCCGAGAATCCCACATTGACGCCGCGGCGCAGCATGTCCTGGTTGATCGAAAGCTTCGTGGCGCTCTCGCGCACCCGCTTCAGGAATTCCGGCGTGGTGAGCTCGGCCTGCCCGCGCGCCTTGCGCTGCGCGTTGAGCGCGGTGCGCAGGAACGTCATGGTGGCGACGCCCGGGATCTCGATCGGGTACTGGAACGCGAGGAACACGCCCTTGGCGGCGCGCTCGTCCGGCTCCATCTCGAGCACGCTTTCGCCCTCGAACAGGATCTCGCCTTGCGTGACGTCGTAGTCGTCCTTGCCGGCGAGCACATAGGCGAGCGTCGACTTGCCCGAGCCGTTCGGGCCCATGATCGCGTGCACCTCGCCCTTGTTCACGACGAGGTCGAGGCCGTTCAAAATCTTCTTGCCGTCGATCTCGACGTGCAGGTCCTTGATTTCAAGCAGAGGCATCATTCTTTCCTTGGCAATCCGGATCAGCCGACCGAGCCCTCGAGGCTGACCGAGATCAGCTTCTGCGCCTCGACGGCGAACTCCATCGGCAGCTGCTGCAGCACGTCCTTGACGAAGCCGTTCACGACCAGCGCGGTCGCCTCCTCGGCGGAAAGGCCGCGCTGGCGGCAGTAGAACAGCATGTCCTCGGAGATCTTCGAGGTCGTCGCCTCGTGCTCGAACACGGTCGAGGAATTGCGCGCCTCGATATACGGCACGGTGTGCGCGCCGCATCTGTCGCCGATCAGCAGCGAGTCGCAATTGGTAAAGTTGCGCGCGCCGGTCGCCTTGCGGTGCGAGGAGACCTGGCCGCGATAGGTGTTCTGCGAGTGCCCGGCCGCGATCCCCTTCGAGATGATGCGGCTCGTCGTGTTCTTGCCGAGATGCAGCATCTTGGTGCCGCTGTCGACCTGCTGGTGGCCGTTCGAGATCGCGATCGAGTAGAACTCGCCGCGCGATTCGTCGCCGCGCAGGATGCAGCTTGGATACTTCCAGGTGATCGCCGACCCCGTCTCGAGCTGGGTCCAGGAGATCTTCGAGCGCGGGCCGCGGCAGTCGCCACGCTTGGTGACGAAGTTGTAGACGCCGCCCTTGCCGCTGGCGTCGCCCGGATACCAGTTCTGGATGGTCGAGTACTTGATCTCGGCGTCATCGAGCGCGATCAGCTCGACCACGGCGGCGTGCAGCTGGTTCTCGTCGCGCGTCGGCGCGGTGCAGCCTTCGAGGTAGCTCACATAGGCGCCCTTGTCGGCGATGATCAACGTGCGCTCGAACTGGCCGGTGTTGCGCTCGTTGATGCGGAAATAGGTCGAGAGCTCCATCGGGCAGCGCACGCCCGCCGGCACGTAGACGAACGAGCCGTCCGAGAAC
>Ga0187784_10001367_pt1 | contig 19253 bp, 19 predicted proteins | sample 1015_SJ02_MP15_2_FD_132964 | JGI IMG/M metagenome (GOLD analysis project Ga0187784, IMG submission 132964) | Tropical peat soil microbial communities from peatlands in Department of Meta, Colombia - 1015_SJ02_MP15_20_MG | ecosystem: Environmental > Terrestrial > Soil > Wetlands > Peat | place...
AGCTCCTCAGACGTAAATCAGAAATTCAGTAAGGCGTCGCCCGATTTCCGTCTTCTCAACGGGTCGTCGCGCGGATAAAATTTCACTTGTCGAAGGGCGAGCCCAATTCGATGACTCAGAGAAAAGGGAGCGGCGAGGCCGAACGGGACATGCCGACGCCTCCCTTCGTTCCGCAGATTCTCTCTTGCGACCGACCCGACGTGGTTGATGGGGCGGTGGACGCGACGGTGGAGCGCCGTGGGCGCGACGGCGCCCTCTTGCTGCAAATTCTCATCGAGGCGCAGGAGCGGCTCTCCTGGCTGTCGCCGCGCGCCTTGTCGCGCATCGCTGCGCGTCTCGACCTGCCGCGCGCCCATGTCGAGGGCGTGGCGAGCTTTTACAGCTTTCTGCACTTGCGACCCGTCGGCCTCTATCGTTTGCTGTTCGCCGACAACATCATCGAGGAGATGCAGGGCGGCCGCGACCTTATGCTTGAGCTGTGCCGACAGCTTTGGATCGAGCCCGGCAAGCTCTCCGAGGATCAGCTCGTCAGCGTCGACGTCACCTCTTGCATCGGCATGAGCGATCAGGGGCCATCGCTGCTCGTCAACGGTCGGCCGATCACCGGGCTTACGCCCGAGCGCATCGGCGCGATCGCAAGCCTGGTCCGCGATCGGATTTCGCTCGATCACTGGCCGCAGGAACTATTCGCCGTGGCCGACAATGTGCGGCGGCGCGATGTGTTGCTGTCGAGCCGCCTCGCGCCGGGCGACGCGTTGCGCCGCGCCATCGCGGAGAGCAGGGATGCGCTTGTCGCGCAGGTCGGCCGAGCCAATTTGCGAGGGCGCGGCGGCGCGGGCTTCGCCACCGCCCGCAAATGGGAACTCTGCCGCCAGGCGCCCGTGCGCGATCCCGGAGCGCGAGTCGTCGTCTGCAACGCCGACGAGGGCGAGCCCGGCACGTTCAAAGATCGCGTGCTGCTGACGCTCATGCCCGACCACGTGTTCGAGGGCATGACGCTCGCGGCCTATGCGCTCGAGGCGAAGCGCGGCTTTCTCTATCTGCGCGGCGAATATCGTTATCTGCGCGAGGATCTCGAAGCAGTTCTGGCGCGCCGGCGTCGCGACGGGCTTCTCGGGCGCTCGATCCTCGGCGCCGAGGGCTTCGACTTCGAGATCGAGATCCATCTTGGCGCCGGAGCCTATGTCTGCGGCGAGGAGACGGCGCTCATCGAGTCGCTCGAGGGCAAGCGCGGCGCGCCGCGCATTCGTCCGCCTTTCCCGGTGACGCATGGCTATCTCGGCCAACCCACGAGCGTGAACAATGTCGAGACGCTCGCGCTTGCGACGCTCATCGCAGCCCATGGCGGCGAAGATTTCGCCAAGGTCGGAACGCCGCAGTCCACCGGAACGAAGCTTCTCTCCGTATCCGGCGATTGCGCCGCCCCGGGCGTCTATGAGTTTCCATTCGGCGTCACGATCGCCGAAGTGCTGGAGGCTTGCGGCGCGAGGCGCGCAAAGGCCGTGCAACTCGGGGGCGCTGCGGGAATCACGCTCGCCGAGCGCGAGTTCGCGCGCCGCGTGGCTTTCGAGGACGCGCCAACCGCGGGCGCTCTCATGGTCTTCGATCAGAGCCGCGACATGTTTCAGGTCGCACGCAATTTCGTTCGGTTCTTTGCGCATGAGAGCTGCGGCTTTTGCACGCCCTGCCGCATCGGCACGACGCTACTGCGCGATCTGCTCCAGAAGCTCGAGGACGGCCACGGCTCGCCGCTCGATCTCGCCGAAATCGAGCGTCTCGACCATCTCTTGCAGGCGACGAGCCATTGCGGCCTTGGCCAGGCGGCAGCCAATCCCGTGCTCGACGGCTTGCGAAAGTTTCGTCCCGCTTTCGAAGCACGCATGCTGCACGAGGAGTTCCAGCCGGCCTTCAACCTCGACGCCGCGCTCGCGCGAGCGCGCCAGCTTTCCGGGCGTGACGACGCGCTCGCGCATCTGCCGGAGCATAAGCCATGACCAAAGTCTTTTTGCTGGATGGCGCGCCCGTGCCCTTCGAGGACGGGCAGAGCGTGCTTGCCGCCGCGCGGCGCGCCGGCCATTTCATACCGCATCTGTGTTGGCGCGAAGAATTCCCGCCGCACGGGAGCTGCAAGCTCTGCGTCGTCAAGATCGACGGGCGCCAGGTTTCCTCCTGCGCGACGCCGGCGCGCGAGGGCCTCGTCGTGCAGAGCGCGACCGAGGAGATCCTGGACGAGCGCCGCGAGCTCATCACCATGCTGTTCTCGGAAGGCAACCACTTCTGCCCTTCCTGCGAGAAGAGCGGCAATTGCCAGCTGCAGGCGCTCGCCTATGAGCTCGAAATTCTCGCGCCGCGACACAATCGCTTTTTCCCCGACCGCCCCGTCGACGCCTCCCATCCCGACATTCTGCTCGACTTCAATCGCTGCATCTTCTGCGAGCTTTGCGTTCGCGCGAGCCGCGACGTGGACCGCAAGAACGTGTTCGCGCTCGGCGGGCGCGGCATCAACAAGCATCTCGTCGTCAACGCCGAGTCAGGCCGGCTCGCCGACACGAATCTCGACAAGAACGACCTTGCCGCCAATATCTGTCCCGTCGGCGTGATCCTGCACAAGCGACGGGGTTTTGCGGTCCCGATCGGCGAGCGCATTTACGACGAGCAGCCGATCAGCGCGCGCGATCTCGCCGCCGCCAGGGAAGAGCCGCGTGAACGCCAAGCGTAAATTGCGCGTCGCGACCGTCTCGCTTGCGGGGTGCTTCGGCTGCCACACGTCGTTTTTGGACATTGACGAGCGCTTCTTCGAGCTCCTCGAGCACATCGAGTTCGATCGCTCGCCTCTGACTGACGTGAAGCACTGCGGGCCGTGCGACATCGGGCTCGTGGAGGGCGGCGCCTGTAACGCCGAGAACGTCCATGTCCTGCGGGAGTTTCGCGAGCGCTGCAAGATCCTGGTCGCGGTGGGCGCCTGCGCGATCAACGGCGGGCTGCCGGCGCAGCGCAACCATCTCGATCTCGGGGGCGTCTTGCTCGAAGTCTATCAGACCGGCCATGCGCTCGATCGCGAGCGCGCGCTGATTCCGAACGACCCCGAATTGCCGCTGCTTCTCGACAAGGTTCGTCCGATCCGTGAGATCGTTCAGGTCGATCATTATTTGTGTGGTTGTCCGCCTTCCGCCGATGCGATCTGGAAATTCCTGACCGATCTTCTCGGCGGCGCGACGCCCTATCTTCCTTATCCGCTCCGTCACTTCGACTAAAGGCGCGCCATGGCCCACGAACTCGAGACCGCCGCGGAACCGCAGAAACTGCGCCGCATCGCCATCGATCCGATCTCGCGCGTCGAGGGCCACGGCAAGATCACGCTGCTCATGGACGACGACGGACATGTGCAGCAGGCGCGGTTGCACATCGTCGAATTCCGCGGCTTCGAGAAATTCGTGCAGGGCCGGCCCTATTGGGAAGCGCCGGTGATGGTGCAGCGGCTCTGCGGAATCTGTCCGGTCTCGCATCAGATCGCGGCGGCCAAGGCGCTCGACCATGTCGTCGGCGCGGTTCCGCCGCCGCCGAGCGCGGAGAAAATGCGTCGCCTCATGCATTACGGGCAGATCGTGCAATCACACGCGCTGCATTTCTTCCTGCTCAGCTCTCCGGACCTGCTCTTCGGCTTCGACGCCGAGCTCGATCGGCGCAACATCGTCGCCGTCGCCGAAAGATACCCGGAAGTGGCGCGGCGGGGCGTGGCGTTGCGACGATGGGGGCAGGAGGTCATCAGACACACGTCCGGCAAGCGCGTGCACGGCACGGGGGCCGTTCCAGGCGGGATCAACAAATTGCTTTCGGCGTCAGAGCGCGACGCGCTTCTCGCGGAAGCCGACCAGATGATCTCCTGGTCGAAGGCCGCCGTCGAGCTCGCGCAGAAGCTTGCCGCGGCCAATGAGCGAGAATTCGCGCAGTTCGGTTTCTTCCGCTCGAGCCTGATGTCCCTCGTGCGCAGCGACGGGGGGTTCGAGTTCTATGACGGCTTGCTGCGCGGGCGCGACGAGGAGGGAGCAATTCTCTTCGATGGCGTGCGCGACCAGGAATACGACAAGCTCATCACGGAAGAAGTCAAGTCTTGGAGCTATATGAAGTTCCCCTACCTTCGAGCGCGCGGGCGCGAAGAAGGCTGGTATAAGGTCGGCCCGCTTGCGCGCGTGCAGAACTGCGACTTCATGCCGACGCCGCTCGCCGAAGCCGAGCGCCGCGCCTTCGTCGCTGCGGCGGAGGGCAAGATCAATCATGCGCCGCTCGCCTATCACTGGACGCGCATGATCGAGATGCTGCACGCAGCCGAGCTGATCCGCGAACTGCTCGACGATCCCGATCTGCTCCGCGGCGAAACCATGGGTTCCGGGCCCCGGGGACGCAGCGGCGTCGGAATCATCGAGGCGCCGCGCGGAACGCTGATCCACCATTACGAAGTCGGGGACGACGATCTGATCACCATGTGCAATCTGATCGTCAGCACGACACATAACAATCAGGCGATGAACGAGGCCGTGCGCGAGGTCGCGCGGCGTGATCTCGATGGCCGTCGCATCACGGAGGGCCTCCTCAATCATGTCGAGGTCGTGATCCGCGCCTTCGATCCGTGTCTATCCTGCGCGACCCATGCGCTCGGCAAGATGCCGCTCATCCTCGAGCTTGTTGCGCCGGACGGCGCGCGCATAGATCGGAAGGTCCGAAACGCGTGAACGTCGCACGACAGCGCGGCGGCTGTCGCGAGCCTGTCAACGCGACTTCGGGGGAGCCGCGTCCAGCCGTCCGGCTCTCAGGCTCGCGCAAAGATAGGCGAAGGCGGCGTCCAGCGAACGATTGCCCTCGACGCTGAGCGGCGCGCCGAGCTCGAAATCTCGGCCGGGCATGGATAACAGCCACGTTTGCGGAAGCTTCTGGCCCAAACGCTCGGCGACAGCGAGCACGCAAGCGGGCGACAGGGCGTGCGTGCTGTAGCTCGCGTCGAACTTCGGCGAAAGCGGCGCGCTTGCGAAGGGCGCCGCGGCGGTGAGGCTCGCATCGGCGAAGACGGCGACGTCGACGCCTTCGAGATCAATCGCGTGATCGACCTGCCACTGGAAATCCGTCAGCAAGACCAGATCGACGGGCAGGGCGCTTTGCAGCGCCAGCCACTGTTCCAGCCGTTCGACGAGCAGGGGCCCCAGCGCGTCGTCGCCGCGGCTGGGATTGCCGACGCCGAAGACGAGCCAGCGGGAACGCTCGTTGATCATCCGCGACTTCGCGTCACGAAGCCGTCACCCGAGACCTCCAGCCTGGGCGCGATCCTGGAGGGCGACTGGTGGACGACGCGCAATTGACGCAACTGCTGACCGAAGACCTCATCGCCGGCTATGAGGCGTTCCTTTCGGGACGTTTCTTGCGCGAACGGGGCAGGTTTCACGACCTCGCCGAGACGGGTCAGCATCCGCATACGCTCGTCATCGGCTGCTGCGACTCGCGCGTCGCGCCCGAGGAGATTTTCAACGCGGAGCCTGGCCAAATCTTCGACCTGCGCAACGTCGCCAATCTTGTTCCGCCCAATGTGCCGGAGCACGCCCATCACGGGGCCTTCGCCGCGATCGACTACGCCGTCTCGCATCTGCGGGTCAGGAACATTGTCGTGCTCGGGCACGCTCAGTGCGGCGGCGTGCGCGCCTATGTCGAGCGTCACTCCGGCGGCGCCGAGCTGTCGCCGTACGCCGATGACCATATCGGCGACTGGATCAGGATCCTCGCTCCGGCGGCGCAGAGGCTCGGGCCGCCGCCCAAGGCCTTCGACGCCGCTTACGCGGAACGGCTCGCACAGCGGTCCGTACAAGAGGGGTTGGGAAATCTGCGCAGCTTTCCGAAAGTCCTCGCCGCGGAGCAGGCGGGGACGCTGAAGTTGCACGGCGCGTTTTTTGGCGTCGGCGACGCGCGGCTGCTGGCGCTCGACGAGGCGCGCGGGGTCTTCGTGCAAGTGTCGTCGCTTGCGCATGCCAGGGCGCAGGAGCAGCGAGCCTAGGCCAACAAAAGCGCTGAGCGCTGGCGTCTTTCGTTCGCGACGTCCGGCTCGCCGTCACGATGAGGCGTCATCCCCCAACAACCGTCGTCACGACCTGGCCGCCGCGTTCCAGCGTGATCCTCCAGTAATAGGAGCGCCCCACGGTCGCTTCCTCAAGATCGTGCGTCGTTGCGATTTTTTTGCCGTTGACCTGCAGGATCACGTCGCCCTTTTGCAGATTATACTGTTGCGCGACGGAGCCCTCTTCGATCTCGGACGCAACGACGCCGCTCATCGCGCCCTGGATCGACAGCTCCTCGATCACCGCCGGCGACAGATTGATGAAGGTCGCGCCGGCGAAGGGGTTCGGGCCTTTGATTTTCACCGGCTCGCGGGGCGGGATCTCTGGCGCGGCGGCAAGCTTCATCGGCGCGACGAGCTTCTTGCCCCCGCGCAGCACGCCAAGGCTGACGACGCTGCCGATCGGTTTCGTCGCCAGACGATAGCTCACCGCCTCGGGGTCGTCGGCCGCCAAGCCGTCGACCGTGATGATGACATCGCCGCGCTTCAGCCCGGCTTCCGTCGCGGGCCCCTTCGGCTCGAGATCGCCGACGAGCGCCCCGGTCGGGCGCTCGAGGCCGAGGCTCTCGGCGATGTCCTGAGTTACGGGCTGCAGTGTCGCGCCGGGCCACGGACGACGGACCTGCTTGCCTCCGCCCTTCGCCGTCGCCAGAACCACCTTCACCATGTTGATCGGTATGGCGAAGCCGATGCCGACGGACCCGCCGGATTTCGAGAATATCGCCGAATTTACGCCGATCGCGCGGCCGTTCAGATCGACGAGCGGGCCGCCTGAATTGCCTGGATTGATCGCCGCGTCGGTCTGGATGAAGAAGCCGTAGTCGGAGATGCCGACCTGTGTGCGCGCGACGGCCGAGACGATGCCCTGCGTCACCGTCTGCCCGACCGCGAAAGGATTGCCGATCGCGAGCACTATGTCGCCGACCTCGAGCGCGTCGGAGTCGCCGAGCTCCATCGTGGGATAGGTTCCGGGTTCGGCAAGCTTGAGCACCGCGAGATCGGTGCGCGGGTCGCGCAGCAGGATCTTGGCTGGGATCTCGCGCCGGTCGGCGAGCGAGACCTTCACGTCGGTCATCCCCTCGATGACGTGATGATTGGTGACGACGAGACCGCTCGAGTCGACGATGAGGCCTGAGCCGAGCGACTGCGCCGTCCGTCGTCCGCCTCCGCGATCCTCGCCGAAGAAGCGGCGGAAGATCGGGTCGTCGAAGAACGGATTGACCGGCATGTTCTCGACGCGCGAGGCGAAGACGTTGACGACCGCCGGCTGCGCCTTCTTGACCACGGGGGCGAAGGACAGCAGCACGTCGGCGCGCGAGGTCGGCAGAGCGCGCTCTTGAGTCGGGGGGGGCCCGCTTTGCGCCCACGCCGTCGTGGCCGCCGCGCAAAGAAGAGCGGCCGCAATAGCGGCGCGCCTGAAGCTGCTGTCGACCATGATCAACGCCTCGTGGCAGTTGCGGAGGCCGCTGCTGCGCCGGGCCTCACGCCCTTGAGGCGGCAGGCTTCTTGGTCTCGACGCGCTCGGCGATGCGCGCCGACTTGCCTCGGCGATCGCGCAGATAATAGAGCTTGGCGCGGCGCACCTTGCCGCGCCGGACGACCTTGATCGAGTCGATGAGGGGCGCATGGAGCGGGAACACGCGCTCGACGCCCTCGCCATAGGAGATTTTGCGGACGGTGAAGCTCTCATTCAGACCGCCGCCCTGGCGCGAGATCACGACGCCCTCATAGGCCTGGACGCGCGTGCGGTCGCCTTCCTTGACCTTGACGTTGACGACGATCGTGTCCCCCGGTCGGAAGTCCGGAAGGGTCTTGCCTTCGAGGAGCTTCGCCGCCTGCTCGGCGTTGATCTCTTCGATGATGTTCACTTGAGGAAAACTCCTGCCGTTTCGTCGGTTTCGCGGACAGGCGAAGGACGAGCGTTTCGGGACGCCGTTGTAGTTGAGGGCGCTCTCATACTGCATGTCGCGGGGCTTGTCGAGGGCGACCGAAAGCCTCCACCGCACGGCGGACCGGGCGCTGCGTTTCACCGACGCCTGCAAAAGAAAACGAAATGCGTCCTTTTGGCCTCCAGCCGCCTACTCACTGCAGAAGCTTCAGTTTTCCGCTCGCGGCGCGCAGACCGTGCGCGTCTCGTGGCTCGAGACGCCGTAGCCTTCGTCGAGTTCGACGACGACCTTCTTGCAGCGGACGCTTCCCGTCACGTCCTCGAGCGCCTGCGTAGCGGCGTCCACTGGGGGGGCTGCGGGGGGAGGGGTCGAGCCGACCGCCTCGTGCGCGCGGACGGTCCCAGCGACGAAGCAAAAGGCGAGAGCGAAAATCACCGTCTTCATGCGCGAGTGCCTTGGATGTGGCTTTGGGGGACGAATATACGCTGATCTGCGCCGAGGCGCGGCAGGCGAGTTCTAGTTCAGCTAACGCTGCCCTAACAAGCCGAATATCGCGATGAATTTTAAAAAATGTGAAAGCGCTGTGTCCAGACGACTTTAACGAAGCGCTGGAGCGTTTGCGCCGGCGGGGTGCTTGCGCCAAGACCCGACACTCTGCAAAAGCGTGATTCGCACGGAGTCCTCCGCGCGCGGGAATTGAAGCACGATGCCCCCGAAACAGCCTTTGCCGGCGCCCTCTGACGGCGGCGGCGACAAGCCGGCCACTCCCGTCGAGCTGCGCGAGGCCCTCGAAGAGCGCTACTTGCGCTATGCGCTGTCGACGATTACCGGGCGCGCGCTGCCCGACGCGCGCGATGGGTTGAAGCCCGTGCATCGTCGCATTCTTTATGGCATGCACATCCTGCGGCTGGATCCCGGCGCGCCGTTCAAGAAATGCGCCAAGATCGTCGGCGACGTGATGGGCAATTTCCATCCGCATGGCGACCAGGCGATCTATGACGCCCTCGTGCGCCTCGCGCAGGACTTCGCGTCGCGCTATCCCCTCGTCGACGGCCAGGGCAACTTCGGCAATGTCGACGGGGACGCCGCCGCGGCCTATCGTTACACCGAAGCGCGCATGAGCCCCGTCGCCCGCGCGCTGCTGACGGGCATCGACGACGACGCCATCGACTTCAAGCCGAGCTACGACGGCGCCGACAAGGAGCCCGTGGTGCTCCCCTCGGCGCTGCCGAACCTGCTCGCCAACGGCTCGCAAGGCATCGCCGTCGGCATGGCCACGTCGGTTCCGCCGCACAATGTCGCCGAACTCTGCGACGCGGCGCTCTACCTCATCGCGCATCGCGGCGCCAACGCCGAGCAGCTTCTGAACTTCGTGCAGGGGCCGGACTTTCCAACGGGCGGGATCGTCGTCGATCCGCGCCCGGAGATCGTCGAGACTTACAAGACCGGGCGCGGCTCGTTCCGATTACGCTCGCGCTGGAACAAGGAGGAGCTCTCGCGCGGCGGCTGGGTCGCCGTCGTCACCGAAATTCCCTACGGGGTGCAAAAGTCGCGGCTCATCGAGAAGCTCGCCGAGCTGGTCAACGACAAGAAGCTGCCGCTCGTCGGCGACATTCGCGACGAGTCGGCGGAGGATATCCGCATCGTCGTCGAGCCGCGCGCGCGCACCGTCGATCCGCAGCTCATGATGGAGACGCTGTTCAAGCTCTCCGAGCTCGAGACGCGCTTCCCTGTAAATATGAACGTGCTGGTCGACGGCGTGACGCCGCGCGTCATCTCGCTCGACGAGGCGCTGCGGCAATGGCTCGACCATCGCCGCGATGTGCTGCTCCGCCGTTCCCGGCACCGGCTGGCCGCGATCCTGCGCCGGCTGGAGCAGCTCGACGGCATGATCATCGTCTTCCTCAATCTCGACGAGGTGATCCGCATCATCCGCGAGGAGGACGACGCCAAGGCGGCCTTGAAGTCGGCCTTCGGGCTCACCGACCTGCAAACGGACTACATCCTTGACACGCGCCTGCGCGCATTGCGCCGGCTCGAGGAGATGGAGCTGCGCCGCGAGCATGCGGAGCTCCTCAAGGAGCGCGAGGAGGTCGAGGCGCTCATCGGAGACGAGACCAAGCAGTGGCGCGCGATCGCCGGACAGATTCGCGAGCTCAAGAAGAGTTTCGGTCCGCAGACGCCGCTCGGCAGGAGGCGCACGAGTTTCGAGGACGCGCCGCCCGCAGCGGACATCGACCTGGCCGAGGCGATGATCGAGCGCGAGCCCATCACCGTCGTCGTCTCGCAAAAGGGCTGGATCCGCGTGCTCAAGGGCCACGCGGCCGACGTCTCGACGCTCCAGTTCAAGGGCGACGACGCGCTGGACGAAGCTTTCTTCGCGCAGACGACGTCAAAAGTCCTGATCTTCGCTTCGAACGGCAAGGCCTTCACGCTCGACGCCGCGAAGCTCCCCGGCGGGCGCGGCTATGGCGAGCCGATCCGGCTCTTCGCCGATATCGAAGAAGACGCAGGCGTTGTGCGCGTGTTGCCGCACACGCCGGGCGCCGCGCTGCTGCTCATCGGCGACGACGGGCGCGGCTTCGTGGTCGCGGAAGACGACGTGGTCTCCGCGACGCGCAAGGGGCGCAATGTCCTGAGCCTCGACGCGCCGGCGAGGCTGAAGATCGTCACGGCGGCGGTCGGCGATCACGTCGCGATCATCGGCGAGAACCGCAAGCTGCTCGTGTTTCCGCTTACCGAGGCGCCGCGCATGGCGCGCGGCAAGGGCGTCCGCATGCAGCGCTATAAGGACGGCGGCGTCTCCGACGCCAAGACCTTTGTTTTGGCCGAGGGCCTGGAATGGACGGACGCGGCGGGACGGACGTTCAATGTGGGGCGGGGCGAGCTCAAGGAGTGGACGGGCCATCGCGCCGAGGCTGGGCGACTGCCGCCGCGCGGCTTCCCGAAGAACAATCGGTTCGGATGAGGCGACGCGGCGTGACGCAGAAGGCGCCCCGTCGCGGCGCGCGGGCTAGTCCCCCAGTCCGGGGCGCACAGACTCCTCCGCCTTCGTCACCGACGCTCTGCCGAATTCGGCCAGGGCGCCGAAGGCTTGCGTGAAGGTCTCGAAGGTCTGCCGATTGTAATTGGTCAGGGCGTTGGCGAAGTCCGTCGGCGACTTTGCTCGCGCGACCTCCTCGTAGAATTTCAACGCCGAGTTCACGTTCTGAACGCCGAGATTGATGGCCTTCGAGGCGTAGGTCTGCGCCGCCTCGGCAGACGTTCCCGCGGATTTCGATGGGTTGTAGGAGTCCCAGGTCATGGCTTGAGGTCCTTTTACTGTTCCCCAGGGGGCCTAAATAGATCGGGCCCGGAAATTCTGCCCCAAAGTTCGTCAAAAACCAAGCTGAGCCGTCATTGCGCGCCTGCGACCGATTTCGCGAGCTTCGCGCGGTCGAGCAGCACGAAAGCGCCGCGGCGGCGCTCGATGAGGCCGGCGCGCTCCAGATTGTTGAGCTCGCGCGTCACCGCCTCGCGATGCGTCGACACGCGCGCCGCGAGCTCTGCGTGGGTCGGCGGCGGCGAGATCACGCCGCGCCCCTCGTCCGGCCCGTCGCCGCGGGCGAGGCGCAGCAGCTCGGCGTGGATGCGCGCGCGCACGTCGAGATTGGTGAATTCGTTGACGCGCGTCGCCAGCCGGCGCACCTCGAAGGTCAATGCGGCGAGAATCTGGTCGCAGACGTCCGGATGACGGTGGATCACCATGCGAAAGGCCTGCGGCGACAAGCGCGCGATCACCGCGTCGCTCAACGCGTGGATCGCGGCCGAGCGCGGCCGCCCGTCGAGCGCGGACAGCTCGCCGAAAAAGCTGCCCGCCCCGATCACGCGCAGGATCAGCTCCTTGCCGGCGGCGCTCTGGATCGACACACGCACGTCGCCATGAGTGACGAAATAGACGTCGGCGCTGTCGTCCTTGTAGTCGAGGATGCACTCCTTCTCCTTGGCGCGGCGCCAGACACATTGCGTGTCGAGCCGTCCCACCTCCTCCTGCGAGAGCGAGCGGAACAAAGTGAGGCGTGCAAGGGTCTCGATTTTTCGTATCATGCGCCGTCTCGACCACAGAACTTCCTGTCGTCCGTGAAAGGATGATCCATGTCGGCGTTGCAAGTCAACTTTGCTCTCGAGCGCGCGGTCCGGCTGACCGCCGGCCTCGTCATGTTCGCCTATGTGACGTGTCACCTCCTGAGCCATGCGACCGGGCTCTTGTTCCTCGACAATATTCAGGCGATCGGCCACGACATCATCCTCGCGCCGTGGCGCACGTCTTTCGGCCTCGGACTGCTGCTGACCTGCTTCACGCTGCATCTCCTCCTTGGCCTCTATGCGCTGTATCGCCGCCGTCACCTGCGCATGCCGGCGATCGAGGCCTGGCAGCTGGGGCTCGGTCTCACCATCCCGCTGCTGCTCGCGCCGCATGTCGCCAACGCGCGCCTCGCCGTGCTCTTTTACGGCGTCGAAGATTCCTACTACCGCGAGCTCTATCAGTTCTGGATCACCAATCCGGCGGCGGGGCTGACGCGTCAGTTCTTCCTGCTCGTCTTCATCTGGACGCATGGCTGCATCGGCATCCATATGTGGCTGCGCTATCGGCCCTGGTACCGGTCGCTGAGCTGGATCTTCCTGCTCGCGGCGCTGCTGCTGCCGGCGCTGGCGATTCTGGGCCTGTGCAATTCGGGCTGGGACCTGATCCTGCGCGCCGCGCTCGTCGACGGCTTCATGGAGGAGCACGGGCCGCCCGCCAAGGGCTCGCCGCATGCGCATGTGCCCGCGGCCCTCACCGCGATCACCCTGTGGCTGCAGCAATCCTATCTCGCTTTGCTCGCCCTCGTCCTGCTGCTGCGCTTTGCGCGCAACATGTATGAGCGCCGGCTGGCCGCGGTGCGCATCGATTACCGCGGCGACCAGAGCGTCTATGCGCCGCGCGGCTACTCGGTGCTGGAGGCGAGCCGCTTCGCCGGCGTTCCGCATGCTTCGGTTTGCGGCGGTCGGGCGCGCTGCTCGACCTGCCGCGTGCGCGTGCTGTGGAGCGCCGATCCCCTGCCGGCCATGGGCCAGGCGGAGCAGGAGGCGCTCGCCCAGATCGGCGCGCCGGAGGGCGTGCGCCTCGCCTGCCAGCTGCGCCCGCGCTGCGATCTGAGCGTGCTGACGCTTCTGCCCGCTGACCGCCCGCTCGACGGGCTGCGCGTCGATCTCGACCAGGGCCGCGAGATGTTCGTGACCGCGCTGTTCGTGGATCTGCGCAACTCGACGCAGCTCGCGGCGAACCGGCTGCCCTATGACGCGATATTCGTGGTGGACCGCTACATCCGCGCGACGACCACGGCCATCCTCGCCGAGGGCGGCCATGTGACCAGCGTCGCGGGCGACGGGGTCATGAGCCTGTTTCGCCTCGACGGCGACGCGGCCTCCGGCGCGCGCGCGGCGCTGCGGGCGGCGGGGCGGATCTGGCGCGAGATCGACCGCATGAACGCGGAGTTCGCGCATGATCTGGAGACGCCGCTCGCCTTCGGCATCGGCCTGCACAGCGGCGTCTCGATCGTCGGCGCGGTGGGGCCATCGGACCGTCAGTCGCTGCAATTTCTCGGCGACACCGGCAATACGGCGGCGCGCCTGGAGGCGCTGACGAAGGACCTGAATTGCATCGCCATCGTCTCGGCGGCGACGTTCAGCGCGGCGGGCTGGCGACCGCCTTCTCGGCTCATCGAGGCCGAGATCCGCGGACGCGACGGGGCGCTTGCGGTCGCGACTTTCGAGCGGCGCGAGGATTACGAGGCCTGGCTCGATGGCGTGGCCTGGCGGACGGCGGCGGAGGAAAGCCCGCGGCGCCTGGGCATGTTCGGCCCCCTCGGGCGGTGAGGGCGGCCGGCGCGACGCCCCTTCCGGCGGCTCGACCGTCGTCAGATATGGATGGCCCGCTTGTCCACGGCGAGCGCGGCCTCTTTCACCGCCTCCGACATTGTGGGATGCGCGTGGCAGATGCGCGCGAGGTCTTCGGCCGATCCGCCAAACGACATCAGCACGACGGCCTCGGCGATCAGTTCGCCTGCGCCGGCGCCCAGAATATGCGCGCCGAGCACGCGGTCCGTCGCCGCGTCGGCGATGATCTTCACGAAGCCCTCCGTCTCGCGCATCGCGCGCGCGCGCCCATTGGCCGTGAACGGAAACCTGCCGATATTGATCGCGCCGGCCTTCGCCCGCGCCTCTTCCTCGGTGAGGCCGACGCTCGCGACCTCCGGCCAAGTGTAGACGACGCTCGGGATGGCGTCATAGTCGACATGGCCGTGCTGGCCGGCGAGGATCTCGGCGACGGCGACGCCCTCTTCTTCCGCCTTGTGAGCGAGCATGGGCCCGCGCACGACATCGCCGATCGCGTAGACGCCGGGGACATTGGTCGCGAAACCCCCGTCGATGAGGACGCGGCCGCGTTCGAGCGAAACGCCGGCTTCCTCGAGTCCGAGCCCCTCCGTGTAAGGGATGCGGCCGGTGGCGATGAGCACGGCGTCGGCGCCGATCACGCCGCCGCCCGCGCCCTTCAGCGACTCGAAGGACACGGTGGCGCCCGCATCCGTGCGCGCGACCTTCGTGACCTTGGTCGCGAGGCGGAAGGATGCTCCCTGCTTCTCCAGAATCTTCTGCAGACGCTGCGCGACCTCGACGTCGAAGCCCGGCAGGATGCGGTCCAGGAATTCGATGAAAGTCACCTTGGCGCCGAGCCTTCGCCACACGGAGCCGAGCTCCAGGCCGATGACGCCGGCGCCGACGATGACGAGCGATTCCGGGACTTTCTCCAGCTCCAGCGCCCCGGTCGAGGACAGCACGATCTTCTCGTCGATCGCGATCGGCGCGCCGTCGGCGCCGCGTAGCGGCGCAACCGCGGAGCCCGTCGCGATGACGACATTCTTTGTCTCGAGCGTCCGCCTGGCGCCGTCCGCGGCGGCGACCTCCACCTGGTGGGGCGTTCCCTTTATCAGGCGGCCGGCGCCGATGAAGGATTCGACCTTGTTCTTCCTGAACAGGAAGGCGACGCCGCTGACGTTGGCGGCGACCGTGTCCGCCTTGTGCTTCATCATCGCGGCGAGATCGAGCCGCGGCGGCTCGACGAGCACGCCGAAGGGCGCGAGCGCATGGCCCGTCTCCTCGAAGAGATGCGAGGCGTGTAACAGCGCCTTCGAAGGAATGCAGCCGATGTTGAGGCAAGTCCCGCCGAAGGTCGCGCGCTTCTCGACGACGGCGGTCTTGAGACCGAGCTGCGCCGCGCGGATGGCGCAAACATAGCCGCCGGGCCCGGTTCCGATCACCACGAGATCATAAGTCATCCCACCCGCCTGTTCTTTGCCGCAAACCCATTCGCCGGGGCTCAGCCGCGACGCTTTTGACAGAGGAAACAAGACTCTTTAGACTATGTTTAGCGTTCGATCCGCAATTCCAAAAGCCCAAAGTTTTTCGCCCGGAGAGCCCGCATGAGCGCGTCGGCCATCTTGAAGCTGTAGGGCGCCGGTTTTTCCACGGAGCAGGTGACGGCGATCGCCGAGCTCAGTGACCACCAGTCGGCGACGAAAGCTGATGTGGAAAGGCCAGAAGACCGACTGAATGCAAGAATCGAAGCCGCCGAGCACCAGCTAATGGCTTGCGTCAGCCAAACAGATGGGTTTTTCGGGCGAGCCTCCAGGCTCGCATCGCGGCCCTCAAATCGGCTGACGCAAGACACTAAATCTCAAGATCGAAGCGCTCGACAAGAAGCTGGAAACGAAGACCATGGGGCTTCAAGGCGAGATCAACATCGTCAAGTGGATCATGGGATTCGTCCTCGCCTTCCAGGTCGCGATCTTCGTCAAGCCGTTCGTGCGCTGAGCCTCCGCGTGCAGAAGCGCGCTCAGGCCCAACGGCAATTCCCGCTTCAGCTCCCGGCCCAAACATAGGCGGCGACGGCGAGCAAGCCGAGGGCGGTCTGCGCGAGCTCGAGACGCCCCCAGAGCTTGATGACCTCGCGCGCCTCATGCGCGCCGCCGCCGTCGATGAGCGCCAGGATGCGGTTGTTGAGCGGCACGATCGCAAAATAGGTGTATGGCCAGCTCGCGATGGCGAGCACTGCGCCGACGAGCCAGCGCACGTCGTCGAGCTCGCGGAAGGTGATGAAGCCAAGAAGCGCCGAGGCGAGCGCGAGCCCCGCCAGCACGACGAAGCCGCGGTGGTCGGAGGGCTCCCATTCCTTGGCGAGCGCCTCGTCGTCGAGCGCCATGCGCGCCGGCTGCTCGACATAGTTGACGTAGAGCGACGCGCCGACGAAACCGCCGGCGGCGGCGAGCGCGAGTTGACCGATGATCATGTGTGCTGAGTTCCCTGGGCTTCTATACCGATTCGATCGCTTCCTCGTCGCAGACGATCTTCGCATTGCTCTTCGCTTCGGCTGCGATGTCGAGCTTCACGGCCGTGACGGGCGTTGAGACGGTCTCGCGCGCGGTGAAGTGCTCGAAGAACATCCGCATCGTCCGGTCGATGCCGAAGGAATTGATCCGGCGCGTGTCGTCGCCATAGAAGCGCGCCGCGTTCGGCGCCGCCGTCACGAGGTCGTAGGAGGGAAAATAGGCGATGTTCCTGCGCGCCCGCACCACCTCGTCGGCCGCCGCGCGCAGGATCGCCTTCGAGGCGGAGTTGGAGACAAGCACATGCCGGTCCTCGCCCGTCGCGATGATCGACACCGGCGACACGCTCAGGATCATGCGCACATCGGGGTTGCGCGCGCAGATGAGATCCACCGCCGTGAGGAAGTCGCGCACGACTTCGCCGACGCTCATGTTCCAGAATTCGTAGCGCTCGGGGTCATAGACGCCGCCTGCGACGCCCGGCGCAAGCTGCAGCACCGCGCCGTCCGGCCTGTGGCGCCAGCATTCCGTGAGGCCGAAGGTGAAGACGAAGACGTCCATCGTCTCGACCATCTTGCGAACGGCGGCGAGATGGCGCGCGCGATCGGCCCGCATCTCTTCGACGGTTGCGTAGCCCTCGGGCTCGATGCGCGGGCGGAACGGATCGACGAAGCGTCCGTCGGCGTCCGTCCAGCTGTCGAGGTCTGGCGCGAATTCGCCATAGGCGCGCTGCACGAGCTGCAGCAATTGCGTCGTGGTGTAGAGATTGCCGTAACGGCAGGAATACATGGAGTAATTGCGCCGCTCGGCCTCCTGCGCGGACATGCCGGCGGGCGGCTCCTCGGCGAGATAATAGCAGAAGCCGCTCTGCTGCAGGCGATGCGCGATCTCCTGCGCGAAGCAGCTGCCGCCGGTCGCGACCCTGTCGCGCAGCGAAATCTTGAACGGCGTCTCGACGATCGGATCGAGCGCGAAGGGCGGCAGTCCGGCCACAGCCTTGCGCCAGAAGCGGTGGTCGGGTAGGGAGCTATAGGGATTGTCCGCCACGGGCCTCGTCTCCTGGCGGAGGCTTCTCGCCCCGCCCGATCTTGCGGCGACGACCATAACCGCAGCCTCGCCGCTTGTCATCCGCCGGCTCCGCCCTCTCGCCTCGAACCGATGCTCTCGCAGATCGACAAGCAGATCATTCGCGCCTCCGTGGGGCCGCATCTCGCGCGGCTCAAGCGTCAACCACCCGCCGCGGGGCCGAGAATAGCCGTCATCGGCAATTGCCAGAGCTACGGCGTCGCCTATGCGATGAAGCTGCTCGACCCGCTGGCCCAGGTCGACCATTATTCCGCGATCACGCCGACGATCGCTTCGATCGACCGGCTCGCCGCGGTGCTATCGAAATATGACCGCGTGTTCTCGCAGGATTTTCCGCCGGGCGTCGTCAAGGGCGGCGACTCGCAGGAGCTCCTGCGCCGCCTGTCCAATGCGCAACTGTTTCCGACGCTGAACTTTGCGGGCTTCCAGCCGGATCTCGTCTATCTGACGGATGCGACGCGAGCCAATCGCGTGCTCAACGGGCCGCTGCGGCCTTACCACTCGGCGCTCGCCGTCTTCGCTTATCGGGTGGGCCTCAAGCCCGACGCCGCGCAGGCGCTCTTCAACCGCAACGTCTACGAGGCCGTCGGCTATCTTAACGTCTGGGAGCCGGCTGCGGCGGAATTCCTGGAGAACGCGCGGCGCTATGACATGGACCTCTCCGCCGAACTCATGAGCTGGTCGCGGCGCGGCGTGTTCATGTATTCGATCGTGCATCCGAAGCCCTTCGTGCTCGCGGACATCGCGCGACAGCTGCTCGCGGCGGCGGGGCTGAAAATCCGCAACGACAATTCCGACGCCTATGCGATCGACGACCTCGCGCGCGCCGAGATCTTCCCCGTCTATCCGGAGATCGCGGAGCTCTATGGCGTGCGCGGCGGCTATCTGTTCAAATGCGGCAATTTCCATATCTCCGCCGGCGTCGGCGAATTTCTGACCCTGCCGCAGTTTCTTTCCGGCTGCTATGCGGTGTATAAAAAGGCGCGGCCAGAGCAGATCGCGCATCCCCGCATCGACGCCTGGCTTGCAGACGCGGAGCTGACGGGGCGGCTCGTGCGGCTCGCGAATGAGAACTTGGCGCGCGGCCTGACGCCCGTGCTGTGAGGAGGCCGATAGGATGCCGCTTCAGCCGTATCTCTTCTTTCAGGGCCGCGCCGACGAGGCCATCGCCTTCTATGAGAAGGCTCTCGGCGCAAATCTCGTCATTCGGTTGCGCTTCAAGGACAATCCAGAGCCCGCGGCGGAAGTTCCGGCGGCGCTCGCCGACAAGGTCATGCACGCTAGTCTGCAGATCGGCGACGCGACGCTGCTCCTCGCGGATGGTCACGGCGAGGCGGGCCCGAATTTCGCCGACTTCGCGTTGACGCTGTCTCTATCCGGCGCCGAGGAGGTCGATCGCCTCTGCGCGGCGCTCGCCGAGGGCGGCGCGGTCGCGCAGGCGCCGCAGAAGACGTTCTTCTCGCCGCGCTTCGCGATGGTGAAGGACAGGTTCGGCGTGCTGTGGATCTTGCTCGTGCCGGGGGCGCAGTGAGGTTGGGCGCCGGGGAATCGGTCGAAGCCCCAGACCCACGCCTCGCTGGCTGCGCCACTTGCAGATCGCCGAGATAGACGTGCTCCTCGCAGGTCACGGTCGAGTTGTAGCGCCCGATCATGCGCCCGGCGCCGTCGTAAACAAAAGTCGTCGGCGGCCCGCCGACCTCGGTCTTGCCGACGCGCTGGCCGAGGCCGTTCAGCGAATAGTCGTAGACGATCGCGCCCTGGGTCGAGGAGACCATG
>Ga0187784_10001368_pt1 | contig 19244 bp, 21 predicted proteins | sample 1015_SJ02_MP15_2_FD_132964 | JGI IMG/M metagenome (GOLD analysis project Ga0187784, IMG submission 132964) | Tropical peat soil microbial communities from peatlands in Department of Meta, Colombia - 1015_SJ02_MP15_20_MG | ecosystem: Environmental > Terrestrial > Soil > Wetlands > Peat | place...
AGCAAGCTGGGGCGCAGACATAAAAACCGATGTCTGCGCCACCCATCCAGCCGTTGCAAAAAGTCACAAGCTCTGAGCGAAGCACAACCTGCTGACCCCCAACAAGATTCTTCATCTGCGTAATCTGCGAAACCTGCGGATATGAATGCAGGCTAAAAGTTTTCCAGGATCTCTGTGACGAGGGTACGGGCAACATCGCGGGAGAGGCGGTCGAGGGCGACTTGGTCTTCCTGAAAGAGTCCGGAGGTCGTTTGGCTCACCTGATACTCTTCCCGGAAGACAAAGTTGGGATTGGCATAGACGACCTTCTTGCTGTGCAAGTCCTCGAGCTTGACGTCGGCGATGACCTGGATTTGGAGCGACGAAGCACGCCCGGTATTCAGGTCAAAGGTAATGACGCCTGAACGTACGTCCTTGACGGTTCCCAGCAACACGGCATCGGCCCCTCTTGGATTGGGCGTAATCCTGAATTTCGTTCGCTCGATGAACTCGCGGGTGACGGCACCAGCGAGTTTCTCTTCCACGCGAAAGGTGGAGGATTGGTTGAGGAAGATGGGGACGGCGATGGTTTTGATGTCGGGGGGCAGGCGGTTCCCGCGCCCCGCAACCTGATACCCGCAGGAAAGGAGGCAAGGCAAAACACCCAGGGCCAGAGGCCAAAGGCAACGCCGCCGGAACTGTTCATAACTAGCGCTCATAGGCATTGATAGGGGGAGTCGACCGTGGGGGCGGGCCTTGTGCCCGCCCGCACTGCCTCAAGGGCGACCACAAGAGTCGCCCCTACGTTCCCCTATTATTGGACAACACGCGGGCGAAGACTCTCCGCGACCTCGACCGCGTTCAGGGCGGCAAGGCGGAGATTGTCAGCGACGGCCCAAATCCAAAGGCCCGTGGGGTGGTCCGGATCAGCCGTTACACTATCGACCAGAATGTTGTCCGAACCTGCGACCTCGACTTGGCTGGGCGAGTCCTGTGAGCGACGCCGCATTTGGACTCGCTCTCCCTGTAAAGCCTCTCCGGCCTTCTCTGCGGCCACGGGCTGACCCGTCTCGATGAACAGGGAAACCGCCAGCGAATAAAACACAGGAACCTGAAAAAGGCGCAAGGCGGGCAGGGGAACTCTCCCCTGAAGATATTGCTTGAGCTGCTTCCGGAGACGATTTTCGTGAGCCAGTAGTTCGCTCCCACCTGTCCCGCCCGGACGCGACAACAAGTTAAAGGCCAACTGCGCGCCAAAGACCTTGCGTGGAATCTTCTGGAAGCTGAGCAGGTTGACGGTCTGCTTCTGAAGCTCTTCAATCCCGTGCGACCCCACCTCCGAGACGGAAGTGAAGATATGGGCAACGGCGCTTTTCAAAGGGAAGCGTGCGGCCAGACGCAACAGCAAACTGCTGATGACAATCGTGGCGGGACAAGCAGAAACGTAAAATCGGCTTTTACCACCTTCTTCTTTTTTCCCCAGCGGAAAACCGCGATCGAGGAATGGCACGCTTAGCACTTCCCGCCGGCTCTGGCGTTCCGCCGCCTCTTCGTCGGGCGCGGTGCCACTGAGGTCAATGATAAGACAAGCGGACCGCCCTTGGTCAGCGGTTTGGGCGGGATAAAGGAAGGAAGGCGCCTGACGCGACCGTGCGGCAATAAAGGCAAAATCAAGCTCGGAGGCGGCAACATGCTCGTCAAGGACCGAGGCTTCCGATCCCTCACGCAAATCCACAATGGGCAATTCGAGCTCGTCTTCGTCGTCCGAAAAGGTAACCACGCGGGAACAAGGAAAGTGGTGTTCTTCCAGTACGTTGAGAAGCTCTTTGCCAAGAAGGGTAGATGCGCCCACCACAGCGACCCGGAATCCCTGTGGGGAGGTTTTCATGCGGCATGAACCTCTTCGGGCGCGGGAGGATGGGCGCGGAACTTCGAGGTGATGCGAAGAACGATGCCGGAAAGCGCGTAGGTCAGGGCGATGGCCAGGAGGACGGGTTCCGAATATACCCAAATGCCCCAGATGACGAGCCCCAGAAATACGATGGCGATGTAAGAACGGCGGCGGCGCAAGTCCAGTGTCTTAAAGCTATAATAACGCATCCTACTTACCATCAAGAAGGCCAGAATGGCTACCACCCCCATCCAGCCCAAACTGGTCCCCCAATGGGCCAGTGGTGTTTTTTCCCAATGCACGATGGCGGCTATGGTTCCCGCCGCCGCCGGGATAGGCATGCCCACGAAATACCGGCGGTCGGCGGTGGGTTTGACGCTCTCGATGTTGAATCGCCCCAAGCGTGCCGCGCCGCAGATCACGTAAGCGAACGTGAGGATCCAACCCAGTTGGGGCAAGTGCTGGATCCAGCGTGATCCGAAAAGCTCGCTGGCGACAGGAATGCCCCAGGAATAGGCCAAGATGGCCGGAGCAACGCCGAAAGTAATGACATCGGCCAGGGAATCGAACTCCCGGCCAAAAGCCGAAGTGGCATTAGTCAGCCGGGCAATTCGACCGCCGAGCCCGTCGAAAACAATCGCGTACCCGATGGCCTTTGCGGCGTTATCGAACGCTGCCGCTCCCAGTCCCTCGCCCCCGCCTCCCGTCATGGCTAGCGAGCCTCGCAAGGCTTCCAGGATGGCGAAATAGCCGCAGACTAATGTGCCGACCGTGAATAGGCTGGGGAGAATGTAGACGCCGCGCCTCATTCCCCCCTTTTTATTGAATTTGGGACTTAGTGTGGCTGGTTCCAAGGATGCTGCTCCCTGCCCGGACGTGATCCCCAACCTTGATCCTCAATCCTACATCCGGTTCCATGAGAACATCAACACGCGATCCGAACTTGATCAGGCCGACGCGCTCTCCGCGTGCCAGAGAGTCGCCGGCACGCTTCCAGAATACTATTCGGCGCGCCAGTATGCCAGCAATTTGCTTGACCACGATCTGCCCCTGCTCGCCTTCCAGGGTGAAGACGTTTTGCTCGTTCTCCACCGAGGCGGCTTCCTCCATGGCCACCCGAAATGCCCCTTTTCGATAGGAAACCTCTTTGATGACGCCGGCCATGGGGGCCCGATTTACGTGCACATCGAGTGGGGACATGAAAATGCTGACCCGGCACACCGGGCGGCCTTCATGGCTCTCCTGGACGATTTGCACGATACGACCGTCGGCGGGCGAAACGATGGCTTGCGGCTGGGCAGGAATCGGGCGCTCAGGATCACGAAAGAAGTTGAGTAGCAGGAAGGCAAGGACGAGAAAAAAGATGGCGCTGATTAGAAGGAAAGGGCTTCGCTCCCGGAGCCATAATCCGAGAAGGCCGCCGGAGATAAGCAGCGGCGGGAGACCGTACCAGTATCCCTCCCGTAACATACGGCCCTTACCCACCTACGACCTACCCTTATTGCACCGTCTGGGCCTGTCGTACCAGCAGCTCCATCCGGTCCTTCACCCGCAGCTTCAGCTTCTTCAGCCGCACTTCTTCGACTTTTTCCTCTTCCGTAAGGAATATCTTTGCCGCGAGCTGGTCAAGCTGGGAAGCGTAGCGGATGTGCTCTTCACGAAGGCGTCGATATTCTGGATTGTTGGCCATCAATTCCTCCCGGATGGCCTCGGTAGGAGTGCTCACGGACGTGTCACCTCCCCATTTGATTTGCCGCTGTAGATCAGGCTAGCACACCCGAAGGGTCCATTCAAGCCGAAAAAACGCTCAAACGGCAATCACTCAGTCTCAAGCGTCCAGGGACGTAGCGCCGACCCCGCATCCGCAGGGCCGGCATGTGCCGCCCCGAAGGGCGGCGCTACTCGGTAGCTGAAACCACGCCAGGCGGGGAGAGCTTCAGAGATAGGACCAACCCATCTTCTCGTGGATCGTTGTAGTAGTCCCTTCGCCGGGAGCACAGGACGTACCCCGCGAAATAATAGAGCCGTTGTGCTGGCAGGTTCGAGGCGCGCACTTCCAGGTAAATCCGCTTTGCACCTTGCTCCAACAGTCGTTTGCGCGCTTCGGCGAGAAGTTCCCGTCCCACGCCTTGCCGCTGATGAGCCGGATCGACGGCCATGTTTCTGAGCTCTGCCTCGTCGATGACGCGGTGGAAAGCCGCGAATCCCACAATCTTAGGAGGAGTCAATTTGTCGAGCTCGGCAACCAGGATCAATCCCAAAGGGTCACTTGCCAGGTTTGCGTAGTCTGCTTGAGTCCATTGGGAGGCTTGAGGGGTCTTCTTCTGAATGCTGATGATTGCAGCAAGATCCTCTTTGCAGACTTTACGAATTCGCATGGCAACACCAGCACTGCCCCCAAGTTCGAAAATCGAAACTGGAAAATCGTACACCTTATGGCCAGTCCTCCGTCAGTCTTCACCATGGGACTTTGAAGACTGGAACTAACCACTAGGAGCCTGCGCTAGCTTCTGCCCTCCAAGTCCAGCTCCGATTTTCGATTTTCCACTTTCGAATCTCGATTTTCGAATTTCGAGTTTCGATTTACGAAGTTCGAAGGCCTTACCCCTTCCAATTCGTCTCTGCGTCGGACCGACGAATATAATAGGCATCAAGGTCTCCGGCCGCCTGCGGTTTTGCAATCCTGAAGTCCCGGAAACCAAGGCGCGCGACAGACTCGATCAGCGTCCCCGTAACCGCCTGCCACTGGTAGGAGCTGGAGAGGTTTTCTCGAAGGGCAAGTGCTGCCCGATCGTGCCCCCTGACCACGCATGTTGCCCCAGCCCTTCTGGCAGATGGCGGGTCAGGAAGGAGTTCAGTTCTTCCGGTCTCAAGAGCCAGCCTTCCCCAACGGGGACGTAGGATGGTCGGTCCTCTCGCAGGGGCGGCCCTTGTGGCCGTCCCGCTTCAGCGGGAGCAACCACAAGGGTTGTCCCTACGACGCGATAGAAGAGCCCTACGAAGAACTCTCCCCGGCGCGCGTCTAGAATGGAGGCAGCCCAGTCCGTCCGTACTCGAGCTGCCTCGACGAGGGCTTCCAATACCGAGACCCCACGAACTGGCAACCCGAATGCCTTCGCCCAACCCTGCGCTGCGGCCAGACCCACCCGGATTCCGGTGAAGGATCCCGGCCCGTTAGCGACCGCGAGCAGTCCCATGTCAGCCAGACCTCGTACCGGCACGCCATGGCGTACCTTAGCTTCATCGATTGCCTTGTCCAGCATGTAGAACAGGCTGGCGGAGTAGCCGTTCGCCGGGCCGTCATTTGCCACGCGCGCCAGGCATTCATCGTCGCGAAAGACGCCCACGCCTCCGACTTCGCTTGTGGTATCCAACGCCAGAATCAACATCCCGAACTATTATACAGCGTATGCTACAATTGCTTTCTTTCTGTTCCATGGCTGATGCAACCCAATCCGCTTCCCGCCCTCTTGAGCTGACAGAACTCCTTACCCTGATGGTGGAAGTCAGCGAGCGGATTAATTCCACGCTCGACCTCGACGAGTTGATGGCGCGCATCGCCGAGATCGTCAAACGCGCCATCGACTTCGAGGTCTTCGCCATCCTTCTACTCAACGAAAAGACCCAGGAGTTGCGCATTCGCTTCAGCATCGGCCGCCCGGACGAGTTGGTGCGCAATCTGCGAATCAAGGTCGGTGAAGGTATCGTGGGGCGCGTGGCGAAGACCCGCCGCGCAGTCCTGGTGAATGACGTACTCAAAGACCCCGGCTACATTCAGTCCTTGTCCCCCGTCCGGTCGGAGTTGGCGGTCCCGCTGATAACAAAAGGCCGGCTTATTGGTGTGATGGACTTAGAATCGCACCGGGCAGATTTCTTCAACGATTCGCACCTCAACCTTCTGGAACTACTCGCCAGCCGTATGGCCATGGCGCTGGAAAATGCCCGCCTCTATCGCCGTAGCGTGCGGCAAGCACGGGCTCTCCAATTGCTCAATGAAATCAGCAGGGAAATGAGCTCCGTCCTGGTCTTGAACGAGCTGTTGCGGAAGATTGGGACGCTGACCAAGAGACTGATTGATTATCACCGGTTCAGCATTTTGCTGGCCGACGAGCAAGCCCAAACTTTCAATGCCGTGATCTCTCTGAAGCACGATGAGCACGAACCCGAAAGGGGCATGGTCCGTTTTGGGCAGGGAATTGTTGGTGCGGCTGCCGACCTGCGTCAGACTGTGGTAGTCCCCGATGTCTCCAAGGACCACCGCTATGTCCTTTTTAACCCTGAAGCGCGCTCGGAAATGGCGATCCCTCTCATCTACCGTGGCCGCGTCATTGGTGTAGTGGACCTCGAGAGCCTGGAGTTGGGCTACTTTACGGAAGAGCACATCCGCGTCTTCTCCACACTCGCTCCGCAAATTGCCATCGCCATTGAAAACGCCAGGCTTTACGAACGAGTGGCACGCAGCGAGGCGCGCCTTGAACGCGACCTTCAGCGCGCCCAGGAGATCCAGATGCATCTCATGCCAGGGACGCCGCCTACCATCCCTGGCCTGGAAGTGGCGCTGTGCTTCTACCCTGCCCGGGAATTGGGGGGCGACCTTTACGATTTTCTCACTTATGGAAAAGAGCGCCACGTGCTGGCAGTCGGTGATGTGAGTGGCAAGGGCGCTCCTGCTGCCTTGTACGGCGCTATGGCCAGCGGCATCCTGCGCAGCCTGGCCCCCCAAAAGCTCACCCCTCCTGATTTATTGAGGAGGCTCAGCCTGGTTCTTCTCGAACGCAAGATCGAAGGTCACTTCATTACGCTGACTTACGCCATTTGGGAGGCGCGCACGAAGAAGCTATGTCTCGCCAATGCGGGAATGCCTTTGCCCCTGCTGGTGAGAAAGGGTCAATGCCGGCCCATTCGCGCCGAGGGAATCCCCTTGGGCCTGCTGGAACACGCCCAGTACCAGGAGGTGTCGGTGGGGCTGGAGTCAGGGGATTTATTCGCGATGTTTTCGGACGGCATCGTCGAGGCTGCAAACACCAAGCACGAGGAGTTCGGACCGCGACGCCTGGAGAACGTACTGCGCCAGAATTCCCATCGCTCCCCTAAGGAAATTATCTCAACCCTTTTCGAAGATGTGCGGGCGTTTGAGCAAGGACGCCCCCCACGCGACGATCAGACGATTGTCCTGCTCAGGGTGCGTTAATGGAAGCCTTTCGCTACGAATCCGGGCAATTGCGCTGCGAAGACGTTCCCGTCGAGCCCCTGGTTGAGCGCTTTGGGACGCCAGCCTATGTTTACAGCCAAGCTGCCATCTTGGGCAATTTCTCACGTCTCAAGCAAAGCCTGGCGTCGGTGCCTAACCTCATCTGTTATTCCGTAAAAGCTAATTCCAATCTGAGGATTCTGAACCTGCTGCGCCAGGCGGGTGCCGGTTTTGACGTGGTTTCGGGTGGGGAATTGGCGCGTGCTTTACGTGCCGGAGCGCTCGCCGACCACATCGTTTTTTCCGGCGTGGGCAAGACCGAAGAGGAAATTGATGCCGGGCTTGCAGCAGGCATTGGGATGTTCAACGTCGAATCGGCGGGCGAACTCGAACTCATCGACAGGCGCGCCCACTCTCTTGGCAAGCCCACCCGCATCGCCATCCGTGTTAACCCCGAGGTCGAGGCGCACACCCACCCTTACATCTCCACCGGCCAGATCGTTCACAAGTTTGGCGTCCCGAGGGAAGAAGCCCTGTATCTTTATCGCCGTGCCGCACGCTCGAGCTACTTGGAGATTTATGGCGTGGCTTGCCACATAGGATCACAGATCCTCGAAATTGAGCCCTTCCTTAAGGCCTTGGACGAAATCCTGGGTGTGGCGGCGCAACTTCAGAGCGAGGGCAGGCGCGTGGAATACCTTGACCTGGGCGGCGGATATGGAATCCGGTATGCTGATGAGCAACCCCTCGATTTCCACGCGCTGGGGCGAGGGATCGAGGAACGCCTGCAAGCCACCACGTACCGGCTCATCCTTGAGCCGGGCCGCGCCCTGGTGGGCAACGCGGGCATCCTGCTGACCCGCGTGCTTTACGTGAAGCGAAACCGCCAGAAGAACTTTATCGTGGTGGACGCGGGAATGAATGACTTGATGCGTCCCACGCTCTACGGCTCCTATCACGAGATTATTCCCGTGCGCAACCACCCGGCAGACGCGCTTCAAGCCGACGTGGTAGGCCCGCTTTGCGAGACGGGGGATTTTCTCGCCCAGGATCGGGAAATGCCGGACGTCGAACCGGGCGAATTGCTGGCTATCCTCGATGTCGGCGCCTACGGCTTTGTACTCGCCTCCAATTACAACACTCGCCCCCGCCCCCCCGAAATCCTTGTCCAAGGCAACCAGGCGGAATTGATCCGAGCGCGCGAACGATTCCAAGATTTGGTAGCAGGCGAAGCCCCCTAGCCGTAATACCGTTCACTTGCGAAGTCAGCCCGCGGAGCGGGCGCCAAAGTCTGGCCCACGGCGACGGCAGGATCGCAGTGTTCTCGCAAGTTTATTTGAACGCTTTAGTGGGTAATACCGTCTTTCCATAAGAGGGCCGCGATGATCGATGCTGGGCAGGTGATTTTGAGCGAGTCCGTTTCGACAACCGAGGCCAGCGGGGACGAGTTCGAGGCCACAGTGCGAGAACAGGCCCGGCTCGTCTACAAAATTGCCTTCTCGGCGTTGCGGAACCATCACGACGCGGAGGACGTGGCGCAAGAAACCTTCCTGCGTTTCCTGCGACACCGCAAGCGTTGGGCGGAAATCCATGACCGGCGAGCTTGGCTGGCGAGGGTGGCGTGGCGGCTGGCGCTGGATCGAAAGAGAATGCCGCCCGAGGTCACCCCCGAGGACGCGGCAGAATTTGTGAGAAGGCTGCGGGCAGATGGCGCTCCAGCGGATGAAATCGCCGCAAGCCGCCAGATGATGTCGCTGCTAGAGCGGTTGGTCGCTTCCCTTCCCCGTGATCTCCGCGAGGCGTTGATTCTCTCGGCGACGGAAGAGCTCACCTCGGCGGAAATCTCGCAGGTGCTGGGAATCCCGGAAGGTTCAGTTCGGACCCGCTTATTGCGGGGGCGCGAAATCTTGCGCCAAAAACTCGCGGCCTTGTTGGAGCCTAAACATGCGCGATGACGAAACAGATCCGTTCACGGACGAACTGCTCGCATGCCGCAGGGGCGGTTCGCAAACCGCCCCTGCGAATGACCAACGAGATCAATTCGTGGAAGAACTGCTCGAGGCTTCGCTGAAGCAATATCGCGGCGAAGAGCCACGGTCAGGGGTGGAAATGCGAATCCTGGCCGGTCTTAGGACCCGGGAGCGCGCGGCGCGGCGGCGCTGGTTGGTTTGGGCGGTGACGGTTTGCGCCGGAGCGGTAGCGATCGTCGTCATAGTACTGCATTCCATCCGCGCTCCAGTTCGACAACCCACACCCAGTGCGTCGCTGCCACCCAAGGAATCCGGCGCTCAGAGAGCGCAGCTGCGGGCCGCAAAGCCGCTGGCGCCGGAGATGGTTGCGCAAGGACCGCAGGGATCTTTCGGCGCTCATAGAGCGCCGTTACAACCCCCTCAAGAGCGGGTGGGCAGGGCAGCCGCGCCCCGCTCGCGTCCGGAGCAATTTCCTACTCCCTTGCCACTCACGGAGCAGGAGAAACTCTTGCTGGCGTACCTAAACGAGGCAAGCAAGACCGGCTGGGTTGCAGAAACTAATCAGACGGATGAGTCGCCAATCAGCGACTTGGAAATCCCGGGGATCAAAATTGCTGCCCTGGAGATAAAACCGCTCGATGATTATCAATCCGAACAGCAAAAGTAAGGAGGGAACTATGAACAGGGCTATATCAATACGTTTGGTGATCACGGTTATGGCCTTTTGCCTGCCGTGGATTCCGAACCCGGCATCTGCTCAGCAAGAAAAAGGTAAAGAGTCCACCACGACGGAGCAGAAACCCGCCGTGGCTTATCGTATCGAATTCAATGTGCGAGAGGTCGAGGATGGGAAGCGTTTGAATTCGCGAAACTACATGATCGTGGCACAAGATGACGATTGGGGCAGGATTCGAGTGGAAGACAAATTCCCGTATCAAGCCGGCGAAAACCCGCTCCAGCATGCGGACGTCAGGATGAGCATTGACTGCCGCCCTCATCAGAGGGGCGAGAGTGTGGCGCTTAGTATCATTGTGGATTTCTCCAGCATGACGCCGCCTGAGGCGGCCCCAAAGGCGCCCCCCGTGTTTCGGACAGACAGGACCGAGGTCGAGCCCGTCTTGACATACGGCAAGCCCACACTTGTCGCCAGCATGGACGATACAACAAGCAATCGGCGTTATGAAATTGAAGTGACCGCGACGAAAGTGAAGTAGCGGCTACACCACCTCCGGCACCGCGTAGGCCTCGCGGTAGCCGCGGTCGCCATCACGCAAAAGTTGATTGGCCTCGTCGTCGCCGATCACCGCCTCTTTTTCAGGATCGAAGTTCAGCGTGCGACCCAAGCGGTAAGAGACGTTGGCCAGGTGCAACAGCGTGCAAGAGATATAGCCCTCCTCGACCGGCGCGTTCAGGTCTTCCTTTTTGCGGCTGCGGAGGCAGTCGATGAAGTTCCTCCAGTTGTTGCCTCCAGCCGCAGCGTGGGGACCGGGTTCCTGCTCCTCGCCCAGCCAGGACTTGTAGGAATCGTACCCGTTCATCGCGAGGTAGCCCTTGGAGCCGTAGAAGATGTTGCCGATGGTGTTCAGTGGCTGTTTGTTTTCACGCTTTTTCTCGGCAGCATTGCCCAAGGCGGCAGGCACCTTGCTTCCGCCAAATGCGGGCGAGCCGATTTCCGCCTCGTGATTCGAGATCCAGTGGCGGACTTCAAACTCCATCATGCGACGCTTGCCGTCCGGCATATCGAACTGCCAGGCCACGTTGAGCGTGTTGGGTGTCTGCTGGTCATCCTCGAACATGAAATGCCCACCCAGGGCCGTGACTTTATTGGGAAACTTGACACCCAGCCCCCAGCGCGCCACGTCGAGCTCGTGGATGCCCTGGTTGCCAATGTCCCCGTTCCCCGTGTCCCAGATCCAATGCCAGTTGTAGTGGAATCGGTTCTTGGTAAAGGGCTTGAGGGGCGCCGGGCCCGTCCAAAGGTCGTAGTGAACGCCCTCCGGCACGGGCTCTTCTTGGGCGTGCCCGATGGTGTCCCGCCATTTGTAGCAAAGCCCGCGGGAGAGATAGACCTCCCCAATCAAGCCCTCGCGCAGCTTCTGCATTCCTTCCACGATAGCCTTGCCGGAGCGGCTGTTCGTTCCGTGCTGCACGATGCGGTTGTACTTCTGTGCCGCGCGCAGGAGTTGGCGACCTTCCCACCAATTATGGGAAAGCGGCTTTTCAACGTAAACGTCCTTGCCCGCCTGGCAAGCCCAGATGGCCTGGAGCGAATGCCAGTGGTTGGGCGTGGCGATGGAGATGGCATCAATGGATTTGTCCTCCAGCACCTGGCGCAGGTCGATGAATCGCGCCGGCCTTTTGATCCCCAGCTCCTCGGCGTCCGCCAGTCGTTTGTCGAGGACGTTTTCATCCACGTCGCAGAAGGCGGCGAGTTCCACGTCCTTCATTTGGCTGTACGTGCCTACGTGCGACCAACCCTGGCCGCGCAGGCCAACCACCGCCACGCGCACGCGGTCGTTGGCGCCGAACACCCGCTCCGGGTGGGCCAGGAAAGTGATGCCGCCCAACGTGGCCAATCCTGCTCCTGCCCTGGTGCTGGTCTTTAAGAACTCACGACGATTAATCTCATCAGGCATGCTGACTCCCTACTTAAGCAGAATCTTTTCGCCCCCGTGCGGCGAATACTTCGTCAAAGCAGCGTCCAACGCACTGGCCGCCGCCGGAGGACGTACGGCGCCCAGGAAGAGAATATCCTTCGGAGCCACCTTGCGTCCGTACAAGCGCTCGTTGCCGTCGTTATCCTGTTTCACAATCTGCCCTTCCAGTGAGAGGCCCGCGAAGAGCCCGCGCGAGCGCGAGTAAGTGAGGATCTCGGCTTGCAATTGCACGTCGGTAGCGCCTTCCGCCGTCCGGCCGACCGGGCCTCCTGCCACCGAGGCATCCGCACCCAGCTTAGCTCTGCTTTGCAGCAGCTTTTCGGCCCCTCGGGCGTTCATGACTACGAGAACGAAGTCGGTGGCCTGTCCCCCCAGTTGAAATCCAAAATTCGCGCCTCCTACGGTAAACATTGAAGGCGCAGCCCAGGCGCCGGTTCCGCCCTGACGGCAGAGCAGGACTCCACGGCCGAAGCTGCCACCGATTCCGACCGCCAGCTTCTTTTCCGAAGGAATCACGCCCAAGCAAACCGCTTTATTGAGGAGGTCCCTGGGAATTCCTTTTTCCGGCGTCCCCATGATTTCGTTGATCACCTCGGCGGCCTTTTCAAGCCGTTCGGCTTCTCGGCTTCCTTCCGCGGCCATCGCCGCCCCACTTAGAATTACACAGAGAAGCGCAGCCATGAGTTTTCGCATCTTCAGCCTCCAAGCAACGGGGTAGGCAGAAAGCGTAACGACAACCCACCCTGCCCCGCCTTATCGGTGTCGGGTTAAATCAAGCGGAGTCCTGGGTTTAGTCTGCGGCGCCGATTTGCCTGAGATGATGGAGCAGATGCCTGACATAATCCGTCGCCAAGAAGCCAAGGGTGACCGCCTCTCCCGACCCGATGCGGCACACGGTGTCCAGCTTTGAGGGAGGGAAGCGGGCTATTACGTGAGCGAGGTAGCGATTATAAGCGGCCCACAACCCGACCAGCAAGTGCCATTCAACTTGTCCAGGGGTTTGCACAAGTACGCATCCGACTTGGTCGTAAGCAGGAAAATCCAAGGAGGTCTGAAGGACCGCTCGGACGAACCGTTGGTGGTTGTTTGATGCCGAATCGATCAGGTGCCCCATGACTTTCTTGCGCGACCAGCCACCCGATAGTACGGGCTTGGTACTCTCGAGCTCGCTAATCTCGCGCAGCCTTGGCTCCGCTGCCTCGACCGCGCCTAGCAACTTTGCACCCAGGTCTTTCACTTCGGCTTCCTCCCGTGCAAATCTCGATTGCCACGAGTTCAAACTAGGACACTTGTTAAAATCAATTCACTCCGCCCGACATCGTGACCCCTTAGACGGTCACGGGGAACCGCAGGTTGCCAGCAGGGAAGCCAAGTTCGTCAAGCTACAGCGGTTTCCTTGGGCTTGCGTCGCGAAGTCGCCTTGTGCTCAGACCTTCTTGGGGAGCGCTTCGCGGCACGGGGTTTGCGCGTCTTCTTCTCTGGAACCGCTTCCACCGGAGGGGGCGGTTCGCTCGGGGGCGGCGCGGCCTCTGGGGCCTCGATCACCGGGGTTTCTTCGGGAATCTCGGCCACCTCCCAGAGAACGTCGGTCTCCGGTGGCGCGGTTTCCGTTTCGGCTACAACCGCGAGTTCGGGAACCGCTTCGGGCACCACCGGTGTGGGGACGGCTTCCATCGAGGTGGTGAAGATTCTCCAGATTCCTTTGCGATCCCGGTGCAGACGCAACCAACCTTCGCGTTGTGCCTGGTGGAGAAGGTCGAGCAACCCGCGAAAACCTGCTTGCCGCTCATCAAAACGGCCATCCGCACTGCGCATGGCTTGGCGGACTTGGCGTAAGTAAATGGGACGCGAAGGTCCCTTCTCGGTGAGTGATGAAAGGGCTTTCTTCAGCAGGGCAAGCGTCTCCTCGGCGGTCAGGCCCGGTTCAGGAACGCCTTCCGGAGATGGCGCGGGAGCCAATTCGACCGGCACCGTCGGCTCGGGGATCGTCTCGCTGGCGGGCTCCACGGTCTCCGGCGGGGCTTCCTTCGAGCCTTCCGCTTCCACCATCTCGACCAGGTAACCCCGCTCCGTTTTGCGCGCCTGGACGAGGTTGTCTTTCTCCAGCTTCCGAATGAACTCTAAGAACGACCCCGCGCCATAGTCCCGCTCCGTAAACGTGGGATCCAACTGGAGCAGAGTGCTCTTGAGCAGGCCAAGCTGTGGGGCCACTTCCCGCTCCGCGAGGATCTTGAGCGCGCGCTGGATGTTGGGAAGGGCGCTGGGAAGCGCTTTAATTTCGCTCGGGCCCCGGCCCGAGGTCCGCGCTGCCCGTGCCGCGCGTGAACCGTCTCCACCCGTGGCGGCTACCAGCAAGTTCTCGTAGGCAATAAACTCGTGACAGTTGCGCTGCAAGATTCCGCTGGTAAATTGGCGGCCGCCCACCACGAAAACCCGCTTGTCGTACTGCTTGAGCTTCTCCACCAGCGCGATGAAGTCGCTGTCGCCCCCCACAATCGCGAAAGCGTTGATGTGGTCGCGGGTGAAGGCCATCTCGAGCGCGTCGAGAGCAAGGTTGATGTCCGCCCCGTTCTTGTCGCCGCGGGGTGTAACGTTCCGTTGCACCATTTGCACCGCATGCAGCGTCATCTGGCGGCCATAATCACCGGCGCGGGACCAGTCACCATAAGCAGTCTTGCTGACCACTTCGCCCCGTTCTTTGAGCGCTTCAAGGACCACGGAGACGTCAAAATCCTTTCCGAGTGTATCCTTGACCCCGATCTGAATATTGTCAAAGTCGATAAAGATAGCTAGCTTTAGTCTTTCTTCGGCCATGTTTCCTTCTTTCACCGGGCCTGGCGACTGCGAGTGTAGAGTATTCAGCGCTTTCACGAGATCACCCGCCCCCTTCTGATATGATACTCCATGGTTACTTAACGTCAAGCCGGACCGGCGCCCGGCAGTGTCCTAGAATCACTTGAAGGGTACGGCGGGAGGTGGTTTTTTGACTTGGATAATGGGGGCCCGTCCCATGCTCTCTATGCTGTAGCAAGTAACAGCAAGCCAACAAAACTCACAAGAATCCCGAGAAAGAAGCAAGGTGCGGGATTCTTGCCGGGGAGAATAACGCATGCAAGAGTCAATCCGGGTAGCCAGATCACAAGCCCCCACCATCTAAAAAGGTGGAATCCGATTATAAGCTCAGTCGGCACGGTCAAGAAATTCAAGACCTGAACCGCGATAAACATGCTAGGTTTTCGGAATCGCCAGGGAACATCGGGGTATGCGCCGAGTTGGTCAGGCCGGGGCGTTCTCTCCCAAGCCGCCTGCAACATCCCGCACCCCAAGCACAACACTAGGTAGCGGATGAGCATAGTTGCTCCCAATCGAAAAAGCTCCGGTCAGGCAAGCATAGCAGAAATGGGCCGACTGTTGGAGAGAGAGGCACTATGGGTAGCGTCTCAGTTTCAATTTTTCAATGTTCGGAAAATAGAGGGAATCGCCACGTTGCTACCCCAGCCTGCGTTCGGGCCGTGCGGTCCAAACAAAAGCGAAACTCAACTTGGTGAGGTTCAACATGAGCAATGACCCACGGAAGGTTTATGAATTCTTGAAAGCAAATCCAAACCAGTGGTTCTGCGACGACTGCCTAGAAAAGCGCACGGCTGTGGATCGCCACGAGGTTAACACCATCGCCTGGACGCTGGCTTTGTTCCCGCATGAGTTCAAGCGGACTTCGACGGCTTGCGTCCAAAAATGTAGCCATCGTGACAAGATGGCAACCAAGGCGATTTCAAACTGAGGGGCTAGCGCACGATGGCGAAGCAAACGGTCGAGGAGATCAAGAAGGCCGTCAGAAATGGCCGACTTCCTGAGCAGTTCACGCCAAAGCAAGTTAACGCAGCCTTACGGATTGACTGGGGAGGAGCGTTCTTGCCGAAACATCGGGTAGGTAATCCCCGTAACGAGACTGAGCATTTTGTTCGGATACGAACTGGTCTTTACCGCCTCAAGTGATCTTAGGACGCTACCCAACGCCCGAGTGGTGGGTCGGTCTGACGTAGCGGCGGCTTTACGCCGCGACATGGCGAGGTAAACCCGCCGCGACAGCAAAGGAGATTCATATGTCGTCACCAATTCGGATTGGGATCGTGGGAGCGCGTTTTGCCGCCCGTTTCCACTGGGAAGGATACCAGCGCGTTTATGGAACGCGGGCTCAAGTGATAGGGATAACTTCACGAACCGCAGGATCGCGGGAGGCGTTTGCGCGCCAGCACGGGATCAAGGCCTATGCCTCATTCGAGGAACTGTGTGAGGCTGTTGATGTGGTTGATCTTTGCACCCCAGGGTCGACCCACGAACCGTTTGCTGTCCAGGCCCTCCGCCGAGGTAAGCATGTAGTGATCGAAAAACCGTTCACGGGATATTACGGTCCGGGCACGCCTGATTTCCGGGGAGACGCCTTCAGTAAGGAGGTCATGTTGCGTGAGGCGATGGCCAGTTGCGACCGCATCCTAGCAGCGGCCCGAGATGCTGGAAGACGCATCTGCTATGCGGAGAATTGGGTGTATGCTCCCGCCATTCAAAAGGAGCGCGAGATTCTGGTGAAGAGCGGCGGCCAGATTCTGTGGGTCATCGGCGATGAATCGCACAGCGGCTCACATTCCCCCTACTACGGTATCTGGAAGTTTTCCGGGGGCGGAGCGTTGGTAGGTAAGGGATGCCATCCTCTGACAGCAGCCCTTTACCTGAAGCGCGCCGAGGGCGAAGCGCACGACGGCACGCCCATACGTCCGGCAACAGTTTCCGCTCGCACGCACGAAATAACGCGCCTCAAGACCTTTCGCGACGCAGGGTTCCTGCGCACCGATTACCAGGACATCGAAGACTATGGCCAGGTACACGTTACTTTCGAAGATGGCACGGTGGCCGATATCTTCTCTTCGGAACTCGTGCTGGGCGGGGTTCACAACTGGCTGGAGGTGTTTGCCAACAATCACCGTACACGCTGCAATCTGAATCCGGTAAATGCCCTCGAAACCTACAGCCCCAAGGAGGAGCTGCTCAGGGATGTCTACGTAGTGGAGAAGACGGGAACCAAGCAAGGGTGGAGCCATCCCGCCCCAGATGAGGATTGGCAGCATGGGTACCCCCAGGAGTTTCAGGATTTTGTGCAATGCCTTGCCCACAACCGTGAACCCCTTTCCTGTGCAGACCTGGCGCGCGACACCATCGCGGTGCTTTACAGCGCTTACGTGTCCGCGGAGCGGCGTGGAAGGGAAGTCGAACTCCCGCCGCAAGAGACACGCTAGTGATTGAGAGCTAGCGGGGCTAGAGCGCTGCCCGAACCCTGTATGGTTTGACACTTTTTGTCCAGAGTCCGCGCACAGCGCGTCGGCCTTGCGCGAGATTTGTTGCCGCAAGGACGGTAAGTTCTTTGTTTTCAAGCTAAGAAGTCCGTAAGATGCGCAGCGGTCGCGGCATCAAACGTGCTACAGTATGTACCGTTGTGTGAAGTGTACTGAGGCTGCACTGGTGTCCTGTGGTGTGCCGGGGGGAAGGAAAGAGTTCCATGCCTCGCCATGAGGAAGGGTTCTCTCTGATAGAGCTACTTATTGTGGTAGCCATCATCTTGATTATTGCGGCCATAGCTATACCGAGCCTGCTCAGAAGTCGGATAGCTGCTAACCAATCATCGGCCATCGAGAGCCTACGTGTGCTGGGGACCGCGGAGATCACTTACGCCGCGACTTACGGGAACGGTTACTCAACCTCCATTTCCGCGCTGGGCCCCGTTTCGTATGGATCCGTGGCAACTTCCGCCGCCGCCGGGCTGATTGACGACCTTCTGGCGAATGGATCCAAGAGCGGCTACACTTTCACCTACAGTCCTGACTTGCTTGATGCCACCGGCCGGTACAACGGGTATACGATTCTGGCCAACCCCAGCCAAGCCGGCATAACAGGGAACGACTTCTACTACACCGACGAGACGCATGTGATCCGCATGAATACGACCTCTCAGGCCGGATCTACCGACTCGTACATCGCAGATTAGCGTACGAAACAAAGTCGAGGAATCAAGAAGGCGAGGAGTCGAAAGCCGAAGGTAAAGTTCCCCACTCTCCTGAGTCCTCGACCTGCCCCTCGACTGTTAAAGCTCACCTTTCAATTCCTCGACTTCTCAACTCCTCGACTCGATTCTGCTACTATTAACGTGTTGCGGCTTGGCCGGACACGAGGGAGCGACGAATGTTTTCCCGCCATAATCGCGTGATCGGTGTTCTTTATTTGTGCGCCGATGCGCTGCTGGCCGCAAACAGTTTTTGGCTGGCGTGGGAGGTTCGCTCCTATCTCATCAGTCCCCGACCGCTTTATTCGGTTTCCAACTATCCCTGGATTGTTCCTTTATCGGTGGGGATTTGGATCCTCGTGGGCCTGCTGGCAGGGGTTTACCGCGAGATCAAGGAAGAAGATCTGCGCCGCGCTTTCGCGGACCCTCTCAAGGTTGGCCTCATAGGGACGGTGCTGCTTTTTGCTGCTACCTTCGCGATTAGATTTCAGTATCTCAGTCGCCTGCTGTTGGTGCTGTACGCGGCCACGGACCTGCTGGCCATGACGCTTTTCCGACTCGCGGCACGGCGCTTCGCCGGACCTTTGCGGCGGAATCTGGCGGGGCTGCGCAGTTTCCTGCTCGTCGGGGAAGGCCCGGAGGTGATTGAAATTGCGCGCACTATCGAAGCCCACGAAACTCGCGGCATGCGGCTCGTGGGATTTGTTCGAACCGGCACTCCTCACCCCTTCTTGCTCGACCAATCCCCCTTGCGGGGATCTTACCCCGTGTTCGACTTGTCGCAGCTTCAGGAACTCCTCCCCAAGCACGTCATCGACGAAGTGATTTTCGCCGTCGCCCAAGACGATTTGGAAAGGCTGGGGGAGTCATTTCTGGCATGTGAAGTGGAAGGAGTCAAGACGCGAGTGCTTCTCACCTTGTTCCCTCATCGGTTCTCCAAGGTCTATTTGGAACGCCTGGGCGAGAAACCCCTGCTCACCTTCGCCACCACACCCGAGAACGAATACCTGCTTCTGTTGAAACGCGCCCTGGATTTTCTTATGGCCGCTACCCTGCTCGTGGTCCTTTCTCCTCTGATGGCTCTGTTGGCCCTCCTCATCCGGTTGACCTCTCAGGGTCCGGTCCTTTACCGCCAGACGCGCTGCGGGCTGGGCGGCAGAAGGTTCACCCTTTATAAATTCCGTTCCATGCGGCCGGACGCCGACCTGCGGCGCGAGGAACTGGAAGCTCTTAATGAAGTGGATGGGCCGGTCTTCAAAATCACCCACGACCCCCGATGTACGCCGGTGGGGCGGTTTATGCGCAAATTCAGCCTCGATGAACTTCCCCAGTTGCTCAACATCCTCAAAGGAGATATGTCGTTTGTTGGTCCCAGGCCGCCCTTGCCGGAGGAAGTGGAGAAGTATGAGCATTGGCAGCGGCGCCGCCTGCGCATGCCACCCGGTCTGACTTGCCTGTGGGCGCTCGAAGGACGCAGTCGCTTGAGCTTCCGCCGTTGGATGGA
>Ga0187784_10001370_pt1 | contig 19238 bp, 17 predicted proteins | sample 1015_SJ02_MP15_2_FD_132964 | JGI IMG/M metagenome (GOLD analysis project Ga0187784, IMG submission 132964) | Tropical peat soil microbial communities from peatlands in Department of Meta, Colombia - 1015_SJ02_MP15_20_MG | ecosystem: Environmental > Terrestrial > Soil > Wetlands > Peat | place...
AGTTCGGGCGTGATATAGGGATTGGGGAATTGTTCGTGCGGCAGATCGATGTTCAAGCCGACCGATTTGGCGCCGACGTCGCAGGCGCCGCGATTGGCCGCCTCCATCATCCCGGGGCCGCCGCCGGTCATGATCGCGACGCGCGGCTTGCCGGCCGCGCCCCCGGCGCTCCCGACCAGGCGGCCGAACTCGCGCGCGACCTCGTAATAATGGCTCTTCGCCAGAAGCCGTTCGGCGACCGCGAGGCGGCGCCGCGTCGCTTGATCGTCAGGATTTCTGGCTTGCGCGGCACGCAGCGCCTCGACCGTGCGCCGAGCGCCCGCCGGTTCGGGAATACGGGTACTGCCGAACACGACGATCGTGGCGTCGATGCCGTGCTCGCGCAGCAGGGTATCGATTTTGAGATACTCGAGCTGGAGCCGCAGCCCGCGCAGGTCGTCGCGGGCGAGATAGGCTACGTCCTGCTCGGCGAGCTGATAGCTCGGGCATGCGAGGATCGCCTCGAGCGCGCGTTTCGCTTGGGGATCCTCCTCCGCGGGCTTGGGGCGATGCCAGGGCAGCGGTTCGCGGCGTTGATGCGGGTGGGGCGGCAGGGGCACCTGCGTGCGTCGTTCGGACGTCACGTTAAACCCTCCTTGCCCCCAATCTCGATTTTATCGGGTTATCCTGCTTCAGCCTATCCATCGCACCTGCGGTTCGTTGCGGGAAACGGGCGGCGGCACCGCCTTGGGATGGCCGACGATGATCGGGGCAACCGGCACCCAGGGCGCCGGCAAACCGAGCAGCTCCTTCCCGCGCGGCGTATTGAGGAAACTTTGGGCAAAGCCGATCCAGCAGCTGCCCAGTCCGGCCGCGTAGGCGCAAAGCATCAGGTTTTCGGCGGCAAGCGCGCAGTCCTCCACGATCCACGGCCCCTGCGCGACCGCGGAAATCACGATCAGCGCCGGCGCGTGATAGAAAATGTGAAACTGCGGGTCGACGAGCCGCGCGCGCAGGTAGTCCGACATCGGGCTTGCCGGCATCGTTGCCAGCATGTGGGCCTTGGCCTCGTGCGAGACCGTCGCGAGCAAACCTTGATCGCGCACCACGGTGAAGGTCCAGGGCTGCGCGTTGACCGCGTTGGGCGCATCCACGGCTGCCCCGATCAGTTCGCGGATCGTCGTTTCGTCCACCGGCTGGGCGGTGTATTCGCGCACCGAGCGGCGGCCGGATATGGCAGCGGCGAGTTGCATGGTCGCTCCTTGTTTGTCACCATTTGAGCAGCTTGCGCAGCTCCGTCAGCGGTCGCGTGTTGAGCACATCGCCCGCCTCGAGCCAGCCGCGACGCGCCTGGTCGACGCCGAAGCGCATGCAGGCAAGCGCCGCGATCGAGTGCGCGTCGGTGGAAATCGCGATTTTCACTCCCATCGATTTGGCGGCTTGGGCGTGCACGTCGGTAAGATCGAGTCGATCCGGCTCGGCATTGATCTCGAGATGGCAGCCGCGCTCGTGCGCCGCGGCGATGACGCGCTCCATGTCCACCTCATAGGGCTCCCGCTCGCCGATCAGGCGTCCGGTGGGATGGGCCAGGATCGACATGTGCCGGTTGTCCATGGCGCGGATGATCCGCTCGGTCTGGGCCGCACGGGGCAGGTCGAATTTGTAATGCACCGAGGCGACCACGAGATCGAGGCGGGACAGAATCTTGTCGGACAGATCGAGGCGGCCGTCCGCCAGGATGTCCACTTCGATGCCTTTGAGGATCACGAAGCCGTCGAGCTTGTCGTTGAGGCGGTCGATCGCGCCGATCTGGCGCGACAGCCGCGCCGCGTCGAGCCCGCGTGCGACCGTCATTCGCCGGCTGTGATCGGTGATCGCCATGTAGGCGTAGCCGCGCTCCTTGGCCGCAGCCGCCATCCCGGCGATCGGGACCGTGCCGTCGCTCCAATCGGAGTGCACGTGCAGATCGCCGCGGATATCGGAGAGCGACACCAGCTTCGGCAGCCAGCCCTTGCGCGCGAGCGCGACCTCGCCGCGGTCCTCGCGCAGCTCCGGCGGCACGAACGCGAGCCCGAGCTTCTTGTAGATCTCCTCCTCGGTCGCGCCGGCGATGCGCCGGCTGCCGTCGAACAGACCGTACTCGTTGAGTTTCCAGCCATGTTCGTTGGCAATGGCGCGCAGCGCGATGTTGTGCGCCTTCGAGCCGGTGAAATACATCAGCGCCGCGCCGTAGCTGCGCTCGGGAACGACCCGCAGGTCGACTTGCAGTCCGGAGCGCAACACGACCGCGGTGCGCGAGGGACCGTGGGCGAGGACGCTGGCCACGTTCTCATAATTGACCAGCCGGTCGCCGACCTTCGCGCCATGGCGAGAGGTAACAAGCACGTCGAGATCGCCCACCGTATCGCGGCGGCGGCGATAGCTTCCCGCCACCATCACCTGCCCCTTGTCGAGCCCTTGGCGCAGGAAGGCGGCAAGCGCGTCCGCCTCGGCCTCGGCGACCGCGATCTTGAACCGCTTCTCCGCCGCCGGCTTGGCGAGCGCCGCCGCCAGCTTTTCCTCGATCTTGGGGCCGAACCCGCGCAGCTCGCGCAGACGATGCGCGCCCGCGGCGCGGCGCAAATCCTCGAGCGAGCGGATGCCGAGCTTGTCGTAGATGAGCTTGACCCGCTTGGGACCGAGGCCCGGCAACGCCGCCATTTCACCCAGGTCGCCGGGCAGTTCGCGTTTCAACGTCTCCAGCAAATCGAACTTCCCACTGGCGACGATCGCGGCAATCTTGCCGGCGAGATCCTTGCCGATGCCGGGCAGTTGCGAAAGGTCTTCGCCGGCGTCGAGCAGGCTGGTGATGCTCTTGGGCAACGCCTCGATGACGCGGGCGGCCCGGCGGTACGCCCGGGTGCGAAACGGGTTGTCGCCCTTGATCTCCAGCAGCTCGGCCGCGCGGTCGAACATCGAGGCGATCTCGGCGTTATGGACGGGCATCGGCGCGACCCCGGTAGCTGCGAAGAATCACAGTCACCCGCGGGCCGGGGTCGCGCGTTGCGATAGATCAACGGGCGAGCGCCGCGGCGTCATCCCTTGATGCAGATCAGCGGCCGCACGCGGGCGACCCTGCGGGCGAGGCCGGCGCGCTCGGCCGCGCCCACGACGGCGCCCACGTCCTTGTAGGCGCCGGGCGCCTCTTCCGCGACGCCGCGGGTCGACGGACTGCGGATGAGAATTCCCCGCTCCTTGAGTTCATCGATGATCTTGCGCCCGCTCCATTGCTTGAGCGCGGCATGGCGCGATAGCGCGCGGCCCGCTCCGTGGCAGGCGGAGGAAAACGCCTTCGTTTCGCCAGTTGTCTCGCCGACGAGAACGTACGAGCCCGTCCCCATGCTGCCGCCGATGAGCACCGGTTGGCCGACCTGACGCAGCACCGGTGGCAGGCTGGCGTCGCCGGGGCCGAACGCCCGGGTTGCGCCTTTGCGGTGAACGAACAGCTGGCGCAGCGTGCCGTCCACCATATGCGGCTCGACCTTGCAGGTGTTATGAGAGACGTCGAACAGAAGCCGCAGGTCGCAGCCGGGAAAAAACTGCGCGAACACACGCCGCGCGGCCTGGCCGAGGATTTCCCGGTTGGCAAGGGCGCAGTTGATCCCCGCTCGCATCGCGCCGAGGTACCGGCGCCCGACGGCCGAGTAGATCGGCGCGCAGGCGAGTTCGCGATCGGGCAGCTCGATCCCCGACGCCGGCGCCGCCACCACCATTTCCTTCAGAAAATCGGTGCCGATCTGATGGCCGAGCCCGCGCGAGCCGCAGTGGATGGTGACGACGACGTCATCGCGCGCAAGACCGAACGCCGCCGCCGCCGCGGCATCGAAGATTTCCGCCACCGCCTGGACTTCGAGATAGTGGTTGCCGGAGCCGAGCGTTCCCATCTCGCGGCGCTGGCGGTGCTTGGCACGCTCGGAAACACAGTCGGGCTCGGCACCGGCCATGCGGCCGCCCTCCTCGATGCGCTCGAGATCACGCGCCTCGCCGAGTCCACGCGCAACAGCCCAATGGGCGCCGCCCACGAGCATCGCCTCCATCTCGATTTCGTCGAGCGAGATCGTGCTGCGGCTGCCGACGCCGGCCGGAATCTGCCGGAACAGGGCGTCGGCGAGGGCCGTCTGCACCGGCACGATGTTGGCGACGGTCAGGCCGGTCAGCATGGTGCGCACGCCGCAGGAAATGTCGAAGCCGACGCCGCCCGCCGACACGACGCCGCCCCGGTCCGGATCGAATGCGGCGACGCCGCCGATGGGAAAGCCGTAGCCCCAGTGGGCATCCGGCATGGCGTAGGATGCCTGGACGATCCCGGGCAGAGTCGCGACATTGGCGGCCTGCTCGAACACCTTGTCATCCATGCCGCGGATCAGGCCCTCGTCGGCGTAGATGATCGCCGGGACGCGCATGGCTCCGCGCGGTTCGATGCGCCAAGTCGTCGGGTCGACGCAGGTGAACCGGCCGGGATCCATTGCGAGTATCCTTCTATACGTCGACGACGCACGCCGCCGACCAAAGCCCGTTGTCCTCGGCGACCTTGAGCGCCGTATAAGTCGCCCCTTTCGGCTCGCAGGCCGGCGCGTGGCGTTCAACGTCGACCGGCTCGCCCCATAGGGTTCCCGCGAGCCGCGTTCGCGTGAGCCGCACGGCAAACCGGGCGAACAGCATGTCCCGCACCGCCATCTCGTAGATGATGGCGTTGAGCCATTCGACCAGCAGCAGCTCGAGGTCGGGTGCTTCGCAGCTGACCTCGACCGCGACGAGAGGCCTGACGGGGGCGTGGGTGACGACCGCAGTCAGGGCGTAGGCCGTTTGCTCGAACGCCTCGGCGATAGTCGCGCCGAATCCCCGCACGCCGATGTCCGCGTCGTGCGGGAAATGCTCCCAGCGGGCCTTACGAGCGAGTGACGTGAAGGATCGGCTCATCGCCTTTTTCCGGCGGCCGCACCGCCGCCCGCAAAAAACAGCCTATCGCCCGCGCCGCGGCGACGTTTGACCCACGTCAAATCTCTGCGAATGGCCCGATCCCGCGGCACGAACAATGAGCGCCGCGGACGGCCGCACGGCACCTGCGATGGACGCCTTACCCGCCGAACCATAAACTCGCGCCCGGTTCAGGGAGCAGCGCGGGTCCGTTGGCGGCATGACATCGAGGCTCATCGATCGTCTCGTTGCCGTCGCGACGATCGCCATATTTTGCATTGCGATCGCGGTGCTGGTCCGCGAATTTGCGAATATCAGTCCGCGCGAGGTGCTCGATCGCCTCGCAACGCTTCCGCGGTCGCAAATCCTCGCCGCAGTCGGCCTTACTGCCGCGAGCTACCTGCTTTTGACCGGGTACGACTTTCTGGCGCTGCGTTACATCGGGCGTCGGCTGCGTGTGCGCGACGTCCTGTTTGCCGGCTTCACCGCTTTCGCGTTCAGCAACAACATCGGATTCCAGCTGCTCTCAGGGGGCTCCATTCGTTATCGCATCTACTCCCGTTTCGGACTCGCCCCGGTCGAGATCGGGGAAATCGTGGTGTTCTGCACCGTCACTTACGCGCTCGGCGCCGTTACGGTCGGTGGGTTGCTTGCATGGCTCGATCCGGCCGAACTCGCGGCGGCGGCACACGTTCCCCGACCGTTGCTCTCGGCGGGCGGGACGATCCTGCTGGCCGTGAGCGTCGCCTATCTCGCGGTCGTGGCGGTGTGGCGCAAGCCGGTGGCGGTCGGCCGGTATCGGCTGCGGCCGCCCTCCCTGATGCTGGCGTTTTTGCAACTCGCGCTCGCCTCTGTCGACGCGCTGCTGGCCGGAGCGGTGATGTACGTCCTGCTGCCGGCCGGCCTGCATCTGAGTTATGAGTCGTTTTTCGGCATCTATTTGGTTGCGGCCGTCGTGTCGGTGTTGAGCCTGGTGCCCGGCGGGCTCGGCGTGTTCGAAGCCGTGGTGAGCGTCATGATCGGGCCGTCGTCGAAAGTCGAAATGCTCGGCGCTTTTCTCCTTTACCGCATCATCTATTTCCTGGTTCCGCTCGCGGCGGCAATCGTGTGCTTCGCCGTGCACGAGTTTCGGCGCCGATTCGGCAAGCAGACGCGCCCATCCTCGGTGCCGGCCGGCGATCCAGCGCGACCAGGATCGGACCCGTGCTGACGCGCTCGCCAGCAGCGATAGAGATGGCGCCGGCGGTGCCGCAGCCAAGCCCAGCCGCAGCGCTTTCTCCCGGGCACATTTGATTCACGTCAAAGCGGCCGGCGGCGGTCGGCGCGAAAGTGCAATTGAGTCAAAGGGAGAGCGGCCATGACGGATGGAGAGCTGCGGCAGGACGTGATCCACGCCCTCGAGTTCGAGCCGAGCGTCGATGCGGCGCACATCGGCGTGACGGCCGAGAAAGGCGTCGTGACCCTGAGCGGCCACGTCGCAAGCTATGCCGAGAAGCTGGCGGCCGAGGACGTGGCGCGCCGCGTCAAGGGCGTGCGCGCGATCGCCCAGGAAATCGAGGTGCGCTATCCCGACCACAAGCGCACCGGCGACGACGAAATCGCCGAGCGCGCGGTCAAGATTCTGGCCTGGAGCTGCGAAGTACCCGCCGATGCGGTCAGCGTTACCGTGCAAAAGGGCTGGGTGACGCTCGCCGGCAAAGTAGGCTGGCAATACCAGAAAAAGGCCGCCGAAGACGCCGTCCACAAGCTCTCCGGCGTCATCGGGGTGATCAACCGGATCGCGATCGAGCCGGCGGTCACGGCCCCCGACGTGAAGGAAAAGATCGAAGCCGCCCTGACCCGGCACGCACAGATCGAGGCCGACGCGATCAGGGTCAGCGTCTTCGACGGCAGCAAGGTTCTGCTCGACGGCGTCGTCGACAGTCTCGATGCGCGCGAGGCCGCCGAAAAGGCCGCCTGGTCGGTGGCCGGCGTGCAATCGGTCGACGACCAGCTCACCGTCGTGCCGTACTAGAGCATGATCCCGACAAGTGGGCACCGGTTTCCCGCCTGCGCGAAGCCCCTGGCACTGTTCGTCGTTTGGCTTAAAGCTTCGGCGGGCGAAGGCGGGTCGGAAAAGATCACGCTCCAACAAAAAGTAAAGGCGCGATGACGATTCGAAGAAAAGTCATCGCGCTTTAGCGGCGAGCGTGGCGATGGACGAGGCTATCAGAGACAAGATCCTGGCGCTGCTGGACCAGCACCGGATCATGACGATCGCGACGCTGCGGCCGGACGGCTGGCCGCAGGCGACGACCGTCGGCTATGTCAACGAAGGCTTCACGCTTTACTTCCTGTGCGGTCGCGACAGCCAGAAGGCGGCCAATTTGGCGGGCGATGACCGGGTATCGCTGACGATCGACCACGACACGTCGGATTTCATGGCGATCGCCGGGCTGTCCATGGCGGCCCGCGCTCGCCCGGTGGAGGACCGGGCCGAGGCGGAGAAGGTGCTGGCCATGCTGCCGCGCAAATATCCCGAGGTGGTGCGCCCGCCGGTGCCGATGCCGACGCCGGACGACGTGCGCATCTTCCGCGTGACGCCGACGGTGATCTCCGTGCTCGATTACAGCAAGGGGTTCGGCCACACGGATCTGGTCACTTGCTGAACGCGGGTGATCAATACCCCATGCGCCGATACGTGCGCGCCGCGATCGCGGTGAGCACCGCCGTCGCGGCGATGAGGACGGCAAAATCGAGCGGATAGCCGTAGTCCGATGCGCCGTTGGCGAGCATCAGCCCGCGCAGCGCGTCGACTTCGTAGGTCAGCGGATTGACGTGAGAAACCGTGCGCAGCCACGCCGGCATCAGCGAGAGCGGGTAGATCGCGTTGCTGGCGAAGAAAATCGGCATCGTCAACACCTGGCCGATGCCCATGAAGCGCTCGCGCGTCTTGACGATACAGGCGATGATCAGAGACAGCGTCGAGAATAGCGCGGAGCCGAGCACGATGATCGCGGCGACGCCGAGGATGTTCAGCGGGGCGAGGTCGATGCCGACGCCAAGCAGGAGCGCAAGGATATAGACGATCAGGGCCTGGGAGAGCGCCCGCACGCCGGCGGACATGGCCTTGCCGAGCACTAGGGCGGAGCGCGCCGCCGGACTGACCAGGTAGCGCTGCAGCACGCCGAGGTCGCGCTCCCAGATGGCCGATATGCCGTAGAAAATGGCAACGAACAGCGCGCTCTGAGCGAGGATGCCGGCGGCGAGAAAATCGAGGTAGGGAATGTTGCCCGGCGCGACCCCGCGCACGCGCGCCATCACCTCGCCGAACAGCATCAGCCACAGCACCGGCTGGACCGCACGGGTGGCGAGCTCGAGCGGATCGTGACGGAGTTTTTGCACCTCGGCCGTCGCCACGGCGAAAATCTGCGTGAGATAATCGCCCAATGCGGAGCCGGCGGCGCGGTCAACCGTGCTCGCGGGCTGCGCGGCGGGCTCGCCTTGCTTCGCCATAGCCTTTCTCGCTAACTGTTTCCTGCGCTGCCACGAGGCGGATGAATACGTCGTCGAGGGTGGCGTCCGGGCCGACCTGGGCTTTGAGGTCGGCAGGGGTGCCGACGGCAGCGATCCGCCCCCGGTCGATCAGCGCGATGCGGTCGCAGAACTGGTCGATTTCATCCATGTGATGCGACGTCACCACCATGGTCCGTTTAAAGGCGCGGCTGAGATCGAGCACGTGCTGCCACACCGCTTCGCGCGCAGCCGGGTCGAGGCCGACCGTCGGCTCGTCGAGGAATAGCACCGCCGGCCGATGTACCAAGCTCTGGGCGATTTCGAGCCGGCGGATCATGCCGCCCGAGTAGTGGCCGACGAGCTGATGCGCCGCCTCCGCAAGCCCCATGCGGGTGAGCGCGCGCCGGATCCGTTCCGCCTGCTCCCCGCGCGGAACGCCATACAGCCGGGCGGAGAGCAGCAGGTTTTCGTGGCCGGTCAGCGAACCGTCGGCCGACAGGAGCTGCGGGACGTAGCCGATATGACGGCGCACCTCGGCGGGCCGGGCGACGATGTCGAAACCAGCGACCGTGGCCGACCCGGATGTGGGCGGCAGCAAAGTCGTCAGCATCTTAATGAGCGTGCTCTTGCCCGCGCCGTTGGGCCCGATGAAGCCGAAAATCTCCCCTTGCCCGATCGACAGGGTCACGCTGTCAACGGCCGTGATGGCGCCGAACCGGCGCGTCAGCGCAAAGATTTGCACGGCCAGATTAGGCGTTTGATCGTTCGGCACGGGATACGTCCTCACAGGGGCTAGGATCAAATAAAGGAACCGCGGCGGAGCGCAAATCGGTGCCGATTGCTAACCCACCGATTGGCGCGCCGGCTCCGTCGCCGGCACCGGAAAGCGCTTGAGTATATCGATGACCTCCCGATCGGGCACTTGCCCGAAATCGCGATAATAGAAACCGATCGCGGCAAAAAATTCGTGTTCCTCCAGGCAGACGATTTCGTCCACCTCCGCTCGCAGGGAGGCAATCGCATCGGGCGGCGCGACCGGCACCGCGAGAACGAGCTTCTCCGGCTGACGCATGCGGGTCGCGCGCAGCGCCGCCCGGATGGTGGCCCCGGTGGCGATCCCGTCGTCGATCACGATGGCGATGCGTCCCGTCACATCGACGCGGCCGCGGTCGCCGAGGTAGGTTTGGCGCCGGCGGTCGATTTCGGCCAGTTCGCGGTCGCGCACCGCGGCGAATTCCGCCTCGCTCACCCCCGCCAACGCGATGACGTCCTCGTTGCGCACGGTGATCGGCGCGCCGCCGTCGACCACCGCGCCCATCGCCAGCTCCGGCTCCGCCGGCACACCGATCTTGCGCACCAGAATCAGGTCGAGCGGCGCGTGCAGCGCGCTCGCCACTTCCGCCGCCACCGGAACGCCGCCGCGCGGCAGCGCCAGCACCACGGCGGGGCGACCCTGATAACCGGCAAGCGCTGCGGCGAGCCGTCGTCCGGCATCCTGACGATTGCGAAACATTACCCCCCTCGTTATGCCGGGCACGCGCCCGGCCTCCGCGACATGACACGGCATCGTGCCACGCCGTGCCTTGATCTGGATCAACGGACGTTCGGGAATGGAACTGCAACCCCCTTCGCTCGCTTACTCCAGCGTCTTGCGGAATCGCAGGATGCTCATCGTCATCAGCACGGCGGCGATCACCCCCAGGGCGGTGAGATCAGGCCACAGCACGTCGAGGCCAACGCCTTTGAGAAAGGTCCCACGGATGACCACGAGGTAATAGCGCAACGGGTTGATGCGGGTCAGCCACTGCAGCACATCGGGCATGCTGGAAATGGGAAAGCTGAATCCGGACAGGATGAAGAACGGATTGAGGACGAAGAAGTTGGTCGAGAACGCCTGCTGCTGGGTGGTGCAGAGGGTGGAAATCAACAGGCCGAGCGCAAGCGTGCTGAGCAGGTAAAGGGTGGTGCCGAACAGCAGGACCAGCGGATTGCCGGCGAACGGGACCTGGAACCACAGCACCCCCACTGCGACGATGAGCGCGACCTCGCCGAGGCCGACCAGGAAGAACGGCACGGTCTTGCCGAGGATGAACTCCGCCGGCCGGATCGGGCTCACCATGATCTGTTCGAGCGTGCCGACCTCGCGTTCGCGCACGATGGCGAAGGCGGTGAGGTTGACGATGATGACGAGGGTCAGCGTTCCGATCAGCCCGGGCACGAAGAACCAGCGGCCGTTGAGGTCAGGGTTGAACCACGGCCGCTGCTCGAGCGTCACCTGGACCTGGCGCATGCCCTTGACGCCCTGGGTGCGCTCCATGAGGTCGGTCGCGTAGTCCTGGGCAAAACCCGTCGCGATCGTGTTGACGTAGCCGAGCGCGATCAGGGCGGTATTCGAGTTGGTGCCGTCGACGATCACCTGAAGCGGCGCCTCGCGGCCCTTGCGCAGTAACTCGGCAAAGCCCGGATGGACAACCAGCGCCACGGCGGCGTCGCTGCGGTCGATGGCGTCGTCGATATCCGCCTGCGAGCGGGCGATCTTGACGATGTGAAGGCGGTCGCTCGAGGTGAACCGCGCGATCAGCTCGCGGCTTTCCTGGGAGTGATCGAGATCGAGCACCGCGGTCGAGACGTGATACACCTCGTAGGTCGCCGCGTAGCCGAACAGCAGCATTTGCAGGATGGTCGGCACGATCAGCCGGAAGCGCGCCCACTTGTCGCGCCACAGCTCGATCAGCTCCTTGACCACGATCGGGATGATGCGCGCCAGCATGGTCAATCGAGCCTCTTGCGGAAGGCGCGCAGCGCGAGGACGACGACCGCCGTCGCGTAGATCGTTAGGAACAGGATCGGCAGCGCCAACTCGGGTATGCCCGATCCCTTGAGGAACACCGCCTTGATGATGGTCACGTAGTAGCGCGAATAGATCAGATAGGTGATTTGCTGGATGAACCACGGCATCTGGTCGATAGGAAACACGTAACCGGACAGCAGCACGGTCGGAATCATCGTCACCAGAAGCGCGACCTGGCTGGCCCCGGCCTGATTGGGGATCAACACCGAGAGCAGATAGCCGATGCTCAGCACCACGGCGAGGAACAGCGTGGTCGTGACGAACAGCGTCAGCAGGGTCCCGCGGAACGGCACGCCGAACCACAGGCCCGCCATCGCCAGACAAAAGGCGGCGTCGATCCAGCCGAGGACCAGGTAAGGCGCGAGCTTGCCGACCATCACCTCGCTCTTGCGCACCGGCGTCGAGATCAGCAGTTCCATCGTGCCGCGTTCCCATTCGCGCGCGATGGTGAGCGAGGTGAGCTGGGCTCCGACCAGCGCCATGATGACGGCGACGAGCCCGGGGATGATGAAGTTGCGGCTTTCGAGATCTTCGTTGAACCAGACGCGCGACTGCACGACCAAGGGCTGGACTTGCTGCAGCGTTTCGCCCTGGCGGTCGAGCCAGGCGAGCTGCACGTCGCTCGAGTAGCCCTGCACCACTGCAGTCGCGTAGCCGATCGCGATGTTTGCCGTGTTGTCGTCGGTGGCGTCGAGAATCGCCTGCACCGATGTCGTGCCGACGTCGTTGAGACGCTCGGAGAAGTCCGGCGGGACGACGACGGCGATCTTGCAGTCCGCCCGGTCGATCGCCGCGACCAGGGCGCCGTAGCTGTCGACGTTACGGGTGATCGCGAAGTAGTTCGAAGCCTGGAAGCGCTTGAACAGATCCTGGCTTTGCTGACTGCCCTCGCGGTCGAACGTGCAGGTGGGAATGTGCTTGAGGTCGAGATTGACCCCATAGCCGAACAGGAACATCTGGGTGAACGGCAGAAGCAGCGCGATCATCAGGCTGCGCGGATCGCGCCAGATTTGCAGCACCTCCTTGGCCGCAATCGCTTTGACCCGGCGCAGCTTCATGCCGCCTCTCTCCGCTTGGTCGTATCGGCGGCGATGAGCTGCACGAACACGTCCTCGAGCGACGGCGCGATGCGTTCGACGCGGCTCGCCGAGAGCCCGCGGGATGCGAGGAAGGCGGGCAGCTCGCGCCGGCCTTGCTCCGCGTCGGCGACGAGCACGTGCAGCGCGCTGCCGAATACCGAACAGTCGATGACGCCGGGCGCCTGCGTCAGTGCATCGAGCGCGGGCCCGAGCGCGTCGCATTCGACGAGCAGAAGCTCGCCGCCCAGCGCCGTGCGCCGCAGCGCGGCCGGACTGTCGAGGGCGATCAGCCGCCCCTGATTGATCAGCGCGGCGCGGTCGCAATATTCCGCCTCGTCCATGTAGTGGGTCGAGACCAGGATGCTCACGCCGTCGGCGGCGAGCGTATGGATCAGCTCCCAGAAGCGCCGGCGCGACGCGGGCTCGACGCCCGAGGTCGGTTCGTCGAGGAACAGGATCGGCGGGCGATGCAGCACCGCGCAGCCGAGCGCAAGCCGTTGCTGCCAGCCGCCGGCAAGCGTTGCAACGATGGCGTGCTCGCGGCCGGCAAGTCCCGCCATGTCGATGGCGAAGCGCATGCGCTCGCGCAGTTCGGCGCGCGGCACCCGGTAGATGCCGCCAAAGAACTTCAGGTTCTCCTCGACCGTGAGATCGCGGTAGAGCGAGAATTTCTGCGACATGTAGCCGATGCGCTCGCGCACCCCCTCCGGATCCCGCGTCACGTCGATCCCGGCGACGATGGCGCGGCCGGCGCTCGGCCGCAGCAGCCCACACAGCACGCGAATGATCGTCGACTTGCCGGCGCCGTTGGGGCCGAGGAAGCCCATGATCTCGCCGCGGGCGATGCGGAAGCTCACGTTATCGACCGCGACGAAGCTGCCGAACCGCTTGACGAGATTCTCGGCGACGACCTGCGCCTCGGCTGCCTGGTCGGCATTCATCCGCTCGCTCCGTCGTCTTCGAGCAGCGCCACGAACACGTCCTCGATGCTGGCTTCGGCGACGCCGATCTGATCGTACGGCAGTCCGGCGCGCTCGAGCGCCGCGCGTAACTCGGCAATCCGCCGATCGGCGTCGTCGACGACGGCATGGACGCCGTCGCCGACCAGGATGACGTTGCGCACGCCCGGCGCTCGGGCGACGAGCTCCTGGACCTGCCGCCCGGCGGGCGATGAAATCGCGATCAACGCCCCGGGCATGCGCCGCTTGAGCGCCGCCGGGGTGTCGCAATAAAGCACGCGGCCCGCGTGCAGCAGCGCAAGCCGGTTGCAGCGTTCCGCCTCGTCGAGATAGGCGGTCGATATCAGGATGGTCACGCCCTCCTCGCGCAGGCCGTAGAGGATGCGCCAGAAGTCGCGGCGCGAAACCGGATCGACCCCGGTGGTCGGCTCGTCGAGCAAAAGGATCTGCGGCGTGTGGACGAGCGCGCAGGTGAGGCCGAGCTTCTGTTTCATTCCGCCGGACAGCTGACCGGCCAGGCGACCGCGGAATTGGCTCATGCCGGAGGCGGCGAGCAGGCGCTCGGCGCGCTGCGCTCGCACGTCGGGCGGCACTTCGAACAGGTCGGCGTAGAAGCGGATGTTCTCGTCGACCGTGAGGTCCTCATAGAGGCCGAAACGCTGCGGCATGTAGCTGATGTGCTGCTTGGCCTCCTCCGGATCGGCCACCACGTCGATGCCGTCGATGACGATGCGGCCCTGTTCCGGCTGCATCACGCCGGCGAGCATGCGCATGGTCGCGGTCTTGCCGGCGCCGTCCGGGCCGACCAGGCCGAAGATTTCGCCGCGGCTGACCGTGAAGCTGAGGTCGTTCACCGCAACGACGTCGGCGAAGCGCTTGGTCACGCCTTCGGCGGCGACGATCGGCGGGTGCGGCTCGCTCATGGGGCGCCGGGCGGCAGCGCCTGAAGGACCGCGTCCGCCGGCATCCCGGGCACCAGCTCGTGGGTCGGATTATAAATATCGATGCGGATGCGATAGACGAGCGAGACCCGCTCCGCGTGGGTCTCGACGCTCTTCGGCGTGAACTCCGCGTTGCCCGAGATGAACGTCACGCGGCCGCTGTAGGTCTTGCCCGGATAGGTGTCGGTCGTCACCGTCGCGGGCTGATTGTAACGGACCTTGCCGATGTCGGTTTCGTTGATGTAGGCGCGCAGCCACACGTGATCGAGATCGGCGAGGGTGATGACCGGCGTCCCCGGCACCATGATCTCGCCCAGCTCCGCCTGGCGCACCTGGATCACGCCGTCGAAGGGCGCGCGCAAAATCGTATAGTCGAGCACGATCTGCGACATTTTGAGCTGCTCTTGCGCGCTCTTGATGCCGGCTTTTGCCAGCTCGACCTGCCGCTCGGCCGCGTTCTCGAGCGCCTGGTCGCGCAAATGGACGGCGGTCGACTGGCGCAGCGTCGCGTAGGTCTGATCGCGCTGCTGCACGGTCCCGGCGCCCTTCTTCATCAGGGCGTCGGCGCGGTCGAACTCCTGCTGGCGGAACTCGAGATCCGCAGCGTCGCTTTCCACCACCCGGCGCGCGGCATCGAGGTTCTGCTCCGCGCCAGCGAGCTGGCGCCGCTGCATTTCGAGCGCGGCTTCGTTGATCGCTACCTGCTGGCGGTAATCGGAATCGTCGAGGCGCGCGATCAGCGTGCCCGCCTTGACGAACTTGCCCTCGTCGAACGGCAGTTCGACGACGCGCGATTGCACCGTCTTGAAGCCGAGGACGCTCTGGTGCGCCTCGATATTGCCCGACACCAGGATGGTCGGCGGCTGCGCGGGCGAGAACAGCCACGACCGGATCGGGCCGTTATAGGAATAGGCCGCGGCCGCCCCCGCGAGCAGGACCACGGCAACCGCCAACGCTTTGGTCCACTTCGACATGCTGTTTCAGCCGATGCCAAGAGAGTGTGGACTTATAGGTGCAGGAACCCGCCCACATTGATGTATGTCATGCCGGAAATGGCGGCGCGAGGGGGAGCGCGTCGCGCTCACTCGGCGACATCGACGGAAACCCGCCTCGCGGCCGGATAGGCGCGCTCGAGCGCGAGGTTCAACGCCAGCACGTTGACGCGCGGTTCGCCCAGCACGCCGAGCACGCGGCCGGCGACGTGCTGCGCGACGAGCGCCTCGATATCCGTAGCCGGCACGCCGCGCGCGCGTGCCACGCGCGGTATCTGCAACGCGGCATTCGCCGGGCTGATATCCGGGTCGAGACCCGAGGCGGACGCGGTGAGCATGTCGGACGGCAGCGCCCGGCCGGCGAGTTCCGGCTGCGCCGCTTCGAGCGCGGCCCGGTCGGCGGCCAGCCGCTCCGCCAGTCCCTTGCTGGTGGGACCGAGATTGGAGCCGCCCGAATTGGTCGGATCGTACGGCGCCGCCACGCTCTTGCTCGGGTCCTGCGGATCCGGTTGCGTGATGGCGGACGCGCGCCCGTGAAACCATTCGGGGCCGTCCCAGCGCTGGCCGATCAGGTGCGAGCCGACCGTGCGTCCCTGGGCATCCGTTTGCAGGCTGCCGTTGGCTTGCCACGGCATGAGCACTTGCGCGAGGCCGGTCAGCGCCAGCGGATAAGCAAGGCCGCACAGCACCCACATCACCAGCGAAGCCCTGACGGCGCCGAGCAGGATGTCGCGCATGCACGCCTCCTAAAACGACCCTGAGATGAGAACATCGATGAGCTTGATGCCGAGGAATGGCGCGGCCAATCCGCCGACGCCGTAGATCATGAGATTCCGGTAGAACGTGGCCTCCGCGCTCACCGGCCGGACCTTGACGCCGCGCAACGCGAGCGGAATGAGCGCCGGGATGATCAGCGCGTTGAAGATCAGCGCGGAGAGCACGGCACTGCGCGGGTTCGCAAGGTTCATCACGTTGAGGGCCGACAAGCCCGGCAGCGCCTGAATGAACATCGCCGGGATAATGGCGAAATATTTAGCCACGTCGTTCGCGACCGAGAACGTGGTGAGCGCGCCACGCGTGATCAGCATCTGCTTACCGATCGTCACGAGATCGATGAGCTTGGTCGGATCGGAATCGAGGTCGATGAGATTCGCGGCCTCCTTGGCGGCGTTGGTGCCCGAGTGCATGGCGACGCCGACGTCGGCCTGGGCGAGCGCCGGGGCGTCGTTGGTGCCGTCGCCGGTCATCGCCACGAGGCGGCGCTGCGCCTGCTCGCCGCGGATCAGATTGAGTTTCTCCTCCGGCTTCGCCTCGGCGACGAAGTCGTCGACGCCGGCGAGCGCGGCGATCGCCGCGGCGGTCACCGGATTGTCGCCGGTCACCATGACGGTGCGGATGCCCATGTCGCGCAGCTGCAGGATGCGCGCGCGGATGCCGGGCTTGAGCACGTCGGAGAGCGCGATCACGCCGAGGATGCGCCCGTCGACCGCGACCGCGAGCGGCGTTGCCCCCTTGCGGGCGACGCTCTCCACGGCATCGCGAAAGTCCGGCGGCTCCGGGCTGCCGAACGTCCGGGTCACGTAGCCGAGGACGGCGCTCGCCGCCCCTTTGCGCACGATACGGCCGTCGGGCAGGTCGACGCCGCTCATGCGCGTCTCGGCCGAGAACTCGAGCGGCCGCGCGCCCTCGGGGCGCAGGTCGCGCCGCGCGCCGAGCCGCTCGCACAGCGCGGTGACCGTGCGCCCCTCGGTCGTAGTGTCGAAGGAGGAGGCGAGATAGGCCGCCTGCACCAGATCGTGCGCGTTCACCCCGGCGAGCGGAAGGAACTCGGTCGCCTGCCGGTCGCCGACCGTGATCGTGCCGGTCTTGTCGAGCAGCAGCGTGTGCACGTCGCCCGCCGCCTCGACCGCCTTGCCGGACATCGCCAGCATGTTGAAACGGAAGGTGCGGTCGATGCCGGCGATCCCTATCGCCGAAAGCAGCGCGCCGATCGTGGTCGGAATGAGTGCGACGAGAAGCGCGACGAGGTCGGCAACGTTGATGCGCGCCTGCAGATAGGCGGCGACCGGAGCCATGGCGGCGACGACGATGAGGAAGATCAGGGTGAGGATCGCGAGCAGCGCGGTGAGCGCCATCTCGTTCGGGGTTTTCCGGCGTTTGGCGCCCTCGACCAGATGGATCATGCGGTCGAGGAAGCTCTCGCCCGGATCGGTGCTGGCGCGGACCAGCAAGTGGTCGGAGACCAACAGCGTTCCGGCGGTGACCGAAGAGAACATGTCGGTGCCGGGCTGTTTGAGCACCGGGGCGGATTCGCCGGTGATGGCGGACTCGTTGACGAAGGCCACGCCCTCGACGACCTCGCCATCGGTGGGAATGAGATTGCCGCGCTCGACCCGCACGAGGTCGCCCTTGCGCAGCGCCGTCGCCGCCACCTGCTCGGTCTTGCCCGACGCGAGCACGCGCGTCGCGGTCAGTTCGGTCTTGGTCCGCCGCAGCGACGCCGCCTTGGCCTTGCCGCGCCCCTCGGCGAGCGCCTCGGCGAAATTGGCAAACCACACCGTGAGCAGCAGAATCACCGTGACGAGGCCGTTGTAGGCGACGGACGCGTCCGAAGGTCCGAACAGCGCGGGATCGAATGCGAGCGCCGCAGTCACCAGCGCGCCCGTCCACACCACGAACATGACCGGGTTGCGCAGCTGCACGCGCGGATCGAACTTGCGCAGGGAATCGATCGTCGCCTGCCGCCACAGGTCGGCATCGTAACCCGCCCTGGCTGGTGCCCGGCGCGGCGCGGCGACCGCGGGTCTTGCTTTGAGGGTGACGGTCGAATTGGGATTCATTTCGGTGTGCCGGCGCGCCTTTATCTAGAACGTGAGCCCGGCTCTCATGGCGAAGAACTCAGCGACCGGGCCGAGCACGAGGGCGGGAACGAAGGTGAGCGCACCGATCACCAGGATGGTGCCGAGCCAGAAAACGCCGAACTTGAAGGTATCGGTGCGCAAGGTGCCGGCGGTGACCGCCGTGCTCGGTTTCGCGGCGAGCGAGCCCGCGACTCCCATCATGAAGATGATGGGCGGATAGCGGCCAAGCAGAATGACGGCGGCGGTCGCGAGGTTGTACCAGGGCGTGTTGGCGTTGAGCCCGGCGAAGGCGGAACCGTTGTTGGCCGCGGAACTGGTGAAGGCGTAGAGAACTTCGGAATAGCCGTGGGTGCCGGCGTTGCCCATGGCGGCGACGCCGTAGGGCATCGCCACCGACCAGCCGGTGGGCGCGAGAATGACGAGCGGGTGGATCAGCAAGGTGAGCGCGACCAGCACGATCTCCGGCTTCTCGATCTTCTTGCCGAGAAACTGCGGGGTCTGGCCGACCATCAGGCCGGCGAGAAAAACGCCGATGAGGCCGAACACCAGCGCGGCCAGGAATCCCACGCCTTTTCCGCCGAACACGCACTGCAGCATCATGCCGACGAAGGTGCCCATGCCGCCGAGCGGCGCGTAGCTGTCGTGCATGGAGTTCACGCTGCCGGTCGTGAACAGGGTGGTGACGGCGCCGAACAATCCGCTTTGCACGACGCCGAAGCGGACCTCCTTGCCCTCCATGTTGCCGCCCGGCGCGCTCCAGGCGGCGCTCGTGTCGATGCCGGCGTGGGCAAGCAGCGGCGTGCCCGCCTGTTCCGGCACGACCACCACAGGCAGGAACATGAGCACCATCGCGCCCATCACCCCGTAGAGCAACCAGGCCTGCCGGCGGCTGCCGATCATTTCCCCGAAGCAGATCACGATCGCGCTCGGCAGCACGATCATGAGCAGGGTTTGCACGAGGTTCGTGATCGCGGTCGGGTTTTCGAACGGGTGCGCGGCGTTGGCGTTGAAGAAGCCGCCGCCATTGGTGCCGAGATGCTTGATGGTCTCAAGCGAGGCGACGGGGCCGAGGGAGATCGTTTGCTCGGCGCCCTGCACGGTCTTGACGGCGACGCCGGCCGCGAG
>Ga0187784_10001371_pt1 | contig 19237 bp, 15 predicted proteins | sample 1015_SJ02_MP15_2_FD_132964 | JGI IMG/M metagenome (GOLD analysis project Ga0187784, IMG submission 132964) | Tropical peat soil microbial communities from peatlands in Department of Meta, Colombia - 1015_SJ02_MP15_20_MG | ecosystem: Environmental > Terrestrial > Soil > Wetlands > Peat | place...
CCCTGTCGGGCGGCTGGTTCTCGAACTCTTCGGCCATCGCGACCCGGAGCTCTTTGCGCTCTCGGACTGCATTTGCACCGCCCTTCAGCTCACCAACTTCTGGCAGGATGTCGCTCGCGATCTCGAGCGCGACCGGATTTACCTCCCCCTGGAAGACCTGCAACGCTTCCGGTACACTCTGGATGACCTGCGAGCCGGACGCGTAGACGACCGCTGGTGTGAATTGCTGGAGTTTGAAATAATGCGCACTCGCGAGCTTTTCGAGCGAGGCAAGGCGCTGCCGGAGAAAGTTGCGCCGCAGTTGCGCCGCCAGCTTCGCCTGACTTGGCTCGGCGGCATGAGCGTGCTGGGCAAGATCGCACGTGTGGGCTATGACGTTTTCCGGCGCAGGCCGTCGCTGAGCAAGCTGGACTTTATCAGTCTTTATTTCCGCGCTCGGCGCTCGCTCTGCACGGGCTGACCTTTACCCGCCTTTTCGGCTGGGCACCGGGCGCGAATCTGGAGACGAACGCTCTCCCAAGGGGAGAGGGCTGCATGTCCGACTAGAGTGGGAAAGGGCGGCGGCCCTCCACTCACGCAGGCCCACCATGAGCGCTTCTATGAAAGACTCCCGTTTCCTCACGCCGCGCCTCTCCAATTTCTACTATTCCTTTGTGTTCCTTCCGCCTCGGAAGCGGCGTGCCATCGAGGCGGTTTATGCTTTCGCGCGCCGAGGTGATGACCTTGTCGACAGCGGCCTCGCCGCGGAGGAAGCGGGGCGCCAGATGGCGCGTTATCACCAGGCGCTCGACGCTTGTTACGCGGAGCCGGGAGCCGCTTTCGCTGACCCGGAACTGGCCGCGCTGGCCGAAACCATTCGGGAATTCAAGATCCCTCGCCAACCCTTCGACGACCTCATCTTAGGCCTGGAAATGGATTTGAAGGGCGCATCCTACCAGACGTTTGACGATCTTTCGCTTTACTGTTATCGCGTCGCTTCCACCATCGGATTGATGGCCATTGAAATCTTTGGTTACACCGACCCCCGCACCCGCGATTACGCCGTGAATCTCGGCATAGCCATGCAACTCGTCAACATCCTGCGAGATATTCAGAGCGACGCCCGGCGCGGGCGCAATTACCTGCCCCGAGAGGACCTGGAGCAGTTTGGTGTGCGTCCCGGCGAACTGTTGTCAGCGGCTTGCCACGACCCTTTCATTGAGTTGATGCAGTTTGAGTGTGACCGCGCCCGCCATTTCTTTGGCCTCGCGCGCCAGTTCCTTCCGCCGCACGACCGCCGTTCCATGGTCGCCGCGGAAATCATGGCGGCGATTTACTGGCGTATTTTGGGGCGGATTCAAGAGCGGGGTTACAACGTATTTGGCAAGCGTGTGCGCCTGCGCGCTCCGGAAAAGCTTTGGATCGCGCTTTCCGTCTATCTTGGGGCGGAGTGGCACAAGTAGAAGCAAGGAGCAAGAAGCTGAAAGCGCTTAAGAGATGACGCGGGCAATCCAGCCCCCACCCAAGACTTCGTCCCCATCGTAAAAAACTGCTGCCTGCCCGGGCGTGATGGCACGCTGAGGATGGTGGAAGGTGACGACGGCGTGGCTCGCCCCCTGTGATTCGACATGCGCAGGCGCGCCCGGGTGATTGTGGCGAATCTTGACGTGCGCTTCCACCCCTTCGCCATCCTGGATGGGGCGAATCCAATTAAGCTCGCGAACCACGAACTGGCGGCGAAATAGCTCCCGCTCAGGCCCCACAATGACGCGGTTCTTCTCGGGCTCGAGCTTGATGACGTAGAGTGGTGAGCCCACAGCAACTCCCAAGCCCTTCCTTTGGCCCACCGTGAAGTTGTGAATGCCCTGATGGTCCGCCAGCACCTGCCCTTCAGTTGAGACGACTTCACCCGGCTGCGCCTCCGGCTTCTTGCCCTGCTCCTCCAAGTAGGCTTCGATAAAGTCGCGGTAACTCCCCGAGTAGACGAAGCAGATTTCCTGGCTTTCCGCTTTCTCGGCCACGGGGAGTTGCTTCGCCCGGGCGATGGCGCGTACCTGCTCTTTGCTCAGTTCTCCCAAAGGGAAAATGGCGCGCGCGAGCTGCTCCTGGGTGAGGCCAAAGAGGAAATAGGCCTGGTCCTTGCTTCGGTCCACTCCCCGAAGAAGTTGAAAACGCCCCGTGCTTTCATCGCGCCGGATGCGGGCGTAATGGCCCGTGGCGATGCGCTCGGCGCCAATCTGGCGAGCCAAGGCGATAAAGCGCTCGAATTTGATTTCCGTGTTGCAGACGTTGCATGGAATGGGTGTTTCCCCGGCCAGGTAGCGCGCCACAAATGGCCGGACCACCGTCGCCTCGAACTCCTGTTCAAGGTTAATCACGTAGTAGGGGATACCCAGGAAGCTGGCCACGCCTCGGGCATCATAAACATCATCCAGCGAACAGCAGCGCCCGCTGGCGTGGCCCAGGGCGGTGATGTGGCTTCCCAAGCCCTGCAAGCGCGGCAAACGGCGCTGGTTCCACAACTGCATCGTCAGCCCAACCACCGGGGCGTGGCGAGCGGAACCTGTGCCGGACTTGGAAACCGAATTGTTTTCGACGAGCAAGGCAGCCGCAGTCGAGCTGTCCACGCCTCCGCTCATCGCGACAGCAATGGTCATGACCGGAAAACCGAAACTCGAAACTGGAAACTGGAAACTCGTCCGCGTAGCCCTGTCTGTTGCCGGTTCCCTGTTGCTTGGTCCCTATTGCCTATTGCCTGTTCCCAGTTCACTATTGCGTGTTGCCTGTGGCTTATTCCCTGTTGCCTGTTCCCTATTCCCTGTTCCCTGTTCCCTGAATTCCCGCCCCCAGCGGGGCGACAGGGATCGTAGCCGCTCGACCACGGTGGGGAGGGTTTCGAGAGTGACATCGATATCTTCGGGGGTGTTGTAGCGGCCCAGGCTCAAGCGGATGCTCGATCTCGCCTGCTCCGGCGTTCGGCCGATGGCGGAGAGGACGTGCGAAGGCTCGACCGAACCGGACGAACACGCCGCCCCCGTCGAGCAGGCGATGCCCTTCAGATCCATAGCGATAACAAAGCCTTCACCCTCGACGTAATCGAAACAGAGGTTGCTGGTGGTGGGGAGGCGTCGCGCTGGGTCTCCATTCACGCTGACTCGAGGAACCTGCTCCAAGATTGCGCACTCCAAGCGATTGCGCAGGCCTGCCACCCGCTGCCCGACCTCCTCGAGGTGTGCCAGGGCGAGTTCCGCCGCCATGCCCAGCCCAACAATTCCCGGCACGTTTTCAGTACCCGGACGGCGGTCGCGTTCGTGATGGCCTCCGTAGATCAGCGGTTTCAGGGTGGTGCCTTTACGGATGTACATTGCGCCCACGCCTTTGGGCCCGTTGAACTTGTGCGCGGAAAGTGAAAGGAGGTCCACGCCGAGCTTCTCGACGTCCACGGGAATCTTGCCCACCGACTGAACCGCATCGGTGTGGAAATAGATATCGTGCTCGCGGGCGATGTCCCCGATTTCCACGAGGGGTTGGATGGTGCCGATTTCGTTGTTCGCATGCATAATGGAGATCAGCACGGTTTCAGGACGAATAGCGCGCTTCACGTCTTCCGGATCAACCACCCCGCTTGCCCCCACGCCCACAAAGGTCACGCTGACGCCACGTTTTTCGAGGGCCTGCGCCGTATTGAGAACGGCATGGTGTTCGATGCCCGTGGTGATGAGGTGCGGAGACGCCACGCGGGCGGCCTGGATAATGCCAAAGATCGCAGCGTTGTCCGATTCCGTGCCCCCGCTCGTGAAGATCACTTCGCTGGGCCTGGCGTTGAGCAGCTTCGCAACCTGCTCCCTAGCCTTCTCCACCGCATTCTTGGCCCGCTGGCCGTACCAATGGATCGAAGAGGCGTTGCCATAATCCTCGAGCAGATAAGGCCTCATCGCCTCAAACACTTCCGGCGCGAGCGGCGTGGTCGCGTTGTTGTCCAGATAGACTCTTCTCACGATTGGGACCTTACCTCGACCGATGTCGTTCTGAGTCCCGACCTGTCGGGACGAAGAATCCCTGCAGTTTGTTTGCAGGACCAAGCCTCTTTCCCGGTCACATGTGCCACGCTTGGTGGATTAGCCCCGCCATTTCAGGTTAGCCGACCACCCGGTTGATGTCAAATGCTCGCGGGATTCAGAACCCTAAGTTGACCGTGCACCATTAGCATGAACCTCCGCCGCCAGCTTTCCCTCGCGCAAATCACATTGATAGGGATAGGATTAAAGAGTAATGGCAACGGTTATCAAACGCCGTTCCTGTCGGTTTCCTGTTGGAGTCCAGGAGCCACGCGCTAAATCGCTCGAGGTGAGCAACGAAGCGCTCACGGTCGATTTGGTGGATGGGCGGACGATTGTGGTGCCTTTGGGTTTGTTCCCCCGTCTTTGGCATGGGACGCCACACGAGCGCAAGCGTTTCGAGATCTTCGGAGACGGCGCCTATATCCACTGGCTCGACCTAGACGAAGATCTGACCGTTGCGGGCCTGTTGGCGGGGCAGCGCTCGGGCGAGAGCCCCCAGTCTCTAAAGAAATGGCTGGACTCGCGAAAGTCGAGAAGCAAGCGTAGGGTATAACGCCAGGACGGCGGTGAGGGGACGGCAAGCCATCCCCCTACAAGTTGTAGGGCCAGGGCTTGCCCTACACTTGAGAACCTACCGCGGGTGGCGCATATCCGACGCGGCGGACCTTTTATGCATGCGCCCCAATCCTGCCCGCACCCACACGCGGCACATACGCAAAAGGCGATCTATGCGCCACCTCGTGGACTTCTCAGTGATCTCTGTGCCTCTAAAGCCTCAACACAGCGCGGCTGAGCCGCAACCAAACACGTAGGGCCGAACGGCGTTCGGCCCCGGGGGCGAGCGCGGTTCGGCTTCGCTCACGCTTCGACTTCGCTCAGCGTCCCTGAGCGACGTCGAAGGGAGCGTCCCTGAGCAACGCCGAAGGGAGCGCTCAGAGCATGTTTGGGGCGTTGCAGCGGGCCAACAGACCTATTAGAATCGGGGAGTGATGGCAGAGGAATATACCCGCACCCCGGTTGCCGAACGAGCGGAACTGGCCGCGGTGGTCCCGCGCTCAAGGCTCGAGGCGTTCTTCCAGGAAAGAGCTGAGGAAGTCCTGATTGCCCTGGCGCGCAATCCAAACCTCCAGGAGCCCGATTTGCTCCGCCTGCTGGAGCGCCAGGACCTGCCCCAGGAGGCGCTGCGTGAACTGGCCGGACACGCCCAGGCCGTGGGCAGTTATCGTGTGAAGCTGGCGCTGGTGCGTCATCCCAGGACCCCGCGCTCGGTTTCCTTGTCTCTGTTGAAATTCCTCTATCTCTTCGACTTGGTGCGGGTGAGCCAGACTCCGGCGGTACCCGCGGACGTGAAAAAGGTGGCGGAGGAAACGATCTTGAAAAAGCTGCAAGCCTTCCCCCGCGGCGAGAAGATAACACTGGCGCGCCAAGCTTCGGGACGCGTCGCGGCCGCATTGCTTGTCACGCAGGATGCCGAGCTGATCCGCGCCGCCTTGAGCAACCCCTACCTATCGGAGGCCAACCTGCTCAGCGTTCTGGCGCTCAACGACCTTCCGGCTGCGCTGCTGGAGCTGCTTTCTCATCACGAGAAATGGTCGCGCCTCTATCACCTGCGCCTGGCATTGATTCGCCACCCCCTTACCCCTTTCGCGCGCGTGCTCGCCTTCCTGCCGGACATCACGGTTAACGACCTTCGCGACATATGCCTCGATCCCCGCCTACCCGAGCAGGTTCGCAAGTACATCACCGCTCAGTGCGCCCAACGACTGGACAAGAAAAGCAGAAAGGCAGTGAAACATTGAGCCATCGAGTCATTGAGTCATTGAGGCATTGAGCCATTGAATCATCGAGCCATTGAGTCATCGAGCCACTGCGTCATTGACTCCTGACTCTTGCTCGTCACTTGTCACTCGTCACTCGTCACTGGTATCTTAAATCCTTCCTGACCGCCGTACGCTGACGGCTGAGAGCTGACGGCTGAGAGCTTCTTCCAAGGAGCGCGCGTGGCAATCAGTTGGCTTGACCTCCTGGTGGTGATCGCCTACCTCAGCGCCATCACCATCTTCGGAGCCCATTTCCGGAAGGGCCAGCATACCCTACGCGACTATTTTCTGGGCGGGCGTCGTTTGCCCTGGTGGGCAATCTCCTTTGCCATTGTATCAGCCGAAACCAGCATCCTGACCATCATCAGCACGCCCGGCATCGCTTACCGTTCCAACCTGGGTTTCCTGCAACTGGTTTTTGGCTACCTGGTGGGCCGAGTGGTGGTTAGCTTCGCGTTCATTCCCCGGTACTTTGCGGGTGAGATGTTCACAGCTTATCAGCTCATTGAGCGACGCTTCGGCCGGGTTTTAAAGGTTTTCACCGGGGCGCTGTTTCTGACCACGCGAGCTTTGGCGGAAGGCGTTCGGGTCTTCGCCATCGCGATTGTCATTGGAGTCATCTTCAAGAGCGGTGTTCTCGCATCTCTGCTCATCGTCACCGCGCTGACCCTCTTCTACACATTTGAAGGGGGACTTACGGCGGTGATTTGGACAGAGGTTATCCAGTTGCTCATTTATCTCACGGGGACCGCGGTGGCGCTGGCCCTGGCCGTGCACGCCATTCCAGGCGCGTGGGGGGAGGTCAGCCGTCTGGCACTTTCCGAAGGAAACAAGCTGGCGGTTTTCAACTTTCATTTCAATTGGCATGAGCCTTACTTGTTCTGGTCGGGTTTGGTGGGCGGAGCGTTCCTGAATACCGCCAGTCACGGCACGGACCAGTTGATCGTTCAGCTTCTGCTGGCCGCGCGTAACCGCCGCCAGAGCCAGGCGGCCCTGCTTTCCAGCGGGTTGGTCATCCTGTTCCAATTCACCCTTTTCCTGCTGGTGGGCGTGGCACTTTTTGCTTTCTACAAACACTTTCCGCCGGCGAACGCTTTCGCCCGGCCCGACCAGATATTTCCCACTTTCGTGGTCACGCAACTCCCGCGCGGGCTGGCGGGGTTGCTGATCGCGGCCATTATCGCAGCCGCCATGGCCAATCTAAGCGCCGCCTTCAACTCCCTGGCGTCGAGTTCCGTGATGGATTTCTACAAGCCTTTTGTTCGCCCGGAGGCCAGCGAGAAGCACTACCTCGCTGTCTCCCACGGGATGATCTTAGCTTGGGGCGCCGTGCTCGTGGCGATCGCCCTGGTTGCGCAGTATCTTCATCGGAGCGTGCTGGAATTGGCGCTGACTATTGCCAGCGTTCCCTACGGCAGCATGTTGGGGATTTTCCTGTTGGGAGTGCTAACCAAGCGCGCCAACGCTCGGGGCGCCTTGGTCGGCGCGGTCGTCGCCCTTGCCACGATGGCTGTAGTCGTAGGCTGCACATCTCTTGCTTGGACATGGTACGTTGCCCTCGGAACTGTGGTCACGTTTACCGTGGGATGGGCGGTGAGTTCGATGGGAGCTGAATTTGCGGACAAAGTCCGGCAAAATGGGTGATACTTTCCTCTTGGAATTCGGGCTTTTGTTGAGCTGACAATCCATGGAACAAAGGCGGGAATTAGTCAAAGGGCTGAGCGTTTACGGGGCGACTTCGGTGGTGGCCGGCACCATGATTGGCACGGGAATTTTCGTGGTGCCCAGCATCATGCTCCAGCAGGTAGGTTCCCCCTTATTGGTCATTTTCGTGTGGGTTCTGGCCGGCGTGCTCATCGGCCTGTTTGGGGCGCTGGGCTACGCGGAGTTGGGGGCGGCGCTTCCGCAGGCCGGTGGCGAGTACGTCTACCTGCATCGGGCTTATGGACCGATGATGGGCTTCCTATACGGCTGGACGCAGTTTATGGTGGCGAAGAGTGGGTCGATCGCCACCATTGCCACCGGTTTCGTCATCTACCTGGCATATTTCTTTCCCGGCCTGAACGATGCCCTCTGGCAAGCGCCGATGCACATTGCCGGTCACTCGCTGACCATGCGCTTGACGGGTCTACAGATCGGAGCGGCGCTTATGGTGCTGCTTCTTTCCGGGTTGAATATTCTGGGGGTGCGCCGCAGTGGCCGCACCCAGACTTTCTTTACGGCAGCGAAATTGCTCGTGCTTTTCACGCTCATTGGGCTGGGGCTGACGTTGGGCCACGGTTCGTTCGAACACTTCCGCACGCCCATAAAGTTCGCCGCGCCGGCGAGCTTTCTCACCGGCGTCGGCGCAGCCACGCTGGCGGCGCTTTGGGCGTACGACGGCTGGAACAACTTGAACATGGTAGCCGGGGAGGTCGAGCGGCCGCAGCGGAACGTGCCCCTGGCTCTTATCCTCGGCACGCTTATTGTGATAGCCGTTTACGTTATGGTTAACATCGCGTACTTCTACGTTCTGGCTCCCACCTCCGTCGTTTCCACCAACACCGTCGCCGCTGACACCGCGCAGCAATGCATGGGCAAAGCCGGCGGGACGTTTATTGCTATCGGGGTAATGATCTCATGCTTTGCGGCGCTTAATGGCTCCATCCTGTCGGGCTCGCGGGTTCCTTACGCTCAGGCGCGGGATGGGCTCTTCCCGCAATTCCTGGCAAGCGTGCACCCGCGCTTCCACACGCCCGCGGCGGCCATCGCGGCCCAAAGCGTCGTCGCCGGGCTTCTCGCGCTGACCGGCCAATATCAAGGCCTATTCACCAAGGTGATCTTCTCCGAATATCTGTTTTACGCACTGGTCACCGCCGGGATCTTTATCCTGCGCCGCCGCATGCCCGGCCTCGAGCGTCCTTACCGCACCTGGGGATATCCCTTAATCCCGGCCATTTTTGTTATTCTGTCAGTGATGCTTTTGATCAATACATTGCGCGTACGATGGTCGGACTCGGTTTGGGGACTGGCGCTGGTGGGCAGCGGTATTCCCGCATACTTTCTCTGGAGCATGTGGAAAAGGGCAAGGTGATCGCTCAATCGAGAACCACAAAGCGCGAGGCGCGCGGTGTTTGCTTGGCATTTAGGTTAGGATACTGTCGCCCGCCGTGCGGAAGGCCTCTGGCTTTCCGAAGTCGAGATTGCAGCCCTCTCCCTTGGGGAGAGGGTGGCGATCCCGCAGGCGCGGGTGAGCCGGGTGAGGGGTTATTTCGTCGGGTTCACCCTCCTTTTCTCTCCTCGCCCTTCAACCGACCCCTCACCCGTCCCGCTCCGGCTGGTGAAAGCGCCGGCAGCGGGACACCCTCTCCCCAAGGGAGAGGGCAAAGCCCAAGATTCTTGCCGTTCTCCTTGCGCAACGGGCAGAAGCACACACGCGCCGCCCTGAAGGACGGCGCTACGCCACGATGGTTCGCTGGTCGCCTTGCCCCAACGATGGCGCTGCTTCTTCTGGCCTTGGCCGGCTTGGCGGCGGCCCAGAAGCCACGCGTCTCCTCGAAGCCCGTGGCCAAGGCTGAGGCGCCTTTAGTCAAGTCGCGCTGGCACGTTCTGGGCGCTCGCCCCCTGGCGATGTATTACTATTCCCCGGACTCACGTGGCCTCGAATCTCTCCAGCAACATGCTTCCCAGATGACCCTGGTTGCTCCTCAGACGTTTTGGGTGGATGCCGAGGGCTTCGTGCATGGCGAGGTTCCTTCCGGGATATTGGAGACTGCTCGGCGGGCCAAGCTGGCGGTCATGCCTTTGGTCGTCAATCCGGGCTTTGACCGGCATGTGGCCAGTGCCTTGCTCCGCAGCGCCAAGGCCCAGCAACGGGCCACCACTTACCTGGCCTATCTCGCTCAGCGCGACAATCTCGTCGGCTGGCAGCTCGACCTGGAGTACATCGCTCCCGAGGACAAGAGCTACTACACCCAGTTTGTGCAGCGTGCGGCGGCGCGGCTGCACCGGGAGGGCAGGCTGCTCAGCATCGCGGTGGTGCCACGTTTCTCCGATGCCTACCCTGACCCCAGTCCTTCGCAGGAATTTTACAGCGGCGAGTGGGGCGCCCCTTACGATTTCCGTGCCCTTGGCCGCGTGGTTGACTTCATGACTGTGATGACCTACGACCACCATAGCAGCACGACCCCTCCCGGGCCCGTAGCGGGCTATGACTGGGTAAAAGCTGCCCTCGATTACGCCACGCGGCGAGTGCCCTCCCAGAAAGTGTTGCTCGGCATCCCTTTCTACGGCAGGGAGTGGATACAAAGCGGCGACGCAACTTCAGCGCGGACCCTCACCTTTGCGGACGCACAGAATCAGATGCAGCAGTTGAGCGTCGAACGCCTCTGCGACGAACGCTGGCGCACGCCGTGGTTTCAGTACAGCGACGCCTCCGGCTTGCATACCGGCTGGTATGAGGACAGCAGGAGCCTGCAAAACAAATTGGAATTGATGCAGAAATATCATCTGCGGGGGTTTGCGGCATGGCGGCTAGGGGTTGAGGACCCCGCCTTTTGGGCTCTGGCGCCTGTGAAGGGGCGTTCCGGGCCGGAACATCCAAAGCATAGCCCAGCTCAGCCTGGAGCTCACGTCACCGTGGGACGGGGAAAGCCTTAAAGCATCGGCATTCCGCAGCGCGGCAGAGCCGCAACCAAACACGTAGGGCCGAACGGCGTTCGGCCCAGGGGCGAGCGCGGTTCGGCTTCGCTCACGCTTCGACTTCGCTCAGCGTCCCTGAGCAACGCCGAAGGGACCGCCCTCCCTTCGGCCCTGCTCAGGGACGGTGAGCAACGTCGAACCGTGAGCCTGTCGAAGGGCCGCTCGCCCTTACGTGACACGCAAAATCTTCGCGGCGTGCGAAGAAGATTGCGACCAGTAGTACAGAGGACAGAGAGACTCCTGAGCCAATCGGCAATCACCAATCACAAATCACCAATCAGAAATCACCAATTGAAAATCGGCAATCGGCAATTGAAACGCCCTTCGCGCCTTTAGGCGGCGAGGTGCTGCTGGTACCCCCTGGCCACCTCGTCGAGCGGGATGGGGACGTAGTCGCCGGCGTGGCCGGCCTGTCCGAATTGCGTCATACGCTGCGCCACGACCTTCTTCATTGCCTCGCGGGCGGGCTTCAAGTAGCTGCGCGGATCGAACTCTTCCGGCTTTTCCCAAAAGACTTTGCGGATAGCGCCGGTGATGGCCAGCCGGCTGTCAGTGTCCACGTTGATCTTGCGCACGCCGTTCTTGATGCCGAGTTGGATTTCTTCGACGGGCACGCCCCAGGTTGGCTTCAGCTTGCCTCCGTACTGGTTGATGATATCTTGCAAGTCCTTCGGGACGCTGGACGAGCCGTGCATGACGAGATGGGTAGTGGGGAGCCTGCGGTGGATCTCGATGAGGCGGTCCATCTTGAGGGTGTCGCCGGTGGGTTTCTTGCTGAATTTGTAAGCGCCATGGCTGGTGCCGATGGCGATGGCGAGCGCATCCACGCCCGTCAGCCGGACGAACTCGACGGCTTGGTCGGGATCAGTGAGGTGGCTGAGGGCGTCGACGCCTGCACCGTGGCCGTCTTCAATGCCGCCCAGGCAGCCGATTTCGCCTTCCACGGTGACGCCCTTGGCGTGCGCTGCCTCCACCACTTCGCGCGTCGCGCTCACGTTGTATTCGAAGGTGGAGGGCGTCTTGCCGTCCGGCATCAGTGAGCCATCCATCATGACGCTGGTGAAGCCCATGGCAATGGCCGATTTGCAGGTTTCCGGGCTGTTGCCATGGTCCTGATGCAGCACCATGGGAATTTCGGGGTAGAGTTCAGTGGCGGCCAACATCAGGTGATAGAGGAATCGGTCCTGGGAATAGCTGCGTGCCCCGCGGCTGGCCTGAACGATCACGGGCGACTTGGTCTCGCGCGCCGCCTCCATGATCGCCTGGATCTGCTCCATGTTGTTGACGTTGAAAGCGCCAACCCCATAGCCCCCCTTAGCCGCTTCATCAAGCAGTTGACGCATGGATACGAGTGGCATATCAAATGATCTCCTTTAATTGGTACGGATTCGCTGATCCGGAATTCCAAATATCAGCCGGGGCTTCCCCACAGCCGTCCGGGCAATATAACACCTTACACCAATTATATCGGCTTGGGAAGTTCCGGGGTGAGCCTATTCCGCAGGGGCGAAGTAGCCAGGCTTGGCGCGCACCTGCAAGCCCTTTTGAAGCGGTTCGATAGCGATGGTGCGGAAAGTCCCGTCGTGGGCATGGTTGGTGGAGACGTACGCCAAGCTGTATTGGCTGCGGAGTTCCTTCGCGATCTCCTGGAAATCTGCGGCTGTGTCGCTGGCTTTGAAGGGGAAGAAGGCCCGGCCGCCGGTTTGCTCTGCCAAGCGCCGCAATACTTTGTCGCCGTGCGCCGTGAAGCCTGTGGCGTTGGTGCTGATGGCGTAAATGGTCACCTCGGCGTGCTGCGCCATGGCCAAAGCCTCCTCGCGCGTGTGTTCGCTCTGGTTATCCTGGCCGTCACTGATAATGATCAGCACGCGGCGGAGATAGGGCTCAGGGGGCGGAAAGATGAGCATCTTTTCCCGACAGGAGGAATAGATGGCGTCATAGAGGGTGGTCACGCCCCCCGCAAGCAAATTGCGGATTGCCCCCGAGAGTTTTTCCAGTTTGTCGGTGTAATCCTGCATCACTTGCGGTTGCACGTCGAAGGCCCCCACGAAGGCCAAGTCCTTGCCGGGACGCACCGTGGTGTTGAGGAAATCGATGGCGGCCTCCTGCTCGAAACGCAGGCGGTCACGAATGCTGCTGGAAGTGTCGATCAAGACCCCGATGCGCAGGGGCAGATCCGTTTCGCGGCTGAAATAACGGATCGTCTGCGGCTCGTTATTCTCGAGAACGCGGAAGTCGTCCTTAGTCAGACCGAGCTCCAGGCGGTTCTTCTTGTTAGTTACCGTCATGAGAACGTTGACCAAGTCCACGCGGACTTTGATATTGGCGGCGGGAACGGGAGCCCCCGCCGGCCGGGAACTCCCCGCCGGCTCTTGCCCGGCCAGCGAGCCTCCCAGCAAACAAAGTACCCACAAGACGACGACAGGTTTCTTCATCACCCTGCCCTCCCATCGGCCATTGTCGATTGCCGATTGTCGATTGCCGATTGACCAATGCCTATGGCCTGATGCACCAATAGCGACCACCTTGTCGATTGCCGATTGACCAATGCCCATGGCCTGATGCACCAAAAGCCACCACCTCTTGGGAGTGGAGCAGTTCCCGCAACAGCTCTCTCAATCGTCAATCGACAATCGTCAATCGTCAATGCTACGTCCTACGACCGCGAAGTTTCTCGCGCATTTCGCGTTCCGTGCGGGCCTGCTTCAATTGCCGGAGCAAGCCAGACAGAGATTCCTCCGGCATCTGTAGCCGCTGATCGTCCGCCTTTTTCCGGACGAAGGGCACGCCACGAATAAGCAGCGCAATGATAGCAGCACTGACGACCGTGCTCGCCGCTCCAAGGTAAGTGTGTGAATTGAAAACATTGACCCACGCCACAATCACCAACACTACCAGCCCCAGGCTCAGCGCGGCTGCGATGCCGGCGGCATAATCCGCCAACCAGAAAAGCCATGATTTTCTCATAGCATCCGCAAACTTAACTCACCTGAAGCGGATTAGCAAGCCCCCTTCGCTCGGTGGTACCAGACCGCTGGTTTCATAGTATCCTAATACGTTCTACCCGCACGGCGGCATTTTGCCGATTCCGAATACGTTTGCTTGACGCAGAATCTCATCCGAAGGGAATAGTCCATGCCTACCCGACCTCCATTCCTGCATTGCTTGGCGTCCTTTGTTTTGCCGGCCCTCCTGCTCGCTCTCGTCGGCGGCATGGGGGCTCCTATGTTCGCGGCCGGTGCTGACGGCCCGCAGCCGCTGGCCGCCGTTCCCCCCATGGGTTGGAACGACTGGGCGCACTACGAGTGCGGCTTTACCGCCGATACCATTCTCAGCAACGCCAAGGCCCTGGTGAAGACCGGCCTCGCCGCGCGTGGGTACAACACGGTGACCATTGACGATTGCTGGATGCAGAAGCATCGGGACCCTAGCGGCGACCTCCAGGCCGATCCCCAACGCTTTCCGCAAGGAATCCCGGCCGTGGCCCAAGCCATCCATGCCTTGGGCTTGAAATTCGGCATTTACGAGGACGCCGGCTTCGCGACCTGCGGTGGGTTCGCGGGCAGCGGCGAGCCGGAGGGCGGCGGCCAGGATCACTTCCTGCAAGACGCCAAGTTGTTCGCTTCATGGGGTGTGGACTACCTGAAGCTGGACGGCTGCAACCTGTACGTACCCAAAGGGGGTGACCAGGCCGCTGCCTACCGCAAGGCTTACGCAGCGGAGCGAGCGGCGCTCGATACCGTAGGGCGACCTATTGTTTTCTCGGAATCGGCCCCGGCATATTTCCAGGGCACCCCGGATTGGTACGACGTGCTGAGCTGGGTCGGCAGCTTTGGCCAGCTCTGGCGGGAAGGTACCGACGTCGCGACCCTTCATTTTAGGAGACCCGCCGCCCAGCGCTTCCATAGCGTGTTATGGAATTACGCTTACAACCTTCCGCTCGGGCGGTTTCAGAAACCCGGCAACTGGAACGATCCGGATTTCATCATCGGGGGTGATGATGGAATGAATCTGGCGGAAACGCGGAGCCAACTGGTTTTGTGGTCGATGATGTCGGCGCCCTTGATTCTCAGCTCCGACGTCGGCGCGCTCAGCTCGCAGGCCGTAGCGATTCTCGGCAACTCCGAGGTCATCGCGATCGATCAGGATGCGCTGGGCCGCATGGCCACCCTGGTGCAACGCAGTCCGGTGATGGACGTCCTTTTCAAGCCGCTCGAGGGCGACGATTATGCCCTGGCAGTGCTGAATCGCAGCACGGCGGCCGTCACGGTTGGCCTGCATCCCGCCGATTTCGGCTTTGCCGCCAACCCCGCGTGCCGCCTGGAGGCACGAAACCTCTGGAGCGGAACCTCTCTGGCCGCGGCCTCCTCTCTCGAAGCGGAAATCGATTCGCACGATACGGCGATCTGGCGCATCCACCCTGCAACTTCCTGCGGCAGCCCGACGCGCACAGGTACGATCACGATGATCGCTACCGGAAGGCACCGTGATATCGAAAGCTACAGCCGTTGTCTAGCCGCTCCGGGAAACGTCGCCCCCTGTGCCGGCACCTCGCTGGAAAAATGGACGGTCACTGCCGGCGGCGCCCTGATGTCCGGGGAAGGACTTTGCCTTGGCGTCGCTGATGGAAAGCCGGTGATGCAGGCATGCGCCTCCGTCAACGCCCAGCGCTGGGACTACACTTTAGCCGGCAACGTAGTCAACGCAGAGGATCACCAATGCCTCACCACTGCGGGCCGGGACAGCCAACCGCAAGGCCTGACTATGCAAGTCTGTGGACATAATCAACCGGAACAGATTTGGTCGTTACCGAATTAACATCCTGTCCCAGAAAGGACACTAGAACTTCCGCATGTGAATTTCCGTCCCACCGCGCTCGAAATGAACCTCGTCCATCATCTGGTTGACCAAATAGATTCCCCGTCCGTGCTCGGAGTAAACGTTCTCCCCGACAGTCGGATTGGGGATTGAGGCTGGGTCAAACCCTGGACCGGGGTCGCGCACGACAATCAAGAGACCGCGGGACTCGTCGCAGGCCACACAGAACTCCACGTACTTCGAGGGATCATTTCCGCAGCCATGGACGATCGCGTTCGCCAGGGCTTCCTGGAGGGCCAACTCGATTTGGAATTCTTTCCCCGCGCCACACTTCATTTCTCTGATGATGTGCATCACGCCACTCACGATGGGTTGGATAGCGTCAACGTCTGCTTTGATCGTGGACGTGAAGCGAACAAGCACCTTATCAATGTCAAAATCACAGCGCTGCACAGGTTCAGTAGCCAAGTTCCTACCTCCCTGGCCAGAGAGGGACTCCGCGGCCCTTCCTCCGGCGTTGCTCGAAGCCGTCCCGGGCGGCCTGGGCTAATTGATTGCCCTGGGTCAAACACTTCGTCTAGTCTCTGGCTTTCGCCCCTCGGCCGATCCTCAGGTCCAGACAACGAGTCTTCCCCACGCCAAGGACATTCTCCTCGCTCGCCACAATTCTAGACCGCGTGTGCCCATTCAGCAATGGGCTTGTGCAGAATCTTGCGGCACCGTACTAGCGGAAATTTCCTACCAGGGTCGGAAGGGCGGGGCTTCACAGGCTGCGGAAAAACTCGTCCAATCTGTCATTCTGAGCGAAGCGAAGAATCCCCGCAGTTGCAGTTTCAACGAACTACGGAGATCCTTCGTCGCCTGCGGCTCCTCAGGATGACAGTCCCAAGGGTTTTTCCGCAGCCTGTGAAGCCCCGCCCTTCCAGCGCCCCGAGCCATGGCGGAAAGGCATGGCGAGAAATCCCGACTAGGATCTGCGCATGGTTTTGGGCAGAGCCTACTTCAGCTTCGCGTATTCGGCCTTAGCCGCCTGAAGGATGGGTATATCGGGGTCGGCGTCTTTCCAGAGGGCAAGGAAGTCCTGATAAGCGGTGCGGCTCTTGGAAGTCTCCCCCGCCAGAGCATAGGCGCGCGCTGAGCCCAGATGCGCCAGCGCGTAGAGGGGAGAAAGCGGACCAACACCCCGGTGGTCGAGGATCTTTTGGAATTCGGCGGCGGCCTGCACGCCCTGGCGAGCACGGAGGTAGGCCAAGCCTCGGACGTAAATGGGGATAAACTGCGCATGATTTCCGAGCTCGTAAGGGCCAGCCGGGCGCAGAAACTCGATAGCCTTGGCGGGGTTGCCGCGTTGGATTTCGATGGCGGCCCGGGCAGTTGGAAGAGAGACGATGTTCAGCAATGTAGCGGACGGGAAACGCTTCGCCAAGTCATCGATCAGCCGCTGCGCTTGGCCGGCGTCGTTGGAGAGCGCCAGCGCTTGGGCGGCCAGTGCCATGGATTGCTGGCTCCGCGCGAGGCTGAGAGCGCCTGCCGCCCGCTCGGCTGCCTGCCGAAAATTCCCGAACTCGGCTTCGGTCAGCGCCCCCGCCGCTTCATCGCGCGATGCTGTCTCCTTCAGGTTATAGCGCTCGGCGACCTCTATGGCGTGCCGGGTGAGTTCCCGCGATTTTCGGAGGTTGCCCGAAAACGTCGCCGCCTCGGCTTCCCACGAAGAGAGACGAGATTCTTCTGGCTTACCTTTTGCCCATTCCGCCACGCCCTGCATTGCTGTCGCATCACCCTCGATGAACCCAATTTTATAAATGACTTCCCTTATGCCGGCACTATCGAGTTGCTGAGCAAGCGCTTTCGCGCAGATCGTTTTCGCTTCTGCGAAGCGATTCAGGTTCATGTAGGTCAGGCCGAGAATGGCATAAGGGCGAGGCTGCCGCGGGGCTAGCAGAATCGCCTCCCTCTCGTCTTCAACCCCCTTCTCGTACTCCCCAGTCGCAAAGTATTGAACCGCCTGGTTGTGCAGGGGTACCCAATCTCGTGGATAAGTCTGCTTCCACAGACTGTAAGTGTCTATCGTCCTTTCCACATCGCCTGCTGCGGTCCAGTGTTTTGCAGTGACTTCAAGCTTTTCGCCCTCGCTGACACGGTCGCGCAATTCATAAGCCTTGGCCGCGTATTCGGCGGACTTCTCGCTCTCTCCGAGATTCGTGTAAGCAAAGGCGAGGGTGGTGTAAGCCATAGCAAAGTTGGGATCGAGCTCGATGGCGCGCTGAAAGAATGGAATGGCTTCCACCTCCTTGCCCTTCCTTCTCTCCTCGAACCCCAAACTGTAAGCCCTCAGAGCCTCGAGCGAGGAAGTCGTCACCTGCTCGATGGGCGCATCAAACTTTTGAATCGAACCGAGCGACTCGCCGAGCTTGCTGCGCACCTTCATGGTGGCATTGCCCAGCGCCTCGAGCACCTCCTCCTTTTTGCTTGCCTCAACCTGCTGGCTGGCGAGGGTGTCGCCGCTCTGGCAATTCAAAGCGTTCAGTGTGATCACATAACGGCTTCCCAGTGGCGCAATTTCCCCGCTCACCACAGCCTTGACCCCTAGGCGGACGCAAGCTTCCCGAGCGGTCGCCGGCGTCAGACGCTCATCGGGCGAGCGGCCCATAAAGCGAAGCGTTTCGCGCACCTGCTGTTCGGAGACGACGTTCAGAAAGGGTGATTCGGTAGTGTCCTAGTCTGAATTCTCGTAAGTTCCGGTTGGCAATCCGATTGCTGTAAGCATCTCTCCCACTGTCCAGATATGGTCTGTTAGCCCAGCTTCCATTGCTGGGGTCACCCGCAGAGTTTGGTGCACACGAACGTAATTGTAATGCATGAGGTACAGGCCCACAGCAGCCGCGTGATTCTCAATCTTCTTGCTGAAAGCATTTGTGAGTCTGGTGAATCTCCGAGTCCCCATTCTGATTGAGAGGTTTGAGCGCTCCACATAGGAAGTCGAGATGTGCTCAGGGTCGGGATGCCCCATGATGGGCTTGGGCTCGCAAGACGTGCAAACGGCGGGACTGTATCGTGTTTCCTCTTGGCTAGATTCGTAGGTTTTCACCAGCATGGCGTAGTCGATGTCACACCCGAAGGCTCCCTCGACTGCCTCTAAATATGCGCGGTGTCCATCGGTGGTCAGTTGAATCCGATTCCTGACCCGTCCCGCTAAATCCTCAATCAGAACCTTCGCGCTCACAGCATCACGATTCCCAATGGTGAAAGAAGGAATGAGTTTTGTCTGCGCGTCAACCGCGGTCCAGGTCCACACATCGCCATACCCAAACTTGCCCTTTTTCTCTTGGGGCACGTTCTTTTCTTTCGCATAGCAGAAGGCCCACACTTCATCGCATTGCACGCGCTTGCAGGTGAGTCCATGAAAAGTCTTGTCCTGGTAATCCGCGCTAGCGTAGCCAGCTTCCACTTGGAGTTTCAACACGGTGTCCTTCGACACATTCATCATGCGGGCGGTCGCGCGGATTGAGTTGCCTTCAATGAGCGCTGCAATGATCTGAGTTTGTTTTTCGCGGGTCAGTCTCTTCATGGCATTCCTCACTTTCAAAATAATAATACGTGACCGCTCACGTATTTGTCAAGAGAAAAATGCAAACTATACTTGGCTTGTTTTCATATAGATACGTGAGCGGTCACGAATTTATCTTGACATTCCCGAGCGCTCTCGTATACGATTTAGGTATGGGAAAAAAGAAGAAAAATCCGTATGCTGTAGCTCTTGGGCGTCGCGGTGGAAAGAAAGGTGGTCCAGCAAGGGCCGCCTCCATGACGCCACAAGAGCGCAGCGAGAGCGCAAGAAAAGCTGTCTTGGCTCGCTGGGCAAAGCAGAAGGTTAAAGAG
>Ga0187784_10001372_pt1 | contig 19236 bp, 12 predicted proteins | sample 1015_SJ02_MP15_2_FD_132964 | JGI IMG/M metagenome (GOLD analysis project Ga0187784, IMG submission 132964) | Tropical peat soil microbial communities from peatlands in Department of Meta, Colombia - 1015_SJ02_MP15_20_MG | ecosystem: Environmental > Terrestrial > Soil > Wetlands > Peat | place...
ATTCAATGGTCCACGATCGTGCTCCATATTCACATTGATCTTGGTTGACCCAGGTCCGGGAACGTTAGCAAGCCACTTCCTCTGAAAAAGGAGGACCGCTTGCAAATCATCGCCGGTGTTGAGTCGCTGATCAGGTCCGGAACTCCGTATCAGGTAATAGTTCCCGGAGGCATCCCACCTTACGCGCTCCAACACTAGACTATTACCCCAGGGATCGCGAGACACAGGTCTACCGGAGCGCGCCACCTTGGCGTATACAGCCACTGGATCACCAGCCTTCGGATCCTTTGCGTAAGCTTTGCTCAGTTCCTTCGCTAACTCGTTCGCTTGCTTCTGAAACTGGACCTGATAACGCTGCCAGTATTCGGCGTACCTGGTCATCGGCACATCTTTGCCGATTTCTATTTCGAACTTGTTCGGACTTACGATCTCAGTTGCAGAAAACAGGGCGCGCGCCGCCCGATCGCGTTGATCCGATTTCGAACTGTCACGCGGTTCTACGATCTCAGGCATCTCAATCGAGTGGATTTCGTAGCGGGGCTTCATCACCTCCTGTTCGAGATAGAAGAAGACCTTGGCAAAACCCGGTTGCTTTTCCGCCAGGGCAAACACGGCTTCATCCACAACCTGTAACCCAAGAGCAGCCTGCACGCCTTCTCCATGCGAGTTGGTTACGTGGAACTTGATGCGCGCATCGCCGCCGGGCCTGTAGATCGATGCGTCTGGTGCGGTCTCGATTTTCAGTTCGTCGGCGGGCTGCACAAACAGAAGACGGTGATCGGCAATTGGGGTTGCGTTCTGGCTGAAAAGGTAGGCACTTACGTCGACTGTCCCGGCCATCTCGACCGTCGCAGTCAGCGAGAGTTCCGCCTGCCCGTTCTCCAGATCAACATCGCGGGTCAGCACGGTCTGGCCGTCTTTGACGAGGTCCACGTACGCGGCGCCCCGTTGTTTGCTGGAAAAAACCTTGAGTTGGATTCGTTCACCAGCGCGGTACACTGCGTGTTCGGAGCGCAGAAGAATCTGGTCCTCGCCATCGCGCGATTCCAGTTCCACTTGGCTGGACACCTCGTTGCCTTCCCGGTCGCCAGCCTCAATCTGGAGATTTTGTTTGCCCGATCGCGGCGTAATCCGCGAAATGGCCACCCCACCATCATCGGTGCTGAGATGCTGATCGGAATTCCCCGCTGAGCGAATCGTGACATTCGCTTTCGCCGGTGTTCCATCAGGGTAAGACACAAGGATGAACACTTCATTCTCAAGATTCGGAACCAGCGCACCTCCCTCCGGAACCGCTGTAACAAGGAGCGGTGATTCGCTGACCGTAATCGGTTCACCGCGAACTTCTGAATGCTCGGCAGAGTCCTTGACCGTGGCTTCAATCAAGACGCGAGCAGCCCGGTGGTTGAGCGGTTTTCCTGCGAAGTACTTGGGCAGCGCGAGGTCGAAGCGGTAGCATCCCTCAGAGTCTGTCTTTCCGGACGCCGACGCAAGCTCCACCACCGCCACATCCATTGCGGAGGCTTTCATGGTCACTTCTGCGTGATCGACTGCCTTTCCGAAGAAATAGTTTGCGCGTACAGTGCCTGTCACGTGATCGCCTGGTTGATAGCCCCGCTTCTGTTTCTTGCCGTCCGTGCTGAAGTCGACGGCCACTTTAAACTTCGGGAGAACGTACCGCTCTACGTTCAGAGCGATCTCGGACGAATTCGTGGCTGCGTCGGCATCGCCCATGAGGGCGCGCAGATGATAAGTCCCCAGGTTCACTTCATCGGCCAATCCAAACTCGGCTGAAGCGACGCCAAACTGATCGGTCGCGGTTGCCTTCTTGAAAACCTTGTTACCCCGAGAGTCTTCGAGTTCGAATGTCAGTTTGCGTCTGCCAGCCGCCTCATGATCGGAACGGTCGAGCGCGAGTGCCCGTGCGTGAATCGTCTGACCGGGCTGGTAGAGAGGCTTCTCCGAAGTAAGGAGAATCGATACCTTGTCCTCCAGTCGCACATTTTGCGTAAAGTCGGTTGATCCTAGGGGCGTATCCGCCACGTAGTGCAATCGATAATTGCCGACTTGACCTGTGGGGAATTGGAATTGGGCATCAGTTGTACCACGCTGATTCAACCCACCCCTGTAAAGCACGTGCGGCTTTCCATTACCTGCAAGCAATTCAATCCGCAGTGAACTGCGCCCACCAATGACTTCGTCCTTCGCATCCGTGACAATCACACGCAGGCCTGCCTGACCGCCGGCCAGATACGCTGTCTGCCCCAGAATATGAATGACCGGCCGGCGCAGAATCTGTGAGATCGCCTCGATACCATCCAATGCCGCGGTTTTGCCGTCGTCATACTCGAACCGATAGTGAATTCGCTGCCACACCAGATCGTCGACAGGCAACGTCGGATCGAGCTTAATCTCCCCTTGCCATTGACTCCGTTGCTCAGTGACTTCGGCGTGCTGCTCAAGGTGGCCGAGAACGCTGTTTTCGGGATTCATCACCTCAATCGTCAGCCGCCCGGAACCGGCATGTTCCAACTTGTATGGGATGGTCACCCGCAGCACGCCTTGAGAGTAAGTTGCGACAGGCAACGATCGACCCGAGCCTGCCTGGAACGTCTGCCGCGTGACAAACCATGCAACTGCTATAACCGCAAGAGTGAGTACAAGAGAGAATCGAACAATGCTTTCGAAGCGGCTGGCATGAGCCATGGAGTCCTCCGCAGAATACTTCGGATACGGCTTGCCCTATTTCTTATTCACCACTCCCAAGAACGAGTGAAAACGCCTCGATTGCAATCGAATTTGAGTGAGTCGGCTTACTACATGTGTCGATGGTGGCTGCCCAGGCAGCCCCATGTACAGCATATTTGCTGCACTTGCACCGAAAAGCGGCACCGTAACAGAGTGCCTAACCGCCTTTGACACCGGCAGCGGGTGGATTGGTTGTACGGTAGGAATTCAAAGTCCGAATTTGTTTTGTTCTGAGGAGTACAGAACCATCGGCTTCGAAGGAGTAACCTGCAGGGTTTCGGGTGCTTGGACTGCAATCGCCACGAAATGGACGCCACAGGTTGCGCGCTCCGTTTGTGGGTGTGGGTTCAGAAAAGCGACATTCGGGTCGGCGGCCCAATGGTGTGATGCGCTTGCCCCGAAAATGCGTCGGAGAATGGATTTCGCCCGTGACTTTTGAAAAACCGACACGTCTATGACAGGGTATCCAGTACCTGTTCGGTCCCTTCCCTCTTTTTCCCAGATCGCCTTGCCCTCGGGCCCCAACGCAAATAGAATCGCTTTTCTCCCATCAGTTCACTCTTTGCATCAGACGAGGAGGCAATGATGTTTCTCCGTCTTCCTGTATTGAGGGCGCAGCAAATAGCGGCAGTCGGGCTGACCATGATCGCCGTCTCGACGCTGGCGCAAGATACGCCACCAACTACCCACAGTGAAGTATTGATCAGGAATGCCGTGATCATGACTGCCACCCACGGCAACATTCCGGAGGGCAGCGTCTATATCAAGGACGGGAAAATCGCCGCCGTCGGAAAAGATGTCAGTGCTCCCGCGAGCGCTACGATAATCGACGCCGGCGGCAAGTACCTGACGCCGGGCATTATCGATTCGCATTCGCATATCGCGCTCGACGGGGACATCAACGAGGCCACCAGCCCCATTACGCCGCACATGATGATGATCGACGCCTTCGACTTTCAGGACAAGTCGATCTATCACGGGCTGGCGGGAGGAGTTACGACTTCACTGCTGTTGCACGGCTCTGCCAACATGATTGGCGGCCAGGCCGTTGTTATCAAGCACAAGTATGGCGCTACTCGCGATGCCATGCTTTTTTTGGGAGCTCCGCGTTCCATTAAGTTTGCCAGCGGCGAGAACCCAAAACGTGTCTATGGCAGCAAGGATCAACTTCCTTCCACCAGGATGGGTAATTTTGAGGTCCAGCGTGAGGCCCTGGTCCAGGCGCAGGATTACATGCGGGAATGGGACGCCTATAACGCCAAGGTCAAAAACGGCGACAAAGACGCGACGCCGCCCAAGCACGATCTGAAGATGGAAGCGTTGGCCGACGTGTTACGCGGAAAGTTGCTAGTGCAGATCCACTGCTACCGCGCCGACGAAATGCTGACGGAAATCGCCATGGCTAAGGAATTCGGCTACAAGCTGCGCGCCTTCCATCATGCGCTGGAAGCGTATAAAGTCGCCGACCAATTGGCTGCGGCGGGCGTCGGCATCGCCACTTTCTCGGACTGGTGGGGCTTCAAGCAGGAGGCCTGGGACGCGATTCCGTGGAATGCCGTCATGGCCATGCGCAAGGGAGTGAAGGTGGCAATCAAAAGCGATTCGGAGGACTTTGCGCGCCGGTTGAACCAGGAAGCGGCCAAGACCATGCGCTATGGGGGTGCGACCGAACAGGAAGCTCTGCAGATGATTACGCTCAATGCAGCATGGATTATTGGTGTCGAGGACCGCGTCGGCTCGATTGATGTTGGCAAAGACGCCGACCTGGTGATCTGGGATGGATATCCGCTCTCCAGCTATGGCGTGCCCAATAGAGTGTTCATAGACGGAGATGTTTACTTCGACCGGTCACTCCCGGGCCTCGGCATGCCACACTACAAGGAGGGAATGTGATGCGCAAAAACGATGTCTTTTCTGGGCTGTTACCGTTTGCGCTGGTTGCCCTCTTCCTCTGCGTGTCCGTGGTGGCTCAGCAGAAGCCGGTGGCCCTACGCGGTGGCAAATTGCTTACCGTGACGCACGGGACGATCGAAAACGGCGTTCTCGTCATTGAGAACGGAAAAATCGTCGCAGTCGGCGCGGCGAATTCAGTGAAGATCCCCAAAGATTCGCGCGTCGTTGATGTAAGTGGTATGACGGTCTATCCCGGGCTGATCGACTCGGAGACGCAACTTGGACTGACAGAAATCCAGGCAGAAGAAATGACCAACGATTTCATCGAGCCCAGCGATGAGATCATGCCGCACATGCACGTGTATGACGCCTTCCATGCGGAGTCGGAACTCATCCCCGTGACGCGTTGCAACGGCATCACCAATGCCATCGTTGCGCCCGGCAGCCGCGATACGCTTCCCGGGCAGGATTCGTTCATCCAGCTTGCCGGCAAGACGCAGGAAGATTTTCTGCTAGTGCGCGACATCGCAATGCCGCTGAACTTCAGCGGCGAGCAACGGCGAAATCAAGGAAGCTTCGAGCACAGGAAGTTTCCTTCTACGCGAATGGGCCTGGCGGCGCAATTGCGTCAGGCATTTCTGGACGCCCAGGATTATGCGCAGAAGTGGTCGGATTACGAGAAGAAGAAAACTGATTACGATAAGAACAACAGCAATGCGGAGCCAAAGACAGATGCGTCCTCCCAGGCGGAAAACAAGGATAAAGATAAGAAGCAACCTCCGATGCCGCCAAAACGCGATCTCAAGCTTGAGGCGTTACTGCCGTACTTGCAAGGCAAGAAGGTAGTGGTGCTGGGGACCGAGGAAGCCAACGATCTGCAAGCCGCAGTCGGTCTGGCACGCGAGTTTAACCTAAAGTTCGTGCTCAATCACATCAGCCACTCGCAATCCGTCCTCGATTATGTTGCCAGCCTCCATGTTCCAGTAATTGTCGGCCCAATCTATGAAGATCCCAAGCCAGAGGAACGGTATGACGCGGTGTACAGTCTTCCAGCACAACTGAGCAAGCGGGGGGTGAAAATCGCATTCGCTTCCTACGGTGCGCACGACGCGCGAAACCTGCCGTATCAGGCCGGATTTGCAACTGCTTTCGGGCTTCCCTACGAAGAAGCTCTAAGAGCCATCACGATCAATGCGGCGGAAATTTGGGGCGTGGCTGAGAGTTTAGGATCTCTCGATCTGGGCAAAACGGCTAACGTGGTTGTCGCCAACGGCGATCCTCTCGACATGAAGACCGACGTAAAGCGGGTGTTCATCGACGGGCAGGAGATCCCAATGCAAAATCGCCAGACACAGCTGCGCGATCGCTACAGGAACCCATAAGAATAATGCTCTGCGGGATATCGATCTGATTCGCTGCCGTCGCGATCTGGGCTGATGAACCCATTGTCATCGACACAGCCGGACTGGACCAGGTCGGCGGGCCTACTCACGAAGGATCTCCCACACTTACCGAGTTAGACTACCGCCGGCGCGCCCCCGGGCCTAAGGTACTTTTGGGCAGCGGCGTTGACCGAGGCGAGTGCAGCTTTCTCGAGTTCGTCCGGTTCGTGCTGCAGTTCTGTCATGGGCAGATTGGAGATCAAAAACGGGCAGCCAAAACATTGCTCGGACGGGCTAACCGTCTGCTGCCCTCATCTCTCGCCACTCGCAATGCGTTCCCAACCATCGGGGTAAGCGATCACCAAGCCGAGATCATCCACCACGATTTCAGCCGAGAATCCAGTGTTGCTTTCGTACCGAAAGGTGTCTTTACTCAGCCGCGTGTAACGTTGCGACAGCGGTTCTACCGTAAGATCGGGGAACTTGACCCAAGCGGCGATAATCGACGCGCTGCTTCCGACTTGAAGATTGAGACGCCTGATCGGAAGAGTATTGGTCGCGGGCGTCACCGCGAGATCAACGTCATCAATGCCACGAATCTCGCGTAACTCCTGGCCTGAACTGCGCCAAAGGCCACGGCTCTCCACGCTGAGAGTGAGGGTCTTTACGTCGTTTCCAACTGTACGCTCGACCTGCATTCTGTGAGTGAGCCAGTTCTCGTCGCAATAGATTTCGTAGCTCGCCAGCATCGGTCGCTGCTCCTTCAGAACTCCGACGACCGTGCCCTTGAGCAGCCAACCTTCCCTTGTGTGCCACAGACCACAACAGTCCGTACCATTGAGCAGCAGGTTCTTCCAGACAACCACACGTTTGAGATCGTCCACCATTAGCGTTTCCTGTGGCTGCCAAATTGTACAATTGCCGTTGCTGCCGTCCTGCCGCATTCGCCACCCAGGCTGCCGACTGCCTATGGTCTGAATCATGCGGAAGGCGCGGGGAGGAGGAAGTAGAGAGGGCAGGATGAGCAGAGTTCGCGTAGCTGCGTTCTCTGTTTCGTTGGACGGTTTTGGAGCGGGGCCGCGACAGGAGTTGAAGAATCCGCTGGGGGGGCGCGGAACTGAACCTCATGAATGGTTCTTTCAAACGGAAGCATTCAAGAAGAGCCAGGGGCAGAGCGGTAATGCCCAGATCGATGACCTAGTTCGCAAAGCGAGCGGACGCCGTGGTGTCGATAATGACTTAGCCCAGCGGTCATTTGAGAATATTGGCGCATGGATTCCGGGCAGAAATATGTTTGGTCCGATTCGCGGGCGGTGGACGGATAGGGATATGATCCCAGAAAGTTCACACGAGAACAGTTAGAAGAACTTAAGGAAATGTACGACTCTGTGGCCTACAGCTTGATGTAACACCTCTAAGCCATAATGACCCGCAGAAGGGGGGCAAGATGAAGTTGCCGCAATCCATTGATGTGCAGCAGGCGTTCCTCGATCCTCGCTGGGGTGAACGCAACAATCCGCAGGCAGAATCGAATATTGCCCGCCTACTCGCGGCGTGGCGAAGCAGCGGACGACCGATCCGACACGTTGTCCATGATTCGGTGGAACCGAACAGTCTCTTACGCCCTGACTCTCCCGGCAATGCGATTCAGGCCGTTGCAGCACCCAAGGCTGGTGAACCCATCTACCGCAAACATGTGAACAGTGCTTTTATCGGAACGAACCTCGAAAGCGACCTTCACCATGATGGGATCGACACGCTAGTCATCGTCGGGCTCACCACGAATCACTGCGTATCAACCACCGCTCGGATGGCGGGGAATCTGGGTTTTAGCACGCTCGTGGTTTCCGATGCGACTGCGAGTTTTGCCCGCCCGGCCTTGGACGGTACGCTGCGTCCCGCAGAGGCAGTACATTCTGCGGCTCTGAGTGATCTCCAAGGGGAGTTTGCGACAGTCGTCGATTCGGTAGAGGTATTGAAAAGAATCGGTTCCTGAATCCGCGGCCATTCGATCATTGGCGCTCTGGAGTGATTCGTTGAGCGGCGACAGCCTGGTTTTCGATTCCATTTTGTACCCGACGCGCCAAGTTGATCGACCCGATTCGGGTAGCAACGCGACCTCGATTGTGTTAGCCGTTGAACAGCAGCATCGCTTTCTCAGGTGACTCATCTAACCAGTCATGGGTAACGGTTTGGCCATTTCAGTTCTGGATCTTGTGGGCATGCGAGCCGGGGAGCCAGCAGGCAGTGCAATTGCCCGATCGGTGAACCTGGCACAGCACGTGGAGCAGTGGGGATACAAGCGCTATTGGCTGGCCGAACATCACTCCATTCCAGGACTGGCCTGCTCGGCCACGCCCTTACTGATTGGGCATGTGGCGGCAGCGACGAAGACGATTCGAGTGGGCAGCGGTGGAGTCATGCTGCCAAACCACGCACCACTGGTGGTGGCGGAACAATTCGGGACGCTGGAAGCTCTGTACCCAGGCCGGATTGATCTAGGGCTGGGACGGGCTCCGGGCGGTGACTTTCAAACCATGCGGGCCTTGCGAAGAGATTTGCAGCAGGGTGGCGAAGATTTTCCGGCACTCCTCGCGGAATTGCAAAGCTACCTGGGGCCGGAGCGACCAGGGCAAGTGGTGAGAGCGATTCCTGGGCAGGGGAGCAACGTGCCGATCACGCTGCTGGGGTCGAGCGGCTTCAGTGCGCAATTGGCAGGGATGCTGGGCTTGCCATTTGCATTTGCAGCCCACTTTGCTCCTGAGCACTTATACGCAGCAGCTCAGCTATACCGCGACGAGTTCCGGCCAAGCAAAGTACTTCGGAAGCCGTACTTCACGGTGGCTGTGCAAGTGATTGCCGCGGAGACAGATGCGGCAGCCCGAAGATTGTTCACGACACCGCAGCAACGATTTCTGCGATTGATCCGGAACTTGCCAGTGGAGTTGTTGCCCCCAGCAGATTCCATGGAGCCGTTATGGAACGAGCAGGAGCGGGCGGCAGTGGAAAATAGATTGGGAGCAGCAATCATCGGATCGAATGAAACAGTAAAGGCCGGGTTGCAGGTGCTAGTCAGAAACACGGGGGCAGACGAGGTAATCGTTGTAACTGATACCTATGAGCATGCAGACCGGATTGAGTCGTATCAACGAGTGGCAGGCGTTGCCACGATGATTGACGTGACGCCAAGCGTAACCGTGGAAGCCTAAAGCGACAACCTCGCGTCGGCTTCCTCCCTAGCAAGCCACACGACCGGGCGCGAATTCAGAGTTGCGGAACGGCGTGCTGCTCCTCGAAACAAGACCTCAGATTCTCGAACGCTTTCACATCGGCTTTCAAGCAACTATTCCCTTCCCCAATTTAAGACACCAGCGAAACTGGGTGAGTTTCTGGAGTCGCGATTCTCCCCGTTGTTTAGGCCGTGGCGGCGTGGGGCCACCCGCCGCTGCTACATAAGCTCGGCGCATACTCTCCGTTGTGGCGAAGGAAGAGGGAGTCGCAGACAGCGCCTAACAATTCTGTGAAACGAAGCATTGTCTTCATGAGTGTCACGACGTACCACGTTTCGCACGATGAATCATTCGAGCTTGGAACGAATAGCCAAGTCCAATGAAGTGATCTACGGCTGCCGAGGAGAGCCCCAAGCCGACGTGAAAGTCGAATTGCTGGTTCGGTGTAATTTTAAAAGCCGTCCCCAAGTGCAGGAGATGTTGTGGAGTACCCCGCTGGGGAAATTCGCCTACGTACTCGATAAAGGCATCCCATCGATTGGTGATCTGCCGATCGAACAAAAAACTAGGTTGGCCGGTTAGATTACGAGTAGTGCCCTGCGTGGGCCAGAAGACCGCAAACATACCAGCGGTGGTCCAGTTCTTGAAAATAGGATGCGACCAGGGCAGCAGGAATTGCGGGTCATAGCCATGACTGGATAGTGTGCTCGCTCCGGTCGGGAAACTCAGCATGACAACCAGTGAGGCATCGAAACCGGCTGAGGTTACTACAAGTTGCTGCTTTACACCCAGGCTGAGGTCGCCCCGTCCGGAAGCAAAACCTCTTCCCAGGTTGAAGTTCTGAAAGTAGTCCGGGGCGGTAAAGCGCAACTCGGTCTTCGAGGTGAGTCCAAAACGGATGAGAGTCTCGGGAAAATCAAAGCTGTGCTCTCCTTGGCTGCCAGTTTCCGTGAAGCCATTCTCGAATTGCAAGTATCTTCTGGGAACCACGATGCTCGAGTCGGTGACGGCAGGGCGATCGGTTGTGATCGTAGGTTGCGGGCTGCCAGAGCCCGTCTGGCCCTGGGCGAACAGCGAGACGGTCCCAACGAGAATCCAAATCGCGGCCAATTGGTTGCGCACGTGCACCGGGACTCACAATCCGCTCTCGACGACAGACTCTTCAAGCACGCAGATAATACGCAATAGACGCCGAACACGGTTTACGCACGTGCATTGACATTCACCTTTCCTGAGCGGGACGGTTCGTCGAGTATGGCTCGCGCTCGGCGGTAGGCGGCTTCGAGGTCTCGGCGATCAACGGCTACCAACGTGCTGCCCGTTTCGAGAATCGCCTCTGCTTCCTCGGACAACGTTCGACAGCAAGCATTGGGAAGTCGCGGAGCCAGTCGGCGGATCGCGTCCAGTTGGCGGATGAGGACGGCCGGCGTCGTTGCGGACGCCTGACGAATCTGATCAAAGGCGAGTTTGACGAGACGTTCAAGCCGCACCGGCGGCATCCATACACGCAGCTGCCCACTTGTGTCGTACCAATTTCCTTCAAGCGGAGGGCGCTCCGCGAGGGTCAGTAGCGCATCCGCGAGCCAGTCGACCGACGCAACGCCCGTAAAAGTATCGTTGACCGCAGGCGAAAGCGCGCGGATCGCGATCTCAACCACTTGTGCGATGCCGAACTCACTATCTTGGGTGAGGGTGCGGTGACGGCCGATGTGGACTCCGTGATCAATCGCGATCTCAAGCGTGCGGCCTTTGTCTGCCGGGACGATTGCTGCGAGCGCCTCGCCACGGAGCACGAAGTGGCCCGGACGGAATTTGAGCACGATCAGCGCGTTCGCTGCGTGCGCTGCCGCGACCAGCGCACCGTGATCGACGTGCTGCAGGTATCCACTTTTCATGCACGACACTGTCGCTCCAGTTTCGGCCTGGCTCAAGACCGCATCGTCATCGGGCAAGGCGCCGGTACCCTCACCGGGTCCGGATGTGTGAGCGCTGCCGGCGGCGACGTACAAATCGTCGACAATCGCCCCGATCATGTCCGGATTCTGGATCGATTTAGCGACTCGATGGCTGTAGTAAACCAGGAACCCAAAACTAAGCACGACGAGCACCCAACTCGTGATCAGTGAGACCTGCGGGATGAACGTCGACCGGGGATCCTGGTGCGTGACCAGGAAAACCAGGCAGATATACACGAACGTGCCCATGAACAGGCCGATCGTGACCTGGGTAACCCAGTCCTGGAGGAAGCGGTATAGCAGGCGGGGGCCAAACAGGGTCGATACCATCGAGAGCACGAGCAACGCGACCGAGAAAATCAACGCCAGCACGGTTGCCACCGCACCCATCATCGCCGCGAGAATGGCACGCGCGTCGTCGATGCTGCCCATGGTCAACCACGACGGAATGTGAATGATCCCGTATTTATCAAGGATGTCCGGAATCAGGGTGACCGCAAACAGCCCAACTGCGGCGAGCGATAGCTTCAGCGGGATTCGCCAGAGATCAATGTCACGTTGTGAACGGAGCTTGGTCGCGCGCGGCGCGAGCATCCGCTGTGAACTCAGACTCAGTTCTCGTTGTAATGTTGGAGCCAATGCTTCAACTCCTTTGCAATTGCCGGCCGACTTAGCACTCGACCGTCACTCACAGACGTTATCTGAAATCGTATGGGATCGGTTCAATTCTCATCCTCTGAAGAGCAGGTGTTCCAATACGGGGCCAAGAGCTAAAGCAGGCAGATAGCTCAGCGCTACGATGATGACCAGACAGGCAGCCAGAAGAACACCGAACGAAAGAGAATGAGTCGGCAGAGTTCCCGATGTGGACGGGGTATTTCTCTGACGGCCGAAGCGACCTGCCAGTCCCAATGCGGGGATGGCTAGGCCAAATCTACCGGCTAGCATCGCTACCGCAGTGGTCAGATTATAAAACGGAGTGTTCGCATTCAAGCTGGCAAAGGTTTGGCCGTTATTGGCAAAGCAGGAAGTGTAGGCGAACAGAATTCCGGTGAAGCCGTGAGGACCGCTGTTCACCGTAAGTCCCGACAATCCAGCGTTGCTACTTATGGCAATTGCGGTGAGCGGAAGGATAAAGAGAGGTGCGGCCAAGGCATAGAGCACGATCATTTTGTTTTCCGGAGGCCCGATCTTCTTGCCCAGAAATTCCGGTGTTCGCCCAACCATGAGTCCCGCCAAGAACACCGCGATTGCACTGGCCATGACCATGCTGTAGAGACCACTGCCAAGCCCTCCAAAGATCAGTTCCCCGAGTAGCATGTTCACCAGCAGTACCATGCCACCCAACGACGTGTAGCTGTCGTGCATGGAGTTGTAAGATCCCGTAGCCGTGTTCGAGGTCACGACTGCGGTCAGTGTGGAGGCGCCAATTCCAAAGCGGACCTCCTTGCCTTCCATGTTTCCCCCGGATTGGAGGCGGGTGTGTTCCATGTCAATGTTGCCGAAAGCGTGATTTCCCCGCTGCTCAAAGTGATGGATGAACAACAACCCCACGCTGAAGAACAGAACCATGACTCGATAGAAAAGCCAGCCCTGCCTGGGCTGGCCGACCATCCTGCCGAATGTGTTGGTCAAGGCCGCTGGTATGAGAACGATCGCCAACATTTCGAGAAAGTTTGAGAGAGACGTGGGATTCTCGTAAGGATGTGCTCCATTGGCGTTGAAAAATCCACCGCCGTTCGTACCGAGGTTCTTGATGATTTCCAGCGCGGCGACGGGTCCTTGGGGGATGACCTGTCTGCCACCCTCGACGGTAGTGGCCGTTGTGTAGGAATGGAAATTCATCGGAACACCTTGGCCCACGAGAAGCAAAGCGCCGATCAACGCTCCGGGTAGCAAAATCCAGAGTAAGGAGCGGGTCAGATCCACCCAAAAGTTGCCAACAGTATCCGACAATTGTCTGGCCATGCCACGGATGAAAGCAATGCCAACCGCCAGTCCGGCAGCTCCTGCCAGAAAGTTCTGCACGCAAAGTCCGACCATCTGGCTGAAATACGTCATCGTGTTTTCACCGGCATACGCCTGCCAGGTGGTGGTAGTCGAGAAGCTGATGGCCGTATTCAGAGAGAGGTCTGGAGAAAGGCGAGTCGTGTCGTACTGCGGAAAAAACCAGGGTAGAGACTGTTCTGTTCTGAGAATAAGATACAAGAGAAACGTACCGACGAGACCAATGAGTACGAAGCAGACCGCATACTCTTTACCGGTCATCTCCCTATCTTGATCAACGAATGTAATGCGGTAGATGATTCGTTCCACGGGAAGGCAGACTCGATCGAGTATCGTCGGCTTCCGGGAGAAAACCCGTTCCATGTATCCACCCAAGGGCTTCACCAGGGCAGTAACGATGATGAGAAACAGCAAATATTGAGCCGCGCTGTAGAAATCGGGCATTCTTTGTAGCGCTCAGTCCTTTCTCTTTCGAAATCGCGGCAGCTTCGTTGCGTGCATCACACTGATTCCATCACAGAAGGGCATAAAACGCATATAAAGAAAATTCATCGATCGGCTGGTAGAAATCGTTACGAACTTTTTATGAACTCTTTGCGCAAACTTTATGCGACTTCGCTTTGAATGTTAAGCACCGCAACAGTCAGCCCGCACTGTTTCGCCGCGAGGTTGCAATGGTTGCGTTTACGGCAGTGATTCTGCTATCTACGCTAGCTACGGCATTCTACGTGCGATTCCTTATCGCGATCTGCAAAGAATCTAAGGGCCAACGGATCCGTCACTTGGTGCGTCTCAGATCTGTCTGGGGCGAATCCGCAGCCCCGGCGGATCAGACGATGGAAGTCCCATCCCTTCGAGCCGCTTAAGAGCGCGGCATTCCTGTTTCCATCCTACCAGCTCCACGTCGAGCCTCAACGAGAACAAGCAATGACCGGGATAGTCATTTCCGGAGGAGAAAAGAACATGCGTTCGATGTTTGCTGTAATTACGATTATCGTAGCGCTGACTGTTTGCTCAGCGATGGGGCAGTCGACGTTTGGAAGCATTGTGGGTGTCGTGCATGACAAGACGCAGGCTGTGGTGCCTGGCGCAACCGTCAAGCTACAGAGCTTGGAAGACAACAGCGTTCGCTCGACCACCTCCGATCCGAACGGGTCGTTTGAATTTCTAAATCTAAAGTCGGGGAGATATTCCGTTTCGGTTCAGGCAGACGGCTTTTCTGATTTTCACATCGCAAACGCCGAACTGACCGCGCGGCAGACGCTCAGAATCGACGCCGCACTTGAAGTCAAGAGCCACTCGCAAACGATCGAAGTCTCCGACACCGTTGCGGTGATAAACACCGAGAATGCCACCATCAGTGACTCCTTCGCGAACCAGCAGATTACCGAACTTCCCCTGAATAGCAGAGCCACAACAACCAGCCCACTAAGCGCTCTGTCGATATCACCTAACGTGCAGCAGGATAGTTCAGGAAACATTGCTCTCGGGGGAGCGAGTTCCTCGATGGTGAACTTTTCGGTGGATGGAATCTCAACGACAAACGTCAGGCAAAACGGGGCGCTCCAGGATGCATACCCATCGCAGGAGGGGATTTCCGAGGTAAAGGTCACGTCATTCAACAACAATGCGGAGTTTTCGCAGGTCGGCGATGTAACCTTCACCACTAAGAACGGAACAAATCAACTTCACGGTAGCCTGTTTGAATATTTGCAGAACGACGCGTTGGACGCTGACCCCTATGGTTTCACCGGCAAGAATCCGAAACACTTTAATACATTCGGCGGATCGCTGGGAGGTCCGGTGACGATTCCAAGGCTCTATCAAGGAAGGGACAAGACATTCTTTTTTGTGGACTATGAGGGAAACCGCCGCGCAACCTCGGTCGCAGAGCAGTTTCTGGTTCCCACGCAAGCTGAACGAAATGGCGACTTGACCGCTCTCGGTGGACCGGCGATTCCTTCTACAAGCATCAATCCAACTGCGCAAGCTTTGCTGACATACTATCCTCTGCCCAATGTGACGGGACAATCCAACTATAATTACGAAACCTTTCAGCCGACACCATCCCGGACCGATGGAGCCGATATTCGCATTGATCAGAGAATTTCCGGCAAGCAATCGGCCTATGCCCGCTTCAGCCGTAAGAACATCAGTGAGGATTATCCCAACCCTCTGCTGCCGGATGATTCCGATAGCGTGCACAATCGCAGTTTGCTGGTCTCCCATCTGTACGCGATCAACACTCGACTGGTCAATGAATTCCGTTTCGGCTTCACTAATGTGACCACGAGCGTAGGTTTTCCCATTGCGGGAGCGCAGGCGCTCTCACAACTTGATTTAACCGGGGTTGATATCAGTCAGCACCCGACGACACACGCGTTTCCCACCTTCAACTTCAGCGCAGGAACGGGATTCACTGCGATCGGCAGAGACAAAGCTGGGGTGACACAGTCAAAAACAACACAGTTTACCGATAACTTAAGCTACAGCCGCGGAAAGCACACGTTCAAGACCGGCCTCGATGCACGGCGAGTGCGGTATTTCGATCTGGAAAGTTTTGCTCCGGTCTTTAATTCCGACGATTTCGGTGACTTCAACTTTCAATCAACCTTCACCGGAAACGCTTTCGGCGATTTCCTGATCGGCGCACCTACCACACTCAATTTTGCGGTTTCCAGTCCCGATGTAGGCGGTACCGCTTGGCAATTCGGTGTTTATGGTCAGGACGAATACGAATTAAACACGCATCTTACGCTGAATTACGGGCTTCGCTGGGAGGTCTTGCCCGGGTTTCACGAGGATGGCGGCAATCTGGCAAACTTCGACCAGAGAAACAATTCAATTGTCGTACCCAACCAGTTAGATGCATATCTGCGGCAGCAGAACATTGAGGCATCCAACCTGGCATTTCGGCAGTCGTTCAATACTTGCGGTCTGGGATACACAGCGCTTCCGTGCACGAACTACATCACAGCCAGCCAGGACCATTTGCCGCAGTCACTGCGTAACATCTACATGCGAAACCTTCAGCCGCGTGTCTCGATTGCCTGGCGGCCCTTCAACGACACGAAGACCGTAATCCGCGCAGGGTTCGGCGTCTTCACCATGACGAACCTTGGGCCCCTATCTTTCAATAACAGCGGGAACCCAACTTCGGCCCTTCATACCTACACGAATACCAAGAGCGCCAGCGGTGTTCCTCTGATTCAGTTCCCTAACACCGCTCCTCCGACAACAAGTGCTCAATATGGCGGCGGGGGGCTCGATCAAGGTGTTGATCCGAACTATCGTGATCCGCAGGCGAACCAATGGAACCTTACGGTGGAACGCCAGTTGGGAAACGAAGACAGTCTGCGCGTCAGCTATGTGGGCATGCACAGCTACCGCCTCAGCGTCACGGAAGACCTAAACCAAATCCCGGCGAGCACTACGCCGTACCAAACGACACCGGAGAGCCCTTATGTCGATTTGCGAGCCCCGTACCACAATTGGTTCACACTTTACAGCACCTTCAACGCCGGCGAAGCCAACTACAACGCTTTGCAAGTAGAGGCCACGCACAAAGTGTCACGCAGACTGTACTTCGACGCAAACTATACTCTCGCGAAAAATCTTGCAGATAATCAGGGTGACATTCCCACGGCATTTGCCGGAGAGGTGAATTACGGCGTGCCTATCGCCAATCGATTCGATGTAGCCAGTGACTACGGCAACGTAGAAGGCACGCGGCGACATCGCTTCCTTTTGACAGGCATCTATCAGTTGCCGGTCGGGGAGGGCCGGACACTGCTCAATACGGGAGGCTGGAGAAATGCCCTGCTGGGCGGTTGGGAGCTGAACACGATCACTCTCATCGAGACCGGACCTTGGCTGACGCCGAGCATCAGTGATTCATTTGACGAGTCCAATACCGATGTGCTGAATCGCGGTGCGTTCCTGCGTCCCGACGCGGTATCCACCGATTTCTATGCCGGTCAGTCCCGGGCTCACTACTTCAATCTAGCGGCATTCGCTCCCACCCCGGTTGGCGCCGGGCGGTTTGGCAATGCTGGAGTGGGAATTCTCGAAGGGCCTGGCACCGTGGCGGTCAGCCTCGGATTAGCCAAGGTATTCGCAGTGACGGAAAAAGCAAGACTGCGATTTGAATCGACGTTCACCAACGTATTGAATCACACAAACTTTGCTCCGCCAGCGACACAAATTGACAACACCGCCACCTTCGGTGTCCTCAGCGCTCCTCAAAATGCCGAAAACGCCGGCAATCGAACGGGGCAACTCGCGTTGCGACTCGACTTCTAGAAAAGGAAGGTTTCGACGTGTCACACAGAAATCTTCTGGCCTCACTCCTACTGATTACGTTCCTGTGCAGAGGGGGAAGCCCACTGGAAATACCCTTCGCGCAGAAGGCATCCGTTCCGAAACAGCCGGATACGGTGGCCATCGCGAGCGAAAAATGCAAAGAAATCCTCACCCTGATGGATACCGACAAGAACGGCAAGATCTCCAAGCAGGAGTGGATGAAGTTCATGGAGGCTGAGTTCGACAGGCTCGATACGAAGAAGACTGGCGAAATCGATCAGAAGGAGCTACTGCAATCAATCGTTGTTCGTGCAAAGGTGCGTACGTCCGACTTGGGCAAGTAATAGTCCGTTCGCGAGGCAGCACAGGCAGACACTCTTAGGCCAAATCGGGAAGATTCCTGCTGCAACTGGAGAAGTGAAAGCATTCGCGCGCTCCACATCAAGTGCGCGCAAAGCCATCTAATTCGGTTCAAAGTCGAAATTGTGTACGGGCACTGCTTGCACGTCGTGGTGTCAGGAGATCGCTAGACAGGACTCCAGCGTCTCTTGCCGGAGGCGTAGGTCTTTCAATTCGTTTTCGGCTAGCCTCTCAGAACATCCCGCGACCACGCGTCTACCCATCTCAACCAGTACATTTCGATAGCCCGAATTCTGTGTAGTGGAAGCCACATCACAAAGAGCTCGTAGTAGCCTTAGACTCACCGCCACATCGCCCTTTGCATAAAGACGAATCTGCTCGAAGGCAGAATTGAGCAGTCCTGCAAAACTGATCCACGGGAGGCTCACCCGTGCAACCCCTGGAGGATCAAAGAACAGTGACTCGACGGGGTCCCGCGAAGCAAAGCGAATCAGAATGCGGCTCAATTGGTCGATGCAACTGATTGCGCTCGTGGGATCATTGACCGCAGGAGAGATCGCTCGTAGGGCAATGTCGACAATCTGTAGCACGCCGAATTCGACATCCTGCAAAGTCCTGGTAGGACCAATGTCGAACACCCCGCGAAATTCCCTGCTGACCTCCGCAGTCAAACGTTCTGGTTTTGAAGCGAGAAGAAGTGGAATTCCCGCCGGAACGAACTGGCCAACCCGCCGAAGAACATGGACCTGCACGTGATAGGTCTTGGTAAGACTAACCAGCCTTGCCCTGTCCACATACCGGATGTAGCCGGATGTCTCATTCACAACGGCCGCTCGCCATGCTGATCGGTCCAGTGGGTAAGGTCCCGCAATGCGGGGATAACGATGGGTCGACGGCATCAGATCATCGATAAGTGCCCCGGTTTCGGTGGCGATACGATCGACGATGTTGTTGACACTGATGGCTTGCGATATGTGATGAATGAAAACCAACAACAGGCAGACGCAGACAAACGCCAGGACCATCGCGCCCAAAACGGTTGCCACTGGTGAAAAAGCAGACGGAGAGGAGCGTGCGGCAGGCAGGGCCGCTACGCAGTAGGAAAATGTCCCCAAGAATACTCCAAGGGTCCACTGTGTGACACGATCCCGCACGAAGCCCGTCAAGATCCGGGGAGAGAACTGCATGGAAGCCAACGTAAGGGTCATCAGCAGGATCGCGAACACGATGGAGACGACCGTCATAATCGAAGCAGCGATGGCGCCGAGGATGACTTGCGCCACCTGTGGGTCAGCGTGTGACGGAAATAGTGCCTGCGGAACCCAAGCGCTGAAGTGCGGAAAGGTCTCTTCTGCTTCC
>Ga0187784_10001373_pt1 | contig 19234 bp, 19 predicted proteins | sample 1015_SJ02_MP15_2_FD_132964 | JGI IMG/M metagenome (GOLD analysis project Ga0187784, IMG submission 132964) | Tropical peat soil microbial communities from peatlands in Department of Meta, Colombia - 1015_SJ02_MP15_20_MG | ecosystem: Environmental > Terrestrial > Soil > Wetlands > Peat | place...
AGATCTCGCCAAACATCTCGGCGATCCGCCGCGGGGTATCGACGAGCCCCTCACGCTCGGGATCCTCCCCCATCGCCTCGATGATCTGGCGGACGGCGCGCTGGACGGCGTCCTTGTCATAGGCCAGCCCGGCCACCCCGTCAGCGGAAACCGACGACGCCGGCTTGCTACCCATGGTGGCCATTTTATACCATGCTGGGCAACTTGTCATCCATCCGGTGAGCACCCGATTTCCGGCCGCGCATTTGCCATCCAACCAGGAGGCGGGCCGGTCGGCCCCGTAGAATCGTCGCAACGTGTGGGTGCTGATCTCCGAGTACTTCACGGGCGTGCCGGCGACCGGATGGCTCAGTCCATTGCGGCGCAGAGTTACGCGATCGTGACAGCGGCGTTACACATGTTCCGTGCCCGCGCTTCCCAAACGCCAGCGCTGCATAATGTGCGTATCCATCCGGGCTCGTTCCCAGCCGACGAGCACATCGCGGCAGGCCTAGGACCCAATCGCGGGCGGTTGCGAAAAGAGGTTCGCCCTGCTCGACGCGGGGCGTTGCCCCGACGGGTGCGGCTCACCCGGCAAGTCCGGTTCGGTCTCCCCGCATCGCAGCAGACATTCGCGCGCGCGTGCCGCCACTCACGGCGCGCCGGAGCCCGGTAGCATGGATCGTATCATCACCGGCTGGGACATTGGTGGTGCGCACATCAAGGCGGTCCGCGTGGCCTGCGGCGGAGATGCGCCCCATGTCGAGGCCGGAGTGATCCGGTCGTTCGATCTTTGGAAGGCTCCCGACCGCCTCGCGGACGTGCTGGCGGATGTTGCGGTCGAGGTAGGCACGACCGACACCGTGGCCGTGACCATGACGGCGGAACTGTGTGACTGCTTCCCATCCAAACGCGTCGGGGTCGCACATGTGATTACCGCGTGCACCACTGTCCTGTCGCCCAGCGACTTGCGAGTCCTGGACGTCCGAGGACGGTGGCTGGATCCGGCTCGGGCGATGGAGGTCCCGCTCCGGGTGGCCTCGGCCAATTGGGTCGCGACGGCCCATCTCGTGGCGTCGCGCGTTCCCCACACGGTCTTCGTCGATGTCGGCAGCACCACCACCGACCTCATCCCGATCGAGGGCGGAGAGGTCTGTGCCCGCGGCCTGACCGACCCTGGTCGCCTGGCACGCGGCGAACTTGTCTACACCGGCGCCTCGCGCACCAACGTCAGCGCCGTTGTGGAGGGCGTGCCCGTCCGGGGCCGTTGGTGCCGCGTCTCCGCGGAGTACTTTGCGGTGACCGGCGACGTCTATCTGGTCCTGGGGGATCTTGAGGCGGCGGCGTATACATGCGAACCGCCGGATGGTGGGGAGCGCTCGGTGGAGGCGTCCCGGCGCCGCCTCGCCCGCATCATCTGCGCCGATACCGAAATGCTCACCACGGACGAGATCGACGGTCTCGCGCGGTTCGTGCGCCACCGACAGGTGACCACGATCACTGACGGGCTTCTGCAGGTGCTCTCGGCGATGCGCCCCTGGCCACCGGTGGTGACCGTCACAGGAACGGGGAAGTTCCTCGCGGAGGCGGCGGCGAGCCAGATCGGACTCCCGGTGGTCGACCTGGACACCGAGCTCGTGCTTCCCCCTGAGGGCGCAGCGTCGGCTGTAGCGGTAGCGTGGTGGCTGGCCCAGAGCCTGGACGCGAGTGCCAGGAAACCATGATGGCCATGCACACCGTTGTCAAGATAGGCGGCAGCCTGCTGCGACTCGGAACAGCTCCCGTCTCTGCCGTGCTCGGACGGCTCGCCGACGCGATCTCCACCGTCCCCTTGTTGGTGGTGCCGGGCGGCGCCGTATTCGACGGTGAGGTCCGGAAAGCGTCATGCTATCACAACATCGGGAATGACGCTGCACACTGGATGGCGGTGACAGCCATGGATGCGTACGGGTGGTGGCTGGTCGATTTGGCCCCAGGGAGCGTCCCCGTGCGCGACCTGACCGAGGCGCAGCAGGCGGTTGTGGCTGGCCGCGTGCCGGTGCTGCTGCCGTTCGCACTGACGTATGGACGCGACGCGCTCCCCCACACGTGGGACGTCACGTCCGACTCCATCGCCGTTTGGGTCGCGGCCGCCGCAGGGGCGCGGCGCGTCATCCTGGTAAAGGACGTCGACGGGATCTACACTACCGAACCCGGGAGAGGGCCGGAACCTGAGCTGCTATCGGAGGTCGACTCGGCCACGGCCTCAAATTCGGGTGCGGTCGACAGGTACTTTGCCGAAGCGCTGGCGAGGTTCTTCCCCTCAGGAGAGTGCTGGGTCACAGGTGGAACCGATCCTGCGGGGCTGGCCGATCTTATCCTCGGCGGAAGGCCGACGGGAACGCGGGTGATATTGCGGCCAGCGTCCGCTTGAGGTCGGCGACGCGATCACGGCTGACCGTTCCGGTCCGCCCGCCTTCGCACGCCGCGCTGCGGACGCCGACAACGTCGGCGCCAAAGGCAGCGACGCGAGGCAGATCCGTGAAGCGTAGTGATCCCGCCAACCCCACCTCGAGGCCCGCCGCATGTGCCCGTGCCACGAACCGGCCCAACACAGAGTCGGAAAGGAACTCGAGCAACCCGCAGCCAGGACGCTTGTCGAACGTATCGAGCATACATCCCTCGATGCCGGCCGAAATCGCAGCACTAACCAGATCATCGGCGTCGAGCAACCCCCGGGCCGGCCCGTCGGCGAACCCCACGGCCACCACGCGCGGGGCGTCGGCGCGGCTGCGCACGGCGCGGCAGATCTCCCTCAGCAGCGCCTCCGCCGCTGCCACTGTGCGCGAGGCCGCGAGGCCAACCTTGACGTACTGCACTCCGAGCACGGCGGCCCCCAGCGCCGCCAGGGCGGCGGTCCCCGGGAGGTCGGGCAGGTCACCCAATGCCACGCTCACGGGAATGCGGGCAGGGACCGCCTCTCGCACAGCGCGCACCACGCCAGGCGGTTGAGCCCCCAGAACCCCCTCGCGCGGGTTCTTGACATCGACGATGTCGGCACCGCCCGCAACGACCGCCCCAGCCTCTTCCGCGTCGGTCACGCTCACCAACAAGCGCATTGGGTGCCTCCTCTAGTGTGAATATCACGCGCCAGGGCCACGCAGGAACTCGAAACCGCCCTCGAGGATCGCCGCGAACAGGGCGGCCGCAATGAAGTCTGCCGTGGTGCCGGGGTTGAGTCGGTTACCGCGTCGCCGCAGCGAGCGGTCCAGGTCCTGCACGTGGCGTCGGCCATGTGGTGTGGTGACTCCGCCGGCCGCGAGGGCCCGGGCGGCCGCCCGAGCCACGGTCTCGGCCGTCGCCATGTCGTTCTTTCGGGCGATCAGCGTATCGGGCACCTGGGCCAGGACCGAGAGGAACGTCTGGACCACGGCTTGCCGGAGCGGTTGCCGCTGCTGCCACGCCCGCAGGGCGGGCATCGCGATATCGAACGTCACGGAGAAACCCGTCACGTACTCACGCGCGATGGCGTCGCGCTCAGCCGAGCTGGCCATAGCTTTGCGCAGGGGCACTGTCACCTGTCCCCGCACGTCGTGTTCCGCCACCTCGCCGAGTCCGCCCGGCTGCGCCAACCGGATAGCCTGGTAGGCTAGGCGCGCGTCCTCCACTGTCAACGACGCCAGGACCTGCCGCAGCCGCACCCGCAGGCTCCCCGCCCCGCACGCGCACGCCAGCGGGGCGAACAGCAGTATCGTACCCAGGTTGGTGTTGGTAGCCACTACCCGCCGCGTCGCGCGGACAGCGCGCAGGATCGTCTCGCCCACCGGACGGCGGTGCGCCTGGGCCATGGCGGGGCCGATGGCCAGGGCGCTCAGCACGAAGTCTTCAAAGCGGGCATCGTGGAACTCGTCGGCCGGGCTGACGTTACCAGGCTTGGGGACGCTAACCTCGAGCAGACAGGCCGTCTGGGCCGCACGACCCACGTCTTGCCGCCCGTGCAGACCGTTCACGGCTGTCGGATCGTCAATCGGAGGCGAGCAGAGCATCGACCAGTGCCTGTGCAATGTCCACAGCCGTGGTTTGCTGGAGACCTCTCCAGCCCGGCATGCTGTTGACCTCGAGCACGCAAAGACGGCCCTCGACATCCCGCAGAAGGTCCACGCCGGCGTAGAAAGTGCCGATGGCCTGGGCGGCCTGGATGCTGAGCGCCACGACTTCTGCATCGGGCACGTAGGGGATGGGCGTGGCACCCTGGGTGACGTTGGTCTTCCACGACGAACCGCGGCGGATCATGGCTGCGACTACCCGGCCGTCGATGATAAACGACCGAATGTCCTCAATCCCATGGTCGACGTACTCCTGCAAATAATAGACATAGCGGCCGAGCTGCAACGCCCTAAAGACGCGGGACGCGACTTCGATACCCTCGACCCGCACCATGCCCTTGCCCCCGCCACCGAACAAAGGCTTGATGATCGCCTGTCCCCATTGCTGCACGCATTCCAGCGCCTCGTCCATCGACTCGGTGACGATCGTGGCCGGCGTGGATACCCCGTGGAGCTCCAGCAGTTTGGAGGTGAGGTACTTGTCCACGGCGCGCTCAATACTCCGGGGCGGGTTCACCACGCGTACGCCCATCGCCTCCAGGACGTGGAGCGCGTCCATCCGGAAGATGATTTGTTCCAACGAGCCGATGGGGATGTCGCGTACCAGGACGAAATCCGCGTCGTCCATGGGCACGCCCAGAGAACCCACGGCAGGGCTCCCGCCGATCTGAGCGCGCAACCTTCCCGGGCTAACGGTCTGGGTCAGGACGCCATAACGGTTGAAGGCAGCCAGCAGACGCCCGCCATGCCAGCTATCTTCGCTACCGATGATGCAGACCTTCACGCAGCGCCCAGCAGGCTGGCGCGCAGCACCCCCGGATTGACGGCGCCCGCCCGGTAGATCCTACCGCTACGCCGGTTCGTGAGCACGACCTCGGCCACGCCGAAGGCCATGGGATCCATGCGGTAGAATCCACCCGCGGCACGCAGCATCTCGACAAAGGGCCGCCCGGACTGCGGCGAGGCACTGGCAGGCAGCAGCGGAACGGCACGCGCGACGTCCTCGTCCGGCGCATCGACCGTGACCCAGACCCTGGCACCGTAGAGCAAGCAGTCGTTCCCCCACCCCAGCGCCTGCATGTCGTCGCCCGCCACGGGGGCGACAGGGGCGATGCCGCACCCATCCGTAACCGCCTGGACCGGAAAGCCCACAAACAGCATCTTGTGCAACACCGCTTCGACCGACCGGGCCGCCACCTGCACACTCCCCACGATGCTAGCCGTGGGCGCGATCGCCACACTCAGGCGGCTGGCCGGAATCCCACACGGCGATGCGATGGCGGCGATGACCGCGTCATCGGGCAATTGGCGTCCTTCGAGCAAAAGGACTGCGACATCGTCCTGCTCGGTGATACCCAGGCGCGCGAAGAGGTCCTCGCCCCGCGCCAGCGCCCTGGCCGGACCTGACCCCATGGCGCTGAACTCCCCCACCTTGACATGCCAGCCCGCGTACTGGGACCCCAGACACGCCAAGGAAGGGGAACTGACTGTAACGAACGCGCCCGGCAACGGAAGATCAGGGATGATCTCCATCGGCGCAAAGGTCACGCTTCCCCGCCCACCCAGCGTCGCCTCGGCGAACAAGGCCCCGGCCGCCAGGCTACCGGGCACGTCGATACCCGCGTCGATAACGGTGGCCCCGCTGCCCAGCGTGAGGACCCGCACCCCCACTAAATCCGCAGTCGCAGCCCAACGGGACAGAATAGCGGAAGCGGTGGCGTTCAGGCCGGGGCGCCCTGCCATAATAGGATCTCTCCCTTCCCTCTCTCGGCCGCATCACCGGTGTAATGGCGATACACGCCCTCGGACGCACCGTCCGGCAGGGGGACCTCAAGCGCCGCCAGCGCGCGCAGGAACGGCCGCAGGAAGACCGGCCGGTAGGAGCAGTCGTGCGCGAACGTGGGAAGGAGCTCCAGTGGCTCGAACGCAACGACGGTGCCGCTACGCATCCAAGCGCCCGTACGCCACCCAGCCGGCCCGACGACTACCAGGGTCCCGCCGCGCATCTGGAGTCCGGCGAAATCGCCGACCCTCCCCAGGACGGCGATCATTCCGGCGCGCATACGCATGCCCACCTCGATACCGGCATCGCCTTCTACGACGATCACGCCACCGCGCATCCCGGTTTCGCTGCCGCGGTAGGCGGCGCCGACCTGCGCCCCGGCATTCCCCCGGATGCGGACGTATCCACCGGTCATCTCCGCCCCCACCCAGTCGGCCGCATCGCCATCCACGATAATCTCCCCGCCACTCATACGAGCGCCCACGTGCATCCCTGCGGCGCCGTGCACGATGATGCGGCCGCGCGTCATGCCCGCGCCAATGCCCTTGACGAGGCGCAGATCGCCGCGAACCATCAGCGTCTCGCTTCCATCGCCGATTACGTCGAAGAAGTCACCGAGCCGGCAGCGATCGTGACCGTGGTACATCGTGAGGTCGAGGAGTTGCCCGCGGTCGAGCGACCAGACGATGTCGGGAGTAAGCGAGTCGCTCTCGAGCGGTACATCTGGCGCGCGCACCATCACCAGTTCTGTCACGCTCATACTCCCTATTTACCGCATCGCGGGTCGATGTGCAATCGGTTCCGCGCCGGATCTTTGCATTACCAAGTTGTTCGCCGAACACATTCAGTAAAAGAAATCGGTCGAAGAACCGATGTCAATCGAGAAGGATCGTGCTAAAATTTCTATAAACCCTTGACCTTAATCTTAGATTGGCCTTAAAGTAAAAAGGGCTCCCCCGTGTGTAAAGTTGAAGTTAGAAACTCTCCATGGGGGCTAGTGATGCGGGCGGAAGCGCGTGCGCAGAGCGTACCGAAGCGAGGGTGCGCAACAGTCACGGTGCGGCAAATAGCCGCACCGTGTTGCGTTTTCTAGGCGACGGGAGGAGTTGCGAATGAGCCCACGGAGAGGCGGACGTCCAAATGAACCGACGCGCGGGCCGCGGAAAGCGGCCAGTACCCGGGGTCCGCGAAAGGAGGTGACTGGACAAGAGAGCCCGGGCAAGGTCAGTGGCCCATCGGAAGTAAAGCGAGAGGAGGTTCGGCGCATGGCCAGTCAAAAGGTGTTCGAGAACATGGTATCCCAGGCATTGGCAGCAGTCTGGGCTGATGTGCGCAACCTCAAGAAATTGCGGGGGACAACCTTCAAGATTGAGGACAGCAAACCGTACGTTGACGCGGTCAACGGCATGAGCGCGGTAGACGACGAGAGCAAGGAGGTTATCGCCCTCCACGTCCAATCGGTCAACGCCCACTACGAGATACTCAAGGGCCTTACCGATACGGTCCGGCCCGAGGACGATCCCTTCGTGGAGCACTATCAGACCGGGCCCATCCTTGAGATCTTGCGCGAGGAGGATTCCGCGTTCGACAAGTCCGTGAAGCGCTTCATCGATGCCATCGGGGAGAATGAGGCCCTCATCGGTCGCGAGTCGGTCAGGATCTACGGCGGGTTCTACGGCCCGATCGCCTGTGTGGACTTCGCGTTCTCGCCGGGGTCGACCCCCAACATCGTCAACCGCATCCTGAAGCCGCTGGACATCCCCAAGGCGCACAAGGAGACGATCCTGGCCTCCAAGTCGTTCGGGATGAATACCTCGTACGCGGTGGGAGGGACGTTCCAGGCGGCAGTCGAGACGGGAAAGACGGTGGCCGAAGCGTCGAAGGAAGAGGTCAAGTTCTTCCAGTTCATCTACGACCAGCCCATCGCCGCGCAGGACCAGATTATGGCCACCCACAACCTCGGCGGGCACGGGCCGCATACGTCCTTCGACACCGACAAGTATCAAAAGCAGTACAAGGAGCGGATGCGCCCGGTGGTGAAGGCGGCTGTGGCCGCGGGCGTGCACCCGGCCAACGTCCTTTGCGTCCCGGCCTACTGCGTCGGCGACGTCGCCCACCACAACTCGCAGACCAACTTCAACTTCGCCCAGGATCCCATCGTCATGGCTATGTGGGAGGCCCACACCCAGACCCTGGACAACACCCTGCATCGCGGGTTGCAGAAGGGCTTCAAGAACGAGTACCAGGTGCTCTCCACGGCCATCGGGACCTCGGCTGCGTGCTTCGCCTACGAGCTGGTGAAGGACTATGTGCCGATCCCGAGCGTATTGGAGCTCCTGGTGAACCGGTTCCACAACATGGTGCTGATGAACCCCAGCCGTCCGTTGGCGGCCGAGCTGCACAATACCGACTTCATGATGTCGGTATGGCGCGGCTGGAAGATCCTGCAGCCGAAGCCCCTGGGCGGCGGCGGCGAGATCGATGGGGTGACTATCGACTTGAGCCCCATTGACGGGCACGATGTCCTGCGCAACATTCACCGGTACACATATCCGCCGTGCGCCATCACGCAGCGGCTGGGCACGATGTTGAAGTTCTCCGACTTCCCGTGCCTTCTTACCAGCGAGCCAGTGACGGCCACGATGCTGACCCACGTGATCTCGCTCCACAAGGAGACCGCGATGGCACCGTTGCGTTTCGACAAGGACTGGGGCATTAGCCAGTTCCGTCTCACCAACGTGCCGTGGGTCACCGGGCTCGGCGCCGGTAAGGCGGGGTACGAGCAGTACACCGAGGCGCTCTAGGGTCCCTTACGTCCCCGTCGGGGCGGGCCACGCCCGCCCCGACGGGCTCCATGCACCAAGGTACTCATGCGCGACAGGAGAGAGGGTATATGCGTGAGCCAACCGAGACGGGGGGCCGCTCCTTTTGTTGCCCGTGGGTGCGATCCGAGGGGTGATTGGGGATGAAGAAGATCCTGCTGCAGCTGGACACCGACCGGTGTCCCAGTGCCTTCGATAGTATCGCCGCCTACGACGCAGGCGTAGACATTGTGCAGCCTTACGCTAACGTCCGTCCCGAGGACGTCCGGGACATCGTCTACGGTGCGATCTTCACCCGAGGAAGAGACGACCTGAAGAACACAGCGATCTGGATCGGCGGCACCAACTTCCCCCAAGCCGAGGAGATGCTGAAGGTAATAACGGGCACCTTCTTCGGCTACTTCCACGTATCGGTCATGCTGGACGCCATGGGCTGTACGACCACATCCGCAGCGCTCGTCGCCAGGATCGCCCAGACCATAGAGCTGCGGGGGTGCAAGGCCGTCATCTTCGGAGGCGGCGGCCGGGTCGGGGCGCGGGCCGCGACGCTGATGGCCAGCGAGGGCGCTCGCGTGCTGCTCGCCCTACGAAGATCCCCGACCGTCGAACGGGCCGAAGCCCTGTGCCGGGATCTCCGCAGCCGGTATGGCGTCGAAGCGACATGCGAGGTGGTGGAGACCGACTCCGAACGGCAGAGCGCGCTGGATGGCGCTACTATACTGGTGAACACCGGGCCGCCCGGCCTGCGAACCGTCCCGCGGGCGATCTGGTCGGCGGTGCCGACCCTCCAGGCGGTCGCCGACGTCAACGCCGTGCCGCCGCTGGGGGTAGAGGGCGTCGAGATGGGCGATAATGGCACCGTACGCGACGGCAAGAAGTCCTTCGGCGCCATCGGCCTAGGGATCTTCAAGATGAAGGTACATTACGCATGTGTGGCACAGCTGTTCGAGCGTAGCGATCTGGTGGTCGATCATGTCAAGGGCTATGAGATCGCCAAGGAGGTAGCCGCGACTACGGCCGGCACGTAGGAGGCGCCGACAAGGAAGACCCTCCGGTGCGCTACGCACCAGAAGCCCGGCACGTTTGCATGCGCGGTCGCCCTGCGTGCCTTGGCAGCAAGCCTTGCCATGGAGGGTCTGTTCGTCTTATCGGCCAGGCCGACGCGTCGTCCAGCATCCCGAACGTCAAGGAGATCGCAGCCGGCTAGATTTTGTGGGTCCCGGCAAGACCTTTCAGGGCCGGAAATCATAGCAGGCGCGAGAGGAGGCTAGGGACGATGCCGCGAGTGGTGGGAATCGATCCGGGCACGGTGAGTTTTGACGTCTGCGGACTTGAGAATGGACGAGTCTTCCTGGACACGTCAATCCCGTCCCCGGAGATCGCCGCCAACCCTGAGACGATGGTGAACCTCCTTCGGTCGGCGATGCCGCTGGACCTCATCGCCGGGCCGTCGGGCTACGGTCTGCCTCTAGTCAGAATCGAAGATGTGGACGAGCCCGCGATCGCCCTGGTGATCCTGGTAAATGCCGAGGATCGCGAGCGCATCGCGGTGCTGGGCGGGTTGCGGCGGCTCATCCTGCGCATGAAAGAGGTACGTCTCCCCGTCGTCTTCACGCCCGGGGTGATTCACCTGCCCACCGTCCCGCGCCACCGCAAGGCAAATAAGATTGACATGGGTACGGCAGACAAGCTCGCTTGCTGCGCGCTGGCCATCGCCGATCAGAGCCGGCACCTGGGCATTCCGTTCGCAGAGACCGCCTTCGTCCTCGTCGAACTGGGCGGAGCCTACACCGCCGTGCTCGGCGTCGAGGGTGGGCAGATCGTCGATGGCCTCGGCGGCACCACAGGTGGCCCCGGCTTTTACTCGCTAGGCATGATGGACGGCGAGGTCGCCTATCTGCTCAACGGCTTCCCGAAGGAGACGCTGTTCTCGGGCGGCGCTGCGGACATTGCCGGCCGCAGGGATCTGACGCCCGAAGCGTTCGCCAGCGCCGTCGCGACCCACAGCGCCCCGCGCGACGCGTGGGAGGCGGTCCTGGAGGGCGTCACGAAAAGTGTGGCTGCCGAGATGACAGTCGTCTCCCGGCCACGGGAGATCCTCCTGTCAGGGAGACTGTGCCGCACTGAAGCGGTACGGGCAGACCTCGACCGACGGCTCGCGCGGTTCGCGCCCGTGCGCCGGGTCCAGGGCATCGCCACGGTGGCCAAGGAGGCTGCGCAGGGCTCCACCCTCTTGGCCGACGGTCTGGTTGGTGGTCCCTATGCACCTCTGGTGGAGGCGATGCGTCTGCGGGAAGCGACCGGGAGCACGCTCGACTACCTATTCCTTCACGGAGGCGACCAGATCAGGGCGCGCTTCCCATGAAGGTGTGCCGGGCGCGGGGTCGGGCAGCGTATGCCGTTCATCATCGAAAGCATCGTCTCGACTGAGGGCAGTGACGGCCGGGTAAACTTCGCGCCCATGGGAGTAGTGTGGGAGCCGCCGCAGCTCACCCTCAGACCATATATAGACACCACCACCCTCCGCAATCTGCGAGTCACCCGAGAGGCGGTGATCAACCTCACCGACAACGTCCTGCACTTCGCCCACAGCGCCTTGACGGATCTCGCGCTTCCCGGCCATCCCTCGCATCATGTACGAGGGGCAATCCTGGAGGATGCGTGCGCGTATTACGGGGTGGCGGTCGACGCGGTGACGGAGCAAGGTGACCGGGCACGGGTGCCGTGTCACATCGTCGAGGAACAATGGCTCCGGCCATTCTTGGGATTCAACCGGGCGCGCAGTGCCGTCATCGAGGCGATCATTCTCGCGACACGGCTGCGGTGGCTGTCTAGAGACGACGTGTCCCGAGAACTGCAACGACTCGCGCAGATTGTGGACAAGACCGGGGGCGCTCCCGAACACGAGGCGTTGGCTTTCGTTGACCGGCACGTGTGTCGCTGGTTAGCCAGCCCCGAGGCAACTCGCGATGGATGAGCGCGCAGTCCGTGTCGTCGCGCACGCTAGGCTGCACTTCGGCCAGCTCGACTTGAACGGCGGGCTGGGAAGGCAATTCGGATCGATTGGCTTGGCTATCGAAAGGCCGCGTGTCGTCCTGGAGGCCTCTCCGGCCGCCGGGTTCTCGGCTGAGGGCCCGGACGGCGAGCGTGTAGAGCAGGCGGCGGCGCGCTTCTATCAGACCACAGGTGGTTTCCCGGCCGCCAGGATCCGCGTCCTGGAGTCCATCCCGGCCCACGTCGGCCTCGGTTCGGGGACACAGGTGGCGCTGGCCACGGGTCTGGCGCTGGCCCGACTCGCTCGCATCGAATTGGACACGTGGCAACTCGCCCGGATCATGCACCGGGGCAAGCGTTCGGGTATCGGGATCGGCGCCTTTGCTTTCGGGGGATTCATCGTCGATGGCGGCATTGACAACACCTCGAACGGTGCCGCCATCCCCCCGATCCTGTGTCGGCACCCATTCCCCGATGATTGGTGGGCAGTAGTTGCCGTCCCCGGCGGGAACCAAGGCATGTCCGGCGCCGCGGAAGACGACGCTTTTGCCCATGCCCCACCCATGGATCCGGAACGCGTCGGAGAGATCTGCCGCTTGCTGGTCATGCAACTCTTGCCGTCGCTCATGGAGCGTGACCTCCGGGGTTTCGGTGCAGCGCTGACTCGGATCCAGGAACTCCTGGGTGATTACTTCGCCACGGCGCAGGGCGGACGGTTCTCGACGCCTTTGGGGAAAACGCTCGCGGACTTGATGTTTGAAGCGGGAGCCAGCGGCGTCGGGCAGAGCAGCTGGGGCCCAACCGTCTATGGCCTGGTGCAAGACGAGGGCACAGCCCGAGCTCTCGCCGGGCGCTTGGCGGGTGCGGTGCTGCCCGGAGAGGGGGCGGAGATCTTGTGCGTTCGCGCGGCCAACACGGGCGCGGCCTGCGTACCGGTGACCGGCACGGGAGCGGCGCAGATGCCGGCCGGATGGCGATGACTGTGTTGATCCTGGGGGTGTCCACGCGCGCGATCGCCCAGTCGGCCACGCGGGCGAGCTACGACGTGCGAACCATAGACTTCTTTGGTGACCGCGATCAGGAACGCTGCTGTCCGAACCTGTCGCTGCGCCGCGATCTGCAGGTACCGTTCAGCGCGTGGGAACTATTCCGGGCAGCGCTCCGGGACGATGCACAACCGGTGGACGGCGTAGTCTATCTCGCCAATTTGGAGAACCACCCTGACGTCATCGCGGCGCTGGCGACCCGCTTCCGCGTGCTGGGCAACGCTTCGGCCACGGTGGCATCGGTCCGCAACTGGGAGACACTGGCCGCCTCCGTCAACGGGCTGGGGTTTGCCACGCCTCGGACCTTACGCACAGAAGACGCCCCGTCGGAGAGGCGTTGGCTCTCCAAGCCGCGCCGCAGCGGCGGCGGAGCGGGCATCAGGCCATGGCAAGGCGAGCCATTGCGCCGGGGACGTATCGTCCAGGAGTACGTCGAGGGACCTCCCTGCTCGGTGACGTTCGCCGCGGACGGGAAGCGAGCCATTGTGTTGGCCATCAACGAGCAACTCATCGGGCGGCGGGAATTCGGCGCGACCGGCTTCCAGTACTGCGGGAACATCCTCCCTCTGGCGGCCGGGCGGGATCCGGCACTTGCTGACCGGCTTCAGGTTCTCGTCGACGGGCTCGTCCGGGACTTCGGGCTGGTGGGGGTCGGCGGCGTGGACTTCGTGCTGGCGGACGAGCAGCCCGTGATCTTGGAGGTCAACCCCCGCTACACGGGCTCGATGGAGCTCATCGAACGGGCCACCGGTCTGTCGGTATTCGAGACGCACCTGCATGCCATCGATGGCATGCTCCCGGAGACCGGAATGCTGCGCGCCTTCACAGGCTACTGGGGGAAGGCGATCGTGTTCGCCAGCCGTCCCATCGTCATGGCGGATCATGAATCGTGGCTGGAGCGGGGTCTCTGCGACGTCCCCCACGCAGGGGACCGGATCGAAGCCGGCCAGCCCGTCTGTACGGTCATGGCACAAGGCACGACCCGGGAATTGTGCCTGGCCGCGCTAGCGGCCGGCGCAAAGGAGGTGTACCGTGAGCTCGATGGATAGGAAGCCGGGGCGTCTGGTGCTCATCCCCGCGCGCACGGCGAGGCAAGGACAGCAGATCAACATCGGCAAGGAGAATCCGGACTACCAGGCCATCGTTCAGACGCTTACCGTGAACGCCGCCGACCTGGCACGATTGGGCATCGCAGACGGCGCGCGGATCCGGGTTCGTTCGCCTCACGGTCAAGAGATCTTCCGCTGCCAGGCCGGCGACATCCCCGAGGGTTTGGCCTTCGTGCCCTACGGACCGCCGGCGAACCGCCTGATTGGGGCGTCGACGGGGGGGACGGGCATGCCCGAATCGAAGGGCATCGAGATCGAGCTCGAACCGCTGGAAGGAGAGGACGCACGATGACTCGCTGGCTTCAGGTGTGGGGATGGGCCGAGGAGAACGACCGGACTCGCCGCCTTCAGGAGGCGATCGACTACTTCCGCCTGGATCCCACGGAGGTTCTGGGTCGGCCCGAAGTCGAGAATGAGCTCCTCGAGCGCTATACCCAGGCGGTAAATAAGGGGCCCGACCCGCAGGCCTCCCCGCCTCCCGAACAGTAGTCCGCCTCATTCCGGTCAATTTCGCCTCCCACATCCCCTGTCTTTTTGTCTTTTCGAAGGTCTTTCCGGGACTTGCGGGAGATCTCGAGAAATGCTATGCATATTAATTAATTCGGTTTAGTACAATATGCCTACATCGGGGGAGGGGAAACGGAGTGACACCGAGCGCGGAGGACGGGAGAAGTTCCACGACGTCTCGCACCGGGTCGTCTCAGGGAGGTCCCGAGGACGAGACTCATGCGGTCGTCACTTACACGCTCTATGATCAGAATGGCCGGCAGATACCGTGCCATCTGTGTGGTGGGACCGACTGCTGGACGGTCGAGCGGGAAGGAGTGGTGTTCGTGTGTGAGCACGAGCCCATTGCGCTCACCCGGGGTGCGATCCGGCAGCTGAGCAGTATGCCGGCCAGCCGGGTGGCCGCCTTCGAGTTCGTCGGCCTCAAGAAGCCGCTTCCCGCGTCGGGCATGGTCCCCTGGGTCTGCGGCCTGGGGACTTAGTCCCGATCGCTCCTGGGTTTCCGGCGACCTGACCACCGCTGCGTCAGCCGCACGTGTCGCGTCGGCGGCGCAGGCGGTGTCAGGTAACCCCAGTCGAGATGCTGTTCCTGAGTGTACGCTTTGCCCAGCATCAGGGCCATGTGGGCCTTCATCAGTTCTCGCCCCAGGTAGAAGGCGTGGGTGGGCTCCTCGACCTGGAGTTGCCCGAAGATCTCCTGGATGTCGCGGCCGGTGACAAAGCGTTCAGCGTTGAAGACGCAGATCTGGTCGTCGGTCACGAAGATGCGATAGTTTGGGTCTCGGATCTGACGATGGAGCGCGCGCAGTTCGTCCAGCGTGTACCGTGACGCACGGCGGTCCTTGACGACCAAGAGCCGGTCTTCCAGATTCTTGGGCAGTACGCCGTGCGCGTGGCTGTAGGCAGCCAGCCGGCGGGCGATATCGAGTTCCCGGACCGTACCGCGGGTCCACGACGCCACCTCGGTCGTCAGCACGTAGGTCACGCCCACCTCTTGCGCCAACCCCGCGAGGAGAGCGTTCACGCCGATGGTGTCCGCGTCCAGGAGTTCGGTAATGTGGTGTGTGCCGATCATCACCTCCGCTTGCGGCCAGCGTCGGCGGACTTCGAGGAGCCGCTCCAGCGACTCCACAAATCCGAAATTCAACGGCGCAACGATCGGATCGATGACGTAGCGGAGCCCCAAGCGCTCCAGGGCGGCGACGTTGGCCGCAAGCGATGGCATCCCGCCGTCGAAGTCCGGCACCACCACGGGCACGGCACGCAGGCGCGGCGCCAATTCGAGGTTGGACGCGTTGAGGCTTAGAACGTAATCTACCCCCGCAGCATCCGCATCCAGGATCTCGCCCTGGTCGAAAGTATCGATGCTCACGGCAAATCCGTGCTGCTTGAGCAGCATCACGGCCTCGCTCACCTGCGGCCAGCGATTACCGACGGCGCATCCCAGGTCGATAACATCGGCGCCTGCCTGTCGATAGTACTCCGCGCGGGCCAGTAGGCCATCGAGGGATAGAATCGAGGCGTTGTGGATCTCGGCCACGATCTTGATGGTGTAAGTCCCGTAGCCCGCACGCTCCGTCGGCCGGCCGAAGTGCTCGGGAAGATCCAGGAGATCCTTGGGCCCCCGGACAACGCGCACGCCGGCCCGATCCTCCAGAACGGCCAAATCGCCTTCGCAGAGACCGGGAATCATCACAAGACTCGCCAGGCGCGGTGGTGTCAGGTGGGATGCGATCCACGAGGTCGTCATCAGCGCGGCCACGGTGATCGGCATGACCGCCACCTCGTACTCAAACGCGGGCCGCATCCCGTCCAGCACACCCCGCAGCGCCCGCTCCGCCAGGCGTCCCGTGACGAAGACGATCTTTTCGGAGGCTCCGGCTCCGGTTTCGCCCATAGCTGCGCCGTCTACCACATGACGGCTCCGCCGTTGACCACGATGGTCTGCCCCGTGATGAAATCAGCGTCGGGGCTGGCCAGGAAAACGGCTGCGGCAGCCACATCCTCAGGGCGTCCCCAGCGCCCGAGGGGCGTCGTCTTGACGACGCGCTCCCGCAGATCCGGCGCGAGCGTCTGCCCCCACTCGGTTTCGATCCATCCCGGCGCGATGACGTTGACGCGGATCGCCGGAGAGAGACTACGAGCGAGAGATTTGGAATACGCCCAGACGGCCCCCTTGGCCAAGGAGTAAAGGGTGCCGTGGTGGGTCCCCATGCCGGTAAAGATGTGGTCCCACGCGATGTTGATGATCTTGCCCCCGCCCTGTCGATGCATGACCGCCGCCGCCACCTGGCAGCCGTGGATCGTGCCCTTCACATCGACGCGCAGCAGCAGGTCGACCTGCTCGGCGAAGCTCAGTTCGCCGCCATCCCCGGTGAGGACGTCGGCCCCGGCATTGTTGACCCAAATGTCGACCCGGGCAAACCTGGCCATCACGGCGTCGCCGAGCCGCTGCGTATCCTCGAACGTGGCCACGTCGGCTTGGATTGCGAGCGTGCGATCCAGTCCGATGGCCGCGGCGACTTCCCGTGCAGCCTGCTCGTTCCTCAGGTAGGACAGAGCCACGCGGGCGCCCTCGCGCCCGAACGCCAGCGCCACGGCCCGCCCGATGCCACGGCTCCCGCCGGTTACGACGGCCACCTTGTCCGCCAGCCTCATCCGTCACACTCCCCGAGCTTCGTTCTTCAGCCCCCGGCGCCAAGTCCTCCACGGCCGGGGATTCCAGTAGTGGAGAATCCGCACCTCCTTCCGGGTCTCCAGCGTATGGGCCGAGATCCGGCCGCCCGTGCCGATCGTGGCTGCGCGGCACTCAATTCCTCTTGGCGCAGTACCTGTCCGCGGCGACGTCCAGACGCAGTGCGAATTCCGGCACGATGGGCGACTGATCAGCCAATTCGTGTGCCCGGGTCGGATCCGAATACGGGCGGCTGATCAGTGCTGTGGTACGCTGAGGAACGGCTTACCCCGCCAAGAGCGACGCCGCGGCACCTAGCCTGCCTCTTAGCAAGGCGGGATCTCCTCGACAATATCGGGCCAGAAGCCGTCCTCGCCGCTGCCCGGCACTTGCAAGCGGGGTTCACCCTCGAGCTCGACCGACTCTACCGACCACCAGACCTTGAGCGCATCGACGGTGGCCGCGACATCGTGGACGCGCACGATGTCTGCGCCGCGCTTCACGCAGGCCAGCGCGGCCGCCAGGCTGCTGGCCAGGCGCTCGCCCACCGGCCGCCCAGTGAGCTGCCCGACCATGGACTTGCGCGACACACCCACCAACAGCGGCAGTCCGTGGACGGCTAGACGGCGCAGACTGGCCACCAGAGCGAGATTGTGCGTGAGCTTCTTGCTGAAGCCGAATCCGGGGTCCAGGCACAGACGATCCCGCGAGATTCCGTGCTGCTGCAACAGACGCACCCGCTCGATGAGGAACGCATCGACCTCGGCCACCACGTTCTCGTACGCCGCATGATCCTGCATGTTGGCGGGGTCGCCTCGCATGTGCATCAGGCACACGCCAGCGGGACTGTCAGCCACCGCCTGGATCGCCCCGGGAGCGCGCAGGGCCTGGATGTCATTGATGATGTCGACTCCCAAGTCGAGGGCTCGGCGCATCACCTCTGGCGTGCGGGTGTCGACCGAAACCGGCACCCGCCAGCGTACCAATTCTCGAACCACGGGCAGCACGCGCTCGAGTTCGATCTCGCACGGCACCCGCGGCGCTCCCGGACGGGTCGATTCCCCTCCCACGTCGAGAATGTCGGCCTGCTCGTGCAGCAGTTGCTCCGCATGGCGCAGGGCCGAGACCGCATCGTCATGCTTCCCACCGTCGGCGAACGAGTCTGGCGTGACATTCACGATGCCCATTACGAGCGGACGGCGCAACTCGATGCGGAATCGACCGACGTTCCAGATCTTGCTCTTCATGCTATGCGACGCGGACTCGGCCCGAAGCACAGTGGCGGTGGAGAGACAGGCAGGCCGGGAAAGGCGGCCCGACGTGATCGACGTATCGTCGGTTGATGACGGACCGCTGCTGGAGGACCGCCTCGGCATGCAGTTGCCCGGGATCTCGGGTGGACGCGCCAGCCGACCACGACATCATTGATCTGCCCGGTGTCAACGGTTTCCCGAGCACGTCCTTGGGGATGACGTGGATCTTCCCCACCCCTACTGTCGGTTCATCGGGCAGGAGCCACATCGACCCGCACAAGGATCTCCGCTCGGCGCCCAGAGAAAGAGCTCATCCGGATCTTGCTTTGCTACTATTCGTGACACAGTCACACGCGCCTCCTCGTGCCCGCAGCCCCTATGGACTCGGTGTCCTGCCTTCGGTCTGTTCCGCAAGGTAGTCTCGTGCCAAGGAAGACTGGCGGACGAGCTCACCGTCACACCCCCTGCGGTGCGAATTCGTCTTGCCGAGTTGCGACTGGTCCACATTAACCTGTTCGCCGGGGAACTGCGGCGGGAAAGTTACACACCAGCGAGCCCAGTCCCGCAGGGGTCGAGGAGGCGCGGACGGCCGGCGGCAGGTGATTGGACCGATGTGCAATAGGATTTTCCCTCTCTTCACGGAAATCAGGGGTTTAGCGTCGCGAAGCTAGCGCGCTCAATACGATGGCAAGGGAGTGGCGGTGAGCGAGCCGAGGAAACGGTCGACGCCGCAGACGCGATGCTCCGAATGCGGCGTGCTGCCCTTCGGAATTGCCGTGTTGCTGGCGCTGGCCGCGAAATTGCGCGCGCGCGCATGGTCACGTAAGGTGCAGTGCGTCGTGGACTACGCCGCGCCGCTGCTGCCGGCTATGCGCGATCAATCGCACCCGAGCCCGGCGCGTCGCTTTCGCCGCGACCGCCCGAAATGGTGTCTCCTTGCCGTCTTCACGGCATCTGTACTCGTGCTCATGGTCCCGATATG
>Ga0187784_10001374_pt1 | contig 19209 bp, 18 predicted proteins | sample 1015_SJ02_MP15_2_FD_132964 | JGI IMG/M metagenome (GOLD analysis project Ga0187784, IMG submission 132964) | Tropical peat soil microbial communities from peatlands in Department of Meta, Colombia - 1015_SJ02_MP15_20_MG | ecosystem: Environmental > Terrestrial > Soil > Wetlands > Peat | place...
CACGTCTCAGTGACCTCTTTGGGATTCTCGGCAAGCCCCCCCGTAGCGTCACGCTTGAAGAGATGGACGCAGCGATCCGGCAAGCAGCGGTTGATCGCTACCTACGGGCAATAGGCCGCAAGAAGCGATGATCGGCCTCGACACCAACGTTCTTGCCCGCCTGTTCATTGACGACGATCCGGTTCAGGCGCAAGCGGCGCGGCGGTTCGTGGCCGACCGATGCAGTGAACAGAACCCGGCATTTATCGACCGTGTCGCGCTTTGCGAGTTTGTCTGGGTTCTTTCGTATTCGCATGGCTATGGTCGCGCCGAGATCGCCGGCATCATCGCCCGACTCTTGGAGAACCAAGAGATGATAGTGGAAGACGCCGACGCAGTTAGCGCTGCGCTTCGTATTTTCTCAGCTCGAAATGTCGATTTCGCGGACGCGCTGATCGGCGAAGTCAACCGCGCCCGCGGCTGCGAGGCGACGGCAACTTTTGATCGGAAGGTGGCACGGCTCGACGGCTTCGTCAGAGTCGGGTGAATGCGGGGCCGGCACAAACGCCGCGGCCGTAGGCGACGGTTGACCCTATGCGTGGTCCGCTTCATGGTCGCCGGCGAGGATGCCGATGACCGCAAAGCCGAATTCCATTGTCGCCGTCGGGGAGGCCCGCTTCGGCAATGCGCTGCCGCTCGCCTTGATCGCCGGACCCTGCGCGCTGGAAAGCCGGGCGCACGCCTTCGACATGGCGGGCGCGCTCAAGGAGATCACCGCGAAGCTCAAGCTCGGCTTCGTCTACAAAACCTCGTTCGACAAGGCGAACCGCACCAGTGCCACGAGCGCCCGCGGCGTCGGGCTCGACAGCGCGCTGTCGATCTTCGCCGAATTGCGCGACAAGCTCGGCGTGCCGGTGCTCACGGACGTGCACGAGCCAGACCAATGCGCGCGCGTTGCCGAGGTTGTCGACGTTCTCCAAATCCCGGCGTTCCTGTGCCGGCAGACCGACCTCCTGGTCGCTGCCGCCAAGACCGGACGCGCCGTCAACGTCAAGAAGGGCCAGTTCCTGGCGCCGTGGGACATGGCGAACGTCGTGGCCAAGATCACCGGCGCCGGCAATGCCAATGTGCTGGTGACCGAGCGCGGCGTCTCGTTCGGCTACAACATGCTCGTCTCCGACATGCGGGCGCTGCCGGTGCTGGCCAAGATCGGCGCGCCGGTGATTTTCGATGCGACCCATTCGGTGCAGCAGCCGGGCGGGCAGGGCGAAAAATCCGGCGGCGAGCGTGAATATGTCCCGGTACTGGCGCGAGCGGCCGTCGCCGTGGGCGTCGCCGGCGTCTTCATCGAGACGCACCAGGATCCCGACAAAGCGCCTTCCGACGGCCCGAACATGATCCCACTCAAGCACTTGGCGCCGCTTCTTGAGCGATTGATGCAATTCGACGTGCTGGCCAAGAAGGGCTAGCCGCGGCAGGGAGCGGGCGCCTTCAATCTTCATCTTAACAACAAGAGCTAGCCCATTCCGCCCGTCCTCCGAGTCGTCAGCCTGGTGGTGTTCGCCTCGACGCTGTTTACGCGCGCGGTCGACCCGGTCGTGCCGAAGATCGCCTACGATCTCGGCATCGACGTCAAAACCGCGGCGCTGCTTTCCACCGCCTTCACCTTTCCCTACGCCTTCGTGCAACCGGCGCTCGGTCCCATCGGCGATTTTTTCGGCAAAACCCGACTGATGAACATCAGCCTCGCGATCGTGGTGACGTCGACGCTGGTCTGCGCCTTCGCCAGCAGTTTCTCATTGCTGGTGGCGATGCGGATCGTCGCCGGGATGTTGGCGGGCGGCATCTATCCCGTCGGCCTGGCGATGGTCGGCGACCTCGTGCCGGTGCACCAGCGGCAAGTCGCGATCGGCCGCCTCCTCGCAGTGGGGCTCACCGGAAATCTCATCGGCGCCACGATCTCTGGCGTCATCGGCGACCTCTTTGGCTGGCGCGGCGTGTTCTTCTCGCTAGGCGCCTTCGGCCTCGTCGTCGCCGTGATCGCAGCCTTCGCTTTTCGGGGACTGCCGACCGCCAAGCCCAGGCCATTCAACCTCGCCGCCGTCGCCGCCGGCTTCCGAAGCGTTTTCGCCGATCCCCGCGCCAAGGTCTGCTTCGGCTCGGTGTTCTTCGAAGGCATCGTCATTCACGGGTTGTTTCCCTATGTCGCGCTGTTGCTGCTGATGGCCGGAGAAACACGCTCCTCCTACGCCGGCATGGTGATCGCCGGGTTCGGTCTCGGCGGCATCCTCTATTCGCTCGCGATGCCGTTATTGATCCCGTGGCTGAACGAGCGGCAGCTGATGCTGGGCGGCGCGGGCTTGGCCGCCGTCGCCTTCATCCTGATCGCGCTGAATCTGTCCTGGTACATGCAGGCGGCGATCTTTGTCGTGTGGGGCATTGGCTTCTACATGTTGCACACCTGCATTCAGCTGCACGCCACGGATTTAAGCGACACGGCGCGCGGCACCGCTTTATCGCTGCATTCCTGCGCGTTCTTTTCCGGCCAAGCGATCGGCCCGATCTATTACGGCTTTGGCTTCGGCCATATCGGCACACTTGCGGCGCTTGTCATCGGCGCTGCGGTGATGCTCGCGGTCGGACTCGCCTGCGCGCGCTTGCTGCGGCATCCGCGGCACGATTTGGACCGGAACGTGACCCTTGCCGAAGGGGCGTAGAACTCCTATCAGTCATCATTGGCCAGGGGTGCCGGCCCCCTCCCTTCCCTCCCTCGCGCGCGGGGGAGGGAAGGGAGGGGGCTGGCTGAGATCAAACCCGTCGAACCTGTCTGGGTCATTCCAGCGAAGGGAGCCGCACATGACCGGAACGACTATTTCCATGCCGTCTATCGCCAAGCGGCCCCGCGTCGCGATTATCGGCGCCGGCGTCGTCGGGCTCGGTATCGCGTGGCGCTTGGCCTCCCGCGCCGAGGTTTTGCTGTTCGACCGCGGCAGGGCCGGAGCTGGCGCGAGCCACGCCGCGGCCGGAATGTTAGCGGCATGCTGTGAGGCCGAGCCCGGCGAAGAGGCATTAGTTGCGCTCGGCCGCGACAGCCAGGCGCGCTGGCCGGGTTTTGCCGAGGAATTAAAGCGCGTCAGCGGCATCGATATCGAATTGCGGCGCGAGGGCACGCTGGTTCTGGCACTGACCGCGGACGATGCGGCTACCATCACGCACCACTTGGAGTTTCAGCAAAAACTCGGATTGCCGCTGGAATGGCTGTCGGCTGCGGCGACGCGTGCGCGCGAGCCGCATCTTGCCGGGAAAATCTCAGGTGCGGTGTTCAGCCCGCAGGATCATCAAGTCGACAACCGCAAGCTTACTCAGGCGCTGCGCATCGCCGTTGAAGCCGCGGGGGCGCAAATCCACGAGCACCGGCCGGTCAAGGAGATTTCCGTTCAAGCCGGCCGTGCCGAAGGTGTCGTTCTCGAAGACGGCACGCGTGTTGCGGCCGATATCGTGGTGCTCGCCGCCGGCGCCTGGTCGCGCGGCATCGCCGGACTGCCGCCCGATCGGCGGCCGCCGGTGCGCCCCGTAAAGGGTCAGATGTTGGCGCTGCACATGGATGCGTCAGCACTGCTTCTCAATCACGTTTTATGGGCGCCCGGCGCCTACCTCGTACCGCGCCGCGATGGCCGGTTGATCGTCGGCGCCACCGTCGAGGAGAAAGGTTTTGACGAAACGATCACCGCCGGCGGCATGCTGACGCTGCTTGAAGCCGCCTGGCGCGCGATCCCGGCGATCGAAGAATTGCCGGTCGAGGAAATTTGGGTCGGCCATAGGCCGGGCAGCCGCGACGACGCGCCGATCCTCGGCCGCGCGCCGCTCGAAAATTTGTTCTACGCCACCGGCCATCACCGCAACGGCATACTTTTGGCGCCGGTGACCGCGGACGCCATGGCAAAACTCATCCTCGACGACGTGGTCGAGCCGGCGATCCGTCCGTTTGGCCTCGAACGATTTTTGCCGGCACGCGCGGCGGAGTAGGGGAGGCGGCAATGGCAGAACAAATAATCCGCGTGAACGGCGAGAGCGAGCCGCTTGGCGTAGCGACGCTCGAAGCGCTGCTTGCGGAAAAAGCCGGCGATACCGGGCAGCGCGGCATTGCGGTCGCTCTCAACGGCGCGGTCGTGCCGCGTGCGGCGTGGCGCCACACGCCGCTTCGCCCGGGCGACAGCGTCGAGATCGTGCGCGCGCGGCAAGGCGGCTAAGGGAGTGAAGAACATGTCCGACCCGCTCATCATCGCCGGAAATGAATTCAGCTCACGGTTGTTTCTCGGCACCGCCGGCTATCCCAATCGAAAAATGATGCTCGATGCCGTCGCCGCCAGCGGCACGCAAATGGTCACCGCCTCGATCCGTCGCATCAGCCTCGCCGGCGACGACGAAAGCCTGATCGACTTGCTCGCCGGCCGCGTGCGTTTTTTGCCCAACACGGCGGGCTGCCAGACCGCGAAGGACGCCGTGCTGACGGCGGAATTGGCGCGCGAAGCGCTCGACACCAATTGGATAAAACTTGAAGTGATCGGCGACCGCGAGCTGCTTTATCCCGACGTCGAGGAACTTTTGCGCGCGACGCAAACGCTGGTTGCCAGCGGCTTTATCGTGCTGCCGTATTGCACCGACGATCCGGTGACCTGCCGCAAACTCGCCGATGCCGGCGCGGCAGCCGTGATGCCGCTCGGTTCGCCGATCGGCTCCGGCCTCGGTATTTCCAATCCGCATCTGATCGAACTCATCTGCGCACGCTCGCCGGTGCCGGTGGTGCTCGACGCCGGGATTGGCACCGCGTCGGACGCGACGCTTGCCATGGAGCTCGGCTGCGCTGCAGTGCTGATCAACACCGCGGTGTCGAAGGCGCAAAACCCGGTGCTGATGGCCAAGAGCATGCGCGCCGCGGTGGAAGCGGGCCGCCTGTCGCGCCTCGCCGGCCGCATCGCCAAGAAGAGCCACGCCGAGCCATCGAGCCCGCAGTTCGGGCTGGTGGGGACGTGAGGGGCGGAGGAACTTTTAACGGCGAGCGTTCAATGTATTACGAGGCCTGTTTGCAGCCGGCAGGCGGCAGGGGGTCGTGCTATACCGAGCTATCCAGTAATGGCTCCTCCGAACCGTGTTTCCCACTGCAATAAGCACTCTCCCGCACGTTCGTTGATTTCTTTCTCGATCTTTCGGAGATGCCGACCGGGATCAACATCCAATTAACGACTTGCTCTACGCCGTCATTGCCCTTACCAACGGCATCACCTTCTCGCCGTAGAGCGCGATGCAGCGCATGATCTTTTCGTGCGACAGCGTGCCGGCGGAGTACTTCATGTCGAAGCGCGATAGCCCGAGCGCCTTGGCGGTCGCGGCGATGCGGCGGGCGACGGTTTCCGGGGAGCCGACATAGAGCGAGCCGTGATCGGCTTCGTGGTCGAATTCCGCGCGCGTCATCGGCGACCAGCCGCGTTCGGCGCCGATGCGGTCGCGCATGCGTTTGTAGTCGGGCCACAGTTCCTCGCGCGCTGTCGCGTCGGTCGCGGCGACATAGCCGTGCGAGTGGACGCCGATCGGCTGCACCGGCTTGCCGAGCTGCGCATAAGCATGCTGATAGAGATCGACATAGGGCAGGAAGCGCTTGGGATCGCCGCCAATGATGGCAAGCATCAGCGGTAGGTCGTAGCGCGCGGCACGCACCACCGATTCCGGGCTGCCGCCGACGCCGATCCAGGTTCTTAGCGAACCATTGCGCAGTGTTCCTTGTTCGATCGGCGGAAAGACACGCTGGTTGTCGAGCGACGGGCGCGTGGTGCCGTGCCAGGTTACGGGCTCGTTCTTGAGAAGTGCCGCGAACAGATCGAGCTTTTCGTCGAACAATTTCTCGTAGTCGGACAGCTCATAGCCGAACAAGGGAAACGACTCGATGAAGGAGCCGCGGCCGAGCGTCACCTCGGCCCGGCCATTCGATGCGGCATTGAGCGTTGAAAAGCGCTGGAATACGCGGATCGGATCGTCGGACGAAAGCACGGTGACGGCCGAGCCGAGCCAAATTCGTTTCGTCCGTCCGGCGATCACCGCAAGCACGACGTCGGGCGTGGACACGGCGAAGTCGGCACGATGGTGTTCGCCGACGCCGAAGGCATCGACGCCGACCTGGTCGGCCAGCATGCCTTCTTCGATCACGTCGCGGATGACTTGGGCGTGGCTATGGGGACGACCGTCGGGCCCGGCGGTGATGTCGCCGAACGTATCCAAACCTAGTTCGATAGGATTTGCCATGATGTGTGGAGGTTATTCCATCAAATGCGTTCGCCGGGGTGCGGCTAACACATTCCGGGCGTCCGGGCCAGATTACGTTCGTTAGCTCGAGTGCTTACCGAGCGCGAGGTAAAGCGCTTTGGCGGCGTCGCGCAGCGTTTCGCGGTGCGGATCGGCCGGCGGCAGCACAGCTGCCGTCTTCGCCAAGTCGCGCAAAACTTCGGCGAATAATGCATAGTGAAAATGCATATGGACGGACTTGCGCTCGTTGTCCGCGCCGGGACGATCCAGCGTGAGCGCAATGCCCGTTTCGTCGAGATGTGCCTCGAAGCGCGCGCTATGCGCGAAGGTGCCGATATAAAGCTTGTCGGGATATTCCACCGCAACTTCGGCTTTATCGGGAATTGGCTTGGTCATCGCATCGCGTGCCTTCTTCGGCTTGCCTCGATGTCGCTCGTCATCTCAGGAGGCGGATTTCGCAGGCTCGCTGGCGGCAGCGGCTTTGAGGATCGCGCGCCGGACCAGCGTTTCGAACAGCGGAAGTTTGTAGGCATTGTCGGCAAGCGGAGTGGCGCCGGCGAGCGCGGCGCGTGCGGCAGCCGCGGCGCTAGTGTCGTCGATGCGTTTGCCCGTGAGCGCGGCCTCGGCCGCTTTGGCGCGGTGCGGCACCGGTGCCGCCGCGCCAAGCACGATTGCGGCGCGCGTGCAGAGGCCGGCGGCGTCAATATCGAGCGCGACCGCCACAGCGGCGAGCGGCCAGTCGAACGAATCTTTTTCGGCTTGTTTCAGATGCGCCGTGCGCAGGCTCGCCGGCAGTTTCGGCAGGCGAATGGCGGTAACGATTTCGTGCGGCTGCAAATCGCTCTCACGCTGCGGATCGCGGTCGGGCGGGACGAAGAAAGTTTCAAGCGGCAGCTGGCGCAGCCGGCCGGCGCGGTCGGTGATTTCGATGCTGGCGCCCAATGCCACCAGCACAGTCGCCGCCGTCGAGGGGTGGACGATGGCGCACACCATATTGTCGAAAATCGCGTGATACTGATTGGCGCCCGCGATCGCAAAGCAATCGCCGCCGCCTTTGCGTAAACAGCGATAGGCGTGCGAGCGGAAATACCAGCAGCGCGGGCGCTGCAACAGATTGCCGCCGAGCGTCGCGACATTGCGGATTTGCGGGCTCGCCGCGCCGACGAGCGCATCGGCAAGCGCCGGATAACGCTGCTGCACGCGTGGATGATCGGCGAGCGCCGCCAGCGTGACCATCGGTCCGATCCGCAATCCGCCGTCGTCTTCTTCGGCGACTTTATCGAGCTCCGGTATGTCGCTGAGATTAATGATCTTCGCCGGCTGCAGCAGGCGTTCTTTCAAGAGGTCGAGAACATCGATGCCGTTGGCCTTCACGATCACGATATCGCCTTGCGCGACGTCGTCATGTTCGTCGGCGGCAGCGGTCATCGCACCCGCTACCGTCATTGACGCCGCGCCCGCGGCTTGTTCAACCGTTCGTGCACGCGCAATGGCGAAGCGGTTCATGGCGTCAGCTCCTCATCGGGACTTTGCCAAGCGCACCAAGCACCGCAGCCGGCGTCATCGGTAAGCTGCGGATGCGCACGTCGATCGCGTTGTAGACGGCGTTGGCGATGGCCGGTGCGGTGGCGATGTTGGCCGGTTCGGCGATGCCATAAGCGTCCGTCGCGCTTTGGCCCTGATAGTTCTCAAGAACGATGACATCGATCGCCGGCGTCTCGCGCGGGCCGACCAGTTTGTATTGTTCCAGATTCGGATTGACCATGCGGCCGGTATGCGCATCGAGGATGCGGTCCTCGTACAGCGCATAGGAAAGCCCCATCAAGACGCCGCCGTGGACCTGGCTCTCGATTTGCCGCGGATTCATCGGCCGGCCGCAATCCTGCACCGCGACGATGCGCTCGACGCGCACGATGCCGGTTTCGGTGTCGACCGCCACTTCGGCAAATTGAACGCCGCCCAGATCCTGGTGCGCCAGAGCGGCGTCGCCCATGCGGCGGCGGAAGCCGGCATAGTCGTCGCTGCGCGAGGCCACCGCGCTGATGCGATCGGTACGCAGCCGGGCGGCGGCATCGCGGAAGCTCATGCCGCGACTAGGCTCATCACGGACGAAAATTCTCCCGTCGCGGGCCACAAGATCGTCGGCGCCGGCATTGAGCGCAAGCGCCGCTTCGCGGAGCAGCTGCTGCGCCACGCGCCAGGCAGCGGTGCGCGCCGGCGGCGTGATCGAGGCGGTGGTGCGGCTGCCGTAGGACGGCGGGCCGGGCGGAAAATCGGTGTCGCCGATCCGCACCGTGATGTGTTCGGGCCGAAGCCCGAGCACTTCAGCAACGGTCTGCGCCAAAACCGTTCCGATACCGGTGCCGATATCCTGCACGCTTGAGAGCACTTCGACCGAGCCGTCGCGTAGCACGCGCACCTCGCAGGACGAGTTGATCTGCACATTGGCGCCCCATAGCGATTGCGCCATGCCGAGCCCGCGCTTCACCGGCCCCGGATCGGCGCCCGGCGCGTGCCGGCGCCGCCAGCCGATTCGTTCGGCGCCGATGCGCCGTTCCTCGCGCCGTACCGCGCTCAAATCGATGCGGTCGCGCAGTGTCAGCGGGTCGATGCCGAGTTGCTCGGCCAAAATGTCGATGGTCTGTTCGAGGCTGAAGGCGCCGGGCGCATTGCCGGGCGCTCGCATGGCGCAGCCGGGACCTGCATTGATGAACACGTCGTGCTGGGCGCCCGCGAAATTGGGGCAGTTATACATCGCCTCGGCGATGTTGCCGACGCCGGCGCCGAGACCGACGCCGGCTGTGCCGTAGCTCACGACCGAAATTGCGGTCAGTTCGCCGCTGCGCTTGGCGCCGATGCGCAAACGTTGCCACGTGCCGGGCCGATTGCCGGCGTCCATCTGCTCCTCCTCGCGGTCGAGGAAGAGCTTTACCGGCGCTTTGGTGCGGCGCGACAGTTCGACGGCGATGCGACCGTAATTGCCGAGCGACGATTTCGAGCCGAAACCGCCGCCCATGGCGTCGACAACCACGCGGACGCGATTGAGCGGCAGGTCAAACATCGCCGCAAGCTCCTGCCGCACGCCGACGGTAAACTGCGTCGACATGTAAACGGTCAGGCCATCGGTGCGCCAATCGGCAACGATCGCGTGCGGCTCCATGCAGCAATGGGTCTGCACTTGCGTGCTGAATTCGTCCTCGACGATGAGGTCGGATTGCGCGAAGGCTTGCGTCACATCGCCGCGTTTGGCGATGGCCGGTCCGCGCACATTGCCGTTCAGCGGCAGACCAGCGGCGGCGGGAAAGCCGGAAGGATGCCCGGCAGGCGCGGTGCTCTCGTCATGAACCAACGGCGCGCCTTGCTCGCGCGCCTTGTTCATTTCGACAACGAAAGGCAGCGCTTGATAATCGACGGCAATGAGGTGCAGCGCCTCTTCAGCCGCCGCCATCGACACCGCAGCGACGGCGGCGACCGGTGCGCCCATATAGCGCAGCCTCGCGCTCGCCGGGTCGTCGGGCGTGGCAATCGGCAGGATGGCGCGCACGCCGGGATGACGGGCCGCCGCGGCGACGTCGAGGTTGCGCACCGACGCATGCGGCAGGGGCGAGCGCAACACGCGGGCGTGCAGCATGCCGGGCAGCGCAATATCGACGGTAAAATGCGCGGCGCCGGTGACTTTGGCGCGTCCGTTTGGACGCGGGAACGATTTCCCGATCACGGCGAGTTCGCCGTTGGGCGGCAGCGGCGGCGGCTCGTCGTCGGAGACTTGTCGCGTCACGGTGCCAAGACCGGCACTATGCCCGACGCTGGCGATGCCGGCGGCAAACGTCTCGCTGCGAAGTTTTTGCTCGGTCGCCATGAATTTCCCTTACCTGTTCCGTCAGCCCTTGCGTGCTGCGGCGGCTTCCAGCGTCGCGGTGACGACGTGCGGATAAGTGCCGCAGCGGCAGATGTGGCCGCTGATTGCGGTGCGGACCTGTTCGGCGCTCGGCGCCGCGGTGCTTTCGAGAAGCGCCGCGCAACTCATGACCAGCCCCGGCGTGCAAAAACCGCATTGCAGGGCGTCGTGATCGATGAAGGCTTGCTGTACCGGGTGCAGCGTCTCGCCTTGCGCGAGACCTTCGATCGTGGTGACGCGGCGGGCGCCGACATCTACGGCGAGAATCATGCAGGAGCAGACCGCAAGTCCGTCGAGCCAGACGGTGCAGGCGGAACAGGCGCCACGATTGCAGGCGATTTTCGTACCGGTGAGGCCCAACGGACCGCGCAGCGCCTGGGCGAGCGTCATGCGCGGCTCGGCGTGGAGCGTCCGCGCCGCGCCGTTGATTTGCAAGGTGATCGCAACGGCATTCGGTCCGACGGACGGCAAATCGGATTTTTCCGGTTCAACCCCCGCAAAAAGCGCCGATGGAGCATTGAGCATGGTGGCTCCGGTTGTTGTCAGGACGGAGCCACGAAGAAACGAGCGACGTGAAACATGCTGCCGCACGTCGAGCCTCCGCTGCGCTGGCAAAGAAACTTGCCTGCTTACTCGTCAACTTCCGCCAATTTACAACGAAGAACATTGATACAGATCAACGTGGGTTGCAGCGGGCAGGCGTTAACTGAGCATCGGTCCAACCATCTTGGAGGATGTGTCATGGCCGAACCCACCAAACTGCCCGTGAAAACCGAGAAGGCGTCGACATCGCCGACGCAATCCCTGTTCGGAAACCTGCGGCGAGAAATCGATCGTCTGTTTGAGGATTTCGATGGCGGAATCTGGCGGTCGCCGTTCCGCGGTTCTGCCTTCGATGTCGTTCCTTTCTGGAGTCGTGAAACGACGTGGCCGGCGGCGCCGGCTGTCGATTTCACCGACACCGAGAAGGCCTACGAGATCACTGCCGAGTTGCCTGGCATCGACGAGAAAAACGTCGAGGTGAAGGTCGCCAACGGCGTTTTGTCGATCAAAGGCGAGAAGCAGGAAGAAAAAGAGGAGAAGAAGAAAGACTATTATCTGCGCGAGCGGAATTACGGCTCGTTCGAACGCGCTTTTCAAGTGCCCGATGGCGTCGATGCCGACAAGATCGAGGCCAGCTTCAAGAAGGGCGTGCTCACCGTGACTCTGCCGAAGAAGCCTGAGGCGCAGACGGCGGCCAAGAGGATCGACGTCAAAGCGGCCTGATCAAACCGCTCGTAACCGCGGTTTTTATAGATGCCCCGGATCACATCGACGATGCGGCTGGGGCATTTTGTTTTTGTGCAGTCAACGGAGCTTGCGCCGCGAATTCATTCAAACAATCGAACCGCATAAAATCCGCATTAAAATATTGTCATGCCAGCATCACAAAAACGCCGACACGGCATCGATGCGGCATTGATCGCAGCGCAAATTAAAAAACATGCTGACGTTGATTTGAATCAAAAGCGACCTCGATCGCGAGGAACAGACTTGCCAGGCCTGGGCTTGGGCCCGCAAGATTTACGTCGCACTCTCCCGAACAGAGCGGAGAGCACCAAGACCGCAAGGAGGGACGCCATGAGCGCGCTGGTCGGAACTGGCAATGGAATACAAACGAAAGTGCTGTGGGCTGCGATCGCCTTGCTCGGCGCGGTTTCGCTCGGCATCGTTGCGTTGACTCGCGGCGAGCCGGTCAACGCTGCCTGGCTCGTCATTGCGGCGGTGTGCATCTACTTCATCGCCTACCGCTACTACGCGCTGTTCATCGCCAACAAGGTGCTGGGCGTTGATCCGGCGCGGGCGACACCGGCGATCCGTCACAATGACGGACTCGATTACGTTCCAACCAACAAATACGTGCTGTTCGGACATCACTTTGCGGCCATAGCCGGGGCCGGCCCGCTGGTGGGTCCGGTGCTCGCGGCGCAGATGGGCTACCTGCCGGGCACGCTCTGGATACTCGCCGGCGTCGTATTCGCCGGCGCGGTGCAGGACATGACGGTGCTGTTCCTGTCGACACGGCGCGACGGTCGCTCGCTCGGCCAAATGGTGCGCGCGGAGATGGGCCCAACCGCCGGTACGATCGCCGGCATCGGCATACTGCTGATCTGCATCATTATTCTCGCGGTGCTGGCGCTCGTCGTCGTGCAGGCTTTGAAAGGCAGCCCGTGGGGCACCTTTACGGTGTTCTGCACGGCGCCGATCGCCATCATCATGGGCGTCTATGGCCGCTTCATCCGCCCCGGCCGCGTGGCGGAAATGTCACTCATCGGCTTCGTGCTGCTAGTGGCGGCGCTCGTCTACGGACAAACTGTATCGCAGACGCCCGAACTCGCCGCCTATTTCGATCTGAGCGGCCCGACGTTGGCGCTGATCATCATCGGCTATGGCTTCGTTGCGTCTGTGCTGCCGGTCTGGCTGTTGCTGGCGCCGCGCGATTATCTGTCGACCTTCATGAAGATCGGCGTCGTCACGATCTTGGCCTTGGCGATCATCATCGTCCGTCCGGACCTGCAGATGCCGGCGCTCACCAAGTTCGTTGATGGCACCGGCCCGGTGTGGGCGGGGAGCCTGTTCCCGTTCTTGTTCATCACCATCGCCTGCGGTTCGGTGTCCGGCTGGCACTCGCTGATTGCATCCGGCACCACGCCGAAAATGATCGAGAACGAGAGCCAAATCCCGTTCATCGGTTACGGCGGGATGCTGATGGAGTCATTCGTCGCCATCATGGCGATGATCGCTGCGTCGGTGCTGCATCCCGGCGTCTACTTCGCCATGAACAGCGCCGCGGGAATCATCGGCACCACAGCTGCGCAAGCGGCGCAGACGGTCTCCAATATGGGCTTCGTGGTGACGCCCGATCAGCTGGCGCAAGTCGCCCACGACGTCGGCGAGGCGACGATCCTGTCGCGAACCGGCGGCGCGCCGACGCTCGCTGTCGGCATGTCGCAGATCCTGTCCAGCTTGTTCGGTGGCCGGGCGCTCGCCGGCATCTGGTATCACTTCGCCATCCTGTTCGAGGCGTTGTTCATCCTCACCACCGTCGATGCCGGCACCCGGGTGTGCCGCTTCATGATCCAGGATCTCGTCGGCAACGCCATCCCGGCGTTCAAGGAGACCAAATCCTGGACCAATAACCTGATCGGCTCGGCTGTCGCCTGCGCGCTGTGGGGCTATTTCCTCTATCAGGGCGTGATCGACCCGCTCGGCGGAATCTGGACGATGTGGCCGTTGTTCGGCACGTCGAACCAGATGCTCGCGGCCATCGCGCTCGTGCTGTGCACGGTCGTGCTGTTCAAGATGAAGCGCGAGCGCTACGCCTGGGTCACGATCGTGCCCGCCACCTGGCTCGTGGCCTGCACAGTGACCGCCGGCGTGGAGAAGGTGTTCGATCCGAATCCGGCGGTGGGCTTCCTCGCCCATGCCTCGCGTATGTCTACCGCCATTGCGGCGGGCCAGGTTTTGGCGCCGGCCCATTCCTTGAGCGAAATGAGCCGCCTGGTGTTCAACGACTACGTCGATGCGACGCTGGCTGCGCTGTTCGCCGCCGTCGTCATTGCGATGGTGGTCTACGGCATCCTCGACATCCGTAAAGCGCTCGGCACGCCGAAGGCGACCGCTATGGAAGTGGAGTTCGCCGGCGCCGCGGTGGGAGGAAGCCATGCCTGACCTGCTGACGATCAAGTTCGCGGAATGGATGGAACGCGGCCAGGTCGTGAAAACCTGGAGTGTCCGCGCGGCGCGGCTGATGATCGGTGTTCCCGATTACGACACCTACGTTCAGCACCGCCAGGCCAACCATCCCGGACTGCCGATCATGACGTACCAAGAGTTCTTCGTGGAACGTCAGGAAGCCCGTTACGCAGTGAGCAAAGGACGGTTCAGAGGTTGCTGCTGAGTAGGGCGGGAGGCGCGTTCGCGTCCCGCCCGTTCGCGAAGCGAACTTCGCAACGTGAAATTCGCAGCAGATTCAACGCGCGAGTGTTAAGCGCAACGGCCAAAGGAGTTGGAAAAAGGAGTTGGAACATGGAACGCGAAACCTTGCACCACATGCTGCGCGACATGTTGCTCTCGCGCGCGTTCGAGGAGCGCGCCGCGGAAGAATACAGCAAAGGCAATATCGTCGGTTTCCTGCATCTCTATCCGGGCGAGGAAGCCGTCGCCGCCGGCGTGATCAACGCCATCGGTCCGTCCGACTACATCGTCAGCAATTACCGCGAACATGCGCATGCGCTGGTGCGCGGCACGCCGGCACGTGAGGTGATGGCCGAATTGTTCGGTCGCTCGACCGGCATGAGCGGGGGCATGGGCGGCTCGATGCACATGTTCGACCGCGAACGTCGCTTCATGGGCGGCTACGCCATCGTCGGCCAAACCTGCCCGATCGCGATCGGCATCGCTTATGCGATCGCGATGCGCGGCCTGCCGGAGGTGGTGGTCTCATTTCTCGGCGACGGCGCCGTGAACCAGGGCACCTTCCATGAATCGCTCAACATGGCTTCGCTCTGGCGGCTACCGGTGTTGTTCGTCTGTGAGAACAACCACTACGCCATCGGCACCGAGATTCATCGTCACTCCGCGGTGCCCGAGGTTTTCAAGCGTGTCGCCGCCTACAATATCCCCACGGAAAAAATCGACGGCATGGATGTGTTGAAGGTCCACAACGCGACCAAGCAAGCGCTCGATCGCATCAGGCGCGGCGGCGGCCCGCAATTCATCGAATGCGAGACCTATCGCTATCGCGGCCATTCCATGGCCGATCCCGGAACCTATCGGCCGGCGGTGGAGCTCAAGGCCTACCAGACGTGGGATCCGATCGCCGCAGCGATTCGCGATGTGGAATTCAAATATCCAACACCGGACGAATTGGCGGAGGTCGGACCGGATAACATCAAGTTGTTCGCCGACCATCTGATCGACGACGAGCATCTCGCCGAAGCGGAAGTCGAGGAACTCAAAGTGGACGTCAAGAAGATCGTCGACGACGCCGTCGCTTTTGCGGCGCAGAGCGCACAACCCACCATGGACGCCGCTTGGGGCCATCTCAACGGTTCCCACCGTCACGAAACGCTGATGTAGGGAGGCGATCATGTCGCAGGAATTGCTCTATTGGCAGGCGCTCAACCGCGCCCTCGACCACGAGATGGCAGCCGACGAGTCGGTCTTCACGCTCGGCGAAGATGTCGGTCTGTACGGCGGCAGCTACCGCGTCACCGAAGGGCTTTATGCCAAATACGGCGAATGGCGGGTGCGCGATACGCCGATCTCGGAAAACAGCTTCACCGGGCTCGGCGTCGGCGCGGCGCTGGTCGGCACGCGGCCGGTGGTCGAGATCATGACCATCAATTTAATGCTGCTGGCACTCGATTCCATTATCAACGGCGCCGCCAAAATTCCGTTCATGTCGGGCGGCCAGTTCAAGATGCCGTTGGTCGTGCGGGTGCCGGGCGGCATCGCGCGCCAGCTCGCGGCGCAACACGCGCAGCGCTTGGAGCACACGCTGATGAACGTGCCCGGCCTGCGCATCGCGGTGCCGGCGACGCCGCAGGACGCTTATTGGCAGCTGCGGCAGGCGATCCAAAGCGATGATCCGATCATCGTCCTGGAGCACGAGCTGCTCTATTTTACCAAGGGACCGGTCGACTTTGTCGCCGAAGCGCCACCGATGCATCGCGCCGCGGTGCGCCGCGAAGGCCGCGATCTGACGATCGTGGGCTATTCGCGCCATGCCGTTCTAGCGCAGGAAGCGGCCAGTGAACTTGCCAAGGAAGGCATCGGGGCGGAAGTCATCGATCTACGCAGCCTCAAACCAATCGATTGGAATACTTGCGCGGCTTCGTTGGAAAAGACTCATCGGCTCCTGATCGTCGAGGAGGACTGCCGGTTCGCCGGCGCCGGCGCGGAGATCGCGGCGACGCTGACGGAGCGCTGCTTCCATTCGCTCGATGCGCCGGCGCAACGGTTGGCGGGGCTCGACATGCCGACGCCCTATAACGGCGCGCTCGAAGCGGCAACGATCCCGCAGGTGCCCGACATCGTGGCCGCGGCACGCGAATTGTGCCGTCCAACGCCAGAAACCAAAGCGGCATGACCATGAACCAGCCGCAGGCCCATGCGATCACCATGCCGGCGCTGTCCGACACGATGAGCAACGGGCGCCTGGTGAAGTGGACCAAAAAGTCCGGCGATGAGGTCAAGAAAGGCGACGTGATCGCCGAAGTCGAAACCGACAAGGCGGTCATGGACGTCGAGGCGTTCCAGGACGGCTATTTGAGCGGCCCTCTGGCGGGGGAAGGCACCGAAGCCCCTGTCGGCCAAACCATCGGCTACATTACCGACAACTTGGCTGATGTTTCGAGCGTCAAATCCACAGCCGTCGAAGCGGCGCGCTTGCCTGCCGGCAACGGCAACGCGGCCGCGCCGAGCCCCGTTGCACAAGCGCGCGTCTCTGCTGTTTTGGCCGCGTCCATGGCGTCGCTGCGGCCCTCGCCACTGCGTGACACGGGCCCAGCGACAATGCGGACAAGCGGCGAACCCGCTGCCCCGAAAATACCGCTTGCTGCGGGTGGACCCCGTTCGGCGATCGAGGCTGGGCCGCCCTATCGCGTCGAGCGCGCCTCCAGCCTGCGTGAGGCGGTCGCCCGCAACATGATCGCGAGCGCGCCAACGCCGAGTTTCCGGGTCACGGCGCAGCTTGCATTGGAGCCGTTGCTGGCTGCGGCGCAGGCGCAGCACTATGCGCTTTCGCTCCTTCTGGCCCGCGCCTGCGCGCTCACCATCGTGGCGCATCCGCTCTTCAATGCGGCCTATACGCCGGATGGCCTCGCGCGCCGTGACCGGGTGGACATCGGCATTGCCATCGATAACGGCGAAGGGTTGATCACGCCGGTTCTGCGGGATGCCGCCCGGCGACCGTTGGACGAACTTGCCGAGGACTGGACCCAGTTGCGCGACAAGGCCAAAAGCCGGCGCCTGGCGCCGGCCGATTACAGTGGCGCGACGTTCTATGTGAGCGACCTCGGTGTTTTTTCGGTCGTCTACGCATTCGATTCGATCATCCCTATAGGCGCCTCGGCGATCCTGTCGATCGGGGCGTCCGGGCCGCAGGGCGCCTTCTGCACGCTCAGCTGCGATCATCGCGTCGTATTCGGCGCCGATGCCGCGCGCTTTCTTGCAACCCTCGAACAGCACCTCAAGGATCCTGCTAAACTCTTTGCCGTGGAGACGCAGCAATGACCACGAATTATCCGGCGCGACGCAGCGAGCTGCAGGGTCTTATGGTGCGGCTTGGCCGCGAGCTTCCGGGACCGCTGGGCGGCTTCAGCAATCTGCACAAAGCCGCCACCGCGAACGGCACGCTCAATGCTAAGACTAAAGAACTGATCGCGCTGGGCATCGCCGTCGCCATCCGGTGCGAGTCATGCATCGCGTTCCACGTTCACGATGCGCTCGCGGCCGGGGCCACCCGCGCGGAGGTATTGGATACGCTCGGTGTCGCCGTGATGATGGGCGGCGGACCGGCCGCGATGTACGCATGCGACGCGCTGACGGCGTTGGAGCAATTCGAGAGCGAACGGAAGTAAGCTTGGCGGCGGGAAAATGGCGCGCCGGCGAAAAAGCGGTCCGGTCGCCGTCCCCGCGGCGAGCCCGGAACGGTGAGTTGCCGTGTTCTACGGCTGGCGTTGCCCCGCCAGCTTTTTTACCCAGCGCTGATTTTCTCGCCGGCCGCGTTCCTGCCGGCGATGTAACCCTGGCAGGTGGCGCGGGCGAGACCATGCTGCGAAAAACCGCCGGCGGATTCGCCGCCGCAATAAAGACCGGCGATCACTTCGCCGCTCATGTCCATGACTTGGCAGCGGGCATTGATGCGCAAGCCGGCACGGCTGTCGTGCACGACCGGCGTTGCCCAAGCGGCGTAGAACGGCGGCGTCGCGATCTTGTGCGGCGGCTTCGGCTTGCCGAAATCCTCGTCTATTCCTGAATCGACGAAGCCGTTGTAGCGCGCGACGGTTTGTTCGAGATTGCCGGGCGGCATCGGCAGGCGCTGGTATTGCATGTGGATCTTATTGGCAAGTTCGCCGAGCGTGTCGGCGCTGAAAAAGAAGCCAGACTCGATATCGACGCTCGGCGGCGCCGGATGCCATTTCTCGCGGACGACCGCAGCGGCGTCGAAGATCGCCCAAATTGGACCGCCACCGTTCTTGCCGTCGCCGATTCCGGCCAGCGCCGCGTTGATGAAATTGTTGGGATTGTATTTGGCGTTCTTGGCGTTGCGATAGCTCGCCTGGACGTAGTCTTTCACGGAATTGTAGTCGTTGGCGGTGAATTGACCGGCGGTCTCGTCGTAAAAGCGCTCGCCCACCATGTTGACCAAGATCACGTCCTGCCAATCGGCGACCGGCAGGCCCGAGGCGCGAGCGCGATCGAACACCGGACTGCCGGGCATCCAGCGCAGATTGACGTAGCCGTATTGGCTGCCGATGGCGCCCGGCTTGGTCAGGTTAAAGCCGAATTCGCCGGTCTGGTTGTAAAGCCCCCACAGCGACGCGCCGACCGCCATGCCGGCAAGTTCGCCGCTGCCATCCTGGTTCGACCACGGCATGCCGGCCAGCCCGCAATATTCCTCGGTGAGGCGGGGATCGAACATGCGGCGGAAATTGACATTGCCGGTCGAGCCGCCGGTCGCGATGATGACCGCCTTTTTCGCTTGGATGTTGAGCGTTGCGCCGTTGTTGTCCACCGCGATGCCAACGACGCGGCCGGACGACGATGTCTCCCGGAAGATCGCCGTCATCTTGTGCTCGAGCAGGATTTGCACGCCGGCTTTCTCGGCCGCAGCTTGCAGCGGACGCATCAGGCCGTTTCCCGAGGACAGCATCTTTTGCACGATCGGATCGGCCGGCTTGCCGGTCTGCACCATCGGCCAGTCCATGACCGCGGCGTGCATTTCCCGCGGCACCGAATTGCCGACCGAGTTGCCGCCCACACCATCG
>Ga0187784_10001375_pt1 | contig 19207 bp, 16 predicted proteins | sample 1015_SJ02_MP15_2_FD_132964 | JGI IMG/M metagenome (GOLD analysis project Ga0187784, IMG submission 132964) | Tropical peat soil microbial communities from peatlands in Department of Meta, Colombia - 1015_SJ02_MP15_20_MG | ecosystem: Environmental > Terrestrial > Soil > Wetlands > Peat | place...
GACGCAAGTCGGAATGGACGCCCGCGATGTAGCGCAAAGTGTGCTGGTCTCGCTCAGCGGGAGCTTTCAGACTACCCCGAACTTCTGGCTCAACCCTGGGAATGAAGTCACGTATCCGGTCGTAGTGCAAGCGCCACAATATCGGGTCACGACGCTGCAAGACCTGATGAACGTGCCGGTTACCGATGCGCAGGCGTCCAATGCGCAGATACTGAGTAATCTGGTGCAGTTGTCGCCGGTGACTCGGCCCGTCGTTGTTTCGCACTACAACGTGCAACCGGTCATTGACGTTTACGCCAGCACGCAGGATCGCGATCTTGGCGCTGTGGCCAGGGATACGATGAAGGCGCTGAAGCCTTTCCAGCAAAATCTGCCGCGAGGAACGCAGTTGATGATCCGCGGACAGGTGGAAACGATGAAGTCGTCTTTTCTTGGATTAAGCGTCGGATTGGTAGGGGCGATTGTGCTCGTCTATTTCTTGATTGTGGTGAACTTTCAGTCCTGGCTTGATCCCTTCATCATCATTACCGCGTTGCCGGGCGCGTTGGCCGGCATCTGCTGGACTCTATTGCTCACCCGGACAACCATGAGCGTGCCTTCGTTGACGGGCGCCGTGATGTGCATGGGCGTGGCCACGGCCAATTCGATTCTGCTGGTTTCATTCTCGCGCGACCGCATGCGAGCGGGCATTCCGGCAATTCAGGCGGCCCTGGAGGCGGGCTATACGCGTATCCGCCCGGTGCTGATGACGGCGCTGGCCATGATTATCGGCATGGTGCCAATGTCGCTGGGTCTGGGCGAAGGCGGCGAGCAGAATGCGCCGCTGGGTCGTGCCGTAATCGGCGGACTCTTGTTCGCCACGGTGGCGACGTTGTTTTTCGTGCCGTGCATTTTTGCCATGATCCACGGCCATCGAGAAGCCAGAGAAGCGGCAAGGTTGGGGTAGATCAAGGGGCATTTTGGAAATGCATGGGTGCAAGAGCAAAATAGAAAGGATTGCCTGAACGCCGCGACTCTCCAGGAAGGGAGAACCGGCCGAAAGACGGATATGGATTCACAATCGAGCCAATCTGAGCTTCTGGAGCACGAACGGAGCGCTCCCGAGATAACGCCGCCTCCGCAGCTTCCACCGGCCGCGCCCCGCAAAGCGCTGCTGATGGTGGGCGTCGTTCTGCTGCTGTTGATCGGGGGCGGGGCGATCACGATGCTCGAGCGCGTCCATAGCAACCACGTGCTGGCCAACGAGACCGAGCAGGAATCCATTCCAACTGTCGCCGTGATCCATCCGGCGGCGGAGAAGCCTGACGAAGAGTTGGTGCTGCCCGGCACCATGCAGGCATACAAAGAATCTCCAATCTACGCTCGAACCAACGGATACCTTTTGCGCTGGTACAAGGACATTGGCAGCCATGTCAGCCAAGGCGAACTGCTGGCCGACATCGATACGCCTGAGGTAGACCAGGAGCTGGTGCAGGCACGCGCCACTCGCCAGCAGATCGCAGCCCAACTGGATCTGGCCAAGATCAACGCCGACCGCTACGTCAATTTGCGCAAAACAGATTCGGTTTCGCAGGAAGAGGCGGACCAGCAAACCAGCGGATACCAGCAGGCAAAGGCATACCTGGCCGCGGCTGATGCTAACGTCCGGCGCCTCGAAGATCTCGAGTCGTTCAAGCACGTCTACTCGCCGTTCAGTGGAGTGTTGACCAAACGCACCGTCGATCCCGGTGCGCTGATCAATGCCGGCGTCAACGGAGCGGCAGGCAAGGAACTGTTCGACGTCGCGCAGGTTGATCCGCTGCGCGTGTACGTCAGCGTTCCGCAAAGTTACGCTCCTTCGATCAAGGCTGGCATGGATGGCGTCGTGACCCTGCAGGAATTTCCCGGGCAGAGCTTCAAAGGATCCGTCGCGCGTACTGCCGAGGCGATTGACCCCACTACCCGCACGCTGCTGACGGAAGTCGATGTGCCGAACAAGAAAGCGCAGTTGCTGGCCGGTTCCTATGGCGAAGTGCAATTCCGCGTGGGAGGCGGAGCGCAGAAAATCACGATTCCGGTGAACGCGATGCTCTTCCGACAGGAGGGGGCGCAGGCCGCCGTGGTTGGCAGCGACGGCAAGGTGCATTTGCGTTCCATCAGCATTGGCCGCGATTACGGCACGACCCTGGAAATCCTGGGTGGTCTGGACATTCGCGATCGCGTGGTCATCAATCCCGCGGATTCCTTGCAGGAAGGTCAACCAGTGAGTGTGGCTCCCGAAAAGTCTCCACCGGTGCAGGGGGGCCAATAAGCGTGAGGAGATGGCACGTTGCAACCGGCCTTCTCGCGACCGGATTGTTCGCGGGTTGCGCGGTCGGGCCCAACTACCATCGGCTAACGGTGCAAGTCCCGGCAGCTTACAAGACTGAAGAACCGTGGCGGGTCGCAGCGCCGAAAGACGCAGCGCCTAAAGGAGCATGGTGGGAGATTTTCGACGACGCCGAGCTCAACGACTACGAGCAGCAGCTGCTCAAGGCCAATCCGACGCTCGAAGCCGCGAGAGATCAGTTCAACCGGGCCCGGGCGCTGGCGCAAGTGACCTCGGCTGCATTCTTCCCAACCCTTAATACTGATCCGGGCGCTTCGCGAAGCCGCTATTCTGCCAATCGCCCGGAGACAGCTACGCCTGGCCTGGCGCTCACCCAGAGTACGTACCAGATTCCCTTCCTGCTCAATTATGAACCCGACCTGTTTGGACCAGCGCGACGCAATCTGCAAGCGTCGAACGCTGCTTTGCAATCCAGCGCGGCTGATTTTTACAACGCGCGTCTGGTGTTGACGGCGGAGCTGGCGGCCGATTATTTCAGCCTGCGCGAACTCGATGCGGAGACGGACGTCCTGGGAGAGTCAGTAGAGATTCAGAGAAAGGGATTGCAACTGGTCGAGAACCGCCACGCTGGTGGTGTTGCCTCCGGACTCGACCTGGCGGAGCAGCAGACGCTGCTAGATTCCACGGTCACCCAGCTCTATCTTGTCCGGCAGCAGCGTGCGCAGTACGAGCACGCCGTCGCGGTGTTGACTGGCAATCCGGCGTCCGCGTTTGGTGTTCCCGCGCGGCCCCTCAAGGCGGAGCCGCCACCCGTTCCTGTGGGAGTGCCTTCGGACTTGCTGGAGAGGCGGCCGGATGTGGCCAGCGCCGAGCGCCAGATGGCCTATGAGAACGGGTTGGTGGGAGTGGCGACGGCCGCTTTCTATCCGCAGCTCACGATTTCGGGTAGTGGTGGCTTCCTCAGTACTGCCTTGACGAACCTGGTCACCGCTCCCAATGCCGTCTGGTCGCTGGGCGCCGACGTGCTCCAGCCAATTTTTCAGGGCGGCCGTAACCGTGCCAACCTGGAAGCCGCCAAGGACGCTTATGACGCCACGGTCGCCAACTATCGCCAGTCGGTGCTGACTGCGTTTCAGCAAGTGGAAGATGGATTGTCGGGGCTGAGCGCACTTTCTCAGGCGTCATCTTCGCAGAGCGCCGCCGTCCACGACGCGCAACACGCGTTGCAGCTGGCTAACAATCGTTATACCGGCGGACTGACCACTTACCTCGACGTGATCACGGCACAATCGGCGCTGCTGAATAACCAGCGCATTGCGGCTCAGATTCTGGGCCAACAGATGGTCACGTCGGTCTATCTGGTGAAGGCCGTCGGCGGAGGCTGGGACGCGTCGCAGATCCAGAATGAGCAGGTTCATCCCGAAGCGGGACAGGTGATCCGGCAATAATCTGCAGCGAATGCTCGGTCGGCCCGAGAAACGGACTCAGGGGCTAAAGCCTACCATCTTTCTTGGCTCTGGGCGGCACGGCTGAAGCCGTGGCTTACCCAAACTACTCAACAGGGAAAGCGCCCGTGTGCCAAAGTGTGTTTTGCGAGACGATTAATGCCGCTCAATCACCTTCCGGATGCGCTCGAATGCCCAATCAATCTCTTCGCGGGTAATGGTGAGTGGAGGTGCGATGCGCAAGACTCGGTCGTGGGTCTCCTTGCACAGAATGCCTTCATCTTTCAGCGCTTCGCAATAGGCGCGCGCCGGACTGTGGAGCTCGATGCCGATCCAGAGCCCTTTGCCGCGGACCTCCTTCAAGTCAGGGCTGCGCAAGGTCTTCAGACGGTCCAAGAAGTACGTTCCCAATTCTGCCGAACGTTCAACCAGTTCCTCCTCGATGAGCACGCGCAAAGCAGTCCGCGCCACGGCACAAGCGAGCGGGTTGCCGCCGAAGGTGCTGCCATGGTCGCCGGGGTTGAAGACTCCGAGAACCTCCTTCGATGCGAGCACAGCCGAGACGGGGTAGAACCCTCCGGAGAGCGCCTTGCCAACAATCAGCACATCCGGCTTGACATCCTCATGCATGTACGCGAACAGCTTGCCGGTTCTGCCCAGACCGGATTGAATTTCGTCGCAGACCAGCAGCGCGCGGTGCTCGCGGCAGATGGCGGCGGCTTCCTGCAGGAATCCCGCCGGCGGGATGATGATTCCGGCTTCACCCTGGATCGGCTCGACAAGAAATGCGCAGGTGTTGGGCGTGATTGCGTCGCGCAAGGCGCGCGCATCGCCGTAAGGAATGATCTTGAATCCAGGAGTGAACGGGCCGAAACCGTCACGGTACTGCTCATCGGTGGAGAAGCTGACAATTGTTACCGTGCGCCCGTGAAAATTGTTGGCGCATACAATGATTTCCGCTTGGCCATCAGGAATGCCTTTGACCTTGTGTCCCCACTTGCGGGCCGCTTTCACCGCGGTCTCGACCGCTTCCGCTCCTGAGTTCATGGGCAAGGCCATATCAAAACCGGTGAGTTCGTGCAGCTCTTCATAGAGCAGAGGCAACTGGTCGTTGCGGAAAGCGCGCGAGGTCAGAGTCACTTTGTGGGCCTGCTCGATCAAAGTCCGCAAAATCCGGGGATGGCAGTGGCCCTGGTTGACCGCCGAATAAGCTGCGAGGCAATCGAGGTAGCGCTCGCCATCCACGTCGTAGACCCAAACGCCTTGGGCGCGCTCGATGACCACGTCGAGGGGGTGGTAGTTGTGCGCGCCAAAACGGTCTTCCAGCGCGATGAGTTGCTCCGAGTGGGTGATTTCAGTTACGGACATGAGGCCTCCTGTTTCGGTGGTTAAGACGGTTCCGTTTCTAATAGCATGGTCAGCAGCGCCATGCGGACATACAGTCCGTTGGCTGCCTGCTTGAAATAAAGCGCCCGGGGATCGTTGTCCACGGTCTTATCCAATTCAACGGTGCGAGGAAGAGGATGGAGAATGAGCGCATCCGGTTTCATCTTCTCGAGAACCGTGGAATTGATCGCATAGCGGTGCAGTGCCAGCCGTGTCCCCACGCGCTCGGGACGGATGCGCGTCTGATAGACGACATCCACTTCGCGGATGACCCGGTCAATGTCTGATTCGAGTTCATAGCGTACGCCGTGCTCGTTGAGGTAGTCCAGGATGTCGGGCTTCATCTGCAATTCCGGCGGGCTGACGAAGAAAATTTTTACCCGCTCGAACTTGGCGAGCAGGTACGCGAGGGACCGCGCAGCGCGGCCTTTGTCGAGTTCTCCGACGATGGCCACACTCAGGCCGACAAGCGGCCGTTCGCGATAGATGGTGTACAGATCGAGGAGAGCCTGGGTGGGATGCTGGCCGCCCTCGCCGTCACCCGCATTGATGATGGGGACAGGCGAGACTCGGGCCGCGCGTTGGGCGCCCCCGGCCTGGGGATGACGCACGACGATAATGTCGGAATACCTGCCGATGATCCGAATGGAGTCCTCGATCTGCTCGACTTCGACTTCCGACGAAAATGCCCCCGCTTGCTCGGTGGAGAGGACCTTGCCACCCAGCCTGTGCATGGCTGCTTCAAAGCTGAAACGGGTGCGGGTCGAAGGCTGGTAAAACAGCATTGCCAGGATTTTGTTCTGGTAATCGAGGGAGCCACCACGGGCGACCACGCGTTCCATCCCCCGCGAGCGGTTGAACAGTTCCATAAGCAGAGGCACGGTGAACTGCTGCGACTCAACCAGATGGCGGGGTCTGACCGGGGACCGGCTTGAGGCAGTCTCCTGGCCGGGAATGGCGGGCGAGAAGGTCGTGTCCGGCATGGTTAGCGTCCTCCTACTGGCACAGCGAAGTGTATGCGGACTTTGCCGGCTTCTTCAGAGTCGGGAACAACGTGGGTGCCAGCCAGCCCAGCAATCGCTTCACATAGATGATCGTAGGAAGTGATTACCACTTCCCGGCCACCCGCGCGGAGAAAGTGTAACGCCGACTCGACTTTCGGGCCTATACTCCCCGGCGGAAAGTGCCCAGCATTATAGTGCGCTTCCAGTTCGGAGGCAGTCACGCGCGATAGCGGCCGCTGGTTGGCCTTCTTGTAATCGAGATAGACGCAATCGACATCCGTGGAAATCGCAAACGTGTCGAGGCCGAGTTGGGAGGCGAGCAAGGCGGAGGCCCGGTCTTTATCAATGACCGCTTCGATGCCGTGCAGACCGCCATTCTCGTGCACGACAGGAATTCCGCCTCCCCCACAGGCGACGACGAGCACGCCTTGGTTGACCAAAGAACGAATCACCTCGAGTTCCACAATTTCTATCGGCTCCGGCGAGGGAACCACGCGGCGATAGCCCCGGGCGGCATCCTCCACGATCTCCCATCCCAGCAGGCGTTTGCGTTCTTCCGCCTGAACGCGCGAGTAGAAGGGACCGATCGGTTTGGTGGGATGCTTCATGGCAGGATCGCTGGAAGACACGACGGTTTGCGTTACCAGGCTTATGACCGGCACCCGCAGGCCGGCGCGGGCCAACTCATGACCCAAAGACTGGGAGAGAAGATAACCGATCTCGCCCTGGCTGGCTGCACCGCAGACATCAAGCGTCTGACCTGGCACCTGGTCCGCGGCCCGCTCCGAGCGCAATAACTGGGCACCTACCTGCGGACCGTTGCCGTGAGTGACCACCAGGCGGTAGCCGTCCCGAATCAGGCCGATGATGGCCGCCGCGGTGCGCCGGGCATTTGCCAGTTGCTCGGCAATGGTCCCCTTCTCCCCGGCTCGGATGAGGGAGTTGCCGCCCACGGCGATGAGTATCGTTTTCAAAGCAGTTTCCGGTTCCTAGTTGTCAGTTGCCTGTTCTCGGTTCAATCGCGCGAGATTTTTCAAATTCAGTTTGCCAGGTCACACAAATCACTTTCCGGCTAAAATGCCAGGCCCCAGGGGCTAAAGCCCGCATACTTGCGGGCCGTGAACGGCACGGCTCAAGCCGTGCCCTATCCAAGCCGTGCCCTACCCAAGCCGTGCCCTACCCAAGCCGTGCCCTACCCAAGCCGTGCCCTACCCAAGCCGTGCCCTACCCAAACCGTGCCCTACCCAAACCGTGCCCCTACCCAAACCATGACCTGCAAAAGAAACTGCTTTCTCAAAGCAACTGGTCCTCAAAAGCTGGTCATTTCCTGGAACGCCACCGGTTCTGGCACTTCGCGATATTGCATAAGTTCCAGGAGAATCGCTTTCTGCGTGTGCAGCCGATTCTCAGCCTGCTGATAAACCATAGAGTGCGGTGAATCGATCACCTCGTCCGTGACTTCCTCGCCACGGTGGGCCGGCAAACAGTGCATGAACAGCGCATCGAACTTGGCGTGGCGCAGCAACTCCGCATTCACCTGGTAAGAGGCAAAGACCTTCCGCCGTTCTTCCGCCTCCGCTTCCTGTCCCATGCTGGCCCATGCGTCGGTGTAAATGACATCGGCTCCGTTTGCCGCTTCCAGTGGATCATGCGTAAGCGTGCACGTACCGCCCGTCTTGGCGCCGCGCTGCAGCGCCCACTCCACCGCCTCCGGTTTCGGCTCAAATCCTTCAGGCGTCGCGGCCCACACGTGTGCTCCCAGTTGCGCGCCGGCAAACATCAAGGAATGGCAAACGTTGTTGCCGTCACCGATGAAAGCCACTTTCAAGCCGGCCACCTCCCCTTTGAGCTCCTGAATCGTGAAGTAGTCCGCCATGGCCTGGCAGGGATGACTGTAGTCCGTCAGGCCATTGACGACGGGAATGCTGGTGTACTCGGCCATGCGCTCGACGATCTCGTGAGCAAAAGTGCGAATCATAATGGCCTGCACCATGCGCTCCAGGTTCTTGGCCACGTCATACACCGACTCGCGCTTGCCGAGATTGATCTCAGCCGGGGACAGATAGACAGAAAACCCGCCGAGTTGCTGGATCCCCACGTCAAAGGAAACGCGAGTGCGCAGCGACGGCTTTTCAAAGATCATGGCCAGCGTTTTTCCCTTCAGTGCTCCGGAGTGAGCAGCGGGATGAGTTTTGATCTCGCGGGCGAGATCGAGCAGATAGGAGATTTCTTCAGGCGAAAAGTCTTTGATGGAAAGAAAATTGTGACGACCCATGGCTCGTTCCGTTTCTCCGGGCAAAGGTTACCCTCCGCCCGATTAGGGCATTGAGAAACACCACAAAATCCCAGTGTCTATGCTCTCGTTTCTGGGTCTGGGGGGGCAGTGAAAGGCATCACCTGCCTGGGTGATGGCGGTCACGTTCCCCTGCAAGTGATCGAAGGAAGGCGGTTTAGCGGCCTACCGGGGCCGAAGTTCAATTCGAAAAAGAGAGACGGTGCCGTCCGTTGCGGCCAGCCTTCCGGGCCATGGGTTTATACTTCCTCGCAGGCTCGGTCGGCAGCGCGCCGAGCCCATGCATGACACGCATCCTGCGGCTTGCAAGAGTCGCGGTTTGATCGGAGAAGGCTATGATCACCGCTTCGGAACTACAGCACGGAATGGTAGTGCGCGTGGAGGGACAGGTTTATCGGGTCGTCGAAGTCGAAGCCAAAGCCGCGGCTGCGAAACTCGGAGGGGTGGTCAAGGCTGAGTTAAGTAACGTCAAAACCCGCCGCCTGTGGGAAGCGCGATTCCGGCCGCAGGAGCGGCTGGAGGATCTCCCAATCGATCGGCGCAATATGGAATTTCTTTTTCGCGAAGGCGATACGTGTACGTTCATGGATCCCAACACGTTTGAGCAGGTCGAAGTTCCCCGCGAAATCCTGGGACGGGCAGCAGATTTTCTTCAGTCAGGCAGCACTGTGCCGGTGGAGTTCTTCGAAGGCAGGCCCATTAGTGCCGTACTGCCCGACATCATGGAGGCTCGCGTCGTCGATACGGCGCCACCCTCCCACTCCCAGCAGGACAGCGCCTGGAAAGAGGCGACGCTCGAGAACGGCGTTTCGATTCGTGTCCCCTTGTTCATCGCGCAGGACGAACGCGTGCGGGTTGATGTGAGGACGGGGCGGTACGTCGAGCGCGTCCATGGCGATCGCAAGCGGATTGCCTAAGGTTGAATTTTCCCCGGAGGTCGCATGCTGGAAATCAAGGCAGTCTCCATGGAGTTTCCGGCGGACGCCAACATCATTGTGGGCCAGTCGCACTTCATCAAGACCGTCGAAGACCTGTACGAAGCCATGAGCACGACTGCGCCGCACGCCAAGTTTGGCGTGGCCTTCAACGAAGCGTCGGGCGCATGTCTCACGCGGTCGGAAGGGAACGACCAGGCTTTGCGGGAATGCGCCGTGCGCAGTGCGCAGGCCCTGGCTGCAGGTCACACATTCGTGCTGGTGATGCAGAACGCGTATCCCATCAACATCCTGAACGCTATCCGCAACGTACCCGAAGTCTGCTCCATTTTCTGCGCAACCGCCAATCCGGTGCAGATCATCCTGGCTGAGAGCGAGCAGGGACGGGGAGTGATGGGCGTGATTGACGGAAGTTCGCCCAAGGGTATCGAGGGTCAGGCGGATGTCGCCTGGCGACAGGACCTGCTGCGGAAAATTGGATACAAGCGGTAGCCCGGTCCTCAGCGAAACGCAGTCGTTTACGGATCGTCCTTCTTGGGTGGTTCCTTGGGCAGTGGTGGCTCGATCGGCTTGCGCGGCAGCATCTGGTCGCGCATGGCTGCGTCGTAGACGAAGCCGGCGACGATTACCGAAATCTGCTTGAGATCCTCAGCCTGCAAGCGATCGTACACGTCCATGTTGGAGTGGTGCGTTCGCGTTTCGTATTCCATCGGGTCCTGAATGAACTGAAATGCTGGGACTCCGGCGGCGTCAAAGGACTGGTGGTCGGTGCCGCCGGTGTTGCGCATGGTAAGCGTGGTCATGCCGAGATCCTTAAAAGGCTTCATCCAGGCTTCAAAAATCGGAGCCACCGCTTCATTCTCCTGAAGATAGACGCCGCGGATCTTGCCCGTACCATTGTCCACATTGAAGTAAGCAGAAATCTTTGCCTGCTCAGGCTTGGGCGTGAAGGGGCCGGCCTCACGCCGCCGCAGAGTTGGCATGCCCTTCATCTCTGGATCATCCATTGGCGGGCGTGTTCCGAGGTGGTGTTCCACATAGTACTGCGAGCCAAGCAAACCCTGCTCCTCGCCGCTCCACAGTCCGATGCGGATGGTGCGGCGGGGTTTAATATCAAGTGCCTTCAAAATGCGCACGGCTTCCATCATCGTGACCGTGCCCGCTCCGTTGTCGGTCGCGCCGGTGCCCGCATGCCAGGAATCGAGGTGGGCGCCCAGCATGACAACTTCGTCTTTCTTATCGGTGCCGGGGATTTCTGCGATCGTGTCGTACTGCATGGGATCGTCGTCGTAGAACGTGTTGACGACGTTCAGTTCGAGAGTCACGTCTTTTTTCTGCTGCAAGAGGCGCGCGATGCGGGCCCACTGCTCAGAGGCCATGGTCAGCTGCGGGATAGGCGTGGTTTCGCCGGTTTTGTAAGACCCTCCGGACTGGACAAACACGGTGCCGCCGCCCGAGGTTTCACGGGAATGCTCAATGACGGCCAGGACTTTCTCGTCGGCGAAGAACTGATTCACTTCCTTCATCAACTGCTGCCGGCGCTGAAAATCAGCCGGGCGAAAGGCCGGACGTTCGCTGGGAATCTCGTATTCCCCGATCTTGGCCAGATCATCGTCGCTCAGGCGTTTGAAAGGCGCTTCCATGATGGGCTTCAAGTCGGCATCGGAGCCGAAGATCACGATCATGCCGGCAAGCTTGCCGCGATATTTGTCGTAGTCCTTCTTGTCGTTGATCGTGACGCGGATACATTTACCGGTGACCACACCGTTCGTACCGGGGGTCCAAGCCTTGGCATAGATGATCAGGGGAGCAATGTCAGGCGAGGTCATGCGGGCATTGACATACTGGTTGGCCCAGCCCCGGCCGAATGGACCCCAGGCTTCAAGGTGAGCGTTGCTGAGGCCCATGGCGGTGAGTTGGTCGCGGGTCCACTCATTGGCCCGCTTCATGTTCGGAGAGCCGGTGAGTCGTTCGCCGATCGAATCCATCAGTCCGGAAGCAAGCTCCATGACTTTGGAGTTGCGGAATCCCTCGTAGCGGATGCGGGACATGGTTTCCAGATCAACTTTTTCCTGAGCCTGCAACGCGGGAACGAATAGCAGAACGACGACGAGAAAGCAGACCAGCCTGCCTGTCTTCTTCATACGAGACCCCCGGAGTGGAGATTAAAGCGGCGATTATACAGCCGGACCGGAATTTGAGGACGATTATAAAGTTATTTCAAGGCCGAGTTGTTTTCAGCGTGCGGAGACGCAGTCGTGGCGTCTTCGTCCGTCTTAACGATGTATTGCACGATGAGCGAGATGCGACGGTTCGAGGGATCGAGCGGAGCGTCAGGTTTGCGCAGGCGCTGGTCGGCAAAGCCGCGCACCTGCGTTACCTGGTCGGCTTTGAGTCCGTTTGCCTGCATGACACGCCGCGCGGCATTGGCGCGATCCGCGGAAAGTTCCCAGTTGCCGTAGTTGGCCGAGGGAGCATAGGGATTGGAGTCGGTGTGGCCTTCGATGGAGACTTTGTTGGGGAGCTTGCCCAATTCCTGCGCCAGCGTGATGAGCAAGTCGCGGCCATCATTTTTGAGCTTGGCGCTGCCGCTGTCGAAGAATGTGCCCGCAGCTGACTCGGAGAGTTCGATGCGCAATCCTTCCGCGGTTACGGTCATTTCGATATGGCTTTTCAGTTTCTCGAAGTCGGTAACCTGCCGGATGGCTTGCTGCAGCTGGTCCTTCAGTTTCGGCATGTTGTCGCGGGTGAGAATGAAGTTGTCTCCTGCGCCCGCCATGCTGGAGCCGACCTTCTTCGACGTGCCGGTGGGATCCTTGAAATATCCCCCGACGGCGACCTGGATCTGTTTGCTGGAGTTGAGCAGCCAGAGCACGATGAAAAGAGCCATCATCGCCGTGACAAAATCAGCGTAGGCGACCTTCCAGGCGCCGCCATGATGTCCACCGTGGCCTTTTTTCTTGAGGATGATGATGGGGCGCGATTTGTCCATGTTCGTAGTCCGCAGTGGGAATACTCAGGCGGATGCCGCAGCGGCAGCGGCCGCTCCTCCCCCGCGGCAAGCCTTTTCGAGTTCCTGGAATGAGGGCCGCACGTGGCCGGGAACCGCGCGCCGCGCCACTTCCACCGCCATGATGGGAGCCGTCCCCTTCAGAAACGAGACCATCAGAACGCGCATCACGTAGAGGAAGGCGTGTTCTTCTTCGGCGGCTTTGGTCATGCTGGCCGCGATCGGTCCGACGAGGCCATAGCACAGCAAAACTCCGAGAAACGTTCCCACCAGGGCGGCGGCGACCTTGTGCCCGATCTCTTCCGGAGGGCCGCCGAGCGCTCCCATCGTGATCACCACGCCCAGCACGGCTGCCACGATCCCCAGCCCGGGCAGAGAATCGGCCATCGTGCTGAGCGCCGCAGTGGGCTGGGTGGAATCGTGATGGTGAACTTCCAGGTCGAGATCGAGAACCTGGTCGAGGTCGAAGGCGTCGATTCCGGTGATAGCCATGCGCAGAGAATCGCAGACGAAGGCACAGACGTGATGGTTGTGCAGGAAAGCCGGATTCTTGGAAAACACAGGGCTCTTTTCAGGTTCCTCGACGTCGGCTTCCAGCGCCATCAAGCCGTCTTTGCGCGCCTTGTTCAGCAGGTCGTACATCATTTTGAGGGCATCGAGGTACACCTGCTTGCCGAACTTCGAACCGCCAAATATGCCGGTGATGCCGCCGGCGATCTTCTTGATGACATGCAGCGGATTCGCGATCAGAACCGTCCCCAGCGCGGCGCCGCCGATGATGATCAATTCCGCCGGTTGCAGGAGCACACGCAGGTTGCCGTGTTCCATCAGATATCCGGCAACGATGCAACCGAAGACGACGACGATGCCGATTATGGCAAACATGCTAGCTCCCTGATGTCTCGCTTTCGCGGACGGAAGCGGAGCGAGAAAGCAGCGCCGAAGCCGCATTCGTTGATTTCTGCGCGCGGTCCATCAGCGATTCGATGGTGTCGCCGGGCTGCGCCGTGGCCTGCCCGATGGAAATCGGCAGTGACCGCCTGTCGCCCCACCACTCGATACTGTCGTTGGCCAGGATGTGCCGGATGCGTTCCCGCACTGAGCGCAAGACCTTTTCGCGGCAGCCATTCAGGATGACAAGAAATTGATCCTCACTCCAGCGGCTTACAAAGTCGGATCTCCATAGCGCGCCTTCCAGAGTGCGTGCCACCATACGCAAGAGAGAAGAGGCTGCTTCCGGCCCGAAGCTGGAGCGAAAATGCACGAGGCCCTCCAGGCGAAAGCAAAGGATCCCAAAAGGGACATGCACGTCGGCAAAAGCCCCTAGCGCTTCGCGCAAGCGGGACTGCGCCATGGTGTGGCTGGCCATGCCGGTCACGCCGTCGACGCAATCGGGAAGGTCCATGCGGTCTTCAGGATGATCACGTCGCGCGCGATCTTCCTCGAAAGTTTCGGCGGCCCCAATGATTGAACCGTGAGCATTGCGCACTGGAACGGCACGGACACGGACTGGAATTTCATGCCCGGCTTTGTGCCGCAGAAAGCCGATCGCTTCGGCCGGTTGTCCCGTTTTGATGGCGCGGGCCAGCGGACAGTCCTCGTTGCACCACTCGCAATCCTGCTGATCGCAGTGCAGCAAAGCTTCTCCAACGCAGCAATGGCCGATGACCTCATGGCGCATGTGGCCTGTGATCTGCTCTGCGCCGTCGCTCCAAAGCACAATTCTCTTTTCCATGTCCGCCACACAGAGGCCTGTCGGAAGGTTTTCCAGGATGCTGCGGGAAATCTCGGGATCATGAAATCCGGACATGCGATGGCTGGTGGCCGAGTTGGCTTGACTAGAGGTTCATCGGCAAATCCGCAGGCGACTTCAGCAGACCAAGCCCAACACCCTGTGCCTGGACGGGCGAAAATCCTTATGTTTCAGGAATGTAAAGAAGTGGCACCTCAGCGCATGCGCCTGGCACCGAAGTGCCATAGGCAAAATGATGTCACACGTCTAGCTTCATGGATGAGCAGTTCTGGGGGAGGGCTGCCCGGGCGTCTTGGACTCGCGAGAGTCTCAGGGCGCTCGTTATTTTTTGGGGATGTTTCTGCCCGATCGAGTTAGGCACGTTGGGCGTGTTCGCTTTGGATTACTCTAGCGTCCATACCGCCCCATCCACTCAGCTTGCTCGAGGATGTGCCCCTTCATCGCCGATTCCAGATCCCGTTTGCCCGCTGCTTCTTTGAGAGTGAGCTTCGCGTCCAGAGCGAACAGCTTGAAATAGTAGCGATGCGGCTTGCCCGGCGGCGGGCATGGACCGTTGTACCCGATCTTGCGGAAGTCGTTGCTTCCCTGCTGCGAGCCATCGGGGAGATGCGCGGCCTTGCTCAGTCCTTCGGCCAAGCCCCGTGTTTCGGGCGGAAGATTCCACAGCACCCAGTGATTCCAGTTGCCCACCGGCGCATCCGGATCGTCGGACAGCAGGGCGAAGGATTTGGTCCCTGCCGGCGGATCCGTCCACCCAAGCTGGGGAGACACATCGGTTCCATCGCAGGTAAACTTCTTAGCGATATCGCCGCCACTCGAAAAACTTGGACTGGACAGTTTCAAAGGCATAGTTTTTCCTCCGTCTTGCGAGGACGACGAAGGCGAACGGGCCGGCGCGCCAGATCGTGCGGCTACCGATGGCAAGAGTAATCCGAAGGTCAAGAAAACCGACGCACCCGCGGCAACGGGCAACGGCCGCGCAAAGTAGCGCCGAGAGAATCGAGCGGGGTTACCCGTCTGTCGCTGCGATGCCACACCGTCCTCTGCGAACAGCTCAGTTGGTGGAAATCGTGAAATTGACCGTAATCTTGGCCTGAGTCTCGACGGCTTCGCTGCCCACATAGTGGGGCTTGAAGCGCCACTGTTTTACCGCCTCCTGAGCGGCGCTGGCCAGAATCGGAGGCCCGCTGAGCACGTGAAGATCTTGAATCGTGCCATCTCGGTTGACCAAAGCCTGAAGAATTACTGAACCCTGCACTTTCATTTGGCGCGCCAGCAATGGGTAGCTGGGTCTTACCGGCTGGCTGACTACCTCTGCTGCGTCGGCGGAGATTTGCACGCGTTCGGCTGCATTGCTGGTCACTGCGGCTGCGGTGTCGGCCGCACCGGCGGGGGCGGAGGGTACGGAAACAGCCTGCGCCGGTGAGCCGCCCTGCAGATCGACGCGTACCGAGTTGGTCCCAGGGCGGATCGTACGGTGAACATCTCCCGCGACGACCTCTACTTCGAGCGCCGGAAGCACGGTTCTGCTCATCGTCGTACCGTCTCGCGGACTGGAAGGTGAGGCCGGAGCGGAAACTTCCCCATTGGTTTTGAAATTGCGTCGGTTCTTGCCGACCACCGGCGCCGCGCTGCGCGCTGTCGCAATCTGCCGTCCGGGTGGGTTTGTGGCCGTCGGAACGCTCGTCTCCGGCTCCTGTTGCGCTTCCTCAGTGCCGGGAAACCAAAAATCTCGGTCCTTGTAGAGAAGTAATCCGAGAGCTCCCAGCAACAGGACAAGCGCACCCACCATGAGGCGTTGCTGGCGTAGTTCGGCCGGCCGACGGGAGGACGGGCTAGTAAGAAATTGACGATCGGATTTTGGGGCTAGCGATTTGGACTCGAACATGGACCCTGGGATTGCTCCTGGGGGACGACTCTGGGCATAGTATGCCCCGAAAGCCTACGAAAGGCCAGCAAAAGCGTTGGAATTGAAAATCCTCTCGTGGCCGCTCCAGCCGGCTCGGGTTCAGCAGGCCAACTGGTCACGCGTGATTTTCAGGCCCGGAAGGTTTCCCAAGGCGGTCACCGCAACCGATTCGGTCTTGAAGAATTCGTTGGCGAGACTGACCAGGTCGTCAGCGGTCACGGCCTCAATGCGCTCGATCAGTTCGTCGAGGTCGTAGTAGCGATCGAAATACATTTCCTGGCGAGCCAGGTTCGACATGCGCGCTGTGCTCGACTCGAGCGACAGCATCAAGCTGCCTTTTAGCTGCGCTTTAGACCGCCGCAATTCCTCCTCCGGCACAGCTTTCGACTTCAGCGTGTGAAACTCGCTGACAACCGACTGTACGACTTTAGCCGCCGAAGCCAGCGAAGTGCCGGCATAGACAGCGAGGCATCCGGTGTCGCGGTAAGGGTTGAGATCGCTATAGATGGAGTAGGCTAGCCCCTGACGTTCCCGGATATTCTGAAAAAGACGCGAGCTCATACCGCCGCCCAGCAGCGTGTTCAAAACATAGCCTGCATGGCGTTTTTCGTGGGCGATGGGATGGGCGGGCACGCCGATGCATAGCTGCACCTGTTCGAGCGCTTTCTTGTTGCGGAGGATAATACGGGAAATAATCTTCGGCGCTGACGAATGAAAGCCATTCTTCAGCGGCTTCATATGCTGGAAGTGGCCGGTCACAAGCGCCACAAAGCGGTCGTGATCGAGGTTGCCAGCCGCCGACAGGATAATGTTGCCGGGAACAAAGCGGCGAGCATAGGCATCGAGCACGGGCTGGCGCTCGAAACGCTTCACTGTTTCTTTGGTGCCAAGGATCGGCTTGCCCAGGGGATGATCTTTCCAGAAATTTTGAGTAAAGATTTCGTGGACGAGATAATCGGGGTTGTCTTCGTCCATCTTGATCTCTTCGAGGATCACGCCGCGCTCACGGGCGATGTCGGCAGCATCGAAGACCGGATTCAAGACCAGATCGCTCAGGATGTCGAGCGCAGTGGGAACATGTTCGTCGAGCACCTTGACGTTGAAGCAGATGCATTCCTTGGCGGTGAAGGCATCCATGTTGCCGCCAATGGAATCAACCTGGCGCGCAATTTCCTCCGCCGTGCGGTGCTGGGTACCTTTGAAGACCATGTGCTCGATGAAGTGGGAGATACCGTTCCATTCCGGGTCTTCGTCGCGCGAGCCGGTCTGGAGCCAGATCCCAATGGAAGCGGAACGGATGTGGGGCATCTGTTCGGTGATGATGGTGAGGCCATTAGGCAACTTCTGACGACGAATACTCCGGACTTCTCGGGACATGATTGCCTTCTGCTTCTACTTAGAAATGCTCCTCAACCCAGTAAGCTTGTTATGCGGAGATCGTTACCATTCTGACATAGGGGCAAGGGGTATGCAAAAATGGTTTAGTTATTTAGAATCAGCAGTTTAGATCCGTTGAACTGGTTATCGACTAGGCCAGAGCGCCTGGCTGTTATGATTCGCTAAATTGTCCCCGAAGAGGTTTATGGCAAGTTTGCCACAATTGACGCTGTTGGGTCTCGACCGGGCCGATTTCGCCGCGCTGGTCGAGAGCGAGGGTGAACCCGCGTACCGCGCAGAGCAGCTTCTCGAAGCCGTATACCGCCAGCGACTGGAGTCATTAGAGCAGGTCTCAACTCTGCCGCAGCAACTTCGTCAGCGACTAATGGCTAATGGCGTCTCGATCGGTCTGCCCGCAGTCGAAAAACGATTCGTTTCGCAGGATGGCACGGTGCGCTATCTGATGGGTTTTGCCGACGGCCAGAGCGTGGAAACGGTGTGGATGCCGGAGGGCGACGGCGGAGAAGCGGGGGACGGAAGCGAGGCCGGGGAGACCGCTGCGCCGAGAGCCGGTCGGGTTTGGGACCGCGCGACGATCTGCGTTTCGAGCCAGGTGGGTTGCGCCGTAGATTGTCAGTTCTGCCTGACCGCGCTGCTGGGCGTAAAACGGAACTTGAGCGCCGGCGAAATTGTGGGGCAGGTGTGCGCGGTGCTCAAGGATCAGACGGTCTCGCCGCCTGAAGATCGCATTAATCTTGTTTTCATGGGAATGGGGGAACCATTTTTGAACTATGACAATTTCATGAAGGCGGTCCGCTTACTGGTCGAGCAAGTCGGCGTGGCGGAGTCGCGCATGACAGTTTCGACCGCGGGCATCGTGCCACGGATTCATGACTTCGGCGAGGAACGAATCCGGCCCAAGCTCGCCATTTCGCTGAACGCATCGAACGAGGAATTGCGCACGCGGTTGATGCCGCTGAATCGCAAATGGAATCTGGCGCAGCTGCTGGCTGCCGCGAGGAGTTTTCCGCTGCGCAATCGGGAACGAATCACATTTGAATACGTGCTCTTAGACGGAGTGAACGACTCAGTCGGCAACGCGAAAGAAGTAGCAGAACTGCTGCGAGGGATGCGCGCAAAGATCAATTTGATCGCTCTGAATCCTGGGCCTGGGATTGCTTTTTCGACTCCCGCAGACGAGCGGGTGACGGTTTTCCAGAAGGTGTTGATCGCAGCGGGAATCCCGACGTTTGTCCGGCGTCCCAGAGGCCGGGACATTTATGCCGCTTGCGGGCAGCTCAAGCGGACGGTTGAGATTGCCACAGCACCTGGGTAGCGGGTTTTGCAGTCTCAGCCGGTGCTGTGTCCGCGGCCGGCAGTTCCACGCGCAGCAGCACGGTGCCGTCTGCACCGCATTGCCGCGAAATCTGCCCGCGGTGTTCCTGAAGGATGCCCTGACAGGCGGTCAGACCGAGGTTGTCCTCGGGGTCGATCGGGGAATCCCCGGGGTCGTTTGCACCTGAGGGAGAAGCCACACCTGCGGTCACGATCTGAAGCACGGCAACGTCCGCCTGGCGATGCGTGCTCATGGTAAGAACCGTGCTGCCCCGCTCACTCATGACGTGCAGGCAATTGGCCAAAAGCTGCAGGCAGACCTGGAGCAGCTGATTCGAGTCGCCCAGCACCTTGGGCAGCTCCGCATCGAACTGGCTGTGCACTTTAATCTTGAGCGATTCCCATTGCGGTTGCGTCAGCTTTACGGCAGTGCGGGCCAACGTGTTGAGATC
>Ga0187784_10001376_pt1 | contig 19196 bp, 14 predicted proteins | sample 1015_SJ02_MP15_2_FD_132964 | JGI IMG/M metagenome (GOLD analysis project Ga0187784, IMG submission 132964) | Tropical peat soil microbial communities from peatlands in Department of Meta, Colombia - 1015_SJ02_MP15_20_MG | ecosystem: Environmental > Terrestrial > Soil > Wetlands > Peat | place...
GCACGCCGTTTCGTCGGGAAACCACTCCCGAAACTGCTGCCAAGTGCCGGGATAATCAGGCACAACACCTAGCTGAGAATCCGAAACCACAATATCTTGAGTCTACTGTATTAAGGCAGCTACCCCGCTTTGCCCGTTTCCCGGCCTTTCGCGGCGCTTCAAAGGCAGATGTACCTCAAGTTGGCTCAGCGCCGTCCCAGGGCGAACTCCGCTAGCTCCGCTAACCCCGCCAACTCCGCTGGCCCTGCTCTCCCTGCGACTGCCGACAGCAAACTCGGCCTGTGGCATTTTTGCCACAGTGGCTATTTGCCGGTTTTCGGCAAAAACGACCCGAAAATCCACAAATTCCCGATTTAGTACCGAAAAGTTTGTGTTTTATTTTCAAACGCTTACGGTTTTTCTCTTTCTCGGCCGCTGCCCCGCCCCTTGAACAATTAGTAAAATATCTGAATGGTTGAAAGACAGAAATCTCGTATGCGGAGCGACACCAGACCCTGGCGGTTTTGGGTAGGCGCGGGAGTCCTTTCCGTGGCTGCCGCCGCGTTGGTCTTTGCCGACTCTACATTGTTGACGGTGCAGGCGGATTCACCGCTTGCCCGTCCTGCCTCAACCCTCCCTCCGGCCGGCCCTCCGGCCGATCTTTCGGGGATAACCGGCACGCCTGCGAGACCTCAGTTGCAAGCCAATGAACTCAGCGGACTTGCAACCTGGTATGGCGCTGTGCTGGATGGACACCGAACAGCTAGCGGTGAGCGCTTCGATATGTTCGCCATGACGGCGGCGCACAAAACCCTGCCGTTTGGAACCTTGGTTCGCGTTGTCAATATCGTGACGGGCAGGTCTGTCGATGTCCGCATCAACGACCGTGGAGTGCTGCCAGGCGATCATGTCATCGATCTTTCCTATGAAGCAGCCAGGCACATGAACATCGTGAAAACCGGTGTCGCCCACGTGAGGCTAGAGATACTATCCATGGGCACGGGCCCCCGTCCGGCGCACTGAGTAGAGCCGGCTGGTTCGTTTCAGGCAATTTTGATTCATTCGGGCGCGCCGCTTCAAAGCGAATCGGCGCGCTGACTTTTTCCGCATACCGAACCCCTTGTTTCGGGATCTACACCGTCTTTTCCCTGCCGAACCACAGTCCCCTTCTTGCCTGATGCCGAGCTTTTTCGCTCAGCAGCCGGCGCTTTGCGCCTTTTGCTTGCAGAATTGTGTGTCAGCCGGCCCACAACGTGTCTGTTCTGACACGCTCCGCAACCTCCCACCATTCGACAACCCCTTTGTTTTCAATCCACTTCAGTTGGCGGCTGGTTTGCACTTCTTCCCGGCGCAGGCAACCGAGGCAGAAAGAGACTTCGGGGGGAAGCGATGGCGGCGACGAAGCAAATCGGATTGGCAGTGGCGATAGCAGCGGTTCTGGTGGGGCAGGCGGCTTGGGGAGCGGATATGCAGGTAGAACAACCCGCGGCAACTCTCCCGCGGGCGACGGCCCCGGCGAAGCGCGAGATCGTTGTGAGCCTGGAAGACCGCAAGCTGGCGCTGGTCGAAAACGGCCAGACCGTGAGGGTCTATCCCGTAGCCGTAGGCAAGCCCTCGACGCCGAGCCCAGTCGGGACATTCACGATCGCACGGCGCGCCGAGAATCCCGCCTATCGCCACAACGGCAAAACCATTCCGCCGGGACCGGGGAATCCAGTGGGGACGCGGTGGATGGGCCTGAGCATTCAGGGCTACGGCATCCATGGGACGAACGAACCGAATTCCATCGGCAAGGCCGCATCGCATGGTTGCATCCGCATGGCCAAGGCCGACCTGGAGGAACTCTATCCGCTCGTTTCCGTGGGCGACACAGTGGAGCTGGTTGGGCGTCGCGACGAGGAGACGGCCCGGCTGTTCGGCGACAGTGCAACTCCGGCCCAAACCATGGAACCCGCACTGGCGAAGAATGCGCCCGCAACGGCGGCGACAACATCGACAGCGCAAGACTCCCCTACCGAGAATTCACCGGCAGCGATGAGCGTAGTTCAAGTCTCGGCACTGGCAGTGTTTACCGGTGCGCTCTAAAGGAGGCCGCTCATGATCGCGCTTTCCGCAGGGGCAAATGTTTTCAGCGCAGTGCTGCTGCCGGTGGCTTCGGCGCTGCTGCTGGAAGAGTTGACGTACGGAGGGCTGGTCCGGCTTTTGTTGGCTCCAAAGCCGGGACCCGGCAAACGCGGAGATTCCGGTGGCGAAGTTTCGCCGCCGAAATGCAAACGCGGGGAGCCCAATCACCAGGAAGGAGGCAGGGAATGCTTGCATTGAAGCTGTTGTTGACGGTCGCGGGAGTGCTGTTGCTGGCTGCCGCGTTGGGGATTCCGCTCTTCGAAGTCTGGAAGCGGATCGTGCAGATGCGCAAGAAGGCGTCGCAGGAGGGAGCAGATGTTTGGGCTCCTCCCGGCAAACCGGTAAGAGTCAATTGGCGGCGGCCCGCGGCGCTGGCCGTCGCAGGCTGTGTGCCGCTCTTGATGGCCGCCGGCATCGTAGTTGTGCCGAGCGGCATGGGAGGCGTGAGGATCAGCCAGATTAGCGGCACGTTGCCGGGAACCTTGTATCCCGGAGTTCACTTCATCACACCGCTCGTCGACAGCGTGCAAATGTTCGACCTGCGCGACCGCATCTTCGTCGCGGGGCTGGTGGAGCAAGGGCCGAAGACCGCGAGCGAGAAGGGCGGAATGAACGTACAATCGCTCGAAGGGCTGAACATCGGCCTCGGCGTGACGGTGCGCTACCGGCTCGACCCGAACAAGCTGTCGAGCGCGCAGGCACACCTGTCGCAACCGGCCGACAAGCAGCTTGTGCCGCCGGTGGTGGAAAGCGCGTGGCGCGAGCTGGCGCCGCACTACACGGTGCGCGAAATCTTCTCGACCAAGCGCGAGGAGGTGCGCGCCAAAGCCGCCGACGAGATCAAGCGCAAACTCGGCGCCGACGGCATCGTCGTGGAAGAGGTGATGCTTTCGGAGATTCAACTGCCCGAGGAATACGCCAAGGGCCTGGAAGGATTGCTACTGAAGGAGCAGCAGGACGACCAGATGAGCGTGGACACCGACATCCAGCAGAAACAGGTGAAGATCGCCGAGCTGCAGGCCGAGGCCGAAGCCGCGCAAAAGGTGAAGGAGGCCGAAGGCGACGCGCAATCCAAAGTCGTGGAAGCCAAAGGCGAGTCGGACGCCATGCAGTACACGCTGCCGCTTAAAGAAAAACAGATCGAGCAAAGCAAGCTGGAGGCCGAGGCGCGCAAGGAAGCAACAATCCAGAACGCCGACGCCGACGCGCAGGCCAAGGTCATCGACAGCAAGGCCGAGTTGGAGCGCCGCAACCTGCTGGCCGATGCCGAGGCGAACCGGATTCGCGTGGTCTCGGCGGCGAACGCCGATCGTATGAAGAGCGAGGCGCAGCTCTTGAACCAATCGCCGCTGCTCATCAACAAAATTGTCGCCGAGCGGTTGTCCGACAAAATTCAGGTGGTCATGGTGCCATCCGATGGCAAGTTCTTTTTTGCCAGCGATGTGTTCAAGTCGGCGGCCACGAACCCGATCGTGAAGCAGGAGATGGATTCGGAATCGGACTCGGCCGCCGGACAAAGAAACGGCCAATAGAACCCGGTTGGCCGCGCGGGGCGGGCGCGAGGATGGCAGCGCCCGCCCTGCAACAAGTTTTTGCCCGGACGAGCGTTGCCGCGAACGACACAACAACAAAGGGCTCTGGCGACCGCCCGAGAATGAATATCGCCGCCGACTTGCTAACTCGCTACCGCCGCGAAGCGGCGCTAACTTGCCGCATTTTTCATAAGAACGACCCGGCTTAGTCTCCGCAATTCCGGTTGTCCGATCTTGCGAACGCGAATCCACGTTCCTACGCAAGCACAGAGGAGGTTCGGATCATATAATCCGAGCAAAAGCAGATGAAGAAACGAACGACGCTGGGCTTGCTAATGGCGATTGCGGTCGGGTTTGCGTTGCGTAGCGGGCGCGCCGCCCAGAGCCCCACGTCAGGCCCTTGGGAAAAGCCGGCCGCAGCCCTCGCACAACAGATTGCCGACATTCTCGGGCCGGGCGAGGCGCGGTTGACGATCGAAAATGACTCGTCCATTGCGCCGTCCGAGGTTCCCAGAATTCGCAAGCTCCTGGAGCTGGACCTGAAGTCGCGTGGAGTGAATGCGTCTGGTGTAGAAAGCGCGAGCGCAGTGCGCGTGACGCTAAGCGAAAACGCGCGGGAGAGGTTGTGGGTAGCGGAGATCGTCGAGGGAAATCGCACCGAAGTTGCCATAGTGGAGTTGGCCTCGGCTGCCCCAGCACCTCAGCAGGCAGCCGATGGGCTGATGCTGCGCAGCCAGCCGATGCTAACTGCGAAAGAGCCGCTGCTTGCGGCTTTGGAAGTGAGCGGCGGCCTGGTCGCGCTGGAAGCGGAGCAGATTGTCCTCTACTCGCGTTCGGCAGGCGCGTGGCAGGAACAAGATCGCGTAAGCATCCGCCAAAGAGGAGTGCTGACGCGAGATCCGCGTGGAGTTTTGCTGGCGGCGGCCGGCGACCAGGGATTTGAGGCGTGGTTAAACGGTACAGAGTGCAGCGGCCCGTCGACCCTGGCCGGCGCGGCGAGCGACTGGCCGGTGCAGTGCCGGCCGAGCGACGATCCCTGGCCGATCGCGACCGCGAACAGCCTGCTCGGTTCGGAATCGCAGGCAAATGCGGCAATTGCCGGCGGCGAAGATCGGGAGCTGCGCGCCTTCTACAACGCTGCGCGAAACTATTTTGTCGGAGTGGTGACGCCGGCCGTCGGCGTCGACCTGCCGCCGTTTTACACGGCCGCGATGGTTTCCCGTCCCGCCGGCAGCGCCGCGCTGCTCGTCGGCGGCATCGACGGCAAAGTTCAGTTAGTGGAAAACGGAGCGCTGTGGACCGTTGCAGGCACGCGCGACTGGGGCAGCGATTTCGCCGTACTGCGCTCAGGCTGCGGCGCAGGCACACAAATCATCGCATCCGGATCGGGCGAAGCCGCGCACGACAGCCTGCGCGCCTACGAGCTGCCGGCGCTCGAGGCGATTCCCGCGAGCGCGCCGCTGGCGATGGACGGCACAGTCACCGCGCTATGGAGCGGGCCGGACTTGAAGAGTGTGTTTGCCGTCGTGCGCAGCGCAGCAGACCAATATGAGGTGGATCGTGTTACGGCGCTGTGCAATTAGTTTTTTCCTGGTCTTGGTTGGGGTCTGCGCCTGGGGAAGGACGCGCCCCCATTACGGCGGCACACTGCGCGTGGAGATCGAGGGCGACCCATGGAACGGCGCGGATGGCTTGGCGCGCCGCCTCGTGCTGGATGGGCTGACCGCGCTCGACGCGGAAGGGAATGTGCGGCCCGCACTCGCAACCGAGTGGGAATCGTCCGACAACGATCACCGCTGGCAGTTCCGGCTGCGGCCGGGAGTGCATTTTCAGGATGGCACGCCGCTGACCTCGGCCGCAATCGTTGCGGCTTTGAACCTTGCCTGCCCGCAGAACTGCCCGTGGAATGCCGTTCGCCCGGCCGGTTCGCTCGTCATCTTCACTGCTGATTCGCCTTCACCGCACCTTCCCGCGCTTCTGGCGCGCGACGAGTTTCTGATCGCCGAAACAGCAACGCCGGATAGCCCCACCCCAGGCACGACCATCGGCACTGGGCCGTTTGTCGTGAAGGGGGTCAACAACGGCGCGTTGACGCTGACGGCGAACGACGCCTGCTGGCAGGGTAGGCCCTTTGTCGATGCCGTCGAGATTCACATGCACCGGAGCATTCACGATCAGTGGCTCGATCTGAGCGTGGGACGCGCCGACGTTGTCGAAGTTCCGCCGGAGATGCTGCGCGAAGCGCGGCAGCAGCAGCTCACGCTGGCGGCTTCGCCGCCGGCCACCTTGCTTGCGCTCGAAGTCGCAGACAACGGAGCATTGGCGAATCCGCAACTGCGCGCCGCCATTGCGCAAGCGGTCGATCGCAGCGCCCTGTTCAACGTGATCTTTCAAAAGCAGGGCGAAATCACCGCTGCCCTGTTGCCGCAATCGCTCACCGGCTATGCATTCCTGTTTCCCACGGAGCGCGATCTCGACAAGGCGCATGAGCTGCGCGGCGGTCTTTCCGCCCCGCCGCTCATGCTGACGGCCGAAGGCAGTGGCGCGATGCAGCTCGCGGCCCAACGCATTGCCATCAACCTGCGCGAGGCGGGGTTCAACACGCAGGCGGCAAGCAACGCGCAGCACCCGGATCTGAGGCTTCGCAAGCTGGCAATTGAGGGCGCCGATCCGGCTGCGGCGATGGAGAATCTGCTGCGCAGCGCAGGGGACTACGCGTCGGTGACGCAATCCAATCCGCCCTCTCTGTTTCAGGCGGAACAGGAGTTCCTGGGCTTGAATACGCTGGTTCCGCTTCTCGATCTTCCGCGCGCTTACGCAACCAGTGGCCGGGTTCGGGATTTCGCTCTTCGCGCCGATGGAACGCCCGACCTGGCGAACGCTTCGCTGGAGGACGCGCCTTGAGCCTTCGGCAAAAACTGCTGGTTTTGTTCTCGCTCACCGTGACTGCGGCAGTCGCGGCAGTGGCGTGGACCGTGCTGATGCGCATCCGCGATGTCTTCGAGAAACGCGACCGCGAGGAGACCGCTCTCTTCCTCAGCCAGTTTCAGCAGGAGTTTCAGCATCGATCCGCGGAGGTAGCCGCGGCGGTGAGCCGCTTGGCCGCCTCGGAGCGGGCGCGCGCCATGGCCTTTGAGCTGGCGCAGTCGGGCGACAGCACGCCCTATCTGAACGCAGCGCAGACCATGGCGCAGGACGCGCAGCTCGACTTTCTTGAGGTCGTCGGACGGGATGGAAGCGTCGTCAGCTCGGCGCAATGGCCCGCGCGGTTTGGTTACGCCGAGCCGGCGGCCGCTATCGCCGGCCAGCCGCCGTTTCTTAAGCGCGAGGATCTGTCCGATGGCTCGTCGGCGCTGGGGCTTTTTGCAGTGCGAGCCATCGGCGATTCCGGCGTCCGGCTTATTGGCGGCGAACGGCTCGACCAGAGCTTTCTCGGCGGCCTTCCGGTGGCGCCGGGCATGCAGTTCGGACTCTACAGCGATCCAGGCACGGGTGAGTTTCCCGCTGCGGGCGCCGAGCCTGGCGCAGAACCGGCTGCCTTCGATCCGGCGCGTCTTGTAGGGCCGGGCGGGCCGCTCCCTGGGGCAGCGCATTATCAGGACCTGATCGGCGCAGCGCGAAAAACCGGAGAGCAGACAAGCGGCATCGTCGACTTGACCGGCCGCAGCGCCGACAGCCTGAACGCCACGGCAATTCCGCTGAAGGATGAGGCCGGCGCCGTGGTGGCGGTGCTCACAGTGGCCATTTCACGCAGCGGCATGGTGGAAGCGGAGCAGCATGTGCGCAACATCGCCTACGGGGTTGCAGGCGGGGGCATGCTGCTCTCCATCTTATTCAGTTTGTGGATCGCGGCTCGCGTCTCGCGGCCCATCGAACAACTGGCGCGCGCCGCCGAAGACGTTGCTGGCGGAAACTGGGATGTGCGCGTGCCGCAGCGCGGACGCGACGAAGTGAGCGTGCTGGCCCGCAGCTTCAACCACATGACGGAACAGTTGGCGAGCCAGCGCGAGCGCCTGGTGCAAAGCGAGCGCGTAGCGGCATGGCGCGAGCTGGCGCGGCGGCTGGCCCACGAACTCAAGAATCCGCTCTTTCCGCTGCAGCTCACGGTGGAGAATCTGACGCGGGCGCGCGAACTGCCGCAAGCGGAGTTCGACGAAGTCTTTCGTGAGAGCACTCGGACTCTCGGCGCGGAGATCGCCAACCTGAAAACCATCATCGGCCGCTTCAGCGACTTCAGCAAGATGCCCAAGCCGGAGCTGGAGCGTATCGACGCGAAGGACGCCGTGGAGCGGGTACGCGCGCTGTATGCGACCGCGGCCGCGACGGTCGAGGGAAAGATTCGCTTCGTGACGAATGTGGCCGATGAGCCGATGCCGCTCAACGCCGATCCCGAGCTGCTGCATCGCGCGCTTTCGAATCTCGTGCTGAATGCCATGGACGCAATGCCGAACGGCGGCGTGCTGACGCTCTTCGCTCATCCAAAGGGTGAAACAGTGAAACTGCGCGTCTCCGACACGGGCGAAGGGCTGACGCCGGAGGAGTGTGAGCGCCTCTTCACGCCCTATTACACAACCAAGCTGCACGGAACCGGATTGGGGCTGGCCATTGTGCAGTCGGTTGTGGCCGATCACGCCGGAACCATCGCCGTCGAGAGCCGCGCGGGCTCGGGCGCAACGTTTATCATTACGCTGCCGAAAGCCGAATCATGACCGTCACGGCCAACATCCTGATCGTCGATGACGACGCAAATACCTTGGCGTCGTTGGCGCGCGCCTTTCGCCTGGCGGGGCATGAGGCCGTGGTGTGCGACGACGCAATGCGCGCCCTGGAGCTGGCCCGCTCGCAGCCCTTCGACTTGATTCTGAGCGACGTCGTGATGCCGAAACGCGACGGGCTGGCGCTGCTCGAGGACCTGAAAACGGCTGGCGTGGCCGCTCCCGTCGTGATGATGAGCGGACAGGCGCACATCGAGATGGCGGTGCGCGCCACGCGGCTGGGAGCGTTGGATTTTCTGGAAAAGCCGCTCTCGACGGAAAAACTGCTGGTCACGCTCGACAATGCCCTCAAGTTGACGCGGCTTGAGGCCGAGAACCGCGAACTTCGCGCGCGCGTCGGCAAGCACACGCTGGTTTACACGGGCGAGAAGATGCGCCGCGCGATGGCGCAGATCGAGCGCGTGGCGGCGAGCGAAGCGCGTGTCTGCATCTACGGCGAAACCGGAACCGGCAAGGAGCTCGCCGCGCGCACCCTCCACGAAAAGAGCAATCGCGCCGCGGGGCCGTTTGTCACGCTGAATTGCGCGGCGGTGCCGGCGGAGCTGATCGAGAGCGAGTTGTTCGGCCACGAGAAGGGGTCCTTCACCGGCGCCGCGCAACGGCACACGGGAAAATTCGAACAGGCGCACCGGGGGACGCTGTTTCTGGACGAAATCGGCGACATGCCGCTGGCCATGCAAGCCAAGCTGCTGCGCGTGCTGGAAGAGGGCGAGGTCGAGCGCATCGGCGCGGAGAAGCCGACCAGCGTCGATGTTCGCGTGGTGGTGGCCACGCATCGCAACCTGGAACAGTTGGTCGAGGCCGGCCAATTCCGGCGCGATCTCTATCACCGCGTCGTGGTTTTTCCCGTTGAGCTGCCGCCGCTGCGCGAGCGCCGCGAAGATCTGCCAGTGCTGGTGGAGCACTTCGCCCGGCAGGTGAGCGCGCAAAACGGTTGGAAGCCTGCGAGCTTCGATCCCGGGGCGATCGATGCGCTCAAGGAGTACTCATGGCCGGGAAACATTCGTGAATTGCGCAACGTGGTGGAGCGGCTGCTCCTGCTCGCCGGTAATGAAGTCAGTGTGGAAGACGTGCGCGTTGCGCTTCCGGCAGCCCAAACGCATGCCAAATCCGCATCGAAAGATGCCGGGACGGAAGACGCGCCTGGCGGACCGCTCGCGCAGCGCGTTCAAGCCTTCGAGCGCGCGACGGTTCTCGCCGAGCTCGAGCGGCACGGTCGCCACATTACGCAAACCGCAAAGGCGCTGGGCCTAGAGCGCAGTCATCTGTACAAAAAATGCCAGCAATTGGGAATCGACCTGCGGAACTTGCCCAAAGACTGAGGTTGACTCCGCGAATCTCCATTTGAGCCGATGCGGCCTCCCGCAATTCTGTTTTTGAAAACGCGCAGATCGCGGCCACTACTTGACGGGTATAGTAGATGCTTCGGGCCCTTCGGCCCGCCAACGAGCGAGATGGCCAAAGAGAAAGAAATCGACGGAACGTTGGGAGCCAAGCCGCTTCATCTGAGCAGCCGGTTCACTCAGGCGGTGAACTATGCGCGCATTCTCCACATCGAGCGGCGCAAGGGAACCGATATTCCGTATATGGCGCACCTCGTGGGGGTGGCGGCCTTGGTGATGGGCGAAGCGGGACATGCCGGCGTCACCGAGGACATGGTGATTGCCGCATTGCTGCACGATGCGGCGGAGGATCACGGCGGCCAGATGCGCCTCGACGACATCGAGCACAACTTCGGGGCGGAAGTGGCGCGCATGGTCGAGGGCCTTTCCGACAGCCTGGCCGAGGACTCCAGCGAAAAAGCGCCTTGGCTCGAGCGGAAGGAAAACTATCTGAAGCGCCTGCACAAAGAGCCGGCCGACGTGCTGCTGATTTCGGCGGCCGACAAGCTCTACAACGCGCGCGCCATTCTCGACGACTACCGGAAGATCGGGCCGGAGGTCTGGCGGCGATTCAAGCGCGGGCGCGAAGACCAGCTTTGGTATTTCCGCGAGCTGCTGAAGGTGTTCAAAGCGGCAGGCAAGAACCGGATCGTGGCCGAACTGGAGCGCGTGACCGGCGAGCTGGATCGAATTTCCGCCAACGAAGAACCAAAAGGCTGACCGGGTGCGCCGGTTCCGGCCGCTGGCGATCGGCTATGCGCGCTTCAAAGCGCCTCTCGACTCTGCTCGTGGCGGGCCCTTGCACGACTGCCGGCTGCGAGGCCGGCAGTACGACGAGCTCGCACGGCTGCGGCTATTTGAACTTGCTCGGCTTTTGGGGCTCGGGCTGCTTCGCGACCTTGGCCGGTTTTTCGGGCAGCGGCTTGCGGGTTTGCGGCGTCACGGCCGACTCATCGACCGGTATGGTCCCGATGACGTCATTGGTGAAAGTGGCTCCGACGGGCACGAGGTAATTCTCGACCGTCTGGCCCGGAGTGGTGCCGGTGGCGGCGGCGATGCGCGAGGCGTCGATGCCCTGCTCTGTGACCAGGTAGTCTTTGGCGTTGACGGCGCGTTGCGCGGCGAACATCTTCACGGTGGCGTGTTTGTGCTTGGCGGCGTAGGCCTGTTCCTTGGCTTCCTCGGCAGCTTCGTCGGGCGTCTGCTCACCCACCAGGACGGCCTTGGCGTCGGCTTGCTGCTTGAGGTCGAGAGCGACTTGGTCCAGGCAGGCTTTGGCCACGTTGTCGACGCGCATGGGACGCTTCTTGTCCAAGGCGAAGCTGAGTGTGCACAGCGTCTCTGTCTTGGGAGGCGGCGGCACATAGGGAGCGGTGATGGTCAGGCTCGCCTGTGTGGTTGCCGTATGGCCCTTATCGTCGGAGACGCTGGCCGTGACGCCGACCGTTCCGGTGGGCGCGCCCGCCGAAGAGTACTCGGCCGTGGCTCCGGCGCCGGTGACTGTGCCTGCCGTGGCGGTGTAGTTGTAGGTGAGGGGGCGGTTTTGCGGGCTCACGCCCGTGCAATTGACCGACGCCGTGTCGCCGGGCTTGATGGAGCTGGGACTGACCATGCAACTGATGGTCGGCGGCTCGAAGGCCTTGACCGTAATCCCCGCGGTGCAGGCGGCGTTCTGCCAGGGCTTGGCGCCCTCTTTGCCCGGCTTGCCTTCTTTCACCGTGCCTTGCACGAGGTATTCGCCGGGCGCCAGCGAGTCGGTGGCGACCGTAGCGGTGTCGCGGTTGCCGGTTACGCCTGTTCCCGACCAGCTATAGATCAGGTTGTCTTTGGGGTTCAGCACGCCAGCGGTTGCGGTCACGGTTACCGGATCGCCGGGATAGATGGTTTCGGGATTCGCCGAGCAGGCCAACGTGACCGGAGTTGGAGGAGCGAACGTGCCGCCATGGAAGACAAAGCCCGCGCTCAGTCGCGCGGCGTTGATGCCGGTTTCGCCCGCAAAGACTCCCTCGCCCCAATTCTCGTGCATGTACTCGTAGTCGGCCTGGATGAGGCGGAAGGCAAGATGATGTTTCAGCAACGACGAATCGAGGTCCAGGCCTCCGCCCGCCGTGATGTCCGGGCCCCATTTGTCGGGCTCGAAATAGGGTCCGCCGGCCAGAGCGCCGCCGGCCAGCACATGAAGGAACGGAGTGAAATGCGCCTTGGGAAAGCGGACGACCAAGCCACCGGCGACTGTGGTAAACGCATCGTCGTTTCCATAGGTGCCGATGGGAGAGCCGCCGGCTTGCGTGCCCCACTCATGAACGCCGACTTCGCCTTGGATGCCAATGTTGTGAGTCAGGAAATATGCGTAGCTGCCGACGCCGCCGACATTCACTGCGTCGTAGGAGGCGGTGACCGGCTGGCTACTGGGATTGAGCGTGTGGACTGTGCCGGAAGGGGTCAAATAGCTATAGCCGAGAAAAATCTCCCACCTTGACGGCATCGAATTCGCGGGTCCGCGCGCCGAGGGAGTGGCCTGCGCCGAAAGCGCGGCGGGCAGGAACAACAAAGCAGGGAAAGCCATGGCCTGAGACACAAACTTAGAAACAACGGAACGCACGTCGTTCATCCTCCGCAGATGGGACAAGGAACTCTCAAAAAAAGCCGCCTCGCGGAGCCGGGTCCCTCACTTGAACTCGCTGTCTTCATGGCACTTGCGGGCGCGGATTCCGCTTCAAGGCTCGATTCAACGTATCATAGGGCTTGGGTGACGACAGCAGGTTTTCGAGGGGGGGTCGCCTGATTAGAAAACAGTGCCACTCCGCGGCGAACTTCCGTGCTTATTACATTGGTAACATCGATATTTGTGATTTTGCTTGTGCAGTCAACGCGACGGAGAGAGGGTTCGACTCCCCTGCCCACCGTTGGACACTCGACGAATCAAAATCAAGCTAAACTGGCGCCGGTTTCTCAGGCGGCGTACCGCTGGCAGTAGCAAAGCCTCGTCGGGGTGATGAGTCGGCGTGGCTTTCGCCTTTTCCGTTCGGTCAAGGGCCGGGTTGCTCTCAAATTTGCGTGGTTCACGGGTCAAGTTCACTGACCACTGATCACCGGCCACTGCGTTGCTGACCCCTGATCCCTGACCCCTGACCCCTGCTCTTGAGCCACTTGGCTACGCCGAGCGTCAACAGCATGAGTCCGAAGGGCAGGCACATAAGCGCCACGATCAATGCAAACCAGCCTGCGTTGGTGCTGGCCCCAGTGCGTGTGTAGCCGCCAAGCACGGTCGCGAGCAGTACTACGCACAGCAGTCCGATGCCCACCATCGAGCCGCCCCATTGCAGCAATTGTCGCGTGCCGTCGTCGGCGAGCTTCGTTGCATCGGGTCGTGGAATGGCCGGCATGATGTGCTAAATTCCCAGCGCGAGGCGCAGCATCACGTAAGTGATCACGCCGGTGACGGAGACGTAGAGCCAGAGCGGAAACGTCCAGCGCGCTACCTTGCGGTGCTGCGGAATGCGTCCGGAGAGCGAGAAGAAAAACGTAACCAGGACCAGCGGCAGCGCGACCACGGCCAGAAGGATGTGGCTTGCGAGCAGCCACAGATAAAAGGTCCGGAAGGCGGCGTGGAGCGGATAACGCACGTCGCCGTGCAGTGCATGATGCGCGATGTAGCCCACGAGAAATAGCGTGGAGAAGACGAAAGCCGTGATCATCGATGCGCGGTGCTGCCGGATCTTGTGCGCGCGGATGAAGGTGTATCCGATAAGGAGCGCGGTCGCGGCCAGCCCGTTGAAGACGGCGTTCATCGCGGGCAGGAAGGAGTATTGAGAGCTGGCAGCGGCGGCGGGATGAACGTAGATGAGCCAGAAGAGAAACAGCGAGGCCGCGGCGCTGACGGCGAGAATGGCGGCGATGGCGACGGTACCGGAGCGGGGAGCGGAGGGTGGAGCGGCGAGGGACATGGTCTTCAATTTCTTTCGCCCCCCTGCGGGGGCTGCTTTGCCGAATTCGATTGCTTCCCCAGGCTCACGCCTGGGGCTACCGTCTAGCGCCCGCTTCGCGGGCTTGGCCGGAGCGCGAAGTCATCCCTGTCAAATCTATGCGCCAACAACTGGTGGTTAGTTCCGAAAGTTCGGGAAAGACATCCCTCAGCGGACAAAACCTCGTCGAATTTGCATGTTTCACGGCACGACTAAAGTCGTGCCCCTTCAAAACCTCGAATTCTTCAGCAAGCTCTGAGATCGCACTCGATCAAACATCTCCGGGCCTAAAGGCCGCTCCATTCATTTTCGGTTTCAGGTGCCTGAAGGCACCTGCTCCCTCCACTGAGGATCAAGGAAGTCACTTTGCCTTGGCGCACAACATGAGCGTGGTGAAGAGCAATGGCAAGTAGAGTACGCTCACTTTGAGCAGATCGCGGGCGCGCATGCGGCTCTCGTCATCGGTCTTGGTGCGCAGAATGCCGGCGAAGCGGACGGTGTACGCGAGATAAATGAGTCCGAGGGCGACGGCGGGCGCGGCATAGGCCGGACCGGTGAGGCCCAGCTTCCATGGCGCCAGGCTCACGGGAATCATCAGCACGGCATAGAAGAGAGCTTCCATCGCCGTGGTCCAGCCGTCGGGATGCACGACCGGCAACATGCGGATGCCGGCGCGCGCGTAGTCGTCGCGGTAGAGCCAGGCGATCGACATGAAATGCGGGAACTGCCAGACGAAGAGAATGGCGAAGAGAGCGACGGCGGGCCATTCGATCCGGCCGCGCGCGGCGGTCCAGCCCAGCATGGGGCCCATGGCGCCGGGAAATGCGCCGACGAAGGTTGCCAGCGAGGTGACGCGCTTGAGCGGCGTGTAGATCGCCACGTAGGTGAAGGCGGTGAGCAGCGCCAGCGAAACCGTCAGCAGGTTGGTGCGCCATGCCAACCAGAAGGCGCCGAGCGCGAGCGCGCCCAATCCGGCGAGAATGCCCGCGGCGAGTGGAAACCGGCCTGATGCCAGCGGCCGGTCCATTGTTCGCTTCATCAGTGCGTCGGTTTTGCGCTCGAGAGCTTCGTTGAGGGCGCCGGCGCCGGCGGAGACGAGGCCGATGCCGAATAGAGTATCGAGCAAGCCGCGCTGCAGCGTGGAGATTCCCGACTGCATCGAGCCCAAAAAGAAGCCGCCCCAGCCCGTGACCAGCACCAGTCCGACAACTTTCACCTTGAACAGCTCGCGCAGGTCGTGGATGAGGCGCGCGGTTGCGCCGGGAGCCGGTGCATGGACGGCGTGCAGGTGTGTCCCGTGCGGGGTGCAGGTGGCCAGGCGCTCGGGAACTGCGGCTTGTGTAACGGGAGTCATGCGAACGGCGGAAGCCAGCGGTGGCCGTGCGTGTGCCGATGTGTTCAGTCCGATGCTCGTCGAAAAGCGGCCGCAGATCCTTCAACTCCGGTCGCTGCGCGACCTCCGCTCAGGATGACAGGTCCCTTTCGACGCGAACGGCTTAGACAGGACACCAAAGCCCCTGCCTCGATGATACCAAGCGTGTGTTGCAGGAGAAGTTCACGCAGAGGCCCGAAGAAGCCGTGCAGCTTCTCGATTCTTAGAAGCTGTTTCATAACCGCTCTTTGTTTTCCTTCAGGGGCTAAAGCCCCCCTGCCTTTGGGGCGTTTTTCGGCACGAGGCCCAGAGGGCACCCCGTCGTGCCCTGACACGAAGCAGGTTATGAAACAGCCTCTTGCAAGTTGGCGCCGCTTCGCGGCCTCGCGGGTTAGCGAGTTGGCGCATTGTTTTTTCTAGACGCGGTTCACTGTGTGAGCCTGTTCACTGGCGTTTGCGCTGCGTGATCCGCGAAGGAGTGATTCGGCTCACATATTCAGCCGTGGATCGGAGGGATAATCCTCGAAAACCAAAGCGATGGGAGCGCAGCGTTGGTTATTCCCCATCGGTGGGATGCCCATGGCGATGCCCCATCGGTGGGATGCCCAATCGCTGCAACAGTCCATGTAAAATGGAGGTGAACCGGATGGCGATCTCCCCTTCAGCGGCTGCTCCCCAGGCATCCCGTGCCGAGCGGGAGACGATGCCGCGGGTGTCCGGAAACGAGACAGAGCCGCCACTCGTCATTCAAGTCAAAGGCTTGCGCAAGTCTTATCGAACCGCGCGGGGTTCGCTCGACCTTTTTCAGGATCTCGACTTCGAAGTCGAAGCAGGAGAATTGGTCGCCATCGTGGGCCAGTCGGGCGCGGGAAAGAGCACCCTTTTGCACATTCTGGGTGCGCTTGATGCGCCTTCCGCGGGAACGGTATACTGCGCGTCAACCAACGTGGCTTCGCTTACGGCGCGCGAGGCAGCGGCGTTTCGCAATCGCGAGATCGGCTACGTTTGGCAGTTCCATTATTTGCTGCCGGAGTTTACGGCACAGGAGAACGTGGCGATGCCGCTTTTGGCGCGCGGGGTGCGCAAGGCGGACGCGATGGCGCAGGCGGCGGGCTGGCTGAGCGAAGTGGGTTTGGAGGATCGCAGCGAGCATCGGCCCGGTGAGCTTTCCGGCGGCGAACAGCAGCGGGTGGCGCTGGCGCGCGCGCTGGTTTGCCGTCCCAGGCTGCTGCTGGCCGACGAGCCGACGGGCGACCTGGACAGCGCCACCGCAATGCGCGTCTTCGAATTGATCGAGCAACTGCACCAGAGTCACCAACTGACGTCGGTTTTGGTAACACACAACAGGGAATTAGCCGTACGATGTTCACGGACTTTGCGTCTGGAAAACGGACAATTGAAACCGCTTGCAGCAACTGGAGCGCACGCAAGCTAACCTGAGAACCTGGTGTGCGGATTGGATCGTTTTGCGTGGTTTTTGAGTCTGATAAAGTAGCATCCTGGAGTGGTTTCCCCAGCATTCAGGCTGCAGAGGTCGGGATGGTAGTCAACCGGCGGATGAAGAACCGGTAACGAACGGGCGATAACAGAGCAGAAACCATCCAAAAGAGCTGTTCGGAGCGGGGCCAGTTTTCGATTGAGTCGTCCGGCAGCGAGGCAACAAAGGGCGCGAACGGGCTGAGCCGAGGCCAGCAACTCCACTGGACGGCTACCCCAATCGAAAGCCCTGCACGAGGGAGAAGAACATGTTCGAGCGGTATACCGAGAAGGCACGGCGCGTTATCTTCTTCGCGCGGTATGAGGCCAGCCAGTTCGGTTCGCCTTATATCGAGACGGAACACCTGCTGCTGGGCCTGCTGCGCGAGGACAAGGCGTTAACCAATCGCTTTCTGCGCTCGCACGCCTCGGTGGAGTCGATCCGGAAGCAAATTGAGGCGCGCACCACGATTCGCGAGAAGGTTTCGACCAGCGTGGATTTGCCGCTGTCGAATGAGTGCAAGCGGGTGCTGGCCTACGCTGCCGAAGAGGCCGAGCGGCTGGGCCATAAGCATATCGGCACCGAACATCTTCTCCTGGGCCTCTTGCGCGAAGAAAAGTGCTTCGCGTCGGAGATTCTGCAGGAGCGGGGCCTGAAGCTGGCGCAGATTCGTGATGAGCTAGCGCGCGTGACGCAAGAGAAAGCTCCGCCGCCGCAGAGGCAACGGGAGTCCAGCTTGCTGGCGGAGTTCAGCCGCGACCTGACGCAGGCCGCTATGGACGGGCAGCTCGATCCCCTGGTAGGCCGCGAGGGCGAGTTGGAGCGCGCCGTGCAGATTCTCTGCCGCCGCACCAAGAACAATCCAGTGCTGATCGGCGAGCCGGGCGTGGGTAAGACGGCAATTGTCGAGGGCCTGGCGCAGCGCATCGCCGATGGCGAGGTGCCGAGCTTCCTTTCCGACAAGCGCGTGCTGGCGCTGGACCTATCGCTGATCGTCGCGGGAACCAAGTACCGCGGCCAGTTCGAGGAACGCCTGAAAACCATCATGAAAGAGCTGATGGAGAATCAGAACTCGATCGTCTTCATCGACGAGCTGCACACGCTGGTGGGCGCGGGTTCTGCGGAGGGTTCGCTGGACGCGGCCAACATTTTGAAGCCGGCGCTTTCGCGCGGCGAGATTCAGTGCATCGGCGCGACGACGCCGGCCGAATACCGCAAATCGATCGAGAAGGACCGCTCGCTGGAGCGGCGCTTCCAGGCGGTGAAGGTTCCGCCGCCGAACGAAGCCGACGCGGTGAAGATCATCATGGGCATCAAGGACCGCTACGAAAAATTTCACGCGGTCAGCTACACCGACGCCGCAGTGGAGTTCGCCGTGGCGCACTCCAGCCGCTATATCCCCGACCGCTTTCTGCCCGACAAGGCCATCGACCTGATCGACGAGGCCGGCGCACGCGTGAAGCTGCGCCAGACCTCGCTGCCCGATGAGATCACGGAGGTGCAAAAGCGGATCAAGTTCATCGTGCATCGCATGGACTCGGCGATCGCCAATCACGAATTCGAAAAGGCGCGGTTCTACTCCGACGAGGAGCGCAAGGAGCGCGAAAACCTACGCGCCCTGCGCGACAAATACCATCTCGACGACTCGGCCGCCGGCATCGTCACGCGCGAGGACATCGAAGACGTCGTCAGCCGCTGGACCGGCGTGCCCGTGACCAGCATCAAGGAAGAAGAAACGCAGAAGCTGCTGCGCGTGGAGGAAGAGCTGCACAAGCGCGTGATCTCGCAGGACAAGGCGATCTCTGCGCTGGCGCGGGCCATTCGGCGTTCGCGCGCGGGATTGAAGTCGCCGCACCGGCCGATTGGAAGCTTCCTGTTCCTGGGACCAACGGGCGTGGGTAAAACGGAAATGGCGCGCACGCTGGCGCAATTCCTGTTCGGGTCCGACAAGGCGCTCATCCGCTTCGATATGTCGGAGTTCATGGAGAAGCACTCGGTGTCGAAGCTCATCGGCTCGCCTCCGGGCTACGTGGGCTACGAGGAGGGCGGCCAGCTCACCGAGCGCGTCAAGCGCTCACCCTACTCCGTCGTTCTGCTCGACGAAATCGAGAAGGCGCATCCGGATGTGTTCAACATCCTGTTGCAGGTCTTCGAGGACGGCCAATTGACCGACGGGCTGGGCAACACCGTCGACTTTAAGAACACTATCCTCATCATGACCTCGAACATCGGCGCGCGGCATCTACAGAAGAAACAAGGACTGGGCTTCCAGAGCGACCGCGAAGACATCGTGAGCGAGAAGGTCGAGGAGCTGGTGAAGAACGAGGTCAAGAAAACCTTCAACCCCGAGTTCCTCAACCGCCTCGACGAAGTGATCCTCTTCCAGTCGCTCTCCGATGCGGACCTGATCCAGATCGTCGAGCTGCTGGTGCAGCAGTTGAACGCCAACCTGGCGCAGAAGTCGATCACGATTTCGGTGACCGAGGAAGCGAAGAAGTGGATTCTCGACAAGACGCTGACCGACCGCAGCTACGGCGCGCGTCCGTTGCGGCGAGCCTTGCAGCGCTACGTCGAGGACCCACTGTCGGAA
>Ga0187784_10001377_pt1 | contig 19195 bp, 20 predicted proteins | sample 1015_SJ02_MP15_2_FD_132964 | JGI IMG/M metagenome (GOLD analysis project Ga0187784, IMG submission 132964) | Tropical peat soil microbial communities from peatlands in Department of Meta, Colombia - 1015_SJ02_MP15_20_MG | ecosystem: Environmental > Terrestrial > Soil > Wetlands > Peat | place...
GATGTCGAGCGACGTGAACCGGTCCTTCGGCGTCGGAGCTCCGGGCATGTTCGGACCCTCGGGGAAGCGGAACCGTCGACCCGCCGCCACGCATTAAGAGTTCGTCGTGATGGGCGGGCCGTGGGCGACCTTCGTCCTACGGACGCCGCGAGCTGGCGGGAGCGGGCGCGCCGATTCGCGGCCGACCGGGTCGAACCGATCGCCGAGCAAATCGACCGGGAGGATCGCGTTCCGGACGAGCTCGTTCGCGACCTCGCGAAGGAAGGATTCCTCGGCCTCGGCATACCTCCCGAATGGGACGGGATGGGCGGCGACACCCGTGGCACGGTGGCGGTCTTCGACGAGCTTTCCCGGTCGAGCGCGGCGATCGGCGTGCTCCTCGCGGTCCACCTTTCGGTGTGCGCGCTGCCCATCCTCACGCGAGGGACGGACCTCCAGCGGGAGCGGTTCCTACGTCCGCTCGCCCGGGGCGAACGCATCGGCGCCTTCGGACTCACCGAGCCGAGCGCGGGTTCGGACGCGGCTCGCCTGAGAACCCGCTACGCGAAGGACGCATCGGGATTCATCCTCGAGGGAACGAAGATGTTCATTTCGAACGGAGCGAGCGCGGGCATCGTCCTCCTATTCGCCACCGCCGACCCCGCGCTCGGCCATCGTGGGATCTCCGCATTCATCGTTCCGCCGGGGACCGAAGGGTTCTCGGTCGCTCAGCGGTTCGAGAAGCTCGGCCTGCGCGGGAGCGAGACCGTCGAGCTCGTCCTGCACGAGGTCCATCTTCCCCCGGAGTGCTTGCTCGGCGCGGAAGGCGAGGGACTGCACGTCGCCCTGGGGGCGCTCCAGGGAGGCCGGGTCGGCATCGCGAGCTGTGCCCTGGGGGTCGCCGAAGCGGCCTTTGCGCAAATGCTTCGGTCGGTCTCCGCCCACGACGACGCGGACTGGAAACGCACCGCGCTCGCCCGAGCGTTCGCGGAGCTCGCCTCGGCGCGGGCGCTCGTCGCCCGGGCCGCGGAGGCCAAGGACGCCGGGGTCCCGTTCTTCACCGATGCCTCGGTCGCCAAGCTGGTCGCCTCCCGCGCCGCCGTGGAGATCGCCTCCGCCGGGGTGGATGTCGCGGCCGACGCCGGCCCCAAGGCGCGGGCGGTCGCCGAGCGACTGCTCCGCGACGCTCGCGTCTTCCCGATCGTGGAGGGGACGACCGAGATTCAGGAGCTGATTCTCGCGCGCAGCCTCCTCTCCCCGTCGCCCGCACGAAACCCTTTGTAACTCGTCCGGCTCCGACGAGCCGTGCCTTCGCGAAGCCACCGGGAAACCCCCCGGCCGGGAGATCGGCCGACCCGAGCTACCTCGGTGCCGCTCTCGGAGACGGCGGTCGACCCGGCGTGGCAGAGGATCCTCATTGCGGACGGCATCACTTCGCTCTACCCTCCCCAGGCCGAGGCGCTCGGGCCCGTGCTCGCGGGAAAGAGCGTGCTGCTCGCGTGTCCCACGGCGAGCGGGAAATCCCTGGTCGCCTACCTCGCCCTTCTGCGGGCCGCGCGCGAACGGCGGACGGGGCTCTATCTCGTGCCGCTGCGCGCGCTCGCGCAGGAGAAGGTCGAAGAGCTCGAAAAGTTCGAAGAGCTCGGACTCAAGGTCGGGATCTCGATCGGCGACTTCGACCTGCCTGCCGAGAAGCTCGAAAAGCTCGACGTGCTCGTCGCGACCAGCGAGAAGGCGGATGGGCTCCTCCGCCGAGGTAGTCCGTGGCTCGACCGGCTCGGGGTCGTAGTGGCGGACGAGGTCCATCTACTGCGGGACCCCGAGCGGGGTCCTACGCTCGAGGTGAGCCTCACCCGCCTACGGCGCCGCTACCCGGACCTTCAGATCGTCGCTCTCTCCGCCACGGTTCGGAACTCCCTCGAGGTCGCCGACTGGTTGCGGGCGGAACACATCACCTCCGAGTTCCGCCCGGTGCCCCTCAAGCTCGGGGTCTACTTTGACGGGCGCATCACCTTCACCGATCTTTCCGTCCGTGACATCGCTCCCCCGGGCGAAGCGGTGCCCCGTCTGGTGCGCACGGTGGTCGAGGACGGCGGGCAGGCTCTGGTCTTCGTCAACAGCCGGAAGTCGAGCGAGCAGCTCGCCGAGACGCTGATCCCCACGGTCCGGGGCCTGCTCTCCCCGGACGAACGAGCCCGGGCAAAGGCGGCCGCCGCGGAGCTCGCGAGCGTCTCCGACGAGGAAACCGAGGGGATCCGCCGATTGAGCGGACTTCTGCCGAACGGGGTCGCGTTCCACAACGCGTCGCTGACCAATCCCGAACGCCGGGTCGTGGAACGAGCGTTCCGCGACCGGGCGCTGAAGGCGCTCGTCGCCACGCCCACCCTTGCGGCCGGGATCAACCTACCGGCCCGGCGAGTGATCGTCCGGGACACCAGCCGGTACGACGACCGGCTCGGCCTGCAAGCCCCGATCCCGGCGGTGGAGGTCCACCAGATGCTCGGAAGGGCCGGGCGGCCGCGCTTCGACCCGGTCGGGGAGGCGCTGCTGCTCGCTCGCACCCCCGAAGACGAGGACCGACTGCTCGACCGGTACCTTTCGGCCCCGCCCGAGCCGATCCAGAGCTGGCTCGCGGCGGAGCCCGCCCTTCGGATGCACCTCCTCGCCCTGGTCGCGAGCGGAGCGGTCTCGAACGATGCGGAGCTCCAGTCGTTCTTCGCGGCGACCTTCTACGGGCGCACGCTGCCCCTCGCCGACCTGCACGCGAAGATCGCGTCGGTCCGCCGGTTTCTCGAGCGGAACGACCTGCTCGTCCCGGGCGAGGCGCTGCACGCCACGCGATTCGGCGAACTCACGAGCGAATTGTACCTCGACCCGCTGAGCGCGATCGTGCTGCGGGACGTGCTCGACCGCGCCCCGATCGGCGTGGGCATGTTCCCGCTGCTCGCGGCGGTCGCTGCGGTCCCGGACCTCCCGCCCCTGTTCCTGCGCCGGGGGGAAGAGGCCGACCTGCTCGCGCGCTACACCGACGAGGCGGAGGAGCTCCTCGTGAAGCCTGAGGAAGCCCCACTCGACCTCGACCTGGACGCCTTCCTCGCGACGCTCAAGACGGCCGCGGTCCTCGAAGCGTGGGTCGGTGAGGAGCCGATCGTGGAGATCACCCAACGGTTCGGCATCGGCGCGGGCGACCTCCGCTCCAAGGTCGAGGACGCCGACTGGTTGCTGTTCGCCGCCGGCCGGCTCGCGCGGGTGTTCCAGCGGCGCGTCGGCCGTGCGGTGGACGACCTTTCCTTCCGTGTCCGTTATGGGGTTCGGGAGGAACTGCTCGACCTCGTCCGGCTGCGGGGCATCGGTCGCGTGCGCGCGCGTCAGCTGTTCCGCGCCGGATTCCCCGACCGGGAAGCCTTGAGGAACGCTCCGATCGACCGGATCGAGCAGGCGCTCAGGTCCCGCCGGCTCGCCGAGATGGTCACGAGCCAGCTCCGGGTCCGTCCGGGAGGCGCCCGAGCGCCGCCCTCAGACACACCGCCCCCACCCCCGCGGGTGGAACGTCGGTCGAGGACGACGGTCCGTCGGCTCGACGAATTTCCGACCGATGAGCGGTCGTGACCCAGTCCTCGATCGGGGTGAGGACCCGTAGGACGGAGAGGGTTCCCCCGGGTCCCCCGGGTCGAATCTCCCGCCGCACGTAGCCGGCCCGCTCGAGTCGAACGATCCGCCGCCAGAGGGTCGTGGTCGGAAGAGACCGTACGCCCTCGACCCCGGCTAGCTCCGCTTCGATGCGACGCACCTCCGCGAGACGCGCGGCCTTGCCCCGGGACGCGAGACCGATCGCCCGGACCACCCACGGCTCGATCGGAATCCCCCCGAGCCGTGAAGGACGGAGACCGTCCGGGACGCCCCGGAAGGTCATCCCCAAGAGTTCCCGCCGAAGGAGGTCCACCGCCCGACGGGCACCGCCGCCGTCCTCGACGGTCCGGCGGACGACCCTCTCGATCATCGGCGAGGGCGCCTCATGTCCGAGCGCGCGCTGGGCCCGGTCGGCGACGATCGATCGAAGCGTGGCGGGGTCGTACGGCTCGAGCCGAACCAACGGCCCCATCGACACCCGGCCGCCGAGGCCCACCTCGAGAGCGTCCAGCGCTTCGGGGACGCCCGCGAGGATGGTCCATAGAGGAGGCAGCCCGGACTCTCCTTCCGGCAGGAATCGGTCGGGGTCCCCGAACGCTCGGAGAATGGGCGTGAGGTCCGGCCCGCCCGGCGCCAAATCGTCCAAGAGGATGACGGTCGGTCGGCGCTCTCGGCGCAGCCGACGAAGAAAGCCGGCGAGAATTTCCGGCACGGGGAACCCCCGCCCGTCGAACCCTTCGTCGAGCTGTTGCACCAGCGCCGTCGCTACGCCGTGGGCTCCCCGGAGGAAAGGAGTTCGAAGAGCGATCGTCCGCGGGAGCGGTTCGCCGAGCGCCGCGCGCACCTGCTCCATCACTTCGCGCGCCGCTCGACGGGCCACGGTCGAGGCTCCGCAGCCGGGCGGGCCTCCCACCGCGACCGTCCACGGGCCCGGTGCGCGCGGGCGGGGCGGGTCGAGCCGGAGGACGAGCTCCTCGACCTCCCGCGCTCGCCCGAACGCGGTCGGAGGCAGCCAGTCATGAGCCAGGACCTCGGAATGCGTGACCGTCGGCATCGAGACCGGATTACCTGTGCATTATAAGAATTCTGTTGACCGGACCTCTTTCCGGATGAAAATTGCTATGCGGCGCCAGGGTTGGCCCCGATGATGGCCGCGACGCGTCCCGTCCGCCCGCTCCGCGTCCTCCTGAGGAACCTCCTGCTCTCGGCCCTGCTGGCGGTGGTGCTCTACGTACTATTCTCCGAGTTTGGGGTGAGTTACTTCCAGGCGCATGGGTTCGCCCGACCGATCTTTCTCGCGCTCGAGGCCGGTGCGGTGCTGCTGGTCGCGTACGCGGTCGCGGAGTCGCTCACGAGCGCCACGAGCACGATCCTCGAGCGACGCGGGATCGCGTCCCGGAGCCACGCGGCTCGATTGTTCCTCAACATCCTCGTGGCGGTCGCCGCCGTCCTCGTCCTGTTCAGCCTCGCCGGGGTCTCGCCGGAATCGATCTTCCTGGGGAGCGCGTTCGCGGGCATCATCCTCGGACTGGCCGCGCAGACCGTGCTCTCGAACGTCTTCGCCGGCCTCTTGATCGTCCTCGCGGACCCGTATCGGCCGGGCGACCGGGTCGCGTTCATCACCTCGAGCTACGGCGCGCTCGCGCCGAGCTACCCGCACGAGATGATGTACCCCGGATACTCCGGAACCATCCGGGACGTCGGGCTCGTCTACACGGTGATCGAGCTCGACTCGGGCGGCCTCGCGAAGTTCCCGAACAGCATCGCGATCACCGCGCTCAGCCTTCACCAGGTTCCCGGAGTGGCCCGCGCTTTCCGGGTCCGCATGACGTTCCCGCAGACGGTCCCGGTTCCGCTCGTCGAGGCGACGGTCGCGGAAATCGCCCCGACCCTCCCCGGAGCTTCACCGTCGCGGCCCCCGCCCGGGGTCGAAGTGACGGACATTTCGATGACGACCTGGGATGCGGTCGTCACGGTTTGGTCGACAGTGGTAGACGAGGGGCCGGTCCGGGACCGGGTTCTCCGGGCGGTGCTCGCGAAGCTTTCCACGCCCCGCCCGAGCTAGTTGGGGCGGCGGGTCGGACGATTGCTTAAATCCCCCCGGGGCTCGCGGGGGCCGGAAGGTCGACGATGAGCCACCGCGTGACGCTGATCCCGGGCGACGGAATCGGTCCGGAAGTCACCCACGCGGCGCGGCTCGTGGCGGAGTCGACCGGCGTCGACTTCGAGTGGGAAGTCGTCGAGGCCGGCGAGAAGGCGATCCAGGCGACGGGCTCACCGCTCCCCGACGAGGTCCTTCGCTCCGTGCGAAAAAACCGTCTCGCGCTCAAGGGACCGATCACGACCCCGATCGGGAGCGGTTTCCGGTCGGTCAACGTGGCGCTCCGTCAGCAGCTCGACCTCTACGCCTCCGTGCGGCCGGCCCGCGCGATCGCCGGCGAAGGGACGAGGTATCCCGAGACCGACCTCGTCGTCGTCCGGGAGGCGACCGAGGGGCTCTATTCGGGGGTGGAGCATTGGGTCGACCGGGACCACTCGGCCGCCGAGACGGTCGCCGTGGTGACGCGGAAGGCGTCCGACCGGATCATACGATTCGCGTTCGAGCTCGCCCGCCGGCAGCACCGGCACCGGGTGACCGCCGTCCATAAGGCGAACATCATGAAGACGACGGGCGGCCTCTTCCAGACCGCGTTCCGGGAGATGGCGCCCCACTATCCGGACATCGAGGCCGACGAGCGCTTGATCGATAACATGTGCATGCAGCTCGCGAAGAAGCCGGAAGAGTACGACGTCATCGTGACGACGAACCTCTTCGGCGACATCCTTTCCGACCTGTGCGCCGGGCTCGCGGGCGGCCTCGGCGTCGCTCCGGGCGCGCTCTACGGGGAAGAGCTCGCGGTCTTCGAACCCGTCCACGGCTCCGCGCCGAAGTATGCGGGCCAGGACAAGGCCGACCCGGTCGCCGAGATCCTCTGCCTCGAGCTTCTGCTTCGGCACATCGGCGAGAAGGAGGCGGCCGACCGAGTATTCCGCGCGGTCTGGGAGACGATCGCGGAGAAAAAGGTGGTCACCTATGACCTCGCTCTCCCCGGCTACACCGCTCGGCCGGTTCCCCCTTCGAGCTGCTCGGCGATGGCCCGGGAGATCGCCCGCAAGGTGCCGCTCGTCGACCCGAACGCACCGTTCGCGAAGGTCACGGCGCCGGCGGGCGCGGCCGGTGACCCGACGCTCGAAGCTTAGCCGGACCCGCGCGACGTTCCCGCCCCGTCCCCGACGACCTTCACGATGACCCGTTTGGGCCGCTGGCCGTCGAACTCGGCGTAGAACACCTGCTCCCAGGGCCCGAGGTCGAGGTCCCCCTTCGTGACCGGCAGTACCACCTGGTGGCCCAACAGGAGGTTCTTGAGATGGGCGTCGCCGTTGGTCTCCCCCGTCCGGTGATGTTCGTAGTCGCCGGGCGGCGCGAGCCGGTCGGCCCACGCGGTGATGTCGTGGAGGAGGCCGGATTCGTTGTCGTTCACGTAGACGGCCGCCGTGATGTGCATCGAGGAGACCAACGCGAGGCCCTCCGCGATGCCGCTTCCGCGGACGATGCGACGTATCCGGTCGGTGATGTTCACGAACTCCCGCGGACGCTCGGTGTGCATGATGAGGTACTCCGTTCGGCTCGGCATCGGTTACCGATGTTCCGACCGTATCTTTAAGGTGGTCGAGCCACCCTGAAACGGGAGGGATCGCGAGCATGGCCACGAGCCGACCGGTGCGGATCGCCCGGACCGCCTCGCCGGAGGCCCACGGGGTAGCGCCGACGACCGGGCCGGAGCCCTCACGACCCGACCGCCCGGCCGCGACGACCGAGCGACGCACGAACGTCGCGGGCTCCCAACGGGTCGTTCGCGTGACCCTCGTCTACTTGGTGGTCCTCGTGGCGTTGTTCGCCGCCTTCATCCTGTACGACCGGTCCGTTCCCGGAGGGACGTCGTCGCCCGCGGGCAACGGCGTGTTCGTCTTCACGGGCATCTTCGTCGCCTTCGCCCTCGGAGGGGTCATCCTCACGCTCCATCCGGCCCCGCGCGCGGTCGAGGTGGCGCCCGACCACGTCACGGTGGTGGGTCGTTGGGGGGGACGCCGGGTCCTTCCGCCCCTCGAGTCGCTGTCGACCCGAGTGGTCCGACGCTACCCTTCGGGTTTCCTGTCCGACGCGCCGGTCGAGCAGCTCGAACTATGGGGCCGGGATGCCCCGCTGCGCACGTACCTCGTCGAGGACCAATTGTTCCGCGGAGCGAGGGCGACCGAGGCCCCGCGCTAGGGTCGTCGTGTTTACTCGACCAGGTCTTCGAGCTCGCCCGCAACGAGCGTCAACAGCTGGTCGAGGGAGCGGTTCTTGAACTCGGTGATATGGCCGGAATCGGTCTCGAGGCGGGCGAGGAACTCGTCGCCGTCTCGGACGAACGAGAGCGATAGAACGTGATGCCGGCCGTCCGGTAGGGGGACGTTCAGCTCGGGCTCCGGTTCCCTCGGCTTCGCCGGCACCTTCGGCGCGGCGGACGTTCCCTTCCCCGGCGGCGCGGCCGATTTCTTCGGAATCGGTTTCGCCGTCGGCTTTCCGGCGGAGGAGGGAGTCTTCTTCTTCGCGGGCGCCGGCCGGGCGGCCGGTCGCTTCACCTTCGGTTTCTGACGGACGGCGCGGGCCATCCCCAAATCCTCGAGTCGGGCGCACCAACCCCTCCTATTTATGGATATGGTGGCCGAACTCACCGATTTTCGCGTCGCGCCGGTCCGGGGTCACCGCTTTAGGAACCGACCCGCCTACGCCCGAGCCGTATGGCGTCCACGGAGGGAACGGTCGGGGAGTCCCGAGCTCCCCTCCGACTGGACTCGCTCCTGCTTCTCGCGGGCCTCGCGTTCGTTCTGGTGTTCCTCGCGCTCGAGCCGTACCTGTCGTACGCCCTCTTCGGCTCGGACTCGGGCGAATACTACCGTTTGACGGTCGACCTCATCTCGACCGGCACCCTTCCGCACGGGGCGGCGTACGCCGGATGGGGTTCGGCGTACCCAGACTTTCCCGGGATCTACTTGGTCGCCGGCGCCGCGTCCGGGGCCCTCGGGGTCGACGCGTTCAGCTCGCTCGCGGTGGTCATTCCGGTGATCGCGGTCCTCTCGGTGTTCCCGTTGTTCCTTCTGTTCCGGCGCATCTACCCGCAGGACACCGTGGCGCTCCTGGCCGCCGCGGTCGCCTCCATCGCGATGCCGCGCCTCTTCTCCATCGCCCACCCGGCGCCCCTCGCGCTCGGAGACTTCCTGTGCGTCGGATGCCTCTGGATGCTGGTGGAAAGCCGGCGGGATATCCGGTGGTACCTCCCGCTCTCCCTCACCGGCGGCGCCCTGATCCTGACCCATCACCTCTCCTCGTACTTTTTCGCGGTGAGCGCGCTCGGCGGGATCCTCCTCCTCGAGCTATGGCGTCCGGGGCTGTGGAGTCGACGCTTCCCGACGCGGGAGCTTCTGTTCATCGCGGCGTTTCTCACCGGGACGTTCCTCTTCTGGTTCTACGGGACCACGACGTTCGTCGCGAAAGTGCTCGACTTTGCGCTCGGCCAGCACATCGGCTTCGCGTTGTTCGAGGCGATCGGCCTCGGAGCCGTGCTGGTCGCGGGGCTTCTCGTGCGCTGGCGACGGGGCTTGCCCCGACCGACCCGGGCATGGGTTCGGCTTCCGAGCGACCGCAGCTGGCTCCGGGACGCCCTCGCGATTTGCGCGGTCGTCTTCGCGGCGATCTTCGTGATCGTGTTCGTACCCGTGCCCGGAACGACCCAGGTCACGACCCCGGCGGCGATCCTCTGGTTCTCGCCGGTGCTCCTCCTGGGCCTCGCGACCTCGGGCAGTCGCCGCATGCTCTCCCCGTCGCGGCTCGGACCGTTCGCGCTCGCGTGGACCGGTGCGCTCGGGCTCTCGGCCTTGGCGATGATCGTGCTGTCGGTCGTCGCCCCCGCCTTCCCGACGAGTCCGGCCGCCGGGATCTCGTCGACGCTCTCGCCGTACCGACACGTCGAATACCTGTTCATCCCGATCGGCCTCCTTGCCGCCGTCGGTCTCGCGCGAGTGGTGACGCGGATCCGGGACCGGGCGGGCCAGCGGGCGTTCTTCGCCGCCTGCGTGGCGGTCGTCGTGGTGCTCGCGGCCAACGCGGCGATCGTCTACCCTCCGCAGAACGACTTCGGGGGCTTTGAAGAGGGGCTTACCCACGCGGACGCCGCCCTGTGGATGTGGGTCGGCATGGCCATGCCCGCGAACTGGACCGTTGCCTCCGACCACCGATTGAGCTCGATGATTTTCGGCTTCGATGGAAATCCGGCCACGTGGTCGTCGACGCCGGCGTTGTTTACCGGCGACAACTGGTCAGCGGCGGTGGCGGAACTCCGTAGTTCCGGGACCCCGTACACCGACCGCCCGATCGACCTCGTAGCGGTCGATTCGGTGATGCACTCGGGTGTCGCCCTGGACCCGTCGAAGCCGGCGCACGCGATGAGCCCGAGCGCTATCGCGTGGTTCGGTGCGCTCCCGTTCGTGCCCCTTTACGAGAACGGTCAGAACGTCGTGTACGTGGTGGACTCGTCGTACCTTTCGGGCGGATAGGGGGCCACGGTCCCGTCGGCCCTCCAGAGGAACATCGGCGTCCTTCCGTCCGCCGCCAGCTCGCCGAGCATTCTCCGCGCCCAGGTGAGCTTCGCGAGCTTCACCTCGTGGGCCGCCGGGTCGGTGGGGGCCGTCCGGTCAAAATCGAACGCCCAGAGGAGGATCTTCTCGGCTCCCAAGTGGTCCGCAAGGTAGGCCGCCCGGTCCCCGTCGGTGAACCCACCGACATTGAGGAGGCGGGGCCTCGGCGGCCCGGCCCACGAGCCGACGACCTCCCCGGGAAACTGGCCCACCCATTCTTCGAGGGCGGCTCGGTTGTCCCCGTGAGCATGGACCACCACGAAGCTACCCCGGCGGTTCGCCGCCACTTCCGCCGCGACCGGTCCATCGAGGTCGGTGACGACGATCGTCGGGACGAGGCCCGCGTTGAGGCACGTCTCCGTCGCACCGTCCGCCGCGAGGAGCGCCGGAGCCCGCTCGCTCGGGGGCAGCCGCCAGAGCGGCGGAGGGCCGGCCCGGGGAGCGAGACCGACGATGACGGCCGTGCGGTGCTCGACGAGCGGACGCAGACGCTCGAGCGGGTCCGCCGGGGCGGAGCTCGGCAGGAGCTCGGCCAGGCGGTCGGCCGACGCCACCTCCCGTTCGAACGGGAAGCCGAACTCCGCCCGGATACGGTCGTATCGGGGGGCCCACGCTGCGTACTCCACGGTCGACCCGACGGCGCCTACGGCCGAGAGACGTTATTGGGGTTTCCCCGGGCGCATTCCGGGATGGAACGCTGCCGGACGGTTTGCGCGGGGCGCGGGCCTTCCGACGGCCCCCAACCGAAGGGTCGGGAACTAGAATCGAGCTTCCCCAACGGGACTCCGCACTAACGCTTTATAATGACGACCATGCTCCCGCCGATAGAGGAACGCTTGTGATGCGACCGCTGGCCCAGGAAATCCTGGCGCACCTTCCCGGAGAGTCGAAGCGGGCCCCGGAGGCCCCTCCCCCGTCAAGCGACGACGCGGACCTCGAGGCCGTGCTCGCCTCCCTCAAGACGAACATCAAGGTCGTTGGATGTGGCGGCGGAGGTTGCAACACGATCAACCGGCTCGCCGAGGAGGGCCTTTCGGGGGCGGAAATGATCGCCTGCAACACGGACGCTCAGCACCTCCTCACGATCCACGCGCCGAGAAAGATCCTGCTCGGCCGCCGCCTCACCCGCGGTCTCGGCGCGGGAGCGCACCCGCAGGTCGGCGAGCAGGCGGCGAAGGAAGCCGAAGATGAGCTCAAGAAGTCGCTCACGAACTCCGACATGGTGTTCATCACCCTCGGGCTCGGCGGCGGGACCGGGACCGGGTCCGCCCCCGTCGTGGCCCAATGCGCCAAGGACGCGGGTGGTGCGAACCCGCTTACGATCGCTGTCTGCACGCTCCCGTTCGCTTCCGAGGGGCTCGTCCGTCAAGAGAACGCCATGTGGGGCCTCGAGCGACTGCGCGAGGTCATCGACACCGTCATCACGATCCCCAACGACCGCCTTTTGGAACTCGTCCCGCGGCTTCCGATCCAAACCGCGTTCAAGGTCGCCGATTCCGTACTCGCCCGTGCGATCCGGGGCATCACCGAGATCATCACGCGCCCGGGGCTCGTCAATCTCGACTTCAACGACCTCCGGACGATCATGAAGGGCGGCGGGGTCGCGCTGATCGGCATCGGTGAGTCGGAGAGCGACAACCGCGCCGAGGACGCGGTCCTCGAGGCGATCAATTCGCCGCTCTTGCATGTCGACATCGCGGGCGCGAGCGGCGCCCTCATCAACGTCACCGGCGGTCCCGACATGACGGTGAGCGAAGCGCAGAAGGCCGCGGAGGTCGTCCAGAAGACGATCAGCCCGAACGCGCGGATTATCTGGGGCGCCGCCGTCGACCCCACGATGCAGAGCACGATCCGGGTCATGTTGGTGGTGACCGGAGTTAAATCCCCCCAGATTTTCGCGGGGGAGACGAAAGGCACTTCCCCGGCGCGCAAGTCGGGGCCGGAGCTCGACGTCGTACACTAGGTAACCCATGGCGTTCCTCGACCGCGCGCGACGGGTGCAGGACGAGTTCGACGGTCGCCTGCGCAACGTCGGCCACGGAAAGTACGGCCGAATCCTTCGGATGGCCCGTCGGCCGACCTCCGAGGAGTACGTGAAGGTCCTCGAGGTGACGTGGCTCGGGGCGATTCTCATCGGCCTCACGGGGTTCGCGATCTACATCTTCTTCACCCAGGCCGGTCCCTGGATCTGGACCAACGTGTTGAGCGGCCTGTAGGTCCGGGGGTTCGACGATGGCCGACGAGGGGAACGAGGAAGGTATCGGTCTACTTTCCGGCGGCCCGAGCGAGCCTCCGGCGAAGAAGCCGGCGGCCCCCGGTCCCGGTGCGGCTCCCGGAACGGCCCCGGGGGCTCCAGCCCCTCCGCCGAAAGCCGAAGCGTCGACCATCCTCGCGCTCAAGGCCGCCGACGATACCTCCCGGGACGTCACCGCGGGCACGGTCACGACCCTCTCCGCGGTCCTGACGAGCCGTGCCGCCGCCCCGCTCACCGCGACGCTTACCGTGGAGGTAGGGTACACCTCGACCTACGCGGGGGAGGGCGCGGAGTGGCCCGTCACCTGGACCCCGCCCGGGAAGAAAGCGACGGTCGAGCTGTTTCCGCGCAAGGAGAACTACCCGGTCGACCTCACCCCGAACACGGGGGTTCCGCTTTCGTACACGATCACCGCCCCCGTCGGGGTCCGCTACGGCGACCAGGTCGAGGTCCGGCTCGCGGTCACGACCAACGGCGGAACCCCGGTCCGTCTGACCCTCGCGTGCGTCGCCCGTCAGGCCGTGCTGGCAATCAAGACCTCCCGCGGCTACGAGCGCGAGGTCGCCGACACGCTGCTCGCGCGCGCGGAGGAAAAACCGGACGTCGTTTTCGCGCTTCTCGTCCCGAGCGCGCTGCGCGGCTACGTTTTCGCCGAAGGGATGAGCTTCGAAGGCGTCCGGGAGATGCTGAAGGGGATCCGGAAGGCCCGGGGCCTCGTCGAGGGCGAGACATCGCTCAAGGAGGTCGAGCCGCTCCTCGTTCCGAAGATCACGGTCGAAGGGTTCGTCGAGGGCGCGATCGTCGAGCTGATCAGCGGGCCGTTCAAGGGCGAGAAAGCGCGCGTGAAGAAGATCGACCAGACGAAGGAAGAAATCACGGTCGAGCTCATCGAGGCGGTCGTGCCGATTCCGGTCACCGTCCGAGGCGACCACGTGCGCATGCTTGAAAAGGGAGGCGGGAAGAGTGGCGGTTGAAGTGAGCATCCTCGTCGAGGGCGGTAAGGCGGCCGCGGGCGCGACGCTCGGTTCGGCGCTCGGGCCCCTCGGCGTGAACGTCGGCCAGGTCGTCGAAGATTAACGAGCAGACGAAGGAGTTTGCCGGAATGCGGGTCCCCGTGATCGTTCGGGTCGACCCGAACACGCGGGAGTTCACGCTGGTCGTGGGCCGACCCCCGGTCGCAGCGCTCCTCCTGAAGGAAGCGAAGAAGGAGAAGGGGTCGGGTAAGCCAAAGACCGAGACGGTCGGGGACGTCAGCCTGGACGCGGTGAAGCGGATCGCCGAATCGAAGGGGGACGACCTGCACGGCCGGACGGTCGAGGAGCGGATGAATCAGGTGATCGGGAGCTGTGTGTCGCTAGGCCTCACGGTCGGCGGGGAGGACCCGCGAACGGTCCTCAAGTCGCGGGTCGCCGCGCGGAGCGCCCGATGATCGGAGCCCCCGGCGCCCCGCCGCCGGACCTTGCGAACGCCGAGATCGTCGACTACTCGGTCGTCGAGGGGGACGGGAAGGTACGCCTCAAGCTGAAGGACGGGTCGGTCGTGGAGATCCGCCTCGAGATCATGAACATCCTGCGCGCCGGGAACGACCCGAACACGGGACTTCCGGCGTACATTGTTCAGTCGGCGCCGCTGGTCCGCCTCGTGGAGTGCCCGAAAGAGCTTAGGAAGCCGCCCCTCCGGCCGGGGTCGGGCCGCGACGGCAAGGCCATCCCGGGGTTCGGCTAGGCGGTCGCTCGCCGTTCGAGGAATCGTCCCGCGGTCGCGTCGCCGGAAAGCTCTCCCTAAAACAGAGCGGCCCCGAGTGAACTCCCGGGGCCGGGAAAGGGTGGCGCTTACTGTACCGAGACCTTGACCTCGTGGTCCGAAGGGGTCGGGTTCTGCTTCGGAAGCTCGAGCTCGAGGAGACCGTTCACGACCTTCGCCGTCGCATCGGAGGCCACGACGGGTTCCGGAAGCTCGAGGCCCCGGTAGTAGCCCGAATAGGTGCGCTTGCGGCGGAGGTATCGCTCTTCCTTCTCCTCGGTCTCGGCTTCGTTCTCGGCCCGGATCTCGACCGCGGTGCCGCGCACGCGGATGTCCAGCTTCTCCTTCGGGACGCCCGGGATCTCGGCGACCACCTTGAAGGCGGTCCCCGTGTCCGTCACGTCCATCCGGGGCGCCCGCCGGCCGGGCTCGGTCTCGAACGACCCGAACGGCAGGATCCCGAACGACTGCGCGAGGCGGCGCTGCATCGCGTCGAAGGCGCGGTCCAAGTCGGCCCAGGGGTCGGCAGGGTTCTCTCGGTTCTGGATTTCGCTCGTCATGGGAATCCTCGGTTGCAACAAAAGTAACCTATCGTTCGTATAAAAAGATAACTGTTCCTTCGAGCGGTTTCTGAGCGCTCTTGCCCACTGCGGTGCGCCGTGCGGCCGGGATGCCGGCGGGAGACGCCGGACGAAACGTCAAGGTTGTTTGACCGCTCGTTCATGCGCTCCTCGGCGTACCTCCGCGCCGGGGACGGCGTTGACTTCTCGTCGAGCTCGGGCTGGATACGGCCGCGCGGCCCGGGGGGCCGACAGCGACTTTACGAACGGGGTGTATCCCCCGGCGCGATGGGGGCGACGAGGTCCTCCTGAGTGAGATTATGGATGCACTGAAGGTCGGCGATCGTCGGGTTCTCGAACGGCACGAGTTTCCCACGCTCTTCCGCGCGCTGCACGCGAAAGGGTTCGAGGTGGTGGGACCGACCGTCCGGGACGGGGCGATCGTCTACGACCATCTGTCGGGCGTGGACGACCTTCCGATCGGCTGGACGGACGTTCAGTCGGGCGGGAAATACCGCCTCGAGCGGCGGTCGGACCAGGCCGTGTTCGGCTATTCGGTCGGGCCGTTCTCCTGGAAGAAGTTCCTCTATCCGCCGCGGGAGCGCCTGTGGACCGCCCATCGCGAAGGCGACTCGTTCGCGGTGACCCCGGAGCCGGTCGACGGTCCGCGCCTCGCCTTCTTTGGCATGCGGGCCTGCGAGCTCGCGGGCGTGGCGGTCCAGGACCGCGTGTTCATGGGCGGCCCGGCGGTCGACCCGGGCTACGCCTCCCGCCGCCGGAACATCCTGCGCATCGCGGTCCAGTGCGGCCAGTCGGGCGGCACCTGCTTCTGTGTCTCGATGGGGACCGGACCCGGTGTTCACGCCGGGGGCGCGGACATCATCCTGACCGAGATCTTGGAACCCCGCCGGCACTACTTCCTCATCGAAGCCGGTTCGGAGGAGGGAGCGGTGGTGCTGGCCGACGTGCCGCTGAAGCCCGAGGCGGCCGACGACCCCACCAAGGCGGCGGCGTGCGTCGCACGGGCCGCGGCGTCGATGGGTCGCGCGATGGACACCGAAGGGATCCACGACCTTCTCCTGAAGAACCTCGAGCACCCGCGCTGGGAGGTCGTCGCGAAGCGTTGCCTATCGTGCACCAACTGCACGATGGTCTGCCCGACGTGCTTCTGCAGCAATCAGGAGGAGGTGCCGAACCTCTCCGTGGACACGGTCGAGCGATGGCGCCGCTGGGACTCCTGCTTCAACCTCGGGCTCACCGAGATGCACGGCCAGGCGGTCCGCAAGAGCGGGCTCTCCCGGTACCGCCAGTGGCTCACGCACAAGCTCGCTTCGTGGTACGACCAGTTCGGCACGTCGGGGTGCATCGGCTGCGGCCGCTGCATCACCTGGTGCCCCGTCGGGATCGACCTCACGGAGGAGGTCGCGGCGATCCGGATGGTGCCCTCGGCTCCCGCGACCGTGGAGGTGAAGAAATGAACGAGATTCGAAGCGATGCGACCGCGGACCGCGTCCTGAGCCACCCGTTCTTCGCGGGCCTCGACCCGACCCTCGTCCACGAGATGGTGGCGAAGGCCGAAGAGCGCTCGTACGACGTCGGGGAGATGCTGGTGCGGGAGGGCCGGCCGGCGGAGGAGTTCTTCCTCGTGATGGAGGGGAAGGTCGCCCTCGAGGTCGGGGCCGCGGACCGGGGCATCATCACGGTCGAGACGATCGGCCGCGGCGAGCTCCTCGGCTGGTCGTGGCTCTTGCCGCCGTACCGCTGGCGGTTCGATGCCCGGGCGACCAAGCCGACCCAGGTGATCGCGCTCCACGCCGCGACCGCGCGCTACGCGCTCGCGGCCCACCCGGCGTTCGCCTATCAGTTCCTCATGAAGTTCTTGCCGGTGGTCGCCGAACGACTCGAGAACACCCGCGTCCAGCTCCTGGACATCCATGGCCACTGATACCCAGGTCCACGGAACCCACGCCCACGGGGTCGAGGTCCCCGTCGAGCATCCGTATGCGCCCCGCCCGTACGTCGTGCGCCAGAACATCCAGGAGACTCCGGACACGTTCACGCTGCGGCTCGAGCCACGGCTGGCGGGCGACCGGCTCCACTTCCACGGCGGCCAGTTCAACATGGTCTACCTCTTCGGGGTCGGTGAGTCGGCCATCTCGATCAGCGGTGACCCGAACCGCCCCGAGGAACTCGCCCACACCGTCCGTGCGGTCGGGAAGATCACGAACGCGCTCGTCGCGCTGAAGCCGGGGGCGACGGTCGGCATCCGAGGCCCCTACGGGCACGGCTGGCCGCTCGACTCCGCGCGCGGCCGCGACCTCGTCGTGGTGGCGGGCGGTCTCGGCCTCCCCCCGCTACGGCCGACGGTCTACGAAATCTTCCGCCGGCGCGCCGAGTTCGGTCGCGTCGAGATCATCTACGGAGCCCGCACGCCGAAGGACCTCGTCTATGCGGAGGAGGTCCGGGACTGGCTGACGCGGCGGGAGATGCGGATCCAAACGACGGTCGATGCGGCCGGCCGGGACTGGTACGGGGACGTCGGCGTCGTCACGACGCGGCTACCCGATTGCCGCTTCGACGCGGCGAAGACGACCGCCTTCGTCTGCGGCCCGGAGATCATGATGAAGCTCACCGCGCAGGCCCTCGCCCAGCGCGGGGTGCCGCCGGAGTCGATCTGGATCTCCATGGAGCGGAACATGAAGTGCGCGCTCGGCTTCTGCGGCCACTGTCAGTACGGTCCGTCGTTCGTGTGCCGGGACGGGCCGGTGCTCTCGTACAAGGCCCTCGCGCCGCTGCTCGCAGTCAAGGAGGTGTAGCGACCATGGCCGGATCCCGCAAACCCCGCCTCGGGGTGTTCAAGTTCGCGTCGTGCGACGGATGCCAACTGTCGATCCTCGACTGCGAGGACGAGCTCCTCGCGATCGCCGGGGCGGTCGATATCGCCGATTTCCGGGAAGCGTCCCGGGCCGTCCTGGACGGGCCGTACGACCTCTCGCTCGTCGAAGGGTCGGTGACGACCCCGCACGATGCGGAGCGGATCAAGGAGATCCGCGCGCAGTCGAAGGCGCTCGTCACGATCGGTGCCTGCGCGACCGCGGGCGGAATCCAGGCGCTGCGCAACTTCGGGAACGTGGAGGAGTACCGGCGGGTCGTCTACGCGAAGCCCGAGTACATCAGCACCCTTGCCACGTCCACCGCTATCGCCGACCACGTTCCCGTCGATTTCGAGCTTCGCGGCTGCCCCATCAGCAAGGTGCAGCTCCTCGAGGCGCTCGGCGCGTTCCTCCAGGGACGGGCTCCGAACCTCCCGAACGAGAGCGTCTGCATCGAGTGCAAGCGCCGAGGGAACGTCTGCGTCATGGTCGCGCACGGCACGCCGTGCCTCGGACCCGTCACGCAGGCCGGCTGCGGCGCGATCTGCCCTGCGTTCAACCGCGGCTGCTACGGCTGCTTCGGCCACCAGGGCACGCCGAATACGGCGTCCCTGACGAGCCAGCTCAAGGTACTCGGGGTCGCGTCCCCCGGGGTTCAGCGTCTGTTCCGGACGTTCAACGCGAACGCCCCCGCGTTCAAGGCCGCGAGCGAGGCGGTCCTCGCGGAGGGGAAGAGCGCATGACCGAGAAGACGATCGCCGTCGATTACCTCGCCCGGGTCGAGGGCGAGGGCGCTCTCAAGGTTCGGATCCACGACAACAAGGTCGAGGAGGTCCAGCTCAAGATCTTCGAGCCGCCTCGCTTTTTCGAGGCGTTCCTCCGCGGTCGTTCGTACCTCGAGGCGCCGGACATCACCGCGCGCATCTGCGGTATCTGCCCCGTCGCCTACCAGATGAGCTCGACCCACGCGATGGAGCGCGCCCTCGGCATGAAGGTCGGCGGACCGATCCGGGCGCTGCGCCGGCTCCTCTACTGCGGCGAATGGATTGAGAGCCATCCGCTCCACATCTTCCTGCTTCACGCCCCCGACTTCTTGGGCTATGAGGACGCCATCCAGATGGCGAAGGACTACCCGGACGCCGTCAAGATGGGCCTCGCCCTCAAGAAGGTGGGCAATGCGCTGATGACCCTCCTCGGAGGGCGCGAGATCCATCCGATCAACGTTCGGGTCGGCGGGTTCTACCGGGCGCCGACCGTCGGCGAGCTCAAGGAGTTCCGACCCCAGCTCGAGCACGCGCTCAAGCTCGCGGAGGAGACCGTTCGCTTCTCGGCCGGCCTCGACTTTCCGGCGGTCGAGGAGGACTACGAGTTCGTCTCGCTCCGCCACGAGCACGAGTACCCGCTCTGCGAGGGGGAGATCGTCTCGAACAAGGGGCTCA
>Ga0187784_10001378_pt1 | contig 19190 bp, 18 predicted proteins | sample 1015_SJ02_MP15_2_FD_132964 | JGI IMG/M metagenome (GOLD analysis project Ga0187784, IMG submission 132964) | Tropical peat soil microbial communities from peatlands in Department of Meta, Colombia - 1015_SJ02_MP15_20_MG | ecosystem: Environmental > Terrestrial > Soil > Wetlands > Peat | place...
CGATGAGCTGACCGACCAGGAATTCATGGCGGTCTCCGACGGGGACCAGATCCGCCAGATCAAGATCGGTTCGCCGGAGCACGAGCAGTGGCTCTCCCGCTTCGCCCGCCACGCAAGCTATTTGGACTGGCTGCTGTTCATGCATCCGGAGCAGGAGGCGGTCGTCAGGGAGGATTTCAACGGTCCCGCGCAATTGTCCGGCGTGTCCGGGTCCGGCAAGACCTGCGTTGCGGTCAAGCGGGCCATCAGGCTCGCCGAAGCCGCCCCGGCGGCGCAAATCCTGGTGGTGACGCTGAACCGCAGCCTTGCCGGCTTGATACGGCTCCTCGTGGACCAAGCCGCCTTCGGCCTCGAAGCGCCGAAACGGATAAAGGTCACCTCCTTCTTCGAGCTGTGCCAGGAGCTGCTCGCCGAGTTCGAGCCGGAAAACGCCAGCACGTACCACGAAATCTCCGGGCGGACGAGCGAACATATCGACGAGATCTTTCGCGGCTACTACCGCTGCTGGGGCGATCGCGACGACGCTGCCATCCTCATCGCGCCGCATATCGGGCTCACGGCGCAGGGCATCTCGGCGGAGACTTATATTCGCGAGGAATTCGACTGGATCCGCAGCGCGCTTCCGGAGGGCGAGCGCGACCATTACCTGACGATGCAGCGCGCGGGCCGCAAATATCCGATCCAGGATCCCTGGCGCCGGCTGTTCCTGGCCGGCTTGACGGGCTGGGAGGCCAAGATGCGCTCGGTCGGCGCGATCGACTATCTCGGCCTGACCACCGCGGTCTCGCGGCATCTCGCCCGGCTCACGCCGCATTTCCACCACATCATCGTCGACGAGAGCCAGGATTTCGGCACCACGGAATTGCAGATCGTGCGCCGTCTGGTCAACCCCGGCGCGAACGACCTCTTCCTGTGCGGCGACATCGCCCAGCACGTGCTGGCCAAGCACCGCAACCTCGCGCAGGCCGGCATCGAGGTCGCCGGCAGGACCCGCCGCATCAACCGCAACTATCGCAACAGCCGGCAAATCCTCAAGGCGGCATACAAGATTCTATGCGACAACCTCGACAGGGATCTGGTCGAAGCCTCCGACCTCGAAATTCTCGATCCCAAATATGCCAACCGCTCCTCGCCGGAACCTTTCGTCCTCGAGGCCGACAGCTTCGCGCAGGAATTCGCCTATGCCAGGCGCCTTGTGGCCGACCATCTCGAAAGCCGGCCGAACGACCATTGCTGCATCGCGCTCGCCGGCTACAGCCTGCAGGAGGTCGTGGTCTTCGCCAAACGACTCGGCCTGCCGGCGCTCGACGGAACGCACGAGCCACACCGCAATCCTCTCGTCCTTTCCGATCTCGAGCAGACCAAGGGCTACGAGTTCAACCTGATGGTCATCGTCAACTGCCGCAAGGACGTGCTGCCGCCGCTCGATGCGCCGAAAGAGGAAATCTTTCGCCACGGATCCCGCCTCTACGTCGCCATGACGCGGGCGCGCGACGAGCTCTATATTTCCTATCATGATCAGCCGAGCCCGTGGCTCAGCAGCGCCAAGGAGGATCTTTCCTTCGACGGCTGGTCCGAGGTCGTGGAGCTTGCCGAGGACTTCCTGGTCGAGCCGCCGGCGCGGCTGCCCAACGTCGAGGGGAGGACGACCGAGGATTTGCTGAGCCTGACCGGCCGCCAGTTCAATTATACGGAAGGGGCGCTCGGGCTTTCCACTGAGGCGCTCGGCAAGATCGACGAGCTGATCGACGGCCGGGGCCTGAGCCGCGACGGCCGGCGCGTCAAATGGCCGACGATGCGCGACGCGGCCGGCGATCTCGAAACCTCGCCGCCGGCGCGCCGGCTTTTCGGTCCCGTCGTGCAGGGCGAAGTGCGCCAGAGGCTGTCGATCATCGCCACGGCGAAGGCCCCGGCATAGCGGCGGCAGGCTCAGCGCCGATAGATGTAGTCCGGAACGAAGGTCGCGATCGCCGGAAAGACGCAGAGCAGCACGATCGCGCCGATCATCAGCGCGACGAAGGGCAGCGCGCCCAGCACGATGTCCTTGAACCCGATATCGGGCGCGATCTTGTTGATGACGAAGATGTTGAGCCCGACCGGCGGATGGATCAGCCCCATCTCCATGATCACCGACATGACGACGCCGAACCAGACGAGGTTGAAGCCGGCGGCCCGGAGCGGCGGCAGGATGATCGGCGCCGTCATCAGGATGATGCTGACCGGCGGCAGGAAGAAGCCGAGCACGACCACGAGGAGCGCGATCGCCGTGAAGAGCAGCCATTTCGAGAGATGCAGCGACACCACCCATTCGGCGGCGCTCTGCGAGATGTGCAGATAGCTCATGACGTAGCTGTAGAGCAGGCTCATGCCGATGATCAGCATCAGCATGCCGCTTTCCGACAAGGTGCTCGCGAAGATCGGTTTGAGATCGGCAAGCCGCCAGGCGCCGTAGACGACCGCGATGAGCAGCAACGCCAGCACCGCGCCGAGCCCCGCGGTCTCCGACGGCGTGGCGATGCCGCCATAGAGCGCCAGCATCACGCCCAGCAGCAGCACCAGGAAGGGCAGGATGCGCGGCAGCGCGAAAAGCCGCTCGAGAAACGTGAAGCTGTCCTCGTTGATGATTGCCGAACGCGCGCCGCCGGCCGCCGCCACCGCCCGGGCGCGGCGGAGCTCGACGCGGTAGCGCAGGGTGGCATAAACGGCGAACATCGCCGCCAGCAGCAGGCCGGGACCGATGCCGGCGAGAAAGACGCGGCCCAGCGATTGCTCGGCCGCGACGGCATAGAGAATAAGCGTGATCGACGGCGGCAGCAGGATGCCGAGCGTGCCGCCGGCGGCGACGAGGCCGGCGGCGAAGCCGGGGGAATAGCCGCGCTCGCGCATCGCCGGAATGCCGGAGCTGCCGATGGCCGAGCAGGTCGCGGCGCTGGAGCCCGCCATGGCGGCAAACAGCCCGCAAGCGATGACGACGGCAACGCCGAGCCCGCCGGGAATGCGGTGCAGCCAGGCGTGGAGCGCGGCGTAGAGATCGTTGCCGGCGCGCGATTTGCCGATCGCCGCGCCCTTGAGGATGAAGAGCGGGATGGTCAGCAAGGTGATGCTGGCCATCTCCTCGTAGACATTCTGCGCCACTGTCGCGACGGCGGCGCCCGGCATGAAGAACAGCATGAAGCCCACCGCCACGGTGCCCAGCGCGAAGGCGATGGGAATGCCCGAGAACAGGACGACCAGCGTCGCGCCGCCATAGAGCAGGCCGATCTCGACCAGGGTCATCGCCGCGCCGTCTGAGAGAATTGCGCCAGGACCTGGAGCAGGAGCTGGACGACGAGAACCGTCATCCCGACGCTCATCAGCCCGTAGGGAATCCACAGGGGCGGCCCCCAGGCGCTATCGCTGGTCTCGCCTTCTTCCACCGCTTCCATGAGCAACGCCCAGCAGCGCCAGCAGAAGAAGGTGCAAAACGCCAGCGAGACGAGATCGGCGAGGAAGCGCCGCCAGCGGTTGGCGGAAGGCGACAGCAGGTGTTTCAGCGCATCGATGCTGACATGGTCGCGCCGGGCCTGTATCCAACCGGCCGAAAGAAAGGTGGCGCCGACCAGCAAAAAGGTGGACAGCTCGTCCTGCCAATCGCTCGGGATCTTGAAGAAATAGCGGCCGGCCACCTCCCAGGTCAGGACGCCGCCGGCGCCGGCGGCTGCGAGCGCGCTGACCACGACGAGGAGGGTGTTGAGCCAATCGAGCGATGTCTGCAGCCGCGCGATCAGGCCTGTCGCCGCCGGCGCGGCGACAGGCGATGCATCGTTCAGCCCGTCCTGAGTGCTCACGCCGTCACGGCCTCGGCGAGTTTCAGGAGGTGTTCGCAATCGGCATTGCGTGCCGCGAAATCCTTCCACGCCGTGGCCTGGGCGATGACGCGCCATTTCTCGAGCGCGGCGGGAGTGAATTCATGCACCTTCACGCCGGCTTTGGTGTAGATGCTGGCGAGCCTCTGGTCGTCGTCCTTCGCCGCTTGCAAGCCGAAGGCCTCGAGTTCTTCGCCGACCGCGCTCACCACCTTCTGCTGGTCGGCCGGCAGCGAGTCGTAAACATCCTTCGAGATGAGGAGCGGCTCCAGCATGAACCAGAAGCTGCCTTTGAGCCCGGATGTCATGTTCTTCGAGATTTCCTCGAGACGGAAGCTGATCAGGCTGGTCGACGAGGTCACGGCAGCGTCGAGCGAGCCGGTCTGCATCGCCGGATAGATCTCGTTGGACGGCACGCTCGAGATGATGGCCCCGGCTTCCTTGAGCATCAACTCTTCCCCTCGGCTGGCGCCGCGGATCTTCAACCCTTTGACGTCCTCGGGCTCGACGATGGCGCCGGCGCGCGAAGCGATTCCACCCGCCTGCCAGATCCAGGTGATCAGCTTGACGCCCTTCTTCTCGAGCGTGGCCAGGAGTTCCCGGCCGACCTGCGCTTTCTTCCAGGCGAAACCCTGTTGATAGGAGGTGACGAGGCATGGCATCAGGCCGATATTCACCTCGGGCACTTCGCCGCCCGCATAGGCCAAGGGATAGAGGCTGAGGTCCAGCGCTCCTTTGCGCAGCGCCGAGAATTGCGCCACGGTCTTCATCAGCGACGAACCGGGGTAGATGTCGAATTTGAGCGCGCCGCCGCTGCGCTTCTCCACCTCGACGGCGAATTTCTGGCACAGGCGGTCGCGAAAATCGCCGGTGTCGATGGTGCCGCCGGGGAATTGATGGCTGATCTTGAGCGTCCGCGGCTCAGCGCCGCGCGCCACCATCGGCGCCGTCATGACCGCCGGTGCCGCCGCCAATCCCGCCAGAATCTTGCGTCTTGAGAACCGCATGGACGTCATCTCCCTTCGTGCTGTTCCGCCGTGTTTACGGCACCCTCGCTGCGATAGCCAGCGGCGAAGAATACAAGTTGCCGTGCATTGCTGTGAAGCATTGTGCGTGCGTCGGCGTAACACCTTGCTCGACCATCAGAATGAGTGCATCCTCACCGCGCAGAAAACCGGTCATCAAAGAAATGCCGGTACAGGGAGGGAGAACGCACTATGGCCACCACGGCCGTAAACGGGAGTCTGTCGGACAGTCAACACAGTTTGGAATTGCGCAAGGCGGTGGTTGCCGCGACGGTCGGCACCACCATCGAGTGGTACGATTTCTTCATCTACGGCACCGCAGCCGGGCTGGTCTTTCCCAAGCTCTTTTTTCCCAACGAAGATCCGCTGACGGCAACGCTCGCGTCCTTCGCCACCTATTTCGTCGGCTTTGTCGGCCGGCCGATCGGCGCGGCGATCTTCGGGCATTACGGCGATCGCATCGGCCGCAAGGCGACGCTCATCACCACGCTGCTGCTGATGGGCATCGCCACCTTCCTCGTGGCCTTCGTGCCGACCTACAGCTCGATCGGCATCTGGGGCGCGATCATCCTCACCGTGCTGCGCACCTTGCAGGGCATCGGCGTCGGCGGCGAATGGGGCGGCTCGGTTCTGATCTCGATGGAATGGTCGCGCAGCCATGGCAGCCGCGGGCTCGTCGCCTCCTGGCCGCAATTCGGTGTTCCGTCGGGACTGTTTCTCGCGAATCTGTCGATACTCGCCTTCAGCGCCTGGTCGGGCGGCGATTTCCTGAACTGGGGCTGGCGCGTGCCGTTCCTGCTCAGCATCGTGCTGGTCGGCATCGGCCTCTGGATCCGGCTCGGCATCCTCGAGACGCCGGTCTTCCAGCAGCTCGTCACGAAGAAGAAGATCGAAGCGGCGCCGGTGATCGAAGTGATCATGAAGCAGCCGCGCGAGATCGTCCTCTCCGCCTTCTCGCGCTTGGCCGAGCAGGCGCCCTTCTACATCTTCACCGCCTTCGTCTTCGCCTATGGCGTCGGCACGCTGAAGATGCCGCGCGATTTGATCCTCATGGCGGTGCTGGTCGCCTCCTGCGTATCGTTCATCACCATCCCGCTCTCGGGCCATATCTCCGACCGGATCGGCCGGCGGAAGATGTACCTGATCGGCGCGGCGGTGACGGGGCTCTTCGGCTTTCTCTATTTCGGCATGCTGGACAGCGCGATTCCCTCGGCGGTGTTCATCGCCATCGTCATCTCGCTCATCCCGCACGACATTCAGTACGGTCCCCAGGCGGCGCTGATCGCCGAGGCCTTCACGCCGCGCCTGCGCTACAGCGGCGCGTCGCTGGGCTATCAGCTTGCCTCGGTCATCGCCGGCGGTCCGGCGCCGCTCATCGCCGCCAAGCTGTTCGACGTCTATCACTCCGGCTACGCCATCGCGATCTACATCGCCGCCTGCGCGGTGGTGAGCCTGCTCGCGGCGGCTCTGATGCCGGATTACACCGGTAAGGACATCTCGATGGAGTATGACGAAGGCGCCTAGGCCATAGCGGGGGAGGGCGCGGGGCTGGCGGCAGCCGAGGCCGGCCCCGCTGCACGGCGCCGGCTATCTCAAAAATAACCTAGCAAAATCAATTGATTAATGTGCAGTCGCGGCCTCGGCGCAACTCCCGGGCGCGACGCAATGCCGCGGCGGCAGCCTCGGCGGCGGATGCGGATTGACGCCGGCCGGCGATGTCCCTAGGGTCCGCGGCGGGACACGGCCCCCCAACGGGTCGCATCTATTCTGCAAGGAATAGCACCATGAAGCCGCTCGTCCGGCCGAAAAACCCCTGCTTCTCCTCAGGTCCTTGCGCCAAGCGTCCCGGCTGGACGCTGCAAGCGCTGGACGGCGCGCTGCTCGGCCGCTCGCACCGCGCCAAGCCCGGCCGCGCCAAGATCGACGAGGTGGTCGCGCGCTCGCGCGCCCTCCTCGGCATCCCCGCCGACCACCGCCTCGCCATCGTGCCGGCCTCCGATACCGGCGCCATCGAAATGGCGATGTGGTCGCTCTTGGGCCAGCGCGGCGTCGACGTGCTCGCCTGGGAAAGCTTCGGCGAGGGCTGGGCCACCGACGTGGCCAAGCAGCTAAAGCTCGGCGATCTCCGGCTGATGCGCGCCGAGTATGGCGCGCTTCCCGACCTCGCCCGGGTCGATACCGACCGCGATGTGGTCTTCACCTGGAACGGCACCACCTCCGGCGTCTGCGTCCCCAATGGCGACTGGATCAAGCGCGACCGCCAGGGCCTGACGCTGTGCGACGCCACCTCGGCGGCCTTCGCCATGGATCTCCCCTGGGACAAGCTCGACGTCGTCACCTGGTCCTGGCAGAAGGCGCTGGGCGGCGAGGCGGCGCATGGCATGCTGGCGCTGAGCCCGCGCGCCGTGGCGCGGCTCGAAAGCCACACCCCGCCTTGGCCCTTGCCCAAGATCTTCCGCCTGACCTCCAAGGGCAAGTTCGCCGAAGGCATCTTCAAGGGCGAGACCATCAACACGCCGTCGCTGCTCGCCATCGAAGACGCGATCGACGGGCTCAAATGGGCGGAAGGGGTGGGCGGCCGGCCGGCGCTGATCGCCCGCGCCAAGGCGAACCTGGCGGCGATCGCGGATTGGGTCGAGCGCACCCCCTGGATCGATTTCCTGGCGCGGGACCCGGCGAGCCGCTCCTGGACGTCTGTCTGCCTGAAGCTGGTCGACGACTGGTTCCAGCGCCTGGCGCCCGACGCGCAGCGCGCCGCGGTGAAGCGGCTGGAGGCGCTGGTGGAGGCGGAAGGCGCCGGCTTCGACATCGCCGGCCACCGCGACGCGCCGCCGGGCCTCAGGATCTGGTGCGGCTCGACGGTGGAGCGCAGCGATGTCGAGGCGCTGCTGCCGTGGCTCGACTGGGCCTATGGCGAGCTGCGCCGCGCCGCCGCGGCCTGATCCTGATCCGTCTCGTCCTTTCCGCTCCTTCCAGCCACGGGATGTTCCATGCCGAGAGTGTTGATTTCCGACGCCCTGTCGCCGCGCGCGGTCGAGATCTTCGCCGCGCGCGGCGTCGATGCCGACGTGATGACCGGGCTCTCGCCCGACGAGCTGAAGAAGATCATCGGCAAATATGACGGTCTCGCGGTGCGCTCCGCCACCAAGGTGACGAAGGCGCTGCTGGAGCAGGCGACGCATCTCAAGGTCATCGGCCGCGCCGGCATCGGCGTCGACAACGTCGACGTGCCGGCGGCGACCCAGCGCGGCATCGTGGTGATGAACACGCCCTTCGGCAATTCCATCACCACCGCCGAGCACGCCATCGCGCTGATGTTCGCGCTGGCGCGCCAAATCCCCGCGGCCGACCGCTCGACCCAGGCGGGCAAATGGGAGAAGTCGCGCTTCATGGGGGTCGAGCTTACCGGCAAGATCCTGGGGATCATCGGCTGCGGCAATATCGGCTCGATCGTCGCCGACCGCGCCATCGGGCTCAAGATGAGGGTGCTGGCCTACGATCCCTTCCTCTCGGCCGAGCGCGCGGTGGCGCTGGGGGTCGAGAAGGTCGAGCTGGGCGATCTCCTGGCGCGCGCCGATTTCATCACGCTGCACACGCCGCTCACCGAGGCCACGCGCGGCATCATCGACGCCAAGTCGCTGGCGCTGACCAAGAAGGGCGTGCGCATCATCAATTGCGCGCGCGGCGGCCTCATCGTCGAGGAGGATCTGAAAGCGGCGCTCGATGCCGGCCACGTCGCCGGCGCGGCGATCGACGTCTTCCCGGTCGAGCCGGCCAGGGAAAGCCCGTTCTTCGACCGCGACGACGTGGTGGCGACGCCGCATCTCGGCGCCGCCACCACCGAGGCGCAGGAGAACGTGGCGCTTCAGATCGCCGAGCAGATGTCGGACTATCTCACCTCCGGCGCGGTGACGAACGCGCTCAACATGCCGTCGCTCTCGGCCGAAGAGGCGGTGCGGCTCAAGCCCTACGTCCGCCTTGCCGACCAGCTCGGCAGCTTTGCCGGCCAGCTCACCACCTACGAGCTGAAGGCGGTGGAGATCGTCTATGAGGGCCATGCCGCCGAGCTCAACATCAAGCCGCTCACCGCCGTCATCCTGACCGCCATCCTGACGCCGCAGCTCGACTCGGTGAACATGGTGAACGCGCCGGTGATCTGCCGCGAGCGCGATATCCGCGTCAGCGAGACGCGCGTGCCGGCGCTGTCCAGCTACCAGACGCTGATCCGCGTCAGCGTCGCCAGCGAGCGGCACAAGCGCGGCGTCGCCGGCACGCTCTTCGGCAACAAGCCGCGCATCGTCGAGGTCGAGGGCATCGTCATGGAAGCCGAGCTCGGCGCGCATATGCTGTTCGTGCGCAACAAGGACAAGCCGGGCTTCATCGGCAATCTCGGCCGCACGCTCGCCGAGGCGGGGATCAACATCGCCACCTTCCATCTCGGCCGCACCGCCGCCGGCGAGGACGCGGTCTGCCTGATCCAGGTCGATCAGGAGCTGTCGGACGACGTGCTGGAATGCGTGCGCGCGCTGCCCAACGTGGTGATGGCCCGGGCGCTCAGGTTCTGAGGCGGCGCTGGCGAGACCTGTGCCTCGTCGGTCCTTCCGGTGTCATCGCTTGCCCCGGCCATCCTGTCGTGCAACCCACGTGCGGTAAGACGTGGAAGGCCGGGACAAGCCCGGCCTTGACGGTTTCTCATGCGGCCGGCAGGCGCCTCCGGGTGGCGCGTTTCCGTTTGCCGCAACCGCGCAAAACCGCTATTTCCGCGGCATGAACGAGCCCCTTCACCCGGCGCTGCTGCCCCAGGGCCTGCGCGACCTGCTGCCGCCCGATGCCGCCACCGAGGCGGAGGTGGTGGCGCGCCAGATGGCGGTGCTGGGGAGCCACGGCTATGAGCGGGTGAAGCCGCCGCTGATGGAATTCGAGGAGAACCTGCTGGCCGGCGCCGGCGCCGCCATGGCGCAGGAGACCTTCCGGCTGATGGATCCGATCTCGCAGCGCATGATCGGGCTGCGCGCGGACATGACGCCGCAGGTGGCGCGCATCGCCACCACCCGGCTCAGCAAGGTGCCGCGGCCGCTCAGGCTGTGCTATGCCGGCCAGGTGCTGCGCGTGCGCGGCAGCGAGATCCGTCCGGAGCGCCAGGTGGGACAGGTCGGCGCCGAACTCATCGGCACCGACGAGATCGCCGCCGACGTCGAGGCGGTGACGCTCGCCGCGGCGGCGCTGGCGGCAAGCGGCGTCGACGGCCTCTCGGTCGATCTCACCTTGCCGACCCTGGTGCCGGCGGTCTGCGCCGGGCTCGGGCTCAATGCCAATGTGGTGAAGGCGTTGCGCGCGGCGCTCGATCACAAGGACGCGGCGGCGGTGGCGGCGGTCGGCGGGCGCGCGGCGGTGCTGCTCGGCAAGATGCTCGCCAGTGCCGGCACGGCGAAGAAAGCGCTGGCGAGCCTGCAGGCGCTCGACCTGCCGGCGGCGGCGGCGGCCGAGCGCGCGCGGCTCGCGGCGGTGGCGGCGGCGGTGCAGCGCGCCGCGCCCGGCCTCGCGCTCACCGTCGATGCGATCGAGAATCGCGGCTTCGAGTACCATACCGGCGTGAGCTTCACCTTCTTCGCCCGCGGCGTGCGCGGCGAGCTCGGCCGCGGCGGGCGCTACCGCACCGGCAACGGCCATGGCGAGCCCGCCACCGGCTTTACGCTTTATACCGATACGGTGCTGCGCGCGCTGCCGGAGCAGGAGCCGCGGCCGCGGCTTTACGTGCCGCTCGGCGGCGACGGCGCGGCAGCGGCGCGCCGGCGCGAGGACGGCTGGGCGACGGTGACGGGGCTGGTGGCGGTGCCGGACGCCGCCGCCGAGGCGAAGCGGCTCAACTGCAGCCATTGGCTCGATGGCGACGCCGTCGTCGCGCTGGGCTGAGCGCGGCCGGCGTTCCGGGGAGACGGTTCGACCATGGCGAATGTAGCGGTGATCGGCGCCCAATGGGGCGACGAAGGCAAAGGCAAGATCGTCGACTGGCTGTCGCAGCGCGCCGATGTCGTGGTGCGCTTCCAAGGCGGCCACAATGCCGGCCATACGCTGGTGATCGGCAATGTCGAATACCGGCTGAGCCTGCTGCCCTCGGGGGTGGTGCGGCCGGACAAACTGTCGATCATCGGCAACGGGGTCGTCGTCGATCCCTGGGCGCTGCTGCGCGAGATCGAGGCGATGGGCGAGAAGGGCATCGCCGTCACTCCCGACAATCTCAAGATCGCGGAGAACGCAGCGCTCATCCTGCCGTCGCACGCCGAGATCGACCGCGCCCGCGAAGAGGCGCGCGGCGACAGGAAGATCGGCACCACCGGCCGCGGCATCGGCCCGGCCTATGAGGACAAGGTGGGACGGCGCGCCATCCGCTTGTGCGATCTCGCCGATCCCGCCGGGCTCAGCGAGAAGCTCGACCAGCTTCTGCTGCATCACAACGCCCTGCTGCGCGGCCTGAACGCGCCCGAGGTCGACCGCACGGCGGTCTTCCAGGCGCTGTTGCAGGTCGCGCCCAAGGTGCTGCCCTTTGCCGAGGCGGTGTGGCGGCGGCTCGACGAGGCGCGCCGGGCCGGCAAGCGCATCCTGTTCGAGGGCGCGCAAGGCGTGATGCTCGACGTCGATCACGGCACCTATCCCTACGTCACCTCGTCCAACACGCATCCCGGAACCGCGGCGTCCGGCGCCGGCATCGGCCCGGCCACGGTCGGCTATGTGCTCGGCATCACCAAGGCCTACACCACCCGCGTCGGCAGCGGCCCGTTCCCGACCGAGCTCACCGATGCCACCGGCGAGCTGCTGGGCTCGCGCGGCAAGGAGTTCGGCGTCGTCACCGGGCGCAAGCGGCGCTGCGGCTGGTTCGACGCGGTGATGGTGCGCCAGGCGGTCAAGGTCGCCGGCATCACCGGCATCGCGCTGACCAAGCTCGACGTGCTCGACGGCTTTCCCGAGATCAAGGTCTGCACCGCCTATCGCTGGCGCGGCGAGACGCTGCTGCACTTGCCGGCGAGCGCCACCGTCCAGGCGGAGCTCGAACCGGTCTACGAGACCATCGAGGGCTGGAGCGAGAGCACCCGCGGCGCGCGCTCCTGGGCGCAGCTCAACGCCTTTGCCATCAAATACATCCGCCGCATCGAGGAGCTGATCGAGGCGCCGGTGGCGCTGTTCTCGACCAGCCCCGAGCGCGACGACACGGTGCTGGTGCGCGATCCCTTCGAGGATTGAGCGCGAGAAGCAGCTTGTGTGTATACGGCTTAACCCCCCACCCCGACCCTCCCCCTCAAGGGGGGAGGGGCATTCCTCTGGGGATGCGGGCGCGGCCCCCGTCTCGCTCCGGCGCCACCGGCCCTTCGCGCTCTTCTGGTGGGGGCGGGTGGCCACCACGATCGCCTTCCAGATGCAGGCGGTGGCGATCGGCTGGCAGGTCTACGACTTCACCGGCAGCGCGTTCGATCTCGGCCTCGTCGGGCTGACCCAGTTCATCCCGGGCTTTGCCCTTTCGCTGGTGGTCGGCCAGATCGCCGACCGCTATGACCGCCGCCGCGTGCTGCGCTTCTGCCAGGCGGTGGAGGCGCTTGCGGCGCTGGCGCTGGCGCTGGGGAGCCTCACGCACCGGCTCGACACCGGCGCGCTCTTCGCCGCCATCTTCGTCATCGGCGCGGCGCGCGCTTGCGAACTGCCGACGCTTCATGCGCTGATGCCGCAGCTCGTGCCGAGCGCGCTCATCCCGCGCGCCGCCGCCGCTTCGACGTCCTCGAACCAGACCGCGATCATCCTCGGGCCGGCGCTGGGCGGCCTCGCCTACGCCTTGGGGCCCGGCGCGGTCTATGGGCTGAGCTGCGCCGGCTTCCTCGCCGCGGGCCTGCTGATCGCGCTGATCCGCGTCCCGTTGCCGGCGCCCCGGCGCGAGCGGCTCAGCCTTGCCTCGCTGTTCGGCGGCATCGCCTTTTTGCGCGGCCACAAGGCGGCGATGGGAGCGATCTCGCTCGACCTTTTCGCGGTGCTGCTCGGCGGCGCCAGCGCGCTGCTGCCGATCTATGCCCGCGACATCCTGGCGACCGGGCCGTGGGGGCTCGGCTTGCTGCGTTCGGCGCCAGCGCTGGGCGCGCTTGCCGTCTCGCTCCTGCTGGCGCGCCGGCCGCTGGGCGGCGGCGTCGGGCGCATCCTCTTCGCGGCGGTCGCCGTCTTCGGTCTCGCCACCATCGTCTTCGCGGTCTCGACCTCGTTCCCGTTGTCGCTCGCGGCGCTGGCCGTGCTCGGCGCGTCCGACGCGATAAGCGTCGTCATTCGCCTCTCGCTGGTGCAGATCGAGACCCCCGACGACATGCGCGGCCGGGTCAGCGCCGTGAACGCGATGTTCATCGGCGCCTCCAACTCGCTGGGCGAATTCGAATCCGGCGTCACCGCCGCCTGGTTCGGCACCGTGCCCGCGGTGCTGCTGGGCGGCGTCGGCACCCTCCTGGTGGCGCTGCTCTGGCTCAAGCTGTTCCCCGACCTCTTCCGCGTCGAGCGGCTGGAGAAAAGTCGGCGCTGAGACGTGTCGGGGAGCCGCCGCGGGCGAGCGCTGCGTGCGCCCCTCAACGCCCCGCCGCCGCCGCGTGCGGGCGGCGGTTGCCGGCGACGTATTCCTCGACGATGGCGCCCAGCTCCTCGAGCTGGCCCGAGAAGAAATGGTCGGCGCCGGCGATGACGCGATAGTCGATCTGGATGTCGCGCTGATGCATGAGCTTGTGGATGAGCTTCTGCACCGGCTCGAGCGGCACGAGCTGGTCGCGATCGCCCATGATGATCAGGCCCGAGGCGGGGCAGGGGGCGAGAAAGCTGAAATCGAGCATGTTGGCGGGCGGCGCCACCGAGATGAAGCCGTCGATCTCCGGCCGCCGCATGAGGAGCTGCATGCCGATCCAGGCGCCGAAGGAAAAGCCGCCGATCCAGCAGGCGGTGGCGTTGGGGTTGTAGGTCTGGAGCTAGTCGAGCGCGGCGGCGGCGTCCGACAGCTCGCCCTCGCCGCGGTCGAAGGCGCCCTGGCTGCGGCCGACGCCGCGGAAATTGAAGCGCAGCGCCGAGAAGCCGCAGCGGACGAAAGCATGATAGAGCGTATAGACCACCTTGTTGTTCATGGTCCCGCCATGCTGCGGGTGCGGATGCAGCAGAAGAGCCACCGGCGCGCCGCTCGCCTTGGAGTGGTGGTAACGGCCTTCGAGCCGCCCCTCCGGCCCGTTGATGATGACGTCAGGCATCGACGGCACCCCCCGGACGGCCGAAATCCGAGTACTGTCCTAGGCTATAAGCGGCTGAGGCACGCATCTTCTGCTCGCTAAACTTGACTAAAATACTCGGTGGACCATATATCGCTGGTGTCACCGGGCCGCTTGTCCGGACGCGCTCTCCCCCCAGGGCGAGGAGGACCGGCCCGATGATTGCGCCAAATATAGCACAGTGGCTCCCATGGTTTTGAAAAACCTGCGCGAAGAGATCGACACCATTCTCGAGCACGACCCGGCGGCGCGGTCGACGCTGGAGGTGGTGCTGTGCTATCCGGGCTTCCATGCGCTGCTGTTCTATCGACTGGCGCATGCGCTGTGGCGACGGCGCTGGGTAGTGCCGGCGCGGTTCATTTCCTCCTTTGCGCGCATGCTCACCGGCATCGAGATCCATCCCGGCGCCACCATCGGCCGGCGCCTGTTCATCGATCACGGCGCGGGCATCGTGATCGGCGAGACCGCGGAGATCGGCGACAATGTTACCCTCTATCAGGGCGTGACGCTCGGCGGCACCAAGCTCCATCGCGGCAAGCGCCATCCCACCATCGCGGACGGCGTCATCGTCGGCGCCGGCGCCAAGGTGCTGGGCGGCTTCACCGTCGGCAAGGACGCGCGCATCGGCCCCAACGCCGTCGTCCGCGCCGAAGTGCCGCCCGGCGCGCGCGTGGTGGCGCCGCGCTCGATCGTGATGACGCGCGAGCCCAAGGACGCGAAGCAGGAGCCGCAGCCGCAGGAATTCGTGCCTTACGGCGCGCCGGGCGACGACATTCCCGACCCGGTGGCGCGCGCGCTCAACGGGCTGCTCGACGAGGTGCAGGCGCTGCGCGCGCGGGTCAACCAGCTCGAAAGCGAGATCGAGGGGCAGCGGCTCGAGCCGGTGCTGAAGACCGGCACCGGCGGCGGCGCGTGGGTGCGCGGGGAAAAGGAATAGCGCCATGCGTCTCAGCACCAAGGGACGATACGCCGTCATGGCGATGGTCGACCTTGCCAAGCACAGCCGCGGCGAGCCGATCGCGCTGGCGGAGATCGCCGAGCGGCAGGAGATTTCGCTCTCCTATCTCGAGCAGCTCTTCGCCAGGCTGCGCATCGCCGGCCTCGTCAAGAGCGTGCGCGGGCCCGGCGGCGGCTATCTGCTCGGCCACGGCGCGGCGGAAACGCGCATCGCCGACATCATCCTCGCCGTCGACGAGCCGATCCGCGCCACGCGCTGCTCGCCGGGGGCGCCGGTCGGCTGCCGCGGCAGCAAGACCCGATGTCTCACCCACGATCTCTGGGAAGAGCTCGGCAACCAGATCCATCTCTATCTCAGCTCGGTGTCGCTTGCCGACGTCGTCGAGCAGCGCGTGCTGGGCCGCAGCGGCGCGCTTCACTGCGAGCAGCGCGACGCGGCGATCGCCGCGCAATAGCTCTCGCCGCCGCATGCCGCGCGCCGCCTATCTCGATTGGAACGCGACCGCGCCGCTGCGCCCGGAAGCGGCGGCGGCAATGGCCGAGGCGCTGATGCGCACCGGCAATCCTTCCTCGGTGCATCGCTGGGGCCGCGAGGCGCGGCGCGCGATGGAGACGGCGCGCGCGCAAGTGGCGGCGCTGGTCGGCGCGGCGCCGGGCGAGGTCGTGTTCACCAGCGGCGGGACCGAGGCGAACCGGCTGGCGCTCGGCGGGCTTGCCGGGCGGCGGCTTCTGGTCTCGGCGCTCGAGCATGATTCGGTGCGCCAGGCGGCCGACGGGGCGGCGGCGATCCCGGCGACGCCGGAGGGCGTGATCGATCTCGCGGCGCTGAAGCGGATGCTGGCCGAGGACGAGCGGCCGGCGCTGGTCTCGCTGATGCTCGCCAACAACGAGACGGGCGTGATCCAGCCGGTGGCCGAGGCGGCGCGTCTGGCGCATGCCAAGGGCGCCCTCTTGCATTGCGACGCGGTCCAGGCGGCAGGCAAGATCGCCGTCGATCGCGCGGCGCTGGGCGCCGACCTGCTGGCGCTGTCGGCGCACAAGCTCGGCGGTCCGCCAGGCGTCGGCGCGCTCATCGTCGCCGAGGCGGTGCCGCTCAAGGCGGTGCAGACCGGCGGCGGCCAGGAGCGCGGCCGCCGCGCCGGCACGGAGAATCTCCCGGGCATCGTGGGCTTCGGCGCCGCGGCGGCAGCGGCGGCCGAGCGGCTTCAGGACTATGCGGCGGTGGCGCTGCTGCGCGATGAGGCAGAGCGGCGTCTGGCGGCGATCGCGCCCGACGCGCCGGTCTACGGCGCCGCGGCGCCGCGGCTCGCCAACACGCTCTCCCTCGGCATGCCGGGCGTGCCGGCGGCGACGCAGGTGATGGCGCTCGATCTTGCGGGCGTGATGGTGAGCGCAGGCGCCGCCTGCTCCTCGGGCAAGATCCGTCGCAGCCGAGTGCTGGAGGCGATGGGGGTCAAGGCCGAAGCGGCGGAAAGCGCCATCCGCATCAGCCTCGGCTGGACCAGCAGCGCCATCGACATCGATCAGTTGGTGGAGGCCTGGGGCGCGCTTTACGCGCGCACCCGGGCGAGCGCGGCATGACCGCCTCTTTCGCCCGCCAACAGCGCCGGCCCGACGCGGCGCCGGTCTATCTCGACTATCCCGCGACGACGCCGGTCGACGGGCGCGTGCTCGAGGAGATGCTGCCGTGGTTCGTCGCGAAGTTCGGCAATCCGCATTCCGCGACGCACGCCTATGGCCGCGAGGCGGCGGCGGCGGTGGAGAAGGCGCGCGGCGAGGTGGCGGCGCTCATCGGCGCCGAGCCGCGCGAGATCATCTTCACCTCGGGCGCGACCGAAGCGAACAACCTCGCGATCAAGGGCGCGGCGCGCTTCTACCGCGCGCTCGGCAAGGACCACATCGTCACCGTGGCGACCGAGCACAAATGCGTGCTCGAGAGCGCCGAGGCGATGGTGCGCGACGGCTGCCGCGTCAGCGTGCTGCCGGTCGACGCCAAGGGCTTCGTCGATCCCGGCCGGCTCGAGGCCGCGATCGACGAGCGCACCGCCCTCGTCTCGGTGATGGCCGCCAACAACGAGATCGGCGTGCTGCAGCCGCTGGAAGAAATCGGCGCGCTCTGCCGGTCGCGCGGCGTGCTCTTCCACAGCGACGCGGCGCAGGCGGCGGGCAAGGTGCCGGTCGATGTCGAGGCAATGGCGATCGACCTGCTCTCGCTCTCGGCGCACAAGCTCTACGGTCCCAAGGGCGTCGGCGCACTCTATGTCCGCCGCCGGCCGCGCGCGCGCCTCGAGCCGCTGTTCGACGGCGGCGGGCAGGAGCGGGCGCTGCGCTCGGGCACGCTGCCGGCGCCGCTCTGCGTCGGCTTCGGCGCCGCCGCGCGGATCGCGCGCGAGGAGAGGGCGGCGGAGGCCGAGCGGCTGCTCGGCCTGCGCCGGCGCTTCCTCGACCGCCTCAAGGCGCGGCTGCCGCAGGTACTGCTCAACGGCGACGGCGAGCGACGATTGCCCGGCAACCTCAATCTGAGCTTTCCCGGCGCCTCGGCGCTTGCCTTGATCGATGCCTGTCCCGGCCTTGCGCTCTCGACCGGCTCGGCCTGCACCGCGGCCGAGGTCGAGCCTTCCCATGTGCTGCGCGCGCTGGGCCTGCCGGAGGCGCTCGCCGGGGCCAGCCTGCGCATCGGCCTTGGCCGTTATACCACTGACGCAGAAGTGGATTTTGCCGTTGACACGCTTGCCGCGGCGGTCCGGTCGATGGCCGGGGACGAGAGGGTGACGGCGACAGCGGGGCGCCCCACATAAGGGGCGCGGAGTTGCCCGGAGGGGGCCGGGCGGTGTATCTAGCGGGGGATCGCGGGAGCAGGGCGATGGCCGTGAAACAGGCAATGACGGTGACGGAAGCGGCGGCCGGGCGCATCCAGGCGCTGCTGGCGCGGCGCGGCAAGCCGTCGATCGGCGTTCGTGTCGGCGTCCGCAGCCGCGGCTGCTCCGGCTTGACCTACACGCTCGAATATGCCGACGAGAAAGGCAAGTTCGACGAGGTGGTGCAGGACAAGGGCGTCACCATCCTGATCGATCCCAAGGCGACGATGTTCATCATCGGCACCGAGATGGATTACGTCGAGGACAAGCTGCAATCGGGATTCACCTTCCGCAATCCCAACGAGAAGGGCCGCTGCGGCTGCGGCGAATCCTTCCACGTCTGATCCCGCGATGAAGCTGTTCCAGATCGAGGAGCCCGACGGCACGCCGCTCGAGAGCGACGGACCCGGCGCGGCGGTGGGCATCGAGCTTTCGGCCGCCGAGGGCGCGGCGGTGGCGGTGGCGGTCGGCGGCAATGCCGAGCTGCTGCCCGGCGCCGACGGCGCGGCAAGGCTTGCCGCGTCCGGGCTCGAGGACGCGGATGCGCTCGCCGCGCTGCTGCTGCGCCTGCGCGAGCGCGCCGAGAAGGCGCTGGCGCGGCCGGTGACGCATGCGGTGGTGGCGCTGGCGGCGCCGGATGAGCGCGCGTTTCAAGCGACCCGCGCGGCGGCGGCGGCGGCCGGGCTGGCGGTGCTGCGGCTGATGGGGTCGAGCGAGGCGGCGGCGCGCGCGCCGGGCGCGCGGCCGGCGGACGCGCCGGCGCTGGGCGCGGCGATCCTCGCCGAAGACCTCGCACCGCGAGCGGCAGCCCCCTAAGGCAACGCGCGCATGCCTCGGGTGACGTTTATCGAGCGCGACGGCCAGCGGCGCGAGGTCGAGGCGCCGCTCGGGCACTCACTGCTCGAGATCGCCCACAAAAACGGCATCGATATCGAAGGCGCCTGCGAGGGGTCGCTCGCCTGCTCGACCTGTCATGTGATCGTCGACCCGGAATGGTACGATCTGCTGAAAGAGGCGAGCGAAGACGAGGAAGACATGCTCGATCTCGCTTTCGGGCTGACCGCGACCTCGCGGCTCGGCTGCCAGATCATCATCACCGAAGAACTCGACGGGCTCGTCGTGCGGCTGCCAAAGAGCACGCGCAACATGCTGCTCGGCTGAGTGATGGAGCGCGCCCTGTTCACGCACCTCGTTGGAGCTGCCGGTGCCGCCTGGCCGGCCTACACGCGGCAC
>Ga0187784_10001380_pt1 | contig 19179 bp, 9 predicted proteins | sample 1015_SJ02_MP15_2_FD_132964 | JGI IMG/M metagenome (GOLD analysis project Ga0187784, IMG submission 132964) | Tropical peat soil microbial communities from peatlands in Department of Meta, Colombia - 1015_SJ02_MP15_20_MG | ecosystem: Environmental > Terrestrial > Soil > Wetlands > Peat | place...
AAGGGAACCTACTGTCTGCTACGCTTCAAAGAAGACAAAAACTGGCTTTTCTTCAGAACAAAGTAGCGGTAATATGGCTTAAGGCAAAACAGCTCTTGAACAATTGCCGAAGTTGGCGGAAAGCCTCGCTAAGATGACCTTGCCCTTTCAGAACTTGAAATATAGCGACTAGCGCGCATGGCCGCTCCCAAATTCGTTTGCCAGCGCGCACTAAACCGGCTGGGCTGCGCTCTTGCTCGTCGAGCATATTTGAAGGATATTTGGAGCATCCACTAAACCGAGGGCAGGCTGTACGCGCACCCAGCTATGGTCAGAGCGCTGGGGGCCCTTATCAGGAAAACGCGCACGTCATCATGCCTAAAAGGCCAGGGGATTTAGAAACACGCATGCGGCCTATGCAGGGTATTCTTCTGTATTGTATAGCCGTTGCTTCCGATGCAGTTAGCTCTCTTTCTGTACGTTAATTAACCTACACTCGTGCATACAAACTAGGCTATCGCGATGTATCCGTATCAAATGATAAGCTTATCTGATTGTGACGTGTTATCTTAAAAGTTATAGAACTTTTTTCCACAAGTCTTATAAGCGCAAATCGGGTAGAAGGCGGTTTGCGAACAGAGAAAGGAGAGTTCGAAAGATGGTTCAGAAATACAGAATAGTGGTTATTATTGTTGCTCTCTCTATGGTATTAGCCGCACTTCCGATGTTGACGGTGCGTGCTAACTCGGGCAGTAACCCTGAGATATTCGTTTGTCCTTCAACCATCAACGCAGTCGAGAACAATGCCTACACTGTCTACATAAACGTAGTTAACGTGACGAATCTTTACGCTTGGGAGTTCCAGCTCAACTATTCCACGTCGATCCTAAGCTACAATTACGCCTCGGTCGTGCCAGGCGGACTGAACGCTCCTTATCACGTCTTCCAAAACGTAACAGATACGACAAACGGACACTTGTGGCTTGCAGTATCAAGCGTCTATCCAGCACCAGCTACGGGCATATCTTATACCAATCAATCGATATTCGAGGTCAACTTCCAGGCGATAGCCACGGGCATATCACCTCTTCAGCTTTACGGCACTATTCTAGCAAATCCCTCCGGCAACGCAATAACTCCTCTTACCACCGTTAGCGGATCCATAACAGTAGGCACGAGGGCTCTGACAGTCACGAGCATAACTGTTCTCAATTATGGATGCAGCATATACGCGAACGACACCTACGGCGGCAGTAGCCCATACAGCGGAAACCCCTACTATGTTCCCGTGCTCGTAACAATTCAAAACACTGGCACTATAGATGCTGGAGCTTTCCACGTAACCCTCAACGTGACTTGGCTGACGGGCTCGGAGGCGGACGGTTCAGGCGAATTGGCCGTAGCAAGCTTAGCTGCTGACACAAGCGTTACGCTAAATTTCACATCAGTGTTTCACCCGACACACTTAGGGTATTATGCGCTGAATGCAACGGCGGACGATCGCAACGAGGTCGTTCAAAGCAGCAGGACTGGCAGATCCATGATCTACAGTCCAGGATCCGGCATCGAAGTGACGATCATTGGCGACATAAACGGCGACAAGACCGTTAGTATTCTCGATGCTGTTACCATCGCATTGGCATGGAACTCCAACCCAGCGAGTCCAAACTGGAACATCCAGGGCGACATCAACCACGACGGCAGCGTAAACATCCTCGATGCCACAAGGATAGGCCTTAACTGGGGCAAATCCTGGTAGCGAACACAGCCATTAAGAGCAACGAAACCCCTCCTTTTTCTTTCAAAAAACAGCATCATGCGAATGATGGAGTAGTCGGGACATGAACTCTATAAAAATCCTAGTTGACGCGTCGAAAGGCTCAAAAGTGGACTTGGAGAAGAGTCTCCGAAGTTTAGTGTTGAAGATGAGCATTTTGAACTTCGAGTTTATGGAGGAAGGACAAGAGTGAGATGGTCAAAACTCTTAGCTCTGTCGATGGCCTTACTACTTTCGCTCGGCCTACTTTCCGGCTTGACCTTTAACTTTACTAGCTTGGTTCATGCAACGGGGCAAAACTGGCTCAATGGCTGGAGTTATCAGCAGAGTCACGTGATAAATCCTGCTATTGGTGCTGGAACGAACTATGACGTAAAGCTCAACGTGTATTATGGCTCTGGGACGAGCAGCGGTAGCAGTGCCTACTGTAACGGTCACTGTAGAACGGATTTTGGAGATATACGGTTCACGGCTGCTGACGGCGTTACTCTTCTTAACTACTGGATGCAGAGCTACACGGCTGGTGTCAACGCTACTTTTTGGGTTCAAATTCCTGGGAACCTGAGCAGCTCAAGCCAGACCATCTACATGTACTACGGAAACAGCGCAGCCACAACCACGAGTAATGGACCCAATACTTTTCCATTGTTTGAGCAGTCTCCTAGCCCAGCATATAAATGGGTCGACGACACTGCAGATAACCCAGTGCTCACGCCGTCTTCTGGGCAATGGGATTCAGGGGCCATCGACCAATGTAGTGTAATCTATGTTAACGGCACATACTTTCTCTATTACGAAGGGGATACCTCAGGGAATATTTGGACCGATTGCCAAATCGGAGTTGCAACGTCGACTGATGGCATTCACTGGACGAAGTACAGCGGCAACCCGATAATTTCTAGAACTGGCTCAGGCTGGTTCAACTCCCTTATGAACCCCGTGGTATGTTACGTCAACAGCACTTTTTACATGGTCTACATGGGCGTTCAGTCCAATTATACGAGCGCAGCGTTCCTAGCGACTTCTAAGGACGGATTTCATTTTACTCCTTACTCGAGTAGCCCCGTTCTAGACGATAACAGCGCCTGGGTAGGTCGTTACGTAGAGACTGCCAGTCTGAGTTACTTTGGCGGATATTTCTATCTGTATTACAACAGAAATGCCGAGGGTGGTGCGCTACGATCTACTGGCGTTGCTAGGTCAACTAACTGCATAACGTGGACAAAGTGTGCGCAGAATCCTGTTTTGACAACGAGTGCTGCTGGATATGGAACCGGCAGCACTGCCTGTGTTATATGCGGAAAAGTCATACAGTGGGGAGCGCAATATTTGTACATCTTTGCCGGATCTTCGGCGGCTAGCTCGCCCGCTCAGCTCCATTTGGACATGGTTATGAGTCCAACGCCTTGGTTTAACTCTTCTGATGAATGGAGCCCCAGCCCTAATCTTTTCCAGCCTTCTGTTGGTTGTGACAACCCTTGCGTTGTGCAGACATTGGGTGCTAACGGCAACACTGTAGCTTACAATAACAATTTAACCATAACGTACACGAACTGTGTGGACATTTATCACGCCTTTTGGGTCGTGGGTGGTACCACTGGTTGGATTCCTCTTAGCGATAGCATGGGAAATGGAAATGGGTGGCAAAGAAACGAAATAGGAACATGGGATGAAAACAGCGGCAGCATAGAGAATAATGGAAACGCGGGTAATGATGTCTATCTCTACAGCAATCTGGCTACTCGTAATATTAGGGTTTTTGCAACTCTTAGTGCTCCGTCGGGCTACAAGTATAACGCTGAACTCGATGTCAGAGCCTCCGGAATGGGTTCAAGCACGGATTCTTACAACATAATTTTTAGGCAGTCAACGAACGATGTGAGAATTTTCAAGGTCGTAAATCGCGCTTTTACTGAGATTGGAGTGACGGTTTCGCAGACAATGAATAATGGGGCTAATGTGGAGTTCGATGTGTATGGCACGTCAACAGTCACTCTCGTAGGCTACGTGAACGGCGTTGCCGTGATCAACAGAACAGACTCTAGTTCCACGCTCACATCTGGCGTATTCAGTCTAGGGGCTTGGGAACAGAGCAGTGCAAGTTGGGTTACCGACTTCAGCAATATTTATGTTACACCTTTTGTCTCTCCGGGACCGTCGCAGGGAAGCTGGGGATCCATCCAGTCGCCTGTGCCCGTAACAACTATCTCGCCCAGTACGGCTACTCTTAATGTCGGTCAGTCTCAGACCTTCAATTCAACCGTTTCTGGTTCGAGTTCAGTTACGCCTCCTTACTCCTATCAGTGGTATCTGAACGGGATTGCTGTTTCGGGAGCTACGTCTTCCTCTTGGACTTTCACCCCGTTGTCTACAGGTTCAGACTCGGTGTACGTAGACGTCGTCGACAGTCTTGGATACAGCGCCAACTCTAACGCTGCGACTGCTTACGTTATGGGGTGGCTCAGTGGTTGGTCTTATCGGCAGAGTCACGTGATTAATGCTGCTAGTGGTGCCGGAATAAACTATGACCTTAAACTCTACGTGTACTATGGCTCCGGGACCAGCAGCGGTAGCAGTGCCTACTGTAACGGCCTCTGCAGAACGGACTTTGGAGACATAAGGTTTACAGCTGCTGACGGCGTTACTCTTCTTAACTACTGGATGCAGAGCTACACGGCTAGTGTTAACGCTACTTTTTGGGTCCAAATTCCTGGGAACCTGAGCAGCTCAAGCCAGACCATCTACATGTACTACGGAAACAGCGCAGCCACAATTAATGGAATCAGCACTTTTCCATTGCTTGAAGGGTCTCCCAGCCCAGCGTATCAATGGGTTGTCGACTCTGCCGATAACCCCGTGCTCAGCCCAGGTTCTTCTGGGCAATGGGATTCTGGAGGCGTTGATCCAAATACTGTAATCTATGTTAACGGCACATACTTTCTCTATTACACAGGCGACACTACAGGAAATTGTTGGGTTGGCGGTCAAATCGGAGTTGCAACATCAACTGATGGTATTCACTGGACGAAGTACAGCAGCAACCCGATAGTTCAAGGAACTGGGTCAGGATGGGGCTACGACCTCATCAACCCTTCGGTGTGTTATGTCAACAAGACTTTTTACATGATATACACGGGTCTCATGTCCAATGCTACGAGCGCAGCGTTTCTGGCGACCTCAACGAACGGACTTACTTTCACTCCTTACTCCAGCAACCCAGTCCTAGACGACCACAGTGCTTGGCAAAATCGCCATATAGAGACCTCAGGTATGAGCTATTTTGGCGGATATTTCTACCTGTACTACACCGCAAATGCCGTTAGCGGTTTGAGTCGACCCGGTGGCGTCGCTAGGTCAGCTAACTGCATAACGTGGACAACGTGCGCGCAGAATCCAGTTTTAACAAGTGCGGCTGCATACGGAACGGGCACAAACTATATTCTTGTATCTGGAAAAGCCATACAGTGGGGAGCACAGTATTTGTACGAATTTCTGTCGTCGTCGGGTGGGACCTTCCATCTTGACATGGTCATGAGTCCAACGCCTTGGTTCAACTCTTCCGTTGAATGGAGCCCGAGTAGTAATCCTTTCTCAGTCTCAAATGGACCTGACAACCCTATGGTTGTGCAGACCTTGAGTGCCAGCGGCAACACCATAGCTTACCAGAACAATTTAACGCTAACGTACACGACCACGAGCTGTACGTACGCGTATCATGCCTTTTGGGTCGTAGGTGGTACCACTGGATGCATTCCTCTTAACGATAGCTTCGGAAACGGGAACGGGTGGCAGAGGGACGGAATAGGAACATGGGATGAAAACAACGGCAACATAGAGGATAACGGAAACGCGGGAACTAGTGTTTTTCTCTTCAGCAATCTAAACACAGGTAACACCAAGGCTTTCGCAACTCTTAGCGCTCCGACAGGCGATCATTATAACTGTTCTCTAATTGCCAGAGCATCAGGAACGGGTGGAAACGTCAACTGTTATGCGTGCCTCTTCAACCAGCAAACCAGTAGTGTAGGCATCTTCAAAGTCGCGGGGGGAGTTTTTGCTGAGATTGGAGCAGCGGTTTCACAGACATTGAGCAACGGAGCTAACGTGGAGTTCGATGTGTATGGCACTTCAACGGTCACTCTCGTAGGCTACGTGAACGGCGTTGCCGTGATCAACAGAACAGACTCCAGCGCGCCGTATACGACTGGCGTATTCGGCTTAGAAGCTTGGGAAAAGAACAGCGCATCCTGCGTCAGCGACTTCAGCTTTCCTGTATTGCCCTCCGTCTCTCCGGGACCATCGCAGGGCAGCTGGGGATCCGTACAGGCGGAAACAATGCCTACTGCAGCCATTTCGCCAGGTTCGGCTACCCTTGATGTTGGTCAGTCTGTGACTTTCACTTCGACCGCTTCTGGCGGCACACCTCCTTACTCCTATTATCAGTGGTATCTAAATGGGATTGCTGTTTCAGGGGCGACATCTTCTTCTTGGACTTTCACTTCGTCGTCGACGGGTTTGGACTCGGTGTACGTAAACGTCTTTGACAGTCTTGGTTATAGCGTCGATTCCAACACTGCGTCTATTACGGTTAACACTTGGCCTTCCGTCACCATCTCGCCTAGTACAACAACTCTTGATGTTGGTCAGTCTGTGACTTTCACCTCAACCGTCTCGGGCGGCACTCTACCGTACTCTTATCAGTGGTACTTGAACGGTGTTTCGCAGTCGGGCGCAACCGGCTCTTGGATGTTCACTCCCACTTCTTCAGGTTCATACACGGTTTACCTTGGGATTACGGACTCCGCAACTCCAACAGCCAACACGGTGACATCTAATACTGCGACTGTTTCCGTTAGCGGCGTACTCTCTGTTTCTGCCTCGCCCAGTTCGGCTACCCTTGATGTTGGTCAGTCTGTGACTTTCACTTCAGCTATATCTGGTGGTACTTCCTCGTACTCTTACCAGTGGTACCTTAATGGCAATCCTGTGTCAGGCGCGACTAATCCCACTTGGACTTTTACGCCGTCATCCGCAACTTCCTACACGATCTACGTAAAAGTAGTCGACAGCGTTGGAATGCAGGTAGCGTCCAATACCGTAACCGTCACTGTTAACAGTGCGCTTTCCGTCGCTATCTCGCCTACTTCCGTCATTATTGATGTTGGTCAGTCTGTGACCTTCGCCTCAGCTGTCTCTGGTGGTACTTCCTCCTACTCTTACCAGTGGTACCTGAACGGTGTTGCAGTCACGGGCGCAACGGGTGCTACGTGGACCTACACGCTGACTTCTGCTGCTTCCTACGCAGTTTACCTTAAGGTTGCAGATTCGGCATTTCCTGCAGCTAACATCGTAAAGTCTAATAATGCAACAGTCAGCGTCAGTAGTTCACTTTCTGTCACTGTTTCGCCAGGTTTGGCTGGCTTGGATGTTGGTCAGTCTGTGACTTTTACTTCAGCCGTTTCTGGTGGTACTTTACCGTACTCTTACCAGTGGTACCTGAACGGTATCTTGCAGACTGGTGCTACCGGTTCTTCGTGGACGTACACATTTACTTCCTCAGGTTCCTACACCGTTTACCTTAAGGTCACTGACGCGGTAAGCGGCACTGCGATATCCAACGCTGCGGCGGTCACGGTTAACGTCGCGTCTTCTGTCACTGTTTCGCCAGGTTTGGCTGGCTTGGATGTTGGTCAGTCTGTGACTTTTACTTCAGCCGTTTCTGGTGGTACTTTGCCGTACTCTTATCAGTGGTACTTGAACGGTGTTTCGCAGTCGGGCGCAACCGGCTCTTGGTCGTTCACTCCCACTTCTTCAGGTTCCTACACTGTTTACGTCACAGTTACCGACGCTGTAGGCATCATCGCGACGTCTAATGTTGCGACGGTTACTGTTGGTCTCACCCCCTCGGTCTCTGTTTCGCCAGGCTCAGCTGCCCTGGATGCTGGTGCATCCCAGACTTTTACTTCAGCCGTTTCTGGTGGTACTTTGCCGTATTCTTACCAGTGGTATCTAAACGGTTCTGCGGTTGCGGGTGCAACTGGTTCTTCGTGGACCTGCACGTTCACTTATCCTGGTTCCTACAATGTTTACGTGGTGGTCATTGACGTGGTAGGTGGCTCCGCAACGTCTAACACCGCGACTGTTACTGTTAACGTAAAGGTGACGTTTGCCGAGACAGGGGTCGGCTCGGACTTTACGGGAACTGTCCTTATAGTCGATGGCATCAATTACGGCGTTAGCGCTTTTCCCCTCGTATTCTGGTGGTATATCGGCAGCTCGCACTCCTTTGCCTTCCAATCGCCACTAGTGGTCTCAGCGAACGCCAAACAGTACGTCTGGACAAGTTCGGCCGGCTTGTCGACGATGCAGAGCTGGACTATAACAGCTTCAGCGTCTGGCAACGTTACGGGCAACTACGTGACCCAATACTACTTGACCGTTGCTTCCACGTATGGTTCGCCCACTCCTACGAGCGGTTGGTTTAACTCTGGAGCGAGCGTGACAGAATCCGTTGCCTCTCCAGTTTCTGGAGCTCCTGGCACTCAGTACGTCTGCACTGGCTGGACAGGGACCGGAGATGTCCCTGCATCTGGATCTGGAACGACTGTGACTTTCACCGTGACTCAGGCGTCAACGATCACTTGGAAATGGCAAACTCAGTACCTCACTGTTCCATCGATAATAGTGTATCCTTCAAGCACGGCTGTTCCTTTTGGCACTGACTGCACGGTTTACATAAACGTGACAACGGTCTCCGACTTATACGCTTGGGAGTTCCAGCTCAACTACAACCCCACGATTCTGAACCTGACCTCAGCCTCAATCGTACCTGGCGGACTAAACGAGCCAACACAAGTGTTCTACAACGTCGCGAACCAGACAAGCGGTCACCTATGGTGGGCCGTCTCAACCGAACTTCCAACGACTACTGGAATGTCATACGAGTCACACGCCATATTTGAAATGACGTTCCAGACCATAGGCATTGGCACGTCGAACCTCGGCCTATCTGGGACGATCCTAACGAACAGCACCGACAGCTCCATGGTGCACGCTGTAGTCAGCGGAACCATCACCGTTCAAGGCATAGACCTTACAGTCACAGGCATCAACATCGACAATCACGGTTGCAGCATATACGCAAATGACACGTACGCTAATGGAACAGCTTACGACTACCCAGTAGAAGTGACGATCCGCAACCTGGGAAACCTCGGCGCTGGAGCGTTCTACACTGAGCTCGACGTCTACTGGACGACCGGCTCGCTTTCGCAAGGCTCAGAAGAGATTTACGTGCCTAGCTTGGCAGCCGGAACAAGTGCCATAATCAACTTTACGTGTTTGTTCTATCCCTTACACACAGGCTACTATCAGCTGACGGCCATCGTGGACAGCCAGAACAATATAACGGAAACTACCAGGGCCAACAACACGCTTGTGCTGGGCAATGTTCCAGTCACGGTGATGGGCGACATCAACGGCGATGGCGTCGTTAACATCTTAGACGCCGTGATAATTGCTCAGGCGTGGGGTTCCACGCCATCGAGTCCCAATTGGAACATCAGAGCCGACCTAAACCACGACGGCAAAGTGGACATCCTCGACGCCGTAAGGATAGGACTTCACTGGGGAGAAACGTCAGTGTTCAATGATTGCCCAGAAATCAACTCGACCAACGACCCCGCACAAGGAGCTCCCACGGCGGCATCGGTGTCCAGCCTGGTTAATGCGAACGCAACCGTTAGCCTTGTTGGCTTGTCTCAATCGATTCACACGAGCGGCTGTCAGTCGGCGGTCTCCTTGTACAGCGGAAGTAGCGTGGCAAAAGCTATAAAGGCCAACAACACGTTCGCAGGGGACAAAGTTGATGTTACTATGGCGACTGCCGTCAGCGAAGTAATCGTCATCAACATCCCAGACTCCGGAGTTGTAGCCGAGGCATGGCAGGCCACACCAACCTCGCTACAGCGGAACATCAAGGCAAACGTGAACCAAGACGGTAGCGTAGAGATTCTAGATACTAGTGGAATAGCACTGCGGTGAGGAGAAAGCTGGAAAGGTGGGATGTTGAATTGACAATGAAGCTCTGTTCGCTGATTCTTTTGGCGATATTGGCCACGACGCCAATCTTCGTGAATACTAGGGAGGCATCATCTAGCCTCACAACTCTCTACGTTAATCCTTCAAGCCAGCTAGTTCCTCTTGGAGGGCATTTTAGCGTCGATGTGGATCTTACCAACGCGTCCAGCCTGTATGGATACCAGATCTGGCTAAGCTTTGACCCGACCAAACTTAGCGCGACAGCCATCGAAAATGCTAGCTACCTCAACCCGCCCACAGAAACTTTGGTGCAAATTATCAATAACACTGGCGGCTACATATTCTACGCTATTATGAGTGTTCTGCCGGCGCAACCAAAAAATGGAGGATCGCCACCGTCCTTGGTCACAATTGATTTTACAGCCCTCGCTCTGGGGATATCAACTTTGCACATAAATAGCACAAACACCATTCTTGCAAGCTCCGTAAACGGCGGCACGGCAATCCCCTACCAGACATCAGACGGAACGGTCACGATCCAATCAGGGGTAGTCTGGGCTCAGGCGGGAGAGGTCGGCATAACTGGCTACAAGCTACTGTTCGAAGAAACGATGAACAACTCCCTCAGTTCACAAGAGACCATCAGCTACTACTGGAACTTCACCGCGGACAAATGGAATGGTACACAGTGGGTTGCCACGGGCATAAGCGGCTCGAGCGCTCTTGCTGGCTCCACTATAGGCGCTCTCACAACAGTGGACCTGCCGTACTACGTTTACCATCTGAATTCGTCTGGTCCAAACGCCGTGGCGTGGAATGAATGGCTTGAGGTCAGCTTCACCTTCCACTGGACGTACGGTGGCACGGGCTACTCAACCGCTTACACAGAAGAGTTGAACGTACACCCCGCAGATGTTACTGGCGCTGCATCAGTAACCTTCCCGTACTTGGGAGCCGTCGGTTCTGCTACGGGGTTGGACCTCCACCTATTGGGACTCTACTGGCTGCAATCTGTTCCCTCGGGCACGAATCCAACTTCCGCCTTGGCCAGAGCAGACATTGGTGATTTCGGTTCTGTTTCGGGGGAGGACCTCCACATACTCGCGCAGTTCTGGTTACTGTCCTGGAAAAACACACCACCGTCCAGCACTTGATCCAAGCGCAGTCACTATGAACGGGTCAATCTCTGAGGCTACTTTCCAGACTCAACAGTCCTACTTGGTTGTGGCAACCAACGTTGGCAACTTGTTGCTCCTGCCAGCAGCAGGCTTGACCTTGGCTCTAACGTCACCATTCAGGCTACTCCCGGGCTGTCGTGGCTGGACTAGTACTGGAAAAACACGATCCTTTGACGTGTGCGCTTCAAAGTTGGTTGCAGTGAAGTCCAATCGGTTCTCGAAAAACAAACCACTCCTCTTTTTTAGTGATAACTTAAGTTATGACTAATTCGATAGTGGCCGCTGAAAAGAGGCGAAAGCAAACCCATTTTTAGGAACAGTCAGCATATTCTCGGTATGGGGTCGCCAATGGGTGTTGATATTATTCTTTTTCCGCCGACCGACGTCTGCATCGCGACTTGACTGAACTGTTTCGTTGCTTCGCCTATTATTTGAGCTTCTTTTCCTTCCTTCGTGCCCTTCAGTTTTGCCAGCACTTCGTCGGCTTTTTCTTCGACCACGCCGATGACGAGTTTGCCTTCGTTTCCAACCTCCAAAGGGTCAATGCCCAGCATTTCACTCGCGGCTTTCACATCCTGCCTTATAGGAACCTTGTCTTCATACACTAGGATGCCGGTGTGCGATTTCTCGCTCCATTCATTAAGCGCGCTAGCCAGTCCGCCACGTGTTGGATCCTTCATAGCCACTATACCGCCAACTTGCAGTAACTGCAGAACTAGTTTATTCAAAGGCTTAACGTCAGAAACGATGCCGCTACCGAAACTCAGTCCTTCCTGTGCGGATAAGACAGCCAAACCGTGGTCACCGATAGTTCCAGAAAGGATTATCTTTTCATCTGTCTGGAGGTTGCTGTCCAATAACCATCTTCCCTTAAATGAAGGTCTAAACTGCCTTACAGTAGCGATATTGCGCTCCAGAGCTTCTGTGCGGCGTCCGATGCCAGAAACATTGATTACGCATCCCCCGAGACTTCCCTTTTCCACCACCTTGGTGTCGCCCGTGATGACATAAGCGCCAGCCTCATCACAGGCTTTTCGCATGCTGACTAAGATTCTTTCGAAATCTGTCAATGCAAGTCCTTCTTCCAAGATGAAGCCGCAGGCAAGCGCGATTGGTTCGGCGCCTAGGCAGGATATGTCGTTCACGGTGCCAGAAATAGAAAGCCGTCCAATGTCGCCACCTGGGAAGAAAATAGGTCTAACGGCATGCGAGTCTGATTTCAGGACTATGTTATCGATGACTGCCGCGTCGTCCATAGCCTCTAGTCCAACTTCCGCGCCCGAAGCTGTGTTACCCATATGCTTGAGGATGAACTTCTTAATTAGTTCATTCATAACAGCTCCTCCTGCGCCGTGCGACATCGTTATACGATCTGTTATGCTCATTTGCAGGCACCACTTTACGTCAAAATCAATTCGGCCTGCTTAAACAACCTTGCGGGCAAAAATACTGGGAGATTGTGGAAAGTATAAATAATTCTTTACGTATGGCTAGTTACCTGCTTATATCCTCCATCAAAAAACCAAGGGAGAAAGAGTTGCCTCTTAGACTGCAGAAAACCGAATCGGGCAATCAGCTTTTGATCGAAAGGATACATCATGCAAGACGTTACGAACTCGTCGTAGACAAGGACCTTTGCGTCGGCTGTGAAATCTGAAGACCGTGTGCCCGAAGGAGGCCATAAAAATCACGCAGGCTGAGAAAAAACTCGGCGAGAGGGCACAAAAGCCGATAGTAGAGGTTGACTTGGAAAAGTGCCATTTTTGTGGCGTTTGCAACTCTATATGTCCTTTCGGGGCGATAAAGGTCCTAATCGACGATAAGAACATTCTCTCGGTGGTTGAGAAGGGAAGTTTTCCAGAACTCGTGCGAGAGATGGAAATCAACCCAAACAAGTGCGATTCTGCCTATCTAGAGGTTGAAAAGGCGTGTCCGCTGAACCTTATTACAGTCACATTTCGTGCTCCTGATGGAAAAGAGATCAAAAACCTTAACGAATTGACGCAAGAAGAAAAGAAGAATTTGAAAGCTGAAGTCGCGGTTAAACAGGATCGTTGCCCTTGTTGCAGAATCTGTGAACTGAAAGGTCCGATAGACGCCATACTAGTCAAGCCTATCTTCTCGGGCACTCTAAGGATCAATGAAGGCAAGTGTCCGGAAGGATGCCGGGCTTGTCTACAGGTATGCCCAATCAAAGGTGCACTGATCCTTTCCGAGGATGAAACTAAGGTCAGAGTCAATGAGGCGTTCTGCGTCTACTGCGGCGCTTGTCGAAATGTTTGCCCCGTGGATGGCGCATTGGAGCTTCAACGGATCGGTATAAGGCATACTACGGTTAAGTCAGGGGCGTGGAACAAAGCCTTGGAGAAACTCGCATCTACGAAGGAAATCTCCAAAGAGTTGCGAGCGAAGGGCGCGTTCAAGGCAAAGGAAATGGTTGACAGACGATTTGAGCAGGGGAAACAGTGACAATGACAGCAACGCGGGAGCGAAAGAAGCAAAAGTATGATGCTGTCAGGACACGGGCTAGAAAGCTGCGAGTAGGGGTTTTCGTTTGTCACTGTGGGCGCGATATCGCGGGCGTGATTGACGTCAAGGCTCTGGAAGAATATGCGAAGACTTTGCCTCATGTGGTCTATGCGGAAGGCATGAATTATCCGTGTAGTCGTCAAGGTCAAGACGAAATTGTATGTGCGATAAAGAAGAACAAGCTTACTCGCGTAGTTGTGGCTGGCTGTTCACCTAGGCTTTATGAGCCTACTTTCCAGCGTTGCGTTTCTCAGGCTGGATTGAGCCCTTGGCTTTTCGAGATGGCTAACGTGCGCGAATTCTCGTCTTGGTGCCATTCGGACAGACCTGAAGAAGCAACTATGAAAGCGAAGGATACGCTTCGAATGGCAGTGGCGAAGGCAAACTTACTTGAACCGTTTCAACCAATCAATCTGCCAATAACAAAGAAGGCTATGATAATCGGCGGAGGCATTTCTGGAATTAGCGCTGCGCTTGATTTAGCAGACATGGGCTACAAGGTGTACGAAGTTGAGAAAAGTGAAAGCATCGGCGGCAAGATGGCGCAACTTGACAAGACCTTCCCAACGCTTGACTGCAGCATATGTATTGAAGGTCCAAAGATGGTCGACGTTGGAAGGCATCCGAACATTGAGATTATTTCTTATGCAGACGTTTTGAATGTTAGTGGCTACGTTGGTAACTTCAAAGTTAGGATTAGGAAGAATCCCAGGTACGTTATCGCCAAGAACTGCACAGGCTGTGGCGAATGTAAAGATGCCTGCCCAATCGAGTATCCAAACTTGACTGACATGAACATGGGCGTGAGAAAAGCCATATCCGTCCCTTTCGACCAAGCCGTACCGCTCCTCTACACGGTGAACAAGGATTACTGCATTGAATGCTACAAATGCGTGGACGCCTGCGGAGCCAGAAAGGCCATAAACTTTGACCAGAAACCAGAAGAAGTCGAAATCAACGTAGGCGCGATCATACTGTCAATCGGCTACGACATGTACAATCCTGAGGATATGGGAGAATTTGGCTACGGAAAATACTTTAACGTTTTAACCGGCTTGGAACTTGAACGACTTCTCTTGGCTGCTGGACCCACCGGGGGCAAAGTGATTCGTGCCTCAGACGGCAAGAAGCCTCACTCCGTCGCTTTTATTCAATGCGTAGGCTCACGGGATGTTGACAGATACGAGTATTGCTCCGGCTTTTGCTGCATGTTCACGTTAAAACATGCGGTCATGCTGAAGGAAAAATACAAGGACCAAGTTGAGGTAAACGTCTTAAACACAGACATAAGAAGCAGCTTCAAAGGTTACGAGGAATTCTTCAACCGAGCGCAGAAAGTTGGTGTTCACTTTATTCGCGTTAAGCTGAAGAACCGCAGAATCACTGAGAATCCTGAAACCAAGAACCTAACGGTTTACGCCGAGACAGAAGAAGGCAAACCCGTCCAGGTTGAGGCAGAAATGGTTGTTCTGGCCAACGCTTCAATACCGACCAGCACAACCAAAGAATTGGCAAAGATACTCAACATTCCACTGGGAAGAGACGGTTTCTTTGCCGAATGTCAACCGAAGATTCGTCCAACGGACACGGACGTGCCTGGCGTGTTTCTGGCCGGTGCTTGTCAGGGCTTGAAAGATATTCCCTATAGCGTAGCGCAAGGCAGCGGAGCTGCCGCTCAGGCCGCAGCAATTCTGAGCCAAAAGGCATGGATCGTTGAGCCGTCCGTTGCACATGTCAACGAGGATGCATGCAGTGGTTGTAGAGTATGCGAATCTGCCTGCGGTTACCGTGCGATTAACGTTGAAAATCTGAATGGAAAAGACTTGGCAAAAGTGACCGATGGTCTGTGCAGGGGTTGCGGCATTTGTGCTTCCGCATGTCCCTGTGATGCGATAACTATGCCGAATTACACGGATAGGCAGATCGCAGGTCAGATTGAGGCTGTTCTAGAAACAGGTGCGAAGCGATGACTGTACTGTCCACGATTGAGCAAGAGAAGCTAAGGATCGGCGTCTTCATATGCTACTGCGGTCTCAATATCGGCGGAGTTGTAGACGTCGAGGATGTCGCAAATTACGCTCGCACCTTGCCTGACGTGGCGTACGTGAAGACGAATCGTTACACATGTGCTGATCCTGGCCAGGAAGAGATTAGGAAGGGGATTAGGGAGCATAATCTGAATCGTGTTGTAGTTGCGGCTTGTTCCCCAAGGATGCATGAACCCACCTTTCGCAGAACAGTTTCTGATGTAGGCCTGAACCGTTTTCTTTTCGAGATGGCTAATATTCGTGAGTTCTCGTCTTGGTGCCATCCTAGCACGCCTAAAGAAGCGACTGAAAAGGCCAAAGAGATCGTGAAGATGGCGGTTGCAAAAGTAAGGCTGCTAAGGCCGCTCGACGTCATCGAGGTGCCTGTGGTCAGCAAGGCTCTCGTGCTGGGCGCTGGCGTCGCTGGTTCAAGCGCGGCGTTGGATCTAGCTGAGATGGGTTACCACGTTTACTTGGTTGAACGTTCGGAAATCATAGGCGGCCACATGGCCCAATTGGGCAAGACCTTCCCCGTTTTTGAATGCTCTAACTGCCCTCAGCAGATTCACTGTCCAAGGTTTTCTTGCGTCGCTACTAGGATAGGTGCCGTTGCAGTTCATCCGAATATCGACCTGTATAGTTATTCTGACGTTAAGGAAGTTGCGGGCTTAATCGGCGATTACAAGGTGAAGGTGGTCAGGAAACCTCGTTTTGTAGATGCAGATAAGTGTACAAGCTGCGGTGTTTGCTCTGAGTGTTGTCCTGTATCCGTGCCCAACAAGTTTGATTGCGGCGTGCGGACGCGGAAAGCCATTTACACGCCCTTTAAGAATGCCACGCCCTCGGTCTATGTAATTGATAAGGAAACCTGTCTTCACTTCAATGATGGAAGCTGCAGCAAATGCAAAGAGGTCTGTCCGGCTGGCGCCGTAAACTTTGATCAGCAGCCAGAAGAAATCAAGTTTGAAGTGGGCACCATCATAACCGCTACGGGATTTGAGATTTACGAGCCGCGTGACTTGGAAAACTATGGTTTTGGCAAATACAAGAATGTTGTCACTGCGTTGCAACTCGAGCGTATCTTGGACACCGGAACACAGCTTGTCGGTGAGGTTATCAGGCCTTCAGACGGTGCGCGGCCTCATAGTTTGACCTACATTCAATGCGTGGGTTCAAGGGACGTGAACAAGTTTGAGTATTGCTCTGGTTTTTGTTGTATGCTAACTTTGAAGAGCGCCGTTTTTCTGAAGGAAAAGTATGGCGACAAAATGCAGATTAACGTGTTGTTCACGGACATGCGTTCTAACAAGAAGGGTGATGAAGAGCTTTATCAGAAAGCGCAAGCGTTGGGCATAAACTTCATTCGGGTAAAGCTCGCCAACAAGAGAATCGTTGAAGACCCGGAAACCCAAGGCTTAACGGTCTATGGTGAGAAAGAGAACGGCGAGAAAGTCGAAGTTAAAACGGACATGGCTGTCTTGGCGACTGCTGTAATCCCCAGTGAGGGCGCTGGCGAAGTGGCGAGGCATTTCAACATAAGCCGCGGCACTGATGGCTTTTTCATGGAGAGTCACCCGAAGCTTAAGCCGATAGACACTCCTGCGGACGGAGTCTTTGTTGCTGGCGGTTGCCAAGGTGCCAAGGACGTGCCCTACAGCGTTTCTCAAGGAATGGGCGCCGCTGCGAGAGCTGCTACCATCCTTTCCAAACCCATGTGGAAGATCGAACCCATCGTAGCTGTGGTTGATCCTGCAAAATGTCGTAATACGAAAGTGAAGTGCGGCATTTGTGCACAAAGGTGTCCTTACGGATCTATACGGGCTGAAGAAGGCAAACCGGCCGAGATTATTTCGGCTATGTGCCATGGTTGTGGAACGTGCGTGGCCGAATGTCCGGCAGACGCGATCCAGCAGATGCATTTCACCGACGCACAAGTCATGGCACAGATTCGAGCCGCACTGGAAACCAATGCTGAGAACAAGATTTTGGGTTTCCTGTGCAACTGGTGTAGTTATGCAGGCGCAGATCTTGCTGGGACAAGCAGGTTTGAGTATCCGCCGAGTCTTAGGGCAATCCGCGTGATGTGCAGTGGCAGGGTGGATCGCGATTTTGTTATGGAAGCTTTTAGGCAGGGCGCTGGTATGGTGCTTGTCGGCGCGTGTCATTTACCATACGATTGCCATTACATCACGGGCAACTACAAGATGAAAGCGAGAATGGATGCTTTAGCACCTATGTTGCAGAAGTTAGGGATGAGTCCAGAAAGGTTTCAGGTGGAATACGTTTCAGCGGCTGAGGGCGTGAAATTCGCCGAAGTAATCAAACAAATGGATGAACAAATGAAGGCCTTAGGTGAAGAGAAAATCAAAGCAGAAAATGCAAAGTTGAAGCCGCTCCTAGAAAACATGCTCTCAAAAAAGAAATCCTGACACATTTTCTAAGCAAATGACAGCCGAACCGAAACAGAACAGATCCATGGTTGAATCGTCTAGAGGATATCTATAAAAGGTTAGGATTTTTTTGCTGCAGCTATCAGAACAGTTGACAATCTTTGATTGTAAGACGTGAATTGTCATTTGCAAGCTTTTTCTACTGCATTTTTCAGGAGTTCTACGATCTTCTTCGTTGCCTTAGTGAGTTCAGGCGATAGTTTCTCGCTCAACTCGATGGCCTTTGGTTGGACGCCCAAGAGCGCGACTTTCGCGTTTGTGTCCTTCTGAAGAATCTCGGCGAGAAAGGAAAGAGGTATAGCGTGAGTAAATACAGCGGCGCCTCCAATTTTATGGGTTTGGAACAGTTTCGCTTTTCCGGGTTCTGCTCTGAAATGCGCGGCGTCAACGAATAAAACATGTGACGGTCTCGACTGCTCAATCTCTTCCGTGAAGCTTTCGGGTGTTGTTTCACCTTCGATCAGCTTTACATTTGGGGGCACTTTTCCTTCCAATTCTTTCAGAACGTGTAGTCCCAATGCATCGTCTCCTCTTAAGGGATTGCCGATGCCTACGATCACGAGTTTTCTACAGTGCTTCAGCCATTTTTCTAATTCGCCGCTTAATGACATTCTGTTCGTAGACCTTCTATCTGTTGATTTTATCGTTCGAAAATATTTAGATGTTAGATATGAGATTGATAATAACGGATTCGATCAGTGGTCCAACTGGCCTTGGTCAAGAGATCTGTTGACAGCAATCTGGGTCAATAGGCTTCTTCCTCGCTGTCCTGAAGCGTATCATTTTGCTAATAAGTAGCGGTGCGGGAAAGGATGGAAGGAAAAAAGTCGTGGGAAGGAAACTATCGCGTCATTCTCAACACGTTGGAGGGGAGAGTTTTTCATCTTCCCGCACCGACTTGGAAAATGGAGAAGTATGTTGTTAAATGATTTGACGTAAGAGACACCAAATGATTCTTAAGGAGACCTTTAACATTGTTTGGGTGACAAGAATGTTCTCATCAGTCGATGCGCTTCCTGCGCCTTTCCAACAAGTACTCGGTCCATGGTATGGCAGTCTTAACGATCCGGGTGCAACTCAACAGGCAATCCTTCTGAAGCTGTTGAAAGCATACGAAAAAACAGAGTATGGACAAACCCACGCTGCCGCTAGAATGCAAACCATTCTAGACTTTCGGTCCAACTTTCCAAGAATGAGCT
>Ga0187784_10001382_pt1 | contig 19167 bp, 19 predicted proteins | sample 1015_SJ02_MP15_2_FD_132964 | JGI IMG/M metagenome (GOLD analysis project Ga0187784, IMG submission 132964) | Tropical peat soil microbial communities from peatlands in Department of Meta, Colombia - 1015_SJ02_MP15_20_MG | ecosystem: Environmental > Terrestrial > Soil > Wetlands > Peat | place...
AATCCCGCAGGCGCGGGATCGCTGGTTCAAATCCAGCCCCCGCAACCAACGGGCTCATGCCCCCCAAAGGGGATGAGCCCGTCCCGCTCTGGGCAACCAGAAGCGGTCGGAGACTATGCGGGCTCATAATCCCGCCCTGCGGGATCGCTGGTTCAAATCCAGCCCCCGCAACCAACCCCATGTCGCGCGTTTCTGGCAAGGCTTACCATGTTTATATCCTCTGGAGCTCGCGCGCCCGCTGCTTCTACATCGGGATAAGTGAAAATCCCCAGAGAAGGCTTGCGCAGCATAACAACGCAACGCGTGGCTGGACCGCACGGCACGCTCCTTGGCAACTGGTTTACAGCGAGCGTTGTGAGAATTTCTCGCTGGCCAAGGGGCGCGAGTCGCAATTGAAGGCTCAAAAGCGCGGAGGCGGCTTCTGGACTCTGACGGGTCTTGATCCGGCACGCTTCTCCCCCGGCTCGTTGGGCTCATAATCCCGCCCTGCGGGATCGCTGGTTCAAATCCAGCCCCCGCAACCAACTTGGGGCTCAACTCCTGAACAGGAGTTGGGCCCCTCCGCTTTTATGGCCTGTGCGCTGGTACCGCGCCAGGAGATGACCGGGGCCGACCGCCAGTGGGCTGCGCAATACGAACGCGGCGACATCGTGCGCTACACGCGAGGGAGCCAGGCTGTGGGCGTCCGATCAGGAGAATACGTCCACGTTGCGGGCGTTGACCGGGAACCAAACTTGCCCACTGTCGAGCGGAAGAACGGGGAGCATCTTACCTATGACCCGCGCCGGCGCCACGATCCGCAGGTTTATACGGATGACATGGAGAAATCGGGCGAATAATTGGGCCGCGACGTTTCGAAGCAGTCGCTCTTTGAATCCGGGCATAAAGAGAAAGCGCGGACGGCAGTCGTCATCCGTACACCTCGCTTCGGTGACGGATTCTCGTCACCTCGACCAGGGAATTCGCATCGTCAATGGTGTAGACCACGCGGTAGTCACCCACACGGATACGCCACTCCTTATCACCGCCTTTCAGCTTCTTGCAGCCAGGCGGATGGGGATTGGAGGCTAGTTTTTCCAAGCGGGGCGCGATACGGGCGATCAAGGGGCCCGACAGCCTTTTTAGTTCCCTCTCGGCACTCGAGGTTAGTGCGACGTTTTAGTTACCCACGGAGTCTTCCGCTTTTGATGAGGTCCGCCTTCACCTTCTCCAGCGGGATACGTTTTTCGTGACGTCGCGACCGAGAAACCAGGACGTCCTCGAAGTCCTCCCAAAGCGCCCTGTGCTTCTTGAGGTCGATTACTGCCGCCGTTTTGCGGCCCTTTTCGTCCGTGATAAACTGAATCCCGTTCATGGGCTGTGTTCTCCTGCGGCTCCTCTTCCCACTCTAATTTTGCCGCCTCGCCCTGTCAACCCCGTAATAGTACAAGGTGGGGTGTTCGCGTCGGATTACGGCTACGAGATCACCAGCCACAGCAGCCAGGTCGCCACCGCCGACCGCGTGCTGGTCCATGTGAACACCGACCAGGCCCACGAGCAACTTATCAATTCACGGCTGGCGTATGTCTCCGTCTCGCGCGGGCGGTACGATGCGCAGATATACACCAACGACGCCGGGAAATTGGGCGAAGGGTTGACCCGCGATGTGTCGAAGGAAGTCGCATTAGAAGCCGCACACGAGATGGGCCGAAACGGCCAAGAGCACACTAATGAGAGCAGTGCGCACGAACCTGCAAGCGAGTCACATGGGCATGGTGAAGGGCCCAGCATGGGGCGTTGATTGTGAAGGAAACGGCGCTAGGCAGCTTCCGCTATTCCCCGAGCGCGCCGTTATTCTCGGTTGCGGACGCGAGAGGGCAACGAGAAATTTTCCTAAGGTCGCCCACTCCGCTGCCGTGTTACCATATACGCGAAAAGCCGGGCTGGGGGCATGGCCATGTTTTGTCGTTTCGAGGTGACGCTGTTGGTGCAGCGTGGGTTTGCGACATTGCTCCTGGTAATCTCGGCCTCAGCCCCCCGAGCGGGATCCCAGTCTCTACGCACACCTACCCATATTCCAAGTCAAAAGGATTTTATCGCGGTCAACAGAGTTGTCGAGGAAGCCCGCGCCAGATACCCGAAGGTCGAGAGCGAGCTCCTGTGGGCTGTAATTTGGAGTGAGAGCCGATACGATCCCTCCGCCGTCGGCACAAAGGGGGAGGTGGGGCTAGGACAGCTCATGCCCAATACGGCAGCGGCTCTGGCCGTGAAGGACCGAACGAATATCCGGGAGAGCGTCTTTGCTGTGGCAAGGCTCTTGTCGCACCTTGAAAAAAAGTATCGAGGTAACTTGCGCCTTGTGCTTGCAGCCTACAATGGCGGTGAGCCAAACGTTGACGCGTGCCAATGTGTTCCTCACCCGACAAGAGACTATGTTAACCGGGTCGAACAAGATAGGTATCCCTTTGCAAGAAACATTGTCGCTTACATGCGAGCCGTTACAGCGCCGGGCGGGAATGAAGAAGCAGATCGTCTACGCAGGGAACTGGGAAAAAAGAATGAGGAGGAGAAGAGAAAGGACGATGAAATAAGGGCGCTTAATGGTGAAGTTTCGTCCTTGAAGACCCGAGTGGAGCAGGCCGAGGACCAGGCCCAACACGGGGTTCCACTCACTCAGCAGCGAGCTGCGGCCCTCTTGGAGAAGATTGACCAACTCGGCGGTCAGATGCGGGAATATTCACAAAAATCCGACGACCAAGCGCGGGAAATTAGGGAGCTGCGCCGGACCATAGTTGATATGAAGAGCCCCCGCAGGCCCGAGCGGACTTCCGGGGAAAAGCCGCAGGCCGGGACCGAAAGGGTGGAAATTGAAAAAAAGGTCAACGCTGCCATGGCTGAGGGGGACCGGTACTACCAGAATGGAGAGTACGACCACGCGGTCACCGCCTACAAAACCGGCCTCGCCCTCGATCCAGCAAACAACGACCTCCGCCTGAGGATCCAGGGGGCCAAGAACGCCAAGGCAGCGGAGGCCGCTTTACCGCAATAGCGCAATCGGCGCGTATTAAAACTGCAGGCCTAGGGAACAGCCGACCTTCTGTTGTGACAATTTCCCGCGGTTGAATGCTTGCAATCCGTCAGAGGAGTTCCAATCTGTCTCTGGGGGTGCATATGAGCCATCGGCTTCCTTTCACCGTCCTTCTGCCCACAATGGTGGCGATGTTTATGTTGCCAGCGAGAGCACAGCAGGAGCCCTTGGCCCAAGATCAGGTGCAAGCCATGGTGCGCGACGGGCTCGGAGATGAGACCGGCGCCAAGGCCATCGAGCAACGGGGCATTGATTTTGCGCCCACGGAAGATTTCCTCCAGAGTCTCAAGACGGCAGGCGCAAACGAGGCGTTCCTCGCCGCCCTGCGCGCGGCGAAGCACCCCCAACCAGAGGGCGAGGCGGCAAAGAAGCCGCTGAACCAAGTCCAGGTTTTCGCCCTCCTCGCGGGCCAGGTGCCGAGCCACCGCGTAGCCATGCTAGTTCAACAGCGCGGCATCGATTTCGAGCCCACGGATGACTACCTTCAGGGAGTCCGCTTGGCAGGCGGCGAGGACGAGCTAATCAACGCGCTAAGGAGCGCCAAGATAACGAAGCCGCCGGGTGCTGACTCTACGTTCGACGCGCGGCAAGCGCAAATCCGGCGACATGTGGCGCATGGGGCGGAGCTTGAAAAGAAAGGCCAGTATGCGGAGGCAGAACTGGAATACCGCGCGGCCTTGCAACTTGATTCTCAAAACCACCACGTTTACGTGAGCCTGGCCTATGTCCTTCTTCAGCAGAGGAAGTGGGGTGATGCCGCGGCCGCAGCGCGCCAACTCGTGCGCTTGAACCCCAATGATGATATGGCGCACTTCACCCTCGGCTTCGCACTCGGAAAGAAGGGCGACTGGGACGGAGATATCGCTGAACAACGCGAAGCTCTGCGCCTGAACCCGGAAAATGATGCCGCGCACTTCAACCTCGGCGTCGCACTCGGAAACAAGGGCGACCGGGACGGGGAGATCGCCGAAGAACGCGAAGCCCTGCGCCTGAACCCCAAGAATGACATGGCGCACAGGGACCTGGGCCTCACACTCGGAATGAAAGGCGACCGGGACGGGGAGATCGCCGAAGAACGCGAAGCGCTGCGCTTGAACCCCAAGAATGACGTGGCGCACGTTGCCCTAGGCGTCGCACTCGGAAACAAGGGCGACTGGGACGGAGAGATCGCTGAAGAACGCGAAGCCCTGCGCCTGAACCCCAATAATGATATGGCGCACAGCAACCTCGGCGACGCACTCGGAATGAAGGGCGATGGGGAAGGAGATATCGCTGAACAACGCGAAGCTCTGCGCCTGAACCCCAATAATGATATGGCGCACAGCAACCTCGGCGAAGAACTCGGAAACAAGGGCGACTTGGACGGAGAGATCGCTGAAGAACGCGAAGCTCTGCGCCTAAAGCCGGAAAATGATGCCGCGCACTTCAACCTCGGCTTCGCACTCGGACAGAAGGGCGACTTGGACGGAATGATCGCCGAAGAACGCGAAGCCCTGCGTCTCAACCCCAATAATGGCTGGGCGCACGTTGCCCTCGGAGGGGCACTGGAGAAGAAGGGCGACCGGCCGGGTGCTTTGGAGGAATACTGCGCGGCCTACGCGCTTGACCCCAAGAACGCGGACTTCAAGCAGGCGTGCGACCGTCTCTTGCAGCCGTCCTCTCCAGTCAGGTAGGTGTATGAGCGACCCTCGCAATCGCCGTCTCGCGGTATCGACTCTTGCAAGTATCTTTTCGTGACGGACTTCGATTATGATCCGTTCGGCATTGCTAAAGAGTTGCGAGCGCAGGGCCGGGCGCAAGGCTTTCTAGTCGTATCTTCGCCAACTGAGGTGCCCTCGGGGGAACGGCTCAAGAGTTGCGTGATGACAGGAAGTTGGTCTAGGGGTGCTCACGGAGGGCAGATTGCGATGCGCGTGATCGACGCGCGCGGCGCGGTGATTTCTGAGGCGGCAGCCGAGGGAACCGCTTGGTGGACGGTGCGGCGCACGGTCCGCAAAGGGGTAAAAAAACTCTATGCCCAGTTCGGATACACCGGATTCGATGAGGAAGTCTACCAACAAAGGCTGGAGCGTGTATATCCAACCACGCCATGACGGTCCTACTGCTGATTATAGGGGGTGCCCAGCGCAAGGCCGAGAAAAGGCTCCTGACCCCTTTTCCCGACCGCTCGGCGCCGTGTTGGGCATGAAAGAGCGAAAATGAGATTCGCAAATTGGACCGATGCAGAAATCCGGAGATGGTTGCAGTTGCGTGCAATCGAATGGTGTGCTTTCCCAGCTTTTGCCTCTCAGCCGTTGGTGCCCATCGTGTTTCTCTTATTCTCGTGGTACTGGGTCATAGCCGCCGTCGTCGTGCTCAATATCTTATGGAGCGGGATTAGGTACTCTTATGTGAATATAACTGCCGCCACGGTGGCCTGCCTTTTTGTGGCCTGGGCCAAGTGGCCATTTGCGATCGGAAGCGCCATTTATCTCTTTATCCATCGCCAGTTTCTTCCAGGTCTCATTGCCCTGTTTTGGCCGTTACTTGCTGGACTCATCCCTCCTCCCGGGAAAATCGGAGTTATCGAACTTGCTTTCGCCAAGAAGATTGGATATGTGCCTGGTGACGCAAGCTTCTAAAGAAACCAAGTAATTTTCTGGCCACTTCGTCATGATTACGAAAACGGACGCCGCAGAACGGCAACTCAACACGGCAATCCGCCTATTTTTTGAGAACAGGGATCATCTGTCCTCGTATGCGCTCGCCGTCGCTTCTCGGGAGGTCACAGATGACGCGATCCAGAGGCGGTACAGCGAACTCTACCAGCGCGAGCTTGCGCGTGTAGGTGATCCGCTCAAGGTGCGCCTTCCGTATCGGGAAGAGCTTAAAGTCCTCGTCAAACCCGAGTTCTATAGGGACTTCCTACGGCTCGACCGCAAATGGCAAAATTTCCTCAAGCACGCCGACCGCGATCCCGATGCGGAAATAGAGCCATTCACGATGAAGCAGCTCGCGCTGGTAATCTTAACGGCGATACGGAACTACACTCTGCTAACGCAACGCTGGACTGCCGACATGGCCGTCTTTTTGGCTTGGTTCGCAGTAGCGGAACCGCAGTTGGTAAACCTCGCACCCGGAGATGTGATGAACGAAGCAATCGACAAGATACGCAGCGGTATCGCGGGTGATCCCTATGATGGCGATACGCTGAAAAACATATATACCGCCATGAGACTGTGAGGGGGCTTCATCGGGGCCGAGTTGGGCAGGAGTTACCATACAGTCAAGAGACTTTTGACGGCGCTGGAGGGAGTCGAGGAAGTGGCGGACAAGAACAAGTATGAACACCTGAAGAAACTGATACAAGCCTTCTCCGACCATTGCGGGGGCACGGTATATCACTACACCACGGCTGACGGTATTTTCGGCATCATCGACAAGCACGAGATTTGGATGTCGAATACCGCCTTTATGAATGACACCACCGAACTAAGGGCACTGGCAAAGGCCACGGGTATTAGGGACAGCGATTTTACGAACGAAGCTGTCAAGAAAGCGTGGCGTGAAGGGGTCGGGCGGGACGGTCTCAAGGAGAATGTTTACTATATGGCTTCGTTCAGCAAGGACGGGGACTCACTTGAACGGTGGCGGGCGTATGGAAATTTCTGTATAGGATTTGACGCAAAACAACTCGCAGTAAAGAGACGTATACACCTGTACGAATGCGCCTATGGCGATGACGCTATCCGGAAATGGATATCGGAAAAGGAAAGCCTTCCCGAGTGGGCAAGCCTTCCCGAGCGGACAAGCCTTCCTGACGACGTAGATCAGAGGGAAAATGCTGCTTACAATCTCCTCGATATCGCTTCCATGAAGTGCAAACACATCAAATTTGGAGCCGAGGCAGAAATACGACTCATTGCCACCTCCCATCACAAATGGGCTTACCCGAAATCTCCCTGCATGTATGAAGACGATGTTCCGAACCATTTCAGGCCCCACCGTTTATGCGGCTTCGTCCCCTACCTCAAATTCTTCATCGAGCGCGAAAGCAACAACCGCCCGGAGGTCCCCGAAGAAACTGAAATGCAGATGAAGGAAAGAAAATTGAGGGAGGAAGCCATCAAGGAACGAGCATTATTGCCCATCAAAGAAGTTATCGTAGGACCAATGGCGCACAAAGAGGAGGCAAGAATTGCTTACGAAATCCTCCTCCCCGAAAAAGGATACAAAGACGTCGAGGTAAAGGTGTCCGGCATACCATATCGAGGGATTTAGCCGCGCGGTGGAGAAGGGACACCCAGGCTGCGCGTCGCCCGATTGAGGAATGAGCTACAGACGACGCATCCGCTCCGGAGCGACGAGCTGCGGGCCATCAGCGCATGGCTGAGAGAAGGCGCCTGGACGAAGCCGATCGGCAAAAAAATTGTTCGCCAATGAGCAGCGGAACCCGTTGCACCGATCCACCGTCAACCCAGGCGGAGATAATGGGGCGTTGCAAGCCGCCATAGTTACGAATGCTTCTCCTTTAGACGGTCCTGATACGTGCCATAGGGCACAGCGTCGCGCATCTCCGCGTGGAGGAGGGATACGCTACGTGAGGAATTGATCCCAGCAGCACGATAAAGTGCGACTAACAACCGCCACTCCCCCACACAACTGCCCGAGGCATCCTTTCTGGCACCGTTTTCACGCGGGCACGGCGAGATGGGAAAGCCGCCTGCGCGCTAGCGGCACGGCGGGCTTCTGCTTTGTCCGTCCGCTGGCGGCCACCCTCCGGGTTTGCGGTTCCCCCAAGAAACAATAGGGCAGTGACGAGTGACAAGTGACAAGTGGAAGAACAGGGAATAGGTGACAGGTTACAGGGGACGGGAGGCTGAAGAGCAGTAGCGAGTCACGAGTAGAGCGCAGCAAGGACGAAACGCCTTGGCGGAAAAAGCAGCCCTTGGCCTGGCGATCCCGCAGACGCGGGACCACTCGCCCTCGGGTGCCCCGCGAGAAAACGGGCGAAGGCGACCTTCCGGACACGGAGCGCACACCACGGGATATCCGGGAGATGGAAGCCGAGGCCGTTTCCTTGTTGTGTTGTGAGTCCCCTGGCCTGCCCTGAGCGGAGTACGGCCGTGGTTACATCCAATCATGGGGCCAGGACCAAGCATTCACCGAGCGATCCGCGTAACGCATCTTCCGCGCCGCCGACCAAATCCTTCGCGGCGGCTATCCCGGCGAGTAAACCCCTCCAAAAACGGCGGCGGGCCAACCCGAGGTTGGCCCGCCACCCTTACAGCCCCGAGTAATCAAACTCTCAACAGTAGTCCCTTGCTTCCCTTTGACGGTCGGTGCTCACACCCGTCGACCCGTGAAAAATACTTGGCAACCGCCGTGCTTCAGCCCACCCCTAGGATCAGTGCTCACATTTGTCGACCCGTGAAAAAAAGTTGGCAATTGGGGTGCTACGGCCCGTACCGCCTCGCGCCACGCATGACTGTAACGCGCTTGTCCAGTTTCTCGACCGGCGAAAAACAGTTGGCAGGCGAATTGCCCAAGACCTGTTGTGATCCTCTTGACAGATATGGGTACGTCTTGTAAAATGTGTACACAGGTGAACGCATATGGGACTACTCAAAGTAGGCATCCGCGAGTTTCGCGAGAACCTTGCCAACTACTTGTTGCAAAGCGAGAAGCCGGTAGCCATTACTCGGCACGGTGACACCGTGGGTTACTATCTCCCGGCGCGCCGAAAACGATCCGACGCCGAGCGGGCGCAGTTGAAGGAGGCGGCTGCCCAGCTACAAAAAATGCTGCTCGGGGAGGGCATCACCGAAGATGAAATCATTGCTGATTTCAAGCGCTGGCGCGCCGAAGGGCGTAAATGACGCCACGGAAAGGGCTTGTGCTTGATGCCAATATCCTTATGCGCGCCGTCTTGGGCCGACGCGTGGGTGAATTGCTGGAAACCTATGAGGATGTCGCGAGCTTTTACAGCCCCGATGTTTGTTTCGCCGACGCCCGTCGCTACCTCGAAAAGGAACTGCAAAAGCGGGGCCGCGATACGGTCACTGGGCTTGCGGCGCTCGATAAGCTAACCGGAATAGTCCAAGTGGTTGACCGAAACCTCTACGGGGATTTTGAGCAACTGGCGAGGGAGTGGATCGAGATTCGTGATCCAGACGATTGGCCGGTGGTGGCGGTGGCGTTACTTCTGGACTTGCCGATTTGGAAACCCGCACGAGAAATCGCATACTCTGCCGCGCAGGCGTGTGCGCCAGCCGGCGCGCGGCCGCGAAGGTGATCGACATGCGGGGAAGCAAAGCAATGCCAGTGTCGAATCTGGCCGAGATGTAATACACTGTAGGCGGAGGCAGTCCGATGAAAACTCTAGAGGAGTTGATCCAAGAACTCCCAGTGGAATTGCAGCAGGAGGTTCAGGATTTTGCCAGCTTCTTGTTCGAAACCAAAGTCCGTCCCAAACGCGCGAAACTACGGATGACTTGGGCGGGAGGCTTATCGGAATTTCGGGAACAATTTACGTCGTTGGAGCTGCAAAAGAAGGCGTTGGAGTGGCGGGGTGACTGATGTACCTTCTGGATACCAATATCTGGCTGGAGCTTCTCCTTGAGCAAGAGAAGGCCGATCAGGTCCGGCGCTTGCTCGAGGCCGAAGAAGCTTCGCGCCTCGCCTTGACCGATTTCTCCCTGCACTCCCTGGGCGTCATTTTGACCCGCCTGAAGAAGCATGATTTGTTCCTGGACTTCCTTTCGGACACGTTGGAAGATTCTGCGGTTCGAATCATTCGCTTGGATACGGCGGCCCTCAAGGGAGTGCCCGCGGCGTGCCGCAAGTTCGGGCTCGACTTCGACGATGCGTACCAATACCTTGCCGCTGACGTATACAGCCTCACATTGGTGAGTTTTGATTCCGACTTCGACCGCACCGAGCGCGGTAGGAGAACGCCCGCGGACGTGACAGGACTCAAGCCCTGAGAATCTGGAATACTACCGCAAAGCCAGGCTGGCGCAGACCCCTGCCTTTGGGGGTCTGCGATCCCCCGGTCGGTCCGCGTGGAGGATTGATGTGCCGGAAGCGGTCGCGTCAAGTTACGACAAGCGCGTGATGCCCAGGAGCCCATCAAAACCTGAATCAAAACTCAAGATGGGTTGCTCCACTGCCAGTTGCGAATCTCCGGCAGGTCCTCGCCATATTTGTTGATGTATTCCTTGTGCTCGATCAGCTTCCCCCTGAGCTGCTGTTTGAGGTAGACGCCCTTGTTGCCGGTTTGCGGCAAGCGGTCGATGGTGTCTATCACGAGGTGAAAGCGGTCCAGATCATTCAGCACGGTCATGTCGAAGGGCGTGGTGATGGTACCCTCTTCCTTGTAGCCGCGGACATGGATGTTGTCGTGGTTGGTGCGGCGGTAGGTCAGGCGGTGGATCAACCACGGGTAGGCATGGAAAGCGAAGATGACTGGCTTGTCTTTGGTGAAGAGCTCGTCGAAGTCCATATCGCTCAGCCCGTGCGGGTGCTCGGTTTGCGGCTGGAGCTTCATGAGGTCGACGACGTTGACCACACGGATTTTCAGCTCGGGCAGATGCTGGCGCAGAATGGAGACGGCGGCGAGCGTCTCCAGCGTGGGCACGTCACCACAGCAGGCCATCACTACGTCGGGTGCAGCGTCCTGGTCGTTGCTGGCCCATTGCCAGATGCCAATGCCCTCGGTGCAGTGCTTGACGGCAGCGTCCATCGTCAGCCACTGCGGCGCCGGGTGTTTGCCCGCGATCACCACGTTGGCGTAATGGCGGCTGCGCAGGCAGTGGTCCATCACCGAGAGCAGGCAGTTGGCATCCGGGGGAAGGTAAACACGCACCACCCCGGCCTTCTTGTTAACGACGTGGTCGATGAAGCCGGGATCCTGGTGAGTGAAGCCGTTGTGATCCTGGCGCCAGACATGCGAGGCCAGGAGGTAGTTTAATGAGGCGATTTTCCGCCGCCACGGCAGTTGCGAGGTAACCTTCAGCCACTTGGCGTGCTGGTTGAACATCGAATCCACGATGTGGATGAAGGCTTCGTAGCAATTGAAGAGCCCATGCCGCCCGGTGAGCAGGTAGCCCTCGAGCCAGCCCTCGCATTGGTGCTCGCTGAGTATTTCCATCACGCGCCCAGCAGGGGCGAGGAATTCGTCATTGGGCACAGTAGCGGCGTCCCATTGGCGTTGGGTCACTTCAAAGACGGCTTCGAGGCCGTTGGAGAGGGTCTCGTCGGGACCAAAGACGCGGAAATTCCGCTGCTCGTTGTTTAGCTTCACCACATCGCGCAGGAAACGCCCGAGCACGTGCGTGTCGCCGATGCCGCGCACCCCCGGCGTGGGCACGTCAACTGCGTAGTCGCGGAAGTCCGGCATGCGCAAGTCGCGGAGCAGCATGCCGCCGTTGGCGTGCGGATTGGCGCCCATGCGTCGTTCGCCCTGGGGCGCAAGTTCGGCCAGTTCCGGTTTCAGGCGGCCCTGCTCATCGAAGAGTTCTTCCGGCCGGTAGCTCCTCAGCCAATCTTCCAACTGCTTGAGGTGTTCGGGATGGGTGGCCGGGTCGGAGAGTGGCACTTGGTGCGCTCGGAACGTGCCCTCAACTTGCTTTCCATCGACCATCTTCGGTCCCTTCCAGCCTTTGGGTGTCCTCAGAACAATCATGGGCCAGCGCGGCCGAGTGGCGTCGTTCTTCTTCCGTGCTTTGCGTTGGATTCGCCGAATAGTCTCGATGACCTCGTCCAAAGTACTTGCCATGAGTTCGTGCATTTCTTCCGGCTCATCACCTTCCACGAAGTGGGGTGTCCAGCCGCAACCCTTTAGGAACTGCTCCAATTCCTTGTGCTCGAGGCGGGCCAGGACGGTCGGGTTGCTGATCTTGTAGCCATTGAGGTGCAGGATCGGCAGCACGGCGCCATCGGTAATGGGGTTGAGAAACTTATTGGAATGCCACGCTGTGGCCAGCGGTCCGGTTTCCGACTCGCCATCCCCCACCACGCAGGCGACGATGAGATTGGGATTGTCGAATACCGCCCCAAACGAATGGCTGAGCGAATAGCCCAGTTCGCCACCCTCGTGGATCGAGCCTGGGCACTCCGGCGAGGCGTGGCTGGGAATTCCTCCGGGAAACGAAAACTGGATAAAGAGCTTCCGCAGGCCGGCCTCATCCTGGCTGATATTGGGATAGATCTCACTGTAAGTGCCCTCGAGGTAAGTGTTGCCCACGACGGCTGGTCCGCCGTGGCCGGGGCCGGAGACGTAAATCATGTCGAGGTCGTGTTTTTTGATGACTCGGTTCAGGTGCACGTAAATGAAGTTCTGCCCGGGGGTCGTGCCCCAGTGGCCCAGCAGCATGTGCTTCACATCCGCGAGCGCCAGCGGCCGCTTCAGCAGCGGATTATCATAAAGATAAATCTGGCCGACCGACAGATAGTTAGCGGCGCGCCAGTAGGCATCCATCTTGTGGAGCAGTTCCGGGGAAAGAGTTTTTGTGTTCATGGTCCAATTCTCCATTGTTCAGTGGGACGGAGCCACGTGGCATGTCGCTGGGCCGTCCGCAATCGAGGGCAGGGCAAGCCCTAGGCTTGTCCAAATTACGCTTGTGGTAATTGGCGACGACCTGCGGCTCCGCCGCCTGACTTGCGGAAAGGCTTGGCCTTTCCGAAGCACGTCTAACCTGAACAACCTCCTCCGCGCAGGCTGGAAGGCTGAGCCTTCCAGCCTGCGCGGAGGAGGACGAAGCGCGCGGGATTTGGCGGAAAGCCAGAGGCTTTCCGCAAGTCGGGGCGGCGGAGCCGCTCAGAGCGCCGTCGTGGGCTAGTAATTCGGACAGCCTTGGGCAAACCCTCCCCCGCTCGGCGCGAACCCGGCCTGTCTCGTCCGTACTCATGCGGCCTTGAGCGCCTTGCTCTTGGAGGCGATGCACTCCATCAGGTCGTTCCATGACTTGACGAACGATTGCGCCCCTTCTTCCTGGAGTTGGGCCGCTAAGGAGTCAGCATCAATGCCGGCCTTGGCGAACCCAGCCAGCACCTCATCGCCGTGACGGGCATGCGCGGGCAAGGCCTCGCCGATTTCCCCATGCTCGGCGAGGGCTTTCAAGGTGGCCTCGGGCATCGTGTTTACGGTGAGGGGTGCGGCGAGGGTGTGGATATACAGGGTGTCGGAAGCTTTGGGGTCTTTGGTGCCGGTGCTGGCCCAGAGGAGGCGCTGGGGCCGGGCGCCGGCGTTGAAGATGCGCTGCCAGCGTGCGGAGTCGAGCAGAGAACGGTATCTCTCATAAGTCTGTCCGGCTACAGCGATGCCCAGTTGGTTGCGCAGCGCCTCAGGTGCTTTGTCCGCCACGGCGACGTCCCAGCGGCTGACGAAGAGCGAAGCCACAGAGCCGACATAGGGATTCAGCCCGGCAGAGATTCGCCGCTCGATGCCGCGCAAGTACGCCTCGGCGGCCGCGACATACTGGGCGGGGGAAAACAAGAGTGTGACGTTGATCGGCACGCCTGCGAAGATGGCCTCTTCGATGGCGGGCAGGCCCTCCTTGGTCCCCGGTATTTTGATGAAGAGATTCGGTCGTTCTGCGCGGGCGTGGAGAGCTTTGGCGGCGGCGAGGGTGGTCGACGTGTCGTGTGCCAGCAGCGGCGAGACTTCCAAGGAAACCCAGCCGTCCACCCCGTTCGTCAGGTCGTGGATCGGCCGAAACAGGTCCGCGGCCTGCCTGAGGTCCTCCAGCGCCAATTCGAAGAACAACTCCTCGCCCGACTTGCCTTCCGCCAATTTCTGCCGGATGGCGTCGTCGTAGTCATGACTGTTCTTGATGGCGTGATCGAAGATTGTGGGGTTCGAGGTGAGCCCCGTGACCGAAAGCTCCTCGATGTAGCGGTGGAGCGTGCCACTGGTCAGCAGACTGCGGGTGATGTTGTCGAGCCAGAGGCTCTGACCCATTTCGTGGAGCTTTTGAGTCGCTTTCATTATTTCCCTCCTCGCGCTTTCCGATAGCGCCGGATCAAGGTGTTGGTTGAGCTATCGTGCTGGAGTTGGGGCTCGTCCTGACGCTCAAGTTCGGGGATAATGCGCTGCGCAAGCGCCTTCCCCAGTTCGACCCCCCACTGGTCGAAGGAGTCAATCTGCCAAATGGCGCCTTGGGTGAAAACGCTGTGTTCGTACAGCGCGACGAGTTTCCCCAGCGCCTCCGGGGTCAGCCGCTCCAACAGAATCGTGTTAGAGGGACGATTGCCCTCGAACGTGCGATGAGGCGCCAGCCAGGGCGGCGTGCCTTCGGCCTGGACTTCCTGAGCCGTTTTGCCGAAGGCCAGTGCTTCCGCCTGGGCAAAAACGTTAGCCAGCAGTAAATCGTGGTGCCGGCCAAGCGGGTTGAGCGTCTGGACAAATGCGATGAAGTCACAAGGGATGAGCTTGGTCCCTTGATGGATCAATTGGTAGAAGGAATGCTGGCCATTGGTGCCCGGCTCCCCCCAGTAGACCGGCCCGGTCTGGTAGCTGACTTCCCTTCCCTCCAGCGTGACGTGCTTGCCGTTGCTCTCCATCGTCAACTGCTGAAGGTAAGCGGGGAAGCGCTTCAGGTACTGCTCGTACGGTAACACCGCGATGGTTTGCGCGCCGAAGAAGTTGTTGTAATAAATGGCCAAGACCCCCATGAGCACGGGCAGGTTGCGCGCGAAAGGGGCGGTGCGGAAATGCTCGTCGAGCTGATGAAAGCCGTCGAGCATGGAGCGGAAATGTTCGGGACCGATGGCGATCATGGTGGAGAGTCCGATTGCCGAGTCCATCGAGTAGCGCCCGCCGACCCAGTCCCAGAACTCGAACATGTTGCGGGTGTCGATGCCGAACTTAGCCACCTCGGCGGCGTTAGTCGACACCGCGACGAAATGCTTGGCAATGGCAGCGGGATCTCTCAGCGTCGCGAGTGCCCAAGCGCGCGCCGCATGCGCGTTGGTCATCGTCTCCAGAGTTGTGAAGGTCTTGGACGAGATGATGAACAGCGTCTCCTCGGCATCGAGGTCGCGTGTGGCCTCGGCGAAGTCGGTGCCATCAATGTTGGAAACGAAGTGGAAGCTCATGTCCCGCTTCGAGTAGTGTCGTAATGCTTCGTACGCCATCACCGGCCCCAGGTCAGATCCCCCGATGCCGACATTGACGACGTTGCGGATCGGCTTGCCGGTGTAGCCCTTCCACTCTCCGTCGCGCAGGCGGTTGGCGAAGTCGGCCATCTTATCGAGGACGGTGTGCACCTGGGGCACCACGTCGTCACCGTCCACGACGATGGATTGCCCTTTGGGGGCGCGCAGGGCCACGTGCAGCACGGCCCGCTTCTCGGTAACATTGATCTTTTCCCCGCGAAACATCGCCTCGATGCGGGACCGCAGGCCGGATTCCTCGGCCAGTTGCAAGAGGAGCATCACTGTCTCATCGGTGATGCGGTTTTTGGAGTAATCGAAGTAGATGCCGGCGGCCTCGACACTTAGGCGCTCCCCGCGCTTGGGGTCTTCCGCGAAAAGCGTGCGCAGATGGAGGTCGCGAATCTTTGCGTAATGGGCCTCGAGGGCCTTCCATGCCGGCCGCTGAGTAAGCGGCGCTAGGGTTGGTGCCAAGTTCGTTCCACCTCCGATGTTTGTTAGTCCCCTTCTAATTATACATTGTGATTTCCCCCCAAAGTGAGCAGTTTTGAACAGACAGCCGCTGCCGGAGACGCTCTAATGTTAGTGCGGGGCTCCAAGTTGAAATTGCTAGGTCTACCGTTAGCCACTCAGTGACTCAAAATGGAAATCCTGAAAGAAATCTCTGCGTGGCTCCCATCCCTGGCGCTTTAAATTGCCGGCTGCCCGAGTCATCCGAAGTCAGGAGGAGGTATTCGTGAAGGTTTTATTGGTGTACCCGGAGTTTCCAGATACGTTCTGGAGCTTCAAGCACGCTTTACCCTTTGAAGGCAAGAGGTCGGCATTTCCTCCCTTGGGCTTACTCACGGTAGCCGCGATGCTGCCCTCGCACTGGGAACGCCGGCTTGTGGATCTGAACGTACGCCACCTCAAGGACTCCGACTTGGCCTGGGCGGACGTGGTCTTCCTGAGCGGGATGATTGTGCAGGGACCGTCGCTGAAAGAGCAGATCGCGCGCGCCAAGCGGCACGGGGTGCGCACGGTGGTGGGCGGGCCGATTGTGAGTGCCAAGCATACCGCCATCGCCGATGCCGACCACGCCGTCGAGGGAGAAGCCGAGGAGATCATCCCCCAGCTCGCGGCGGACCTCGAGCGGGGCGAGGCCCAGCCCCACTACTTCAAGAAGCAATGGCCCGACGTCACGCAGGTGCCGCTGCCGCAGCTAGCGCTCGCGCCCCTGCGGCGCTACAGTTCCATGTCGCTTCAGTATTCTCGGGGCTGTCCTTTTACCTGCGAGTTCTGCGACATCATCGAAATCTACGGCCGCCGGCCGAGAACAAAGACGCCCGATCAGGTGTGTGCGGAACTCGACCAACTGGAGCGTCTGGGCTGGCGCGGCTCTGTTTTCATGGTGGACGACAACTTTATCGGCAACAAGAAAAACGTCAAGCTGCTGCTGCCCCGCCTTGTGGAGTGGATGCAGCAGCACAAGTCTCCGTTCACGCTTTATACGGAGGCTTCCTTGAACCTCGCCGAAGACGAAGACTTGCTGCGCTTGATGCGCGCGGCCAATTTCAAGCGGGTATTCATGGGCATCGAGACGCCGGTGGCGGAGAGCCTGAAGGAAACGACGAAGTTCCAGAACCTGAGGAAGGACTTGCTGGAGAGCGTAAAGCTCGTCCAGTCTTATGGCATGGAGGTGATGGCGGGCTTCATCGTCGGCTTCGACAACGACCCGGCAGACGTGTTCGATCGCCAGATTAAGTTCATTCGAGAGGCAGCGATTCCCCTTTCCATGGTCGGCCTGCTCACCGCGCTGCCCCACACCCAGTTGTGGCACCGGCTAAAGGCCGAAGGCCGTCTGCTGAAAGAGAGCTTGGGCAATAACACTCTGCTCGACCTGAATTTCATTCCCAAGATGGATGCGGACCAGCTCATCGCGGGTTACCGCCGCATCCTGAAGACCATCTATAATCCCCGCGAGTACTTTGCACGCGCGTCGGCATGCCTGTCGCAACTCGGTTCGGCCGCCAAGACGCCGGTTGTCCTTTCCGACCTCATGGCCGTGGCACGCTCCCTCTGGCGGCAAGGCTTCCTCGCCGACTACCGCGTGGAGTACTGGAGGTTCATCGCCCAGGCCATCCGCCGCCATCGCCAGCATCTCCACAACGCCTTCACTCTGGCCATCATGGGACACCACTTCTTCGAGTTGGTGGACGCAGTTGAATCCAGCTAGTGTCCTGTCCCACTTAGGCCTTTCCAATGGACCCGGGGTGGCGCAGACATTGACTCCGATGTCTGCGCCACCCTTCCAATGTGCGGGGTTGTCAAGAATTACGTGGGACACCACACTAGCGCCGGGGTGATCTGTCACGGAATTCCGAGGACTTCTGGGAGCGTCGGGCGCACAGGGTGGTAGCATGAGCCAACTCACTTCCGTGTCGTGCACCCCGATCAGGACAGGCTTTCCCTAACCTGGATTCCTCGCCATGCTCTTCCCTGCTTGGTTGGGCAGCCCTCTACTTCTTTTTTTGCCGACCCTTTGGGCGGAGTGTATCCTGCCTTCGGCGCTTTCTCAACGGCCTCGATGCCTTGCTCGGTAGAAAGGAGCGGGGTCGTTTTTACAGATTTACAAGCGCCTCCCGCCGCCACCGCTATGGAAAACGCCGCCGCGGTAGCGTCATCCGGCATTTGCAGAATCGCCACGGTATCGTATTCCCCAAATGACAGCCAGCCACCCACAACACTCCCGCCCAGGTTCTGAACCGCGTTGGACACAATCGCAATCCGGCCCTGGGGGTTTTTTGTCATGTTTGCCCACGCTTCAGAGGTGTACGCCACTTGCAACAGATAATGAGCCATTGGACTCTCCCTTCGATTGGATTTTTGCGCTAGTATCCCCGCTTGACCCATCCGGATGGCTCATACTATTTACCGGTTCTTTCAGGCAAGCAATTGCGGATTACGCGCCGGGGGTGCTTGCTTGTTCTAGGTCCACTGAATTCCAGTTTCGTGATCCCCAACTCTATTTATGGCCAATCACCGGAGCCCCCCGATTGGATTGCCGCACATTGGCCGGCTTTCGGCGCACGCTTCGCTAACCAACCACTTTGCAACGCGTCAATAGAATGTAGCGCGATGCCCTGCGGCTCGGCTGCCGGACTTGCGGAAAGGCTTCGCCTTTCGAGATTTTCCGGGAGCGCGGGCTTCCAGCCCGCAGAGATCGGTCGGAAAGCGGGCTGGAAGCCCGCGCCCCCATGCTAACCCCGCCCGAAGCGGCAACGCAAGGAACTCGAAGCAACCCACTGCCGTAAGTAAATGTTAGGAGGTCCGAAATGCAAAAGCTGCTCGGCAATCTTCGCTACGCGGTGCGACAGTTCCGGCGTTCGCCTGTCTTTACCGCGGCAGCCGTACTGACCCTGGCCTTAGGAATCGGCGGAACCACGGCCATATTCACGTTGGTTCACGCCGTGATGCTGCGCTCCCTGCCCGTGTCGGAACCCGGCCGACTCTACCGTGTCGGCGAGGGCGACGATTGCTGTGTCGAAGGATCACCACAGGACCGCTGGGGATTCTACTCGTTCTCCCTGTACGAGCGGCTGAGAGCGGAAACGCCGGAATTTGAGGAGGTGGCGGCATTCCAAGCCGGCAATTGGCTCCTGAGCATGCGGCGGGAAAGCGAGCTGGCCGCGCGGCCGGTGCGCTCGGAGTACGTTACGGGGAATTACTTCTCTCTGCTTGGAGTGCGGGCCTTTGGCGGGCGAATGCTTAGCCCCGACGACGACAGAGCGGGCGCTCCGCCGGTGGCCGTGCTCAGCTATCGTGCCTGGCAGGCCAACTATGGCGGCGATCCTTCGGTAGTGGGTTCGACCTTCGTCGTGGAGGGCCATCCGTTCACCGTGATCGGAGTGGCGCCGCCCGGGTTCTTTGGTGAAACGCTCCGTGGCGACCCTCCCGATCTTTGGCTCCCCTTGCAGCAGGAGCCC
>Ga0187784_10001383_pt1 | contig 19164 bp, 10 predicted proteins | sample 1015_SJ02_MP15_2_FD_132964 | JGI IMG/M metagenome (GOLD analysis project Ga0187784, IMG submission 132964) | Tropical peat soil microbial communities from peatlands in Department of Meta, Colombia - 1015_SJ02_MP15_20_MG | ecosystem: Environmental > Terrestrial > Soil > Wetlands > Peat | place...
CGGCGTTTCTGCTTTCGGAAGCGAGCTCGGGGATTACCGGCGAGACGCTGTACGTGGATTGCGGATATAACATTATGGGGTTTTAGGGCTGCAATCGGTGATGTTGCTGAATGATATCAGTTATCGGATAGCAGCGATCAGGAAGCGCGGAACTCGGAAAATAGAAAATAGAGATTAGAAAACAGGGACAAGAAAGCGGAAAACAAGGGCCAGGGACCGCGGAGATGAGTGCACGACTGACGATTGCGATTGATGGGCCGGCAGGGTCCGGGAAGAGCACGGCGGCGCGGCGCACGGCGGCGCTGCTGGGCTACTTGTATCTGGATAGCGGAGCAATGTACCGCGCGGTGGCGTTGAAGGCGCTGGAGCGCAAGATTCCGCTCGAAGATGAGGCGGCGCTGGAAGCTCTAACGCGTGAGACACGGATTGAGCTGAAGCCGCCCACGCCGGAGCAGGAAACCGCGGGATTGAAGAATCGCGTGTTTCTGGACAGGCGGGAAGTGACCGAGGAGATCCGTACGGCGGAGGTGGCACAAGCGGCTTCGCGGCTGGCGACGATTGCGGGTGTACGCGAAGTGCTGGTGGCGGAGCAGCAGCGCGCGGGACAGGGCGGCGGGGTGGTGATGGAGGGGCGGGACATCGGCACGGTGGTTTTTCCTAAGGCGGAATTGAAGATTTTTCTGGAGGCTTCTCCGGAAACCAGAGCGCAGCGGCGCTGGAAAGAGCACCAGGAAAAGGGCGAGGACTTTTCGCTGCTGGACGTTTTGCAGGAAGTGCGCGAGCGGGACAAGCGCGATCGGGAGAGAAAAGTCTCGCCACTGGTGCGCGCCGCGGATGCGGTGCTGCTGGACAACACGGCCATGGGAATCGAGGAGACGGCGCGGCTGATTGTGTTTCTGGCGCACGAGCGGGAGAACACGAGGGATTCTGAGGGAGCGGCGCTGGAGCGCGCGTGAAGAAGGTTGCTGGCCTGCCTGGTCGGTGAAAATTCACGAGTGATGCAGTAAATGAAGGGAAAGCGGATTCATCGCACACAAGGCGTGCGATGGAGAAGCGTGCCTCGGTGCGCCTTCCTGCCGCAGGCAGGCTCGGAATGACGAGAACGTTTACACCTTGCCGAGATGGGGTCGAACGGTGTTCGACCCCTACAGAGACAAGAGAGACCCAAGAACCGACCCCGCATGGCGGGGTCGGCCACTACAGACAGGCAGAAACCTAGGAAAAGGCCTGAGCTACATGGGTGGAGAGAAGAAAGGCTGGGGGGATCAGAAGGTGGGAGAGGAATTGGAGTTTGGCGGCGGCGCAGGCAACCGTAAAAGCGACGGCAAGCCGCCGCACTCCAAGAAGAGCGGGGAGAAAAGGCAGACCGTGGATGAGTTTGAAGGTGAGGGTCCTTCGGCCCCGGAAGGCGGGGGCCTCAGGATGACCGATAGGTGAATGGGGCGCGGGGGGGAGAGGAATTGCAGTTTGGTGGCGGCGCATGCAACCGTGAAAGCGGCGGCAAGCCGCCGCACTCCAAGAAGAGCGTGTCAAGCACGGCAAGCAAGCCGGCGCACTCCACATGAAAGCTCGCGGATTATAGGGCTTTACGTCGGCGAAGTCATGGAGTTGAGGAACTCCATGTTGGTCTTGGTCTTGGTGAGGCGGCTGAGCAAAAGCTCCATGGCCTCAACGGTGGAAAGCGGGCTGAGAACCTTGCGCAGGACCCAAACGCGGCTCAACTCATCGGTGGGGAGGAGGAGTTCATCCTTACGCGTGCCGGAGCGCTGAATATCAATGGCCGGGAACACGCGCTTATCGGCGAGGCGGCGATCGAGATAGATTTCCATGTTGCCGGTGCCCTTGAATTCCTCAAAGATGACGTCGTCCATGCGGCTGCCGGTGTCGATCAGAGCGGTGGCGATGATGGTGAGCGAGCCGCCTTCTTCGACGTGGCGGGCCGCGGCAAAGAAGCGGCGGGGGCGCTGCAGGGCGTTAGCGTCAATACCGCCGCTGAGGACTTTGCCGGAAGGCGGGGTGACGGCGTTATAGGCGCGGGCGAGGCGGGTGATGGAGTCCAGGAGGACAACGACGTCGCGCTTGTGCTCGACGAGGCGCTTGGCTTTTTCGAGGACCATTTCCGCAACTTGGATGTGGCGCTGGGGCGGCTCGTCGAACGTGGAGCTGATGACTTCACCCTTGACGGTGCGCTGCATGTCCGTGACTTCTTCCGGCCGCTCGTCAATGAGGAGGACGATCAAAGCCACGTCCGGATGATTGAGGGTGACGGAATTGGCGATGGACTGCAGCATCATGGTCTTGCCAGTGCGCGGCGGCGCATTGATCAACCCGCGCTGACCCTTGCCGACGGGGCAAAGCAGGTCCAGCACGCGGCCGGTCAGATTTTCCTTGAGGGTTTCCATCTTCAAACGGCCCTGGGGGTAAAGTGGCGTGAGGTTGTCGAAGAAGATTTTGTTACGGGCGACCTCAGGATCCTCGAAATTGACGGCTTCGACCTTGATAAGGGCGAAATAACGCTCGCCATCCTTGGGCGGGCGGACCTGGCCGGAGACGGTGTCGCCAGTGCGCAGATCGAACTTGCGGATCTGCGAGGGAGAGACGTAGATGTCGTCCGGGCCGGGGAGATAGTTGTACTCGGGTGCGCGGAGGAAGCCGAAGCCATCCGGCAGACACTCCAAAACGCCTTCGGAGAAGATCAAGCCGCTCTTCTCGGTCTGCGCGCGGAGGATCTGAAAGATAAGCTCCTGCTTGCGCATGCCGCTGGCGCCGGGAATGTTCAATTCCTTGGCGATTTTGGCCAGATCGGTGATGTTCTTTTCTTTGAGTTCAGCCAGACTGATGCTGATTTGATTGTTGCCTTCCGTGCTTGTCTCTTTTGCCATATATCCTGACTCTTGGTGATTTGATAGTTGAAGTGGTTGTGCTAGTTGACCTTGACATCCCGGAATGTACTGCGTGGCGGTATACCGTCCGGCGGAACGAATGATCCGCCAGGGTGGGCAACCAAACTGTCTGCAACCGGAGGCAACTCCGGGTCCTGACGATCGCGCGGCCCGCGGGTGCAAGCCGTGCCCGGAGACTGCAACTTAGTTGGTCAAACTCGCGTCTTTATCGGCGCCCGGGAATGCATCCGCAACGGGCGCAACGCCAGTGTGCTCCAGCGGCACAATCGGGCGCTCCAGCGCAATTTGCAGCACCTCATCCATGGTTTCCACGAAGTGCATTTTCAAGCTGGAGAGAATCTCCTGGGGGATATCCGCAAGGTCTTTCTCATTATCCTTCGGAAGCACGATGGTACGCAAGCCCATTCGGTGGGCGGCCAGCAACTTCTCCTTGACCCCGCCGATGGGGAGAACCTTGCCGCGCAGGGTGATTTCGCCGGTCATGGCGACGTCGCAGCGCACAGGGTTCTTGGTGAGGGCGCTAACGATGGAATTGCAGATAGTGATACCGGCGGAAGGGCCGTCCTTGGGGATGGCGCCTTCGGGGACGTGCACGTGGATATCCAGGGTGCGGTAGAAATCCTTCGCCAAGCCTAAAGCGGCGGTGCGCGAGCGCACATAGCTCATCGCGGCTTGCGCCGATTCCTGCATGACTTCACCGAGTTTTCCGGTGGGCGTCAGGCGTCCCTTGCCCTCCATCGTGGTGGCTTCCACGGCCAGCACGGAGCCGCCAACTTCGGTCCAGGCGAGGCCGGTGGTCAAACCAATTTCGTTCTGCTTTTCGAGCCAGAGTTCGCGGTACTTGAGGACGCCGAGGAATTCACCTACGTTTTCCGCGGTGATCTGAACGGAGGTTTCAGGGCCGTCAGCGACGACGCGGCGGGCCATCTTGCGGGCGATATTCTGGATTTCGCGTTCCAGGTTACGCACACCCGCTTCATGGGTGTAGTGGCGGATCATGTGCAGCAGGCCTTCATCGGTGAACGTAAGCTGCTTTTCGGAGAGGCCGGTGGCTTCCTGGGAGCGCTTGACGAGGAAACGCTTGGCGATCTCCAGCTTTTCCTGCTCGGTGTAGCCGGGGAGGCGCAAAATCTCCATGCGATCCATGAGCGGCTGCGGAATGGTGTGGAGAACATTGGCCGTACAGACGAACATGACCTTGGAGAGATCGTATTCGACATCCAGGTAGTGATCCGTGAAGGAGTGATTAATCTCGGGATCGAGGACTTCCATGAGGGCGGCGGAGGGGTCGCCGCGGAAGTCCGTGGACATCTTATCCACTTCATCGAGGACGAAGATGGGATTGACGGTGCCCGCCTTCTTCATCATTTGGATAATCTGGCCGGGGAGGGCGCCAATATAGGTGCGGCGATGGCCGCGAATTTCGGCTTCATCGCGCACGCCGCCAAGGGAAACGCGGACGAATTTGCGGCCGGTGGCATGGCCGATGGACATGGCAAGGGAGGTCTTGCCCACGCCGGGAGGCCCCACAAAGCAGAGGATGGAGCCCTTGGGATTCTTAACGAGTTGGCGGACGGCGAGGAATTCGAGGATGCGCTCCTTGATTTTCTCTAGGCCGTAGTGCTCTTTATTAAGAATTTCCTCGGCAGCCTTGATATCGCGAATTTCCTTGGAACGTTTTTTCCAGGGGACAGCGATGAGCCAATCGATGTAGTTGCGGCTGACGGTGGACTCCGCGGACATGGGGGGCATGAGTTCGAGGCGCTTTAATTCTGTGGTGGCCTTTTCGTGGACATCCTTGGGCATGCCGGCGGTGTCAATCTTCTTCTTGAGGTCGTCGGTTTCGCTCTTCTCGCCCCGGCCGAGTTCCTTCTGAATGGCCTTCATCTTTTCGTTGAGGTAATACTCTTTCTGAGCGCGCTCCATCTGGCGCTTGACGCGGGTATTGATATTGCGGTCAACGTTGAGCTTTTCGAGTTCGATTTCGAGGATATCGGCGACGCGGTTGAGACGCTCGAGAGGGTCGGCGGTTTCGAGGAGGTCCTGCTTTTCATCGACAGGGAGCTGGAGATTGGCGGCGATGGTGTCCGAGAGGCGGGAAGGATCGTCGACGCGAGCGGCGGCGATCATGGTGTCGTAGTTGAGGCTCTGGGAAAGCTTGATGAACTGCTCGTAGAGGGCGGTGACTTTCTGGGCGAGCTGTTCGACCTGCGGGGAAGTTTCAATTTTGGCGGCCATCAAGCGGATGGTGGCGCGGAAGAAGCCTTCCTCGGGGCTAATGGAGAGGGCGCGAGCGCGTTCGATGCCTTCGACGAGAACCTTGATGTTGCCATCGGGGAGCTTGACGCTCTGAACGATGTTGGCGAGGGTGCCGACGGCGTAGATTTCCTCGGGCTTGGGGTCGTCTACCGAGGCATCGTGCTGGGTCGAGAGGAAGATTTTCTTGTCGCCGGCTAGGGCTTCTTCGAGAGCGCGGACGCTGGCTTCACGGCCGACGATGAAAGGAGTCATCTGCTGCGGGAAGATGACCATGTCCCGCACCGGCATCATGGGTACGCGCTTCATTTCCTGTTTTTCGCGAGTGAACATGCAGGCCCTTGAAACTCCTTTGTTGCGACTGAAAAAACTTCGTCCGCTGCCGACAAAAGAAAATCCGAAAACGACTTTCTTCAGGGGCTAAAGCCCATAGCCTATAGGGGCTTTACGCCGGGGCTGAAGCCCCGGCCTCCTAAAGAGAACAACTTATCCCGCCTTCTCGAGCAAGCTCCAATTGATCTCGTGGCCGCGGACCATATCCGCGGTCACGACAAAGTCCCGAATCTTGCGCTGCATCGGGAGGTGGTACATCAACTCCAGCATGAGGTCTTCGAGAATCATACGCAAGCCGCGCGCGCCGACCTTGCGCTGAAGCGCCAACTCCGCGACGGTATCGAGAGCCTCCTCGGTGAAGCGAAGACGGACATTTTCAAACTCGAAGAGGCGCTGGTACTGCTTCAGGAGCGCATTCTTGGGTTCGGTGAGAATCTTCATGAGGGCGCCCTTGTCCAGATCGCTCATGATGCCGGCGACGGGCAGGCGCCCCACAAATTCGGGGATCAGGCCGTAATGGATGAGATCGCCGGGCTGCACCTGTTCGAGCAGTTCGGTGTTGCGGCGCTGCGGCGTGGTGGGGGCGGGGTCGGTGTGAAAGCCCAGAGAGTGCTTGCCGACGCGGCGTTCGATGAGCTTCTCCAAGCCGACGAAAGCGCCACCGCATATAAATAAGATGTTCGTGGTGTCCACCGGGGTAAATTCCTGGTGCGGATGCTTGCGGCCTCCCTGGGGAGGCACGTTGGCGATGGTGCCTTCGAGAATCTTGAGCAGAGCCTGCTGGACGCCCTCGCCGCTGACATCGCGGGTAATGGAAGGGTTCTCGTCCTTCTTGGCAATCTTGTCGATTTCGTCGATATAAATGATGCCCTGCTGGGCCTTTTGCACATCGCCATCGGCGGCCTGAAGGAGCTTCAGGATAATGTTCTCGACGTCTTCACCGACGTAGCCGGCTTCGGTGAGTGTGGTGGCGTCCACGAGGGCGAAGGGAACATCGAGCATGCGGGAAAGGGTTTGCGCGAGGAGCGTCTTACCCGTGCCGGTGGGACCGATCAGGACAATGTTGGACTTGCTGAGCTCCACTTCGCCGGGCTGCTTGTTGAGGAAGATGCGCTTGTAGTGGTTATAAACGGCCACGGCGAGTTTTTTCTTGGTGCGGTCCTGGCCAATGACGTAGCTATCGAGGAACTGCTTGATTTCCGGGGGCCGGGGCAGGCGGCGGGCAGGAGCGGCGGCCTGTTCGCGCTTCTCGTCTTCCAGGATGGTCTGGCATACGCCCACACACTCATTGCAGATGTACGCGCGCGGATAGTCCGAAGGGGAACTGATCAGCTTCTCTACCTGCTCCTGAGTCTTGTGGCAAAAGGAGCAGCGCAGGGGTTCGTCTGGGCTGTATTTTTTCACGTGTGTGGAGGCCTCGTCCTCCGGCGGAAGCACCGGAGCCTTAGTTCCATTCTAGGCCGAATTCTCCCTCAGGCGAAAGAGAAAGTCTCTAGTACTGATAGCAATCAGCAACGCTGCGCAGGGTTACCTGTGCTTGTAGATGATCTCGTCAATCATGCCGTATTCCTTGGCCTGCTCGGGGTTCATGATGTAATCGCGCTCGACGTCCTTCTCGATGCGCTCGATGGGCTGGCCGGTGTGCTTCGCAAAAATCCCGTTGATCGTCGAACGCATGCGGAGAATTTCCTTGGCGTGGAGGTCGATATCCTTGGCCTGTCCGCCGAGGCCGCTCATCCAGGGCTGGTGGATCAGAATGCGCGCGTTCGGCAGGGCAAAACGCTTCTTCGGGGCACCCCCGCACAGCAGCACGGCCGCAATCGAGGCGGCCTGGCCGACGCAGGTGGTGACCACGTCCGGCTTGACGAATTGCATGGTGTCGTAAATGGCGAAGCCCGCGGTAATGGAGCCGCCCGGGGAATTGATGTAGAGCTGAATGTCTTTCTCGGGGTCTTCGGCCTGGAGGAACAGCATCTGGGCAGTGGCGAGGTTAGCGACGTGGTCGTCAATGGGCGTGCCGATAAAGATGATGTGTTCCTTGAGCAGGCGAGAATAGATGTCGTAGGCGCGCTCGCCGCGGCTGGTCTGTTCGACCACCATGGGGACCAGAGTTGTGGCGAAATAGCCGGGTTCTTCGTGTTTTCTCATGTGAACGAGTGTGCTCGCAGTAGCGGGGATGAAATTACTTGACGCTGGTGGCACTGGCCGCGGCGACGGTCTTGACCTTGGCAGTTTGGGCCAGCCAGTCGACGGTTTTGTCACTCCGCAGCTTCGCTTTCATCCTATCGAGGGCTCCCTGCTTTGTCAAACGAGCCTCGAGAACTGCGGCGGATTCGCCACTATGACTGGCCAGGTGCTCGAGCTCGTTGTGGAGGTCGTCATCGTTGACTTCGATCTTTTCCTCGGTGGCGATGCGGTCAACGACGAGTTCGGCCTTGACATCGTCCTTGGCACGGTCTTCCTGACGGCGGCGGAGGGTGACCCAGTCCACGTTCACGGCGCGGGGATCGACGCCCTGCTGTGCGAGGGAGCGCACGACACGTTCGAGGCGCACATCCATTTGATGCTCGACGAGGGATTCGGGAACGGGAAAATCGTGAAGTTTGACGAGTTCGGCAAGGATTTTTTCGCGTGTGAGATCTTTCTGGCGGTGGTCGCGCTCGTGTTCAAGGTCTTCGCGGATTTTCCTTTTCAGTTCGTCGAGGGAGGTGGCGTCGCTGACGTCCTTGGCGAATTCATCGTTCAGCTCAGGAAGCTGTTTGGTTTTGATGCCGAGGACATCCACGGAATAGTGTAAGGTTTTGCCGGCGAGTTTGGCGTCGGGATAGTCGGCGGGGTAGGCGACGTCGAATTTCTTGTGATCGCCGGCGCTGGCGCCGCGGAGATTTTCGTTGAAAGGCTCCATGGTTTCTTCGGCGCCGACGTGGCAGAGGACGCTATCGGCTTTCAGAGGTTCGCCGCCGCCTTCGGGCGTGCCGAGAAGCTTGACCTGGACGAAATCGCCGTTCCGGACCGTGCGGCCTTCGACGGGAGCAAAGGTGGCGGCGCGCTGCTGCATTTCGGCGAGGGCGTTGGCGACGCTTACGTCGGTGATGGTCATTTCGGGGAGTTCGATTTCGAGGTTCTTGTAGTTGGCCAGCGAAAACTCCGGCAGGACTTCAAACGAGGCGCGGAATTTGACGGGCTGGCCTTCGTTGTATTCAAGCTTGGTCACCTGGGGCTGGGAAACGGGGGTGAGCTTTTCTTCGGCGACAGCTTTTTCGACGCGCTCCGGGACGAGGGTTTGCAGGACTTCGCCCTTGATGTCTTCGGCGAAGCGCCTTTTGATGAGCGCGAGAGGGGCTTTTCCGGGACGGAAGCCGGGGATACGAGCGACGCGCGCAAGATCCTTGGCGACTTTTTCAGTTCGTTTGCTCACTTCTTCGGCCGGGATTTCCAGCTCGAGCTCTCTCCGGCAAGTTGCGTCCGCCATTGCGATTCTCCCTGTAGAGTGCGCACAGAGTATTGGTGAATTGCGCGTCGTAAGCGATTTGCGCCAGCCCGGCCCTGCCTTGTCGCGGGAAAGAGATATTCCCGAGTGTCCCGTCAGTTGCGAGGTGTGTCTGGGGAACCTTCGGGAAACCACCTGCGGTGAAGGGCGGGCGTTAAGAAAATCCCAAGTAAAAGTATAGGGGAGGCGTAGGCGGGGGTCAACGCGGGAGCGAGGTAGGTGCTAGGAGAAGGCGAAGCTGCCCCCTTTTATATTGCGTCAATCGGGAGTGGGTGCAGAACCGACTTGCGACTTCTAAATAGCATTTTCGGAATTTTCACCGACGGCGCTGCCCTGCTGCTTCCATCTTTCAACGTTCACGCCCATCACGATGAGCCATAGCTCCAGCGGTATTTCGCCAAGTGCTGAGGCACCAGCGATGTAAGGGAATAGACGGCTTGCGAGTGGCGGCGAGAGAAAGCACATCCAACCCAAACCCGCAATCGCCAACAGCACGCCCAGAATTCGCGGCAGGAAGGTCGCCCTGAAAATGAGATAGCCGATCAGGAGGCACCACAATCCGAAGAATACGAGATAGATGTTAAAGGCCTGACCATTCAATTTGAGAAATATAAGCGCCAGCGCGTGCAACTGGTCCGCCGTGAATGCGTTTACGGATTTACCGGCGTTCAAGACGACCAACGGGGCGACGTAAAAAAGGCTGGTAAGAGCTTGGACAGCGCATCCCACGAGAATGACGAATGCCGCAAATAAAGAGAGCCTCCTGTTCACAACCTTGAACAAGTCATAAAAGAGAAGCGCCCAAGCGATGTGGAATATGACACCGATGAGGGAGGATGCAAACCCCAACCAAAATAAGCGCTGATGCCCCAGGATATTGGCCGCTGTAGCGGAGGCATCGGCAGAAACAACCAGTCTGCCGAGAACGATCACCTGGCCGTATGCTGTTGTCAGCCCTTCGAGCAATTGACAGACACCGGCCATCCTGGCCTTAAAACGCGGCGACACTTCTGATATCCGTTCCACCGAAGGTTGCTCAAACACCTGGATCACTGGCAATTGAATTTACCACGATCATTGTGCCGGATTAGTTCTATAAAGGGGAATGTCAAGAGAAAAACCTGGACTGCGGCCGGATTTTTTCTTGCTTTCCGGCCCGCGTGATTGAGCTATGGCTGGCAACACCAAAGAACAGAGCCCTAAAAGAAGAACACTGAGATGAATACGCGGATGCCGAATGCTTCGGGATTGTCTCCTCAGATCCAGAGTAGCGTTTGGAGGCGCAGCTACCACCTTGCCAGGCAAGAACTCACGCTCCGCAGAGCTCACGGTAATCCTGCCATAATCTTGCGCCAGTGTTTCAGCAGGAAAGCCAGCGAATGAAGTTTTCGTGAAATCAGATTTCCATTTTGCACTCTACCAACGCAATGGGAGCTCGCCAGCGCGGGAATTTCATTCCACTTTCATCGTGCTTTGAACCAAAGCCTGTTTTACTTCCTGCCTCAGCCCTGTAGCTCAACGCCCAGTTGCTCTCTGCGGCCCTGCCCGATTGATCAGGCATCTGACCGTGAGTGCAATTCCCCGGGCTCTTGCTGAAAGCGCGACCGAATGACCGAATGAAAACTAGGAGGATGTGCATGAAACGAAACAGCTTTACGAAGCACGCATGGGGTGCGAGCGCGCTGGTGATCACGCTGATCGCCACGGCCTCGCAAGCCAACGGCCAGGTACTTCCTAACACGGGACAACAGATCACCCCGCTCGCTCCGCGCGCTGCGCGCTTCGAGCCGTTGAATCCAGGCCTCAGCGACAACCCGCAATATCTCGCCGGGCAGGCGGCGAGCAGCGTGGTAAGCCCGGATGGAAAAACTCTCTTGGTCCTCACCAGCGGCTACAACCTTATTAACAACGCCGCTGGAACGCGGAACACTGCCGATTCGACGCAGTTCGTGTTTGTTTATGACATTTCCAGCAACATCCCGATCAAAACGCAAGTGATTCAGGTCCATAACACTTATTACGGGATCGCGTTCGATCCCTCGGGAAAAGCCTTTTATGTGGCTGGCGGCGTGGATGACAACGTGCACATCTACGTGCCCGGCCCGACTGGCCTATGGTCCGAGCAAGCAGGCAGCCCTGTGGCACTCGGACACACCGCCGGGGTGGGCCTTGAGGTCGCGCCGCAGGCCGCTGGCGTTGCGGTGACGAAAGACGGTACTAAGCTGGTGGTCACCAATTACTACAACGATTCGATCAGCATCCTGGCGAACTCGGGGACTGCTTGGACGCTGAGCGCCGAACTCGATCTGCGCCCCGGCAAGTTGAACCCGCAAAACTCGGGTGTTCCCGGCGGCGAGTATCCCTTCTGGGTGGTGATCAAGGGAAGCGACACCGCATACGTCTCCAGCATTCGCGACCGCGAGATCGTCGTAGTGAACATCGAGGGCAGTTCGCCTTCCGTGGTGACGCGGATCAAGGTTCCGGGGCAGCCGAACAAGATGGTTCTGAACAGCAGCCAATCCAAGTTGTTCGTGGCCCAGGACAACAGCGACACGGTCGGCGTCATCTCGACGGAATCGAATCAATTAGTGGAGAACATCCCCGTAACTGCTCCCGAGGGTGTGCTTCAGGGCCACAGAGCGCACTTTAAGGGGAACGACACCAACAGCGTAACGCTTTCACCGGACGAAAAACTGCTCTACGTGACCAACGGCTGGATGAACGACGTGGCGGTGGTCTGCCTTGGGCAAGGCCCCCAGTCCAGCAGCGTGATCGGCCTGATTCCTACCGGCTGGTATCCGAATTCAGTGAGCTTCACGGCGGACGGAAAATACATGTACGTCGTAAACGACAAGTCACCGACCGGCCCGAATGCGGGTTACTGCCATGCGCTCACTCCTCAGGAGACAATTGACTGCCCGGCAAGCGACCAGTACGACCTGCAACTCATTAAGGCCGGCTTGCAGAGTTTTCCGACTCCGCAGGCCGGTGAGTTGCAGCGGTTGACCGAGCAGGTGGCCGAGAATAATCACTTCGCGTTCCACGTCAGCGACGAAGACGCGGACAAAATGGCGTTCCTGCATCAGCATATTCACCACATCATTTACATCATCAAAGAGAACCGCACCTACGATCAGATTCTGGGAGATTTGCCTGTTGGCAATGGCGACCCGGACCTGGTGCAGTTTCCGCAAGCAAACACGCCCAATCTTCACAACCTCGCGAGTCAGTTTGTGGATCTGGACAATTTCTGCGACACAAGCGAAGTCAGCATGGACGGCTGGCCGTGGTCCACGTCGGCGCACGCCACTGACGTGGTCGAACGGCAGACGTCCGTGGAGTACGCGGGGCGCGGCCTCAGTTACGATTCGGAAGGCACCAATCGCAACGTCAATGTCAGCTACCCGACGCTGGCAGGCCGGCTTGCCGCTGACCCGCTGACTCCAAACGATCCGGACGTGCTGCCGGGCACGACGAATACCGCGGCACCCGACGCGCCGGACGGCCAACAGGGCGCCGGTTTCCTCTGGAACGCGGCGCTTGATGCAGGGCTCTCGGTGCGCAACTACGGGTTCTTCGTTGACGAATCCCGTTATAACCTGCCGGCGGCGTACGCTGCCTACTCCATCCCGGAGCTCACGGATCCCGCTTCCTCGAATACGGTTGTGGCGTATGTGACCGACGCGACTTTGCGTCCTCTCACCGACCCGTATTTCCGGGGTTTCGACATGACGTTCCCGGACTTCTACCGCTTCAAGGAATGGGAACGCGAATTCGATGCAAACTACGCCAATGGCGGGCTGCCGAATTTGACCCTGCTGCGCTTGCCCCACGATCACACCGGCAATTACAGCTTGGCGATTCTGGGAGTCAATACCCCGGAACTTGACGAAGCCGATAACGATTACGCCGTCGGCCTGGTGGTCCAGAAGATCGCCAATAGCATCTACAAGGACGACACGCTGGTGTTTGTCATCGAGGACGACGCGCAAGACGGTGGCGACCACGTGGATGCGCACCGCAGCATCGCCTTCGTGGCCGGGCCGTACGTCAAGCAAGGCGCCGTGATTTCGACGCCCTACACGACCCTGAGCATGTTCCGCACCATGGAGGACATTCTTGGAGTCGGCCACCGCAACCTGAATGATGCGTTGGCTCTGCCCATGGCGGATGTGTTCGATACGCGCACAAAAAAGTGGTCCTTCAATGCCATTCCGTCGGACTACCTGTACAGCACACTACTGCCCCTGCCGGCGTTAGCAGCCGGAAACCATGTCCTTTATCCAAAGAACAATGCGGCGTATTGGGCCAAAGCCACCGAGGGAATGGATTTCTCGGCGGAGGACCGCATCAACTTCGACCAATACAACCACATCCTGTGGTCGGGCTTGATGGGATCGAAGCCCTACCCGTCCGTTCGCAGCGGACTCGACCTGCGGGAAAACCGCGCACAGCTCTTGCAACACTTCCGGGCGACCAACGCCGAGCAAACCTCGAACCAGGAGTCCCAGGAATCAACTCGGAAACCGGCAGAGGGCACTGGGGGCCGCTAGTCGTTTCTGAAATAGCTACCGCGATGTGAAAGCTGGAGTCCGCCGGAGCCTGTTGGCACAAAGCCCGGCGGGCTTCAGCGTGGTCTTATTCGTTGAAGCTGGCCGCCCCGCAGGGAAAAGAAATAACCCACCCCGCTTTGATATGGGAGTAATATGCAGAGCGTAGTATCCGCTTCGATCCCGATTCCATAGGCTTCTTCGTTTTTGGCTACGCAAGGCCGAAAAAAAACTAAAGATTGAACATCGAATGGAGGCAACATGCGACGAAAGATCAGCTTTTGCTTTTGTGTTGTGCTGGCATTCCTTCCTTGGCTGCTGGTACCCCAGTTGGCTGGTGGTCAGGTGTGGGAGTCAGCGCCGGTTGGAGGCAACCTCCTGCCGGATGGTTTCCACATAACTCCTACCGCGGCGCCTGGCTCCGTTTTTCGGGGCCTGCCCACCGGGCTGCGCAGCGACGGCTCTGCCGACGCGAATGGTGCGGTGACCACAGCGCTCAGCCCAGACGGCACCGCCTTGCTGATCTTAACCACGGGTTATAACACAGGCTTCTACACGCAGGGCCCGAGCGGCACACCTATCATGTGGGCGGCGCTCGACCCGATCACGGGGCTCCCGAGCACAACCACCACATCGAATGCGGAGTGGGTGTTCGTTTTCGATGTCCGCGGCGCGCAACCCGTGCAGAAGCAACTGATCAACATTCCCAACACCTATCACGGCTTGCTGTGGGATCCGTCGGGTAGCCGCTTCTACGTTGCTGGAGGCATTGACGACCGCATCTTCGTTTACAAGTCCAGCACCACAGGAGCCAGTGCCGACGGGACTTACGCGCCGGATGCACCGTTCGTGCTCCTGGGGCACAACACGCCAGCAAACGTGCCCATACAGGAGTACCCGACTGGCGGTTTGTTCAACAACACGCCGGTCAACAGCAGTCCCATTGCGCAGTATATGTATATTCCGTTCAGCGCGCTCGCTGCCGGGTTAGCGATTAGCCGGGATGGCTCGACACTGTATGTGGCCAACTATCAAAACGATTCACTGTCGATCATAAATACGGCAACGCGCACGGTGTCAAACGAAGTAGTCTTCTTCGCGCCCGGGCAAAAGGAGGCGATCGGCGAAATGCCTTACTGGCCGGTGGTGCTATCGAATTCCCAGGGCGCACCGGTTAAGACATATGTGAGTAGCCAGCGCGATGGCCAAGTGCTGTCGGTGAATCCTTCGGGGTCATTCAATGTGATCCATGTGGGTGGCGAACCGAATCGCATGGTACTGTCCGCGGATCAGCATCGGCTCTATGTCGCCAACGGAGATCTGGATGAAATCGAGGTGATCGATACCCGGAAGGATGATGTTGCGGGCCGAATCTCCGTGGCCCGTCCCGGCTACCGTTACAAGGGTTCCAGCCCCAACTCCCTGGCGCTCAGCCCAGACGGCCGCCGGCTCTACGCCACGCTGGGCGGTGAGAACGCCGTGGCTGTCATTGATGTCGCTTCCGAGCGGTTGCTGGGTCGCATCCCCACCGGTTGGTACCCGAGTTCGGTGACGGTCAGCGCCGACGGGAAGACGTTGTATGTGGTGAACATGAAATCCAATGCTGGCCCAAATCTGGAATACCGGGCCGACTGCCCCGGCAAGGGCATACCAACAGAGTTTTCGAATCTTCTTTGCCCGCCATCGAATCCGACCTCCCGCAACGAATACATCCTGGCCTTGCTGAAGGCAGGGTTTCTGACCATTCCCGTGCCGAACGACTATACCCTTGGCTATCTATCCGAGCTGGTTGATGACAACAACGGCTTCTGGAATCGCGGCCCGGATCCCATGATGGCGTTCCTGCACCACCACATCAAACACGTGATCTATATCCAGAAGGAAAACCGCACCTACGATCAGGTGCTCGGCGATTTGCCACAGGGCAATGGCGATCCGAACCGCGTGCAGTTTCCGCAGCCAATCACTCCGAACCATCACCTTCTCGCGGAACAGTTCGCTCTTCTGGACAATTTCTACGATGCCGGCGACGTAAGCGGTGACGGCTGGAACTGGGACACGCAGGGCCATGCCAACGATGCCACCGTCAAGAACGTGCTGGTCGGCTATGGCAACGCAAACTACAACATTCCCTTCGACTGGAACGGCAATCCGCGCAACATCGGCATTGCGTTGCCAAACCAGACTAGCGGAACGCCAAGTCCGAGCACGGTGCGCATTACCACCCTGTTCGATCCGACCGGCGGCTCATCCATCGAGCCTGGAACGAAGGACATCACCGCCTCCGAAGGCGCGGATGACCTGGACCGTGATGCGCTTGGTGGCTACATCTGGGACACCGTGCTTCGGGCCGGCAAGACAGTGCGTCACTACGGCCTGTACGCCGACGAGAATTACTATGTCGACCCTTACGCGGGCTCCCCGTTCTACATCCCCATCGTCCGCGACGCCTTCGCGCAGAAGGTGGTGCAGGCGGTGCCCGTGCGTCCCTCTCTCCTCGACAAGACGGATGTCTACTATCGTGGCTGGGACCTGAACACTCCCGATCAGTACCGCTATGAGGAGTGGAAGCGGGAGTTCGACGAGTATGTGAAAAATGGCAATCTACCCAACTTCGAGATGGTCGATTTCATGGAAGACCATTTCGGCAACTTCTCGTCGAACGCGGCCACGTTGGAAAACCCGCTGTCGCAGATGGCCAGCAACGACTACGCGGTAGGCCGTCTTGTTGAGGCGGTGTCCAACTCTCCCTATTGGAAAGATACGGCGATATTCGTGGTGGAAGACGATGCCCAAAACGGACCGGATCATGTGGATGCACATCGCTCGACGGTTTTCGTGGTGTCGCCCTACACGAGGAGCGGTGCGGTCATCCACACGAATTACAACTCCACCAACGTGGTGCGCACCATCGAGGACATCCTGGGCGTCGATTATCTGGGTCTAAACGACGCGAACGCCAGACCCATGTGGGACGTGTTCACCATGCAACCCAACCTGCAACCCTATCTAGCGCCCATTCCCGGGATCCTGTGCCAGCCTCCGGTGGACCCGAACTTGGTACCGGAATGCAGCAACCCTGGAAATCGGCCGATCACCGCCGCCGTCAAACCGCTCCACAGCGGTGTGTGGTGGGCGCAGGCGACCAAAGGCTTTAACTTCAGTCACCCCGACCTCAACAATGCCGATTTGTTCAATCGCATTCTGTGGAAGGGAATCATGGGAGATGACAAACCCTACCCTGGGGCTGGTGTGCAGCAAGCCAAGAAAGAACCGACGGTAGATGATCGCGATTGACCGGCGGCATTAGAAGCGTATTACGAACACGGCGAAGGGGGCTGGTGGCATGACGTCGCCAGCCCCCATTGCAAGGAGTGATCCTTGACTGACGCTGGTGAACTGGGATTTAGCTTTACTGTGACATTTTCCCAGTTGCAACGTTTCGGTTGGCTTCACGCAAGTCGCAAAGCAGGGCGGTGAAATGCCCTTGCGCAAAGTTAGGGGAAGTACATGCTGCGAGGTACGACGCGAAATTTTAAGAGCTGTATCCGGATGGCTTTTTGGAAGGCAGCCTGGTTCTTATTGGGAGTTGTCATCATCCTTGGTTTTACGTCTTCGTCTTGGGCGCAGATGGACCGCGCGGCATTGACTGGCACAGTCACGGATTCCTCCGGGCGCGCTTTGCCACAGACGCATGTCGTCGCGGTACAGAATGACACCGGACTCCGGCGGGAAACCCTATCTTGTCTTCGGGGAACCTATGACATCCCCGAACTGCCCATCGGGGTTTACACCGTCACCTTTGCCCACGATGGCTTCAAATCTCTGAGCTTCGAGAATGTGGTCCAAGTCGTGGAGCAGACACGCACGCTCAACGCCACGCTGCAGGTATCGAGCGGCCAGGAGCGCATCGAGGTGTCGGCGAGTTCCGAGCAACTGGACGAAAACTCCAGCGCCTTGGGCACCCGCATTGAACAGGCACAGGTCAAGGAACTGCCATTAGATGGCCGTAATTGGGCCGTGCTCACGGCTCTGGCACCCGGCGCAGTCGACACCGGGGGAAGCAACCAGCGTTCCGTGCGATTCGCAGGAAGAGGGCGCGACGACGACAATTTTACCTACGACGGCATCGACGCCACCAATATCATTAACCAAGCCCAGCAGCCTTATGTTCGTCTGGCGATTCCCCTCGACACCATCCAGGAGTTTCGTGTTAATTCGATGCTGGCCACGCCGGAGGCGGGCGGAACGGGCGGCCCGCAGTTAGCCGTAACCTCGCCCTCCGGCACAAATCAATTCCACGGCGACGCCTTCGAGTTTTTCCGCAACAACGCGTTCGACGCCCAGGTACCCGTACCCATTAATACCGTGAATCCCGCGCAGCCGCCCTTTCATTTGAATCAATTCGGGGGTTCCGTGGGCGGGCCGATCGCCTCGGACAAGACTTTTTTCTTTGTCGCTTACGAAGGTTACCGGCAGATCCTGGGTCAGACGCTGTTCGGGTATGTCCCCAGCGAGGCGTTCCGCGCGCAAGTGGCGGCGGAATCGCCGGCCCTCAATTCGATTGTCAGCGCCTATCCCGAAGGGCAGACTTTGATCAGTCCAAACGTCTCTGAATTTATCGGCGAAGGCCGGCAGATCGTCAACGAAGATTCCGGGATGTTCCGCATTGATCATCGTTTTTCGGACAAAACGACGATGTTCGTCCGGGCCAACATTGACGAAGCGGTGAGCAACGCCCCGCTGGCCAGTTCCGGGCAATATCTCGAGGGGCAACAGCAGCTCACCTCTTCCCCGGTCAATTCCGCCATCGAGCTGCTGCATATCTTTTCTCCGACCTTGGTGAACGAGTTCAAGTTCGGTTTTAATCGCAGCACCGCCGACACCACCAACATCAATCAAACGGGAGCGCTTTACGCCTTCGCGGTTTCCGGCTTTACCACGCTGAACAACAACAAGGTGAGCACCGGGGTGGGCAACTCTTTCTCCGAAATTGATAACGTGACTTGGGTCAGGGGGCGGCACACAGTGAAAGCCGGAGTGGAGCTTAGGCGCATCCAGATGAATCAGGGAAACACCGCCAGCGGAACAGTTTCCTTTGCTTCCGCGGCCGCCTTTGCCGCTGACCAGGTGAGTTCGGCGACCCTGACCGGCGCGTTGCCCATCAACGGTCTGCGCAAGACGCAATATTTTGGTCATGCGCAGGATGAATTTAAGTGGCTGCCGAACCTGACCGTGAACTTGGGTGCGCGCTACAGCTTTTTCAATATCTTTCATGAGGTGCTGGGCCGCGCCAATCCCTTCGATTTCGCCACTTGCGGGCCGCAAGGTTTTTGCGGAGTCGGCGCCGGCTTCGGCCAGCCCAATTATGGCGACTTTGATCCACGCATCGCCTTGGCCTGGGCACCACGCAACAGCGGACATACGGTGATTCGCGCGGGCTTTGGAACGTACCACGAGGACGGCCAACTGGACGATCAGAATCTTCCCATCAGCAACGAAGTGTACAGCTACTCCTTGCAGAGTAAGACGATTCCGAATCTTAGCTATCCAATTGATCCCTTTCTGGCGGATACGACAGGAATCATTTCACCCCGGGATGATGACCGCCGACGCAAGGACACAGCGGTAG